>Ga0209300_1000288_pt1 | contig 28862 bp, 20 predicted proteins | sample Shrwel_input2_RT_FD_187535 | JGI IMG/M metagenome (GOLD analysis project Ga0209300, IMG submission 187535) | Subsurface microbial communities from deep shales in Ohio, USA - Utica-3 well 1 S input2 RT (SPAdes) (version 2) ... | reverse complement strand
CCAGTTGGCCGCTGTTCATGACGCTCGGCGTGCTGGGCGCCGGGCTGTCGTTCGTGCTCTACCTCCAGGGGCTCCGGCACACAGCCCCAGCGGTAGCCTCCGTGGTGGCCATGGTCGAACCCGTCACTGCTGCGCTGTTCGGCGTGCTGGTGCTGAGCGAGCGCCTGGAGCTCGCGCAGATACTGGGCATGACGCTGATCCTGATCACGGTGACCGCGCTGAGCCTGCAAGCCAGGCGCGACTGACCAGCGGGCCCTTCCACGCATTCGAAGCAAGGCTGCGCCCGCCGCTTCGCCGAGCCGCCGTAGCGGCACCTCAATGGCGCCGCCACCAAGTGCTCGACACGGCTGCGATAGACGCGCGAGGCTACGCTTTAACGGCTCATAGCCATGCCAGCCAGCGAGGAACCCAGGCCATGTCGAACCCGATCAACGATGCCGTCCAGGCGCACTACCGCGCCGCTGACCTGGGCGATGCCATCATCGCGGCACTGGAAAAGGCAGGCAAGGACAGGGACCGGCTGAAGCCCGAGGACCTGGCGCCTGTCGATGCCTTTCACATCCGCGGGAGGGCGGCGACGCTCGAACTTGCCCGGGCGGCCGGGCTGCACGCCGGACAGCAGGTGCTGGATGTCGGCAGCGGCATTGGCGGCACCGCGCGCTGCCTGGCCAACGAGTTCGGCTGCCGGGTCATCGGCGTCGATCTCACCGAGGAGTACTGCCGTGCCGCCACCCTGCTTTCGGCAACCGTAGGGCTTGGCGATCTCGTGCAGTTCCGCCAGGGCGACGCGACCGCCCTGCCATTCGAAGACGCCACCTTCGACGTGGTCTGGAGCGAGCACGTGGCGATGAACATCGCCGACAAGCCGCGCCTGTACCGCGAGATGCACCGTGTGCTGAGGCCCGGCGGCACGCTGGCGATCTACGACATTCTCGCCGGCACAGGCGGGCCGGTGCTGTTTCCCGTGCCCTGGGCACGCACGCCGGAGACCAGCTTCCTGGTACCGCCCAACGAACTGCGGCGCCTGCTCGAAGATGCCGGCTTCAGGATCGCCGACTGGGTCGACACCACCGATACCGCACGTGCCTGGTTCACCGCGCTGGCCGAACGGATCGGGCGCGAAGGCCTGCCGCCGCTGGGTTTTCACCTGCTGCTGGGCAGCGATTTCCAGGCGATGGCACAGAACCAGCGGCGCAACCTCGAAGACGGGCGGATCGAGCTTGCGCAGGTCGTCGCCATCCGCGACTGAGGCATCGCTGCGCAGGCGCGGTCGCCCGCTGCTCGGCCGCTGAACGCCCTGCACCGTCCGGGTGCAGGACCGCCCCGCGTCCCGCACCAGCAGGCAGCACGCCAACGGCAGGTGCCGGTCCGCTCCTGCACGCCGCCCAGGCCGGAGTGCCACTGCTCCGGTATTTCCTGACCTTGTGGCCAGCTTTTTGCTTTTGACCGCTCATCCTCTGTCATGAGCGCCGACCATGTCTGCCACACCCACCGCCCGCCTCGACCTGCGCGGCATTACCAAGCAATACCCCGGTTGCCTGGCCAACGACCGTATCGACCTGACGATCCAGCCCGGCGAGATCCACGCCCTGCTCGGCGAGAACGGTGCCGGCAAGAGCACCCTGATGAAGATCATCTATGGCGTGGTGCAGCCCGATGCCGGGCGCATTGTCTGGGAAGGCGAGCCGGTGAGCATGCGCGACCCGGCCCAGGCGCGCGCCCGCGGCATCGGCATGGTCTTCCAGCATTTCTCCTTGTTCGAGACGCTGACCGTGGCCGAGAACATCGCCCTCGCGCTGGGGCCCGACGGCGGCACGCCGCGCCAGCTCGAGGCACGAATCCGCGAGGTTTCACAACGCTACGGCATGCCGCTGGAGCCGCAGCGGCGGGTGCACAGCCTGTCGATCGGCGAACGCCAGCGCGTCGAGATCGTGCGCTGCCTGATGCAGGACATTCGCCTGCTGATTCTCGACGAGCCGACCTCGGTGCTCACCCCGCAAGAGGCCGAGGAGCTGTTCGCCGTGCTCCGACGGCTGGCCGCCGAGGGCTGCAGCGTGCTGTTCATCAGCCACAAGCTGGGCGAGGTTCGTGCGCTCTGCGGGCGTGCCACGGTGCTGCGCGGCGGGCGTGTCTCCGGCAGCTGCGCGCCGAGCCAGTGCAGCGACCTGGCGCTGGCCCGGCTGATGGTCGGCGATGCCGAAGGACTTGAGGCCGAATACCCCAAGGCCGAGGGTCGCGCGCCCTTCCTGCGCCTGGAGCGCCTGGCCTGGACCAATGCCGATCCGTTCGGCGTCTCGCTCGAGGACGTCGACCTGGAGGTCTGCGCCGGCGAGATCGTCGGCATCGCCGGGGTCGCCGGCAACGGTCAGGACGAACTGCTCGCCCTGCTCAGCGGCGAGCGCAGGCTGCAGGGTACGGATGCCGAACGCATTCGTTTTCTCGGCGAGCCGGTCGGCCACCTGCGCCCCGACCAGCGTCGGCGCCACGGGCTGGCGTTCGTCCCCGCCGAGCGCCTCGGACACGGCGCCGTGCCGGGCATGAGCCTGGCCGACAACGGCCTGCTCAGCGCCTACCAGCAGGCCGGCATGCTGCGTCACGGGCTGATCCAGCGCACGCAGGTGCGCGCCTTCGCCGAGCAGGTGATCAGCCGTTTCGCGGTAAAGACGCCGGGCGTCGACGCCCCCGCGGCCAGCCTCTCGGGCGGCAACCTGCAGAAGTTCATCCTCGGCCGCGAGATCCTTCAGCAGCCCAGGCTGCTGATCGCCGCCCACCCGACCTGGGGCGTGGATGTCGGCGCCGCGGCCGCGATCCATCGCGCGCTGATCGCGCTGCGCGATGCCGGCGCGGCGATCCTGGTGATCTCCGAGGATCTGGACGAGCTGTTCCAGATCAGCGACCGCCTCGCCGCCCTGTGCGAGGGCAGGCTTTCGCCGCAACACCCGACACGCGCCTGCACGCCGGCCGACGTCGGGCGCTGGATGGCCGGCCAGTTCGACCAACCCACCCTTTTCAACGCTGCCTGACGAGCCCCGCCATGCCCATCACCCTTCAACCGCGCGGGGCCGAGTCCCGCGCCATGCTCTGGCTTTCCCCGCTGCTGGCCGCCCTGCTCACGCTCGCCAGCGGCGCCCTGCTGTTCGCCCTGCTCGGCCACCCACCGCTGCAAACGCTCAAGGTGCTGCTGCTCGACCCGGTCAGCGATCTTTACGGGGTTTCCGAACTGCTGGTCAAAGCGCTGCCGATCCTGCTCTGCGCGCTGGGCCTGGCGGTGGTCTACCAGGCGCGCATCTGGAACATCGGCGCCGAGGGCCAGCTGCTCATCGGCGCGCTGGCCGGCAGCGCGCTGGCCGTGCACATCACCGACTGGGATTCGCGCCTGGCGCTGCTGCTGACGCTGCTGCTCGGCATTCTCGGCGGCGCCGCCTGGGCCGGCCTCTGTGCCTGGCTGAAGACGGCCTTCAACGCCAACGAGATCCTCACCAGCATCATGCTCAACTACATCGCGCTGAACCTTTTGCTGTTCGCCGTGCACGGACCGCTGAAAGACCCGGACGGCTACAACTTCCCCGAGTCGGCGATGTTCGGCGACGCCACGCGCCTGCCCGAGCTGATCGACGGGCTGCGCGTACACGCCGGTTTCTGGTTTGCGCTGCTGGCGCTGGTTGCGGTCTGGGTGCTGCTGCACAGGAGCTTTCTCGGCTTCCAGATCAAGGTGCTCGGCCTGGACAAGCGCGCCGCCGGCTTTGTCGGCTTCCGCGACAAGAAGCTGGTGTGGATCGCCCTGCTGATCAGCGGCGGCCTGGCCGGGCTGGCCGGCGTCGCCGAAGTCACCGGGCCGATCGGCCAGCTGGTGCCGCAGGTGTCACCGGGCTACGGCTATGCGGCGATCACCGTGGCCTTTCTCGGCAGGCTCAACCCGCTCGGCATCGTCTGCGCCAGCCTGCTGATGGCGCTGCTCTACCTCGGCGGCGAGAACGCGCAGATGGCGGCCAACCTGCCGCAATCGATCACCCAGTTGTTCCAGGGCATGGTGCTGTTCTTTCTGCTCGCCTGCGACGTGCTGATTCGCTACACGCCGCGGCTGAAGTGGAGTTGGACGAAGCGCGCGATTGCCACCGAGGCCCCGGCCTGAACACGAACCTGCGAGCGCGGCCCTGCGCGCGACCGCTGTTACCGCTTCGCGAGCAAGCGCACGCCTGCCACGGCCCATACATAGGATTCCCCATGGATCTCGACCTGCTGACCAATATCCTTTACGCAATGATCCGCACTGGCACGCCACTGCTGCTGGTCGCACTCGGCGAGCTGGTCTGCGAGAAGACCGGCGTACTCAACCTCGGCCAGGAGGGCATGATGCTGTTCGGCGCGGTGGTCGGCTTCATCGCCGCCTTCGCCACCGGCAACCTCTGGCTTGGCGTGCTCATGGCCTGCCTGGCCGGCGTGCTGCTGTCGCTGCTGTTCGCCTTTGTCGCCCTCGGCCTGGCCGCCAATCAGGTCGCCACAGGCCTGGCGCTGACCATTTTCGGCGTCGGCCTGTCGTCGTTCGTCGGCGCCGCCTGGGTCGGCAAACCACTGGCCGGCTTCGAGCCGATCGCCATCCCACTGCTCGGCGACCTTCCGCTGATCGGCCGCATGCTGTTCGGCCAGGACCTGCTCGTGTACCTGTCGTTCGCACTCTTCGCCCTGGTCGCCTGGGTGCTGCTCAGAAGCCGTATCGGGCTGATCATCCAGGCCGTCGGCGAAAACCCGGACGCCGCCAGTGCCATGGGCCTGCCGGTGTTGCGCGTGCGCACCCTGGCGGTGATGTTCGGCGGCGCCATGGCAGGGCTCGCCGGTGGCTACCTGTCGCTGGCCTATACACCGATGTGGGCGGAAAACATGACCGCCGGGCGTGGCTGGATCGCCCTCGCCCTGGTGGTGTTCGCCAGCTGGCGCGTCGGCCGCGTGCTGCTTGGCGCCTATCTGTTCGGCCTGGCGAGCATCCTGCACCTGGTCGTGCAAGGCATCGGCCTGGCGATCCCGGGCAATCTGCTGGCGATGCTGCCCTACGTGGCGACCATCCTGGTGCTGGTGCTGCTCTCGCGTGATGCGATCCGCACGCGGCTGTTCGCGCCGGTCTCCCTTGGGCAGCCGTGGAAGATCGGGCACTGACGGCACCCGGCTCGCCAAAGCCGCGGTGCTGGGCCAGACTGCCTGACCGAGCCTTTTTCAGGAGACCCAGCATGACCCGAACCGTCCTCATCATCGGCGCCTCGCGCGGCCTCGGCCTGGGCCTGGCCCGGCAGTTCAGCAGCGAAGGCTGGGAGGTGATCGCCACCGTGCGCGACCCGGCGCGTGCCGAGGCGCTGCGTGCGCTGGGCGGCGTGCGCATCGAGGCGCTGGACATGGACGATGCCGCCAGCCTCGAGCGCCTGGCCGAGCGCCTCGCCGGCACCCGCCTGGATGTGCTCTACGTCAACGCCGGCATCGCCGGCCCGCAAGGCAAGCCGGCTACCGCGGCGAGCCAGGCGGAAGTCGGCGAGCTGTTCTTCACCAACGCCGTGGCCCCCGTACGCCTGGCCGAACGCCTGCTGCCGCTGGTCGACCCGGCGCAGGGCGTGGTCGTGTTCATGAGTTCGATCCTCGGCAGCGTCGAAACCGGCCCCGGCATGGGCATGGACCTCTACGGGGCGAGCAAGGCGGCGCTCAATCACCTGACGCGCACCTTCGTCGCCGGGCTGGGCGAAACCCGGCTGACGGTGCTGTCGATGCACCCGGGCTGGGTGAAGACCGACATGGGCGGCGACCAGGCACCGCTGGACGTGGAGACCAGCGCCCGCGGGATGGTCCAGCAGGTGACCCAGGCGATCGGGCAAGGGGGGCATCGCTACATCGACTACCAGGGGGAGCGACTGGCCTGGTAGGGCGCGCTGCGCCTGCGCTGACAGCGCGGCCGATGCCGGGTTGGCCGTGTGTGCTGGCAGTGCTGTGGCGCGAGAGGCCGCGCGCTGTGGCAATGCTCGCGGCCTGCGCAGTGGGTTGCGCCTCTCGTGGCGACTCGCCTTCGGCGGGCTGGATGAGAGCCGGAGGGTGGAAAACCGCGAAGCGTTTTCCACCACAGGCGGCATTCAGGTTGTGACTAACGCCGCGCTTTCCTCGCGCGTGCTACAGGTTGCAACGAGGAAAGCGCCCCCTGCATCCGGCCCTGCGCGCGCAGGGTTCGTTCGCTCCCTCGCCGCTCCGGGACTCGGTTTACAGGGCCATCCGTGGCCCTTTAAGCGGGGCACCTCAGCCCTTTCGCAACGATTCCGCTCACCCTCCCGAAGGGGGAATTGCGTGTTGCCTGCCAGGCCGTGCAGTAAAGCGAAAGGCAAAAGCAAACCGAGCAAAGCCCGCATTTCTTCCAGGCGACTCCGACCGGAATCCCCTTCAGGAGGCCGAACGCAGGCGTTGCGCAGGGGGACGCGAGGCATGGACGCCGAGCGAGGAACGAAGGGGCAGGGACGCCCCTTCGTGACGTGCCCCCGGAGCAATGCCGGAGTGAGGGGAGTCTGGTCGCATAGCGACCAGACCCGGATGCAGGGGTGGCCTTCTTTTTGGTTACTTTTTCTTGGCCAGACAAGAAAAAGTGACGCGCCGTGAGAGGCGCAACCTGTACTCCCCGCCGAGGAAAGCGTTACGTCAGGCGCTCAGATACGCGCCACCCCGGTGGAAAACGCTGCGCGGTTTTCCACCCTACGGTTCTCACCCTCCTGAAGGGGGAGTCGGGTGCTGCCCGCCAGGCCGTGCAATAAAAGCAAACCGAGCAAAGCCCGCATTTCGTTCAGGCGACTCCGACTCCCCTACCCCTTCAGGAGGCCGAACGCCGGCGTTGCGCAGGGGGACGCGAGGCATGGACGCCGAGCGAGGAACGAAGGGGCAGGGACGCCCCTTCGTGACGTGCCCCCGGAGCAATGCCGGCGTGAGGGGAGTCTGGTCGCATAGCGACCAGACCCGGATGCAGGGGTGGCCTTCTTTTTGGTTACTTTTTCTTGGCCAGACAAGAAAAAGTGACGCGCCGTGAGAGGCGCAACCGGTAGTCCCCGCCGAGGAAAGCGTTACGCCAGGCGCTCAGATACACGCCACCCCGGTGGAAAACGCTGCGCGGTTTTCCACCCTACGGTTCTCACCCTCCTGAAGGTGGAGTCGGGTGCAGCCCGCCAGGCCGCGCAGTAAAACGAAGAGCAAAAAGGCAAACCGAGCAAAGCCAGGCGCATTTCTTCCAGGCGACTCCGACTCCCCTCCCCTTCAGGAGGCCGAACGCCGGCGCTGCACAGGGGGACGCGAGGCATGGACGCCGAGCGAGGAACGAAGGGGCAGGGACGCCCCTTCGTGACGTGCCCCGGAGCGGCGCCGGCGTGAGGGGAGTCTGGTCGCATAGCGACCAGACCCGGATGCAGGGGTGGCCTTCTTTTTGGTTACTTTTTCTTGGCCAGACAAGAAAAAGTGACGCGCCGTGAGAGGCGCAACCGGTAGTCCCCGCCGAGGAAAGCGTTACGCCAGGCGCTCAGATACGCGCCACCCCGGTGGAAAACGCTGCGCGGTTTTCCACCCTACGGCTCTTCTGACCAGAAAAGAGAACGTGACGCGCCGCAAGAGGCGCAACCGGTAGTCCCCGCCGAGGAAAGCGCTACGCCAGGCGCTCAGATACGCGCCACCCCGGTGGAAAACGCCGCGGTTTTCCACCCCACGAGAGCTTGCTGGCGAGATAAAACGAGGCGCCCGAGCCGGTACGTCCTATCGCCCATGCCGGGCGAAAGCGCCGCCCCCTGAGCAAACACCGCACGCCACCATTCGCGGGCAGAGACTCAACCCCCTGTGACAAACCCACCCCAAACCCTTTATCTTCCTCCCCGGCGCACGGCTTGCCCGCGCCCCCTGGATCAGCAGACAGGGCATAACTGAGCTGGCTACTCTGAACTCAACCCTCAGGAGAAAGCCGGCCATGCCTGCTGACCGTATCTGGATCAAGAATCCCCTTGCCCTGTTCACCGCCAACGACACCCACGCCCCCGGCGGGCTGGTGGTCGAGAACGGCGTCATCGTCGAAATGCTCGCCGCCGGGGCCTCGCCCGCGCAGCCGGTGAGCGAGACGTTCGATGCCCGCGAGCACGTGGTGCTGCCGGGGCTGGTCAACACCCACCACCACTTCTACCAGACGCTCACTCGCGCCTGGGGCCCGGTGGTCAACGAGCCCTTGTTCAACTGGCTGTTGACCCTCTACCCGGTCTGGGCGCGGCTGACGCCACGGGCGCTGGAGCTGGCGAGCCAGGTGGCGCTGGCCGAGCTGCTGCTGTCGGGCTGCACCACTGCCGCCGACCACCACTACCTGTTCCCCGCCGGCCTCGAGGAAGCGATCGACATCCAGGTCGAGGCAGTGCGGGCGATGGGCATGCGCGCGACCCTGACGCGCGGCTCGATGAACCTGTCCAAGGAAAACGGCGGCCTGCCCTGCAAGAGTGTGGTGCAGGACGCCGAAACCATCCTCGCCGACAGCGAGCGGCTGATCGACCGCTACCACGAGCGCGGCGACGGTGCGCAGATCCAGATCGCCCTGGCGCCCTGCTCGCCGTTCTCGGTGACTACCGACATCATGCGTGCCTGCGCGGAGCTGGCCGAGGCGCGCGACGTGCGTCTGCATACCCACCTGGCCGAAACGCTGGATGAACAGGAGTTCTGCGCGCAGCGCTTCGGCATGCGTACCGTGGACTACCTGCAGAGCGTCGGCTGGCTCGGCCCGCGGACCTGGCTGGCCCACGGCATCCACTTCAACCAGGTGGAAATCCACCGCCTGGGGGCGGCCGGCGTCGGCATCTGTCATTGCCCGAGCTCCAACATGCGCCTGGCCTCGGGCATCTGCCACACGCTGGAACTCGAGGACCAGGGCGCCATCATCGGCCTGGGCGTCGACGGCTCGGCCTCCAACGATGCCTCGAACATGATGCTCGAGGCGCGCCAGGCGCTGTTCATCGGGCGCCTGCGCTACGGCGCCGAGAAGATCACGCCAGAGAAGGTGCTCGGCTGGGCGACCCGCGGTTCGGCACGCCTGCTCGGGCGCCGCGACATCGGCGAACTGGCGGTCGGCAAGCAGGCCGATCTCGCCCTGTTCAAGCTCGACGAACTGCGCTTCTCCGGCAGCCACGACCCGATCGCCGCGCTGCTGCTGTGCGCGGCCGACCGGGCCGACCGGGTGATGGTCGGCGGGCGCTGGCGGGTGATCGACGGCCAGATCGAAGGGCTCGACGTGGCCGCCCTGATCGCCGAGCACAGCCAGACGGCCCGGCAACTGATCGCCGGCTGAAGCGGCGGCCCGCGTGGAAAAGCGCTTCGCGCGTTTTCCACCCTACGGTGCGGCACGTTCATCCCTTGTCGTAGGGTGGATGGCCGAAGCCATCCACGCGAACGCCGCATCCGGCCAAGCAGACGAGGCCTATCCGTAAACGTCCTGCTTGGAAAAGCGCTTCGCGCGTTTTCCACCCTACGGGGTGGCACCCTCATGTCCGTAGGGTGGATGGCCGAAGCCATCCACGCGGATGCCGCATCCGGCCAAGCAGACGAGGCCAGTCCGTAAACGTCCTGCGTGGAAAAGCGCCTTGCGCGTTTTTCCACCCTACGGTGCGGCACGTTCATCCCTTGTCGTAGGGTGGATGGCCGAAGCCATCCACGCGAACGCCGCATCCGGCCAAGCAGACGAGGCCTATCCGTAAACGTCCCGCGTGGAAAAGCGCTTCGCGCGTTTTCCACCCTACGGTGCGACACCTTCACCCCCGTCGTAGGGTGGATGGCCGAAGCCATCCACGCGAACGCCGCATCCGGCCAAGCAGACGAGGCCTATCCGTAAACGTCCTGCTTGGAAAAGCGCTTCGCGCGCTTTCCACCCTACGGTGCGACACCTTCATGCCTGTCGTAGGGTGGATGGCCGAAGCCATCCACGTAGATGCATGGCATACGCCCACCCTGCGCACCCTCCCTGGGCACGGCTGGAGCCTGACGCACCAACGCGAACCTCTCATGCGGCGGTGGGTCCGGGGCAGTCGCCATTCCTTGCCGCGCGCCAGCGGTTTTTGTCCGGTTGGTCAGCTTTTTGCTACAGCGCTCCCAGTCATAAACGAGCTTTGCCAGCAAAGCCATCAGGAGCGCCACCCCATGCAGAAACACACCCGAAAAACCCTGTTGCGCGCCCTCGCCGCAGCCATCGGCCTGACGGCCAGCCTCAGCGCATCGGCCGCCGACCCGCTGAAGGTCGGTTTCGTCTATATCGGCCCGATCGGCGACCACGGCTGGACCTACCAGCACGAACAGGGCCGCCAGTACATGGAAGAAAAACTGGGCGACAAGGTGCAGACCAGCTTCGTCGAGAACGTGCCCGAAGGCGCCGATGCCGAGCGGGTCATCCGCAACATGGCCAAGAGCGGCTACGACCTGATCTTCACCACCTCGTTCGGCTACATGAACCCGACGATCAAGGTCGCCAAGCAATTCCCCAAGGTCACCTTCGAGCACGCCACCGGCTACAAGCAAGCGAAGAACGTCGGCACCTACCTGACCCGCTCCTATGAGGGCCGCTACGTCGGCGGCTTCCTCGCGGCGAAGATGACCAAGACCAAGAAGGTCGGCTACATCGCCTCCTTCCCGATTCCGGAAGTGATCCGCGACATCAACGCCATCCAGCTGGCGCTGGACAAGTACAACCCCGGCACCGAGATCAAGGTGGTGTGGGTCAACACCTGGTTCGATCCGGGCAAGGAAGCCGATGCCGCCAACGCGCTGATCGACCAGGGCGTCGACGTGATCTTCCAGCACACCGACAGCCCGGCGCCGATCCAGGCCGCCGAGCGCCGTGGCGTCTATTCCGTCGGTTACGCCTCGGACATGCAGCACTTCGGGCCCAAGGCCGTGCTGACCTCCATCGTCAACGACTGGGGCCCGCACTACACCAAGTCGGCCGAAGCGGTGATGGCCGGCAACTGGAAATCCGAGGACTTCTGGGGCGGGCTGGCCCAGGACAGCATCAGCCTGCCGATCAGCGATCTGGTGCCCGCGGATGTGAAGACCGAAGCCGAGCAGATCATCGCCCGCATCAAGAGCGGCGAGTTCCACCCGTTCACCGGCCCGATCAAGGACCAGGCTGGCGAAGTGCGCATCGCCGAGGGCGAAACCGCCAGCATCAAGGACCTCGCCTCGATGAATTACTACGTCGAAGGCGTGAAGGCTGAAATGCCGAAGTAAGCGTCACCTGCGCCGGTCCGGCCGGCGCACTGCGAACTCTCGCGTGCCGTCCCGCCTCCGGCGAACCGCACGCAGGAGGCATTGCCCTCGAAGGCCGCCGGTACGAGAAGACCGACGGCGCCGTTCCCTGGAGTCATCCATGAACTCACTGCCCATCATTGACATCGCCCCGCTCTATAACGCCGACGAGGCCGGCCATCTGGCCGTTGCCGAGGCGATCGACCGCGCCTGCCGCGAGTGGGGCTTCTTCTACATCAAGGGCCACCCGATCAGCGCCGCACGCATCGCCCGGCTCGACGACTACGCCCGGCGCTTCTTCGCCCTGCCCGCCGAGATCAAGCTCGAGATCGACATCACCAAGAGCCCGCACCACCGCGGCTACGGTGCCATCGCCACCGAGCAGCTCGACCCGGCCCAGCCGTGCGACCTCAAGGAAACCTTCGACATGGGTTTCCATATGCCTGCCGACCACCCGGACGTGCAGTCCGGCAAACCGCTGCGCGGGCCCAACCGGCACCCGGCCCGGCTCGACGGCTGGGCCGAGCTGATGGAAGCGCACTACCGCGACATGCAGGCACTAGCCTGCACCCTGCTGCGCGCGCTGGCTCTCGCGCTCGGCCTCGAGCGGGACTTTTTCGATAAACGTTTCGTCGAGCCGATCAGCGTGTTCCGCATGATCCACTACCCGCCCCGGCAGACCGCCACCAGCGCCGATCAACAAGGCGCCGGCGCACACACCGATTACGGCTGCGTCACCCTGCTCCATCAGGACCAGGCCGGCGGCCTGCAGGTGCAGAACGTCAAGGGCGAGTGGATCGACGCGCCGCCCATCGAGGGCACCTACGTGGTGAACATCGGCGACATGCTGGCGCGCTGGAGCAATGACCGTTACAAGTCGACGCCGCACCGTGTGCTCAGCCCGTTGGGCGTGGACCGCTATTCCATGCCGTTCTTCGCCGAGCCGCACCCGGACACCGAGATCAGTTGCCTGCCCGGCTGTCACGCGGCCGACAACCCGCCGCGCTACCCTGCCACCACCTGCGCGGCCTACATGCTCTCGCGCTTCGCCGATACCTATGCCTACCGTCGCCAGACGAGCGCCGAAGCGGTCTGAGCGGGCTTTACTTGAGACTGGGGACCGCTGCCTGCGGGCGTGGCGCACCGCCGTCAGGTGCGCTCGTCCGCCACATTGACTTTTGAGTCAATTTTTCTTGACCAAGAAGTCAGATATGACTAAGTTCCCGGCTCAGGCGATACCCGAGCCAAGAACAAGAAAACGGAGGTCTACCTTGATCCAGTTTCTCCTCAATCGAGAACTGCGCAGCGAGCGCGCACTCGATCCCAATACCACGGTGCTGCAGTATCTGCGCGAGTATCGTGGCAAGACCGGAACCAAGGAGGGCTGCGCCTCCGGTGACTGTGGCGCCTGCACCGTGGTGGTCGGCGAACTGTTCGGCGAGCGCCTGCGCTATCGCACCCTCAACTCGTGCCTGACCTTCGTATCCGCACTGCACGGCAAGCAGCTGATCAGCGTCGAAGACCTCAAGGACCAGGGCCGGCTGCACAGCGTCCAGCAGGCGATGGTCGACTGCCACGGTTCGCAATGCGGCTTCTGCACGCCGGGCTTCGTCATGAGCCTGTTCGCCCTGCAGAAGAACGCCAGCGCGGTTAACGAATACGACCCACACCAGACGCACGAAGCCCTGGCCGGCAACCTCTGTCGCTGCACCGGCTACCGGCCGATCCTCGAAGCTGCCGAGCAGGCCTGCTGCAGCAAGCAGCCGGACCAGTTCGATGCCCGCGAAGCCGAGACCATCGCCCAGCTCAAGGCCATCGCCCCGCGTGAAATGGCCGAGCTCAGCGACGGCGAAAAGCGCTGCCTGTCGCCGCTGACCGTCGCCGAACTGGCCGAGGTCTACGCCGCCAACCCCGAAGCCCGACTGCTCGCCGGCGGCACCGACCTGGCGCTGGAGGTGACCCAGTTCCATCGCGCGCTGCCGGTGATGATCCACGTCGGCCAGATCGCCGAGATGAAGCAGGTCCAGCTCACCGACCGCCATATCGAAATCGGCGCCGCCGCACCGCTGACCGACTGCTACGCAGCATTGGCCGCCGAGTACCCGGATTTCGGCGAGCTGCTGCAGCGCTTCGCCTCCTTGCAGATCCGCAACCAGGGCACGCTGGGCGGCAACATCGGCAACGCCTCGCCGATCGGCGACTCGCCGCCGCTGCTGATCGCCCTCGGCGCCGAGATCGTCCTGCGCCACGGCGCCAACGTGCGCACGCTGCCGCTCGAGGATTTCTTCATCGACTACAAGGTCACCGCACGCCAGCCCGGCGAGTTCATCGAGAAGGTGCGGGTGCCGCGCGCGACGGCGGATCGCCTGTTCCGCGCCTACAAGGTCTCCAAGCGCCTGGACGACGACATTTCCGCTGTCTGTGCCGCCTTCGACCTGAAGATCGCCAACGGCGTGATTGCCGATGCCCGCGTCGCCTTTGGCGGCATGGCGGCGATCCCCAAGCGCGCCGCGGCCTGCGAGGCGACGCTGACCGGTGCGCCGTGGAACCAGCAGACCGTGGAGGCCGCCTGCGATGCGCTGGCCGAGGACTTCACCCCGCTGACCGACTTCCGCGCCAGCCGCGAGTATCGCCTGCTGGTCGCACAGAACCTGCTGCGCAAATGCTTCCTCGAACAACAAGCGCCGACGACCGAGACGAGGGTGACCGCTTATGTCTAACCACAGCCTTGCACGCACTCAAGAAGAAATCGCCGCCCTCTTCACTGCGGACCTGGTCACTGGCGTGGGCAAGAGCGTCAAGCACGACAGCGCACCCAAGCACGTCTCCGGCGAGGCGGTGTATGTCGACGACCGCCTGGAGTTCCCCAACCAGCTGCACGTCTATGCCCGCATGAGCGAGCGCGCCCATGCCCGCATCGTCAGCATCGACACCGCGCCCTGCTACCAGATTCCGGGGGTGGCCATCGCCATCACCGCTAAGGACGTGCCGGGCCAGCTGGACATTGGCGCCGTGATGCCCGGCGACCCGCTGCTGGCCGACGGCAAGGTCGAGTTCATCGGCCAGCCGGTGATTGCCGTGGCTGCCGACAGCCTGGAAACCGCACGCAAGGCGGCCATGGCCGCGGTGATCGAGTACGAAGACCTGGAGCCGGTGCTCGACGTGGTCGAGGCGTTGCACAAGAAGCATTTCGTGCTGGAAAGCCACACCCACCGGCGCGGCGACTCGGCCAGCGCCCTGGCGGCCGCGCCGCGCCGGCTGACCGGCTCGCTGCACATCGGCGGGCAGGAGCACTTCTACCTGGAGACACAGGTGTCCTCGGTGATGCCCACCGAAGACGGCGGCATGATCGTCTACACCTCGACGCAGAACCCCACCGAGGTGCAGAAGCTGGTGGCCGAAGTGCTCGGCGTGCCGATGAACAAGATCGTCATCGACATGCGCCGCATGGGCGGCGGTTTCGGCGGCAAGGAAACCCAGGCTGCGGGCCCGGCATGCCTGTGCGCGGTGATCGCGCACCTCACCGGCCGGCCGACCAAGATGCGCCTGCCGCGCATGGAAGACATGACCATGACCGGCAAGCGTCACCCCTTCTATGTCGAGTACGACGTCGGCTTCGATGACGACGGCCTGCTGCACGGCATCGAGATCGATCTGGCCGGCAACTGCGGCTACTCGCCGGACCTTTCCGGCTCGATCGTCGACCGCGCCATGTTCCACTCCGACAACGCCTACTACCTCGGCGACGCCACCATCAACGGCCATCGCTGCAAGACCAACCTCGCCTCGAACACCGCCTACCGCGGCTTCGGCGGCCCACAGGGCATGGTCGCCATCGAGGAGATCATGGACGCGGTGGCCCGCGAGCTGGGCAAGGACCCGCTCGAGGTGCGCAAGCGCAACTACTACGGCAAGACCGAGCGCAACGTCACCCACTACTACCAGACCGTCGAGCACAACATGCTCGAGGAGATGACCGCCGAGCTGGAAGCCAGCAGCGACTATGCAAAGCGACGCGAAGAGATCCGCGCGTTCAATGCCAGGAGCCCGATCCTGAAGAAGGGCCTGGCGCTGACGCCGGTGAAGTTCGGCATCAGCTTCACCGCCAGCTTCCTCAACCAGGCCGGCGCGCTGGTGCACGTCTACACCGACGGCAGCATCCACCTGAACCACGGTGGCACCGAGATGGGTCAGGGCCTGAACACCAAGGTCGCGCAGGTGGTGGCCGAGGTGTTCCAGGTGGATATCGAGCGCATCCAGATCACCGCCACCAACACCGACAAGGTGCCCAACACCTCGCCGACGGCGGCCTCCAGCGGTGCCGACCTCAACGGCAAGGCGGCGCAGAATGCGGCGCAGACCATCAAGCAGCGGCTGGTGGAGTTCGCCGCACGCAAGTGGCAGATCTTCGAGGAAGACGTCGAGTTCAAGAACGGCCAGGTACGCCTGCGCGACCACTACATCAGCTTCGAGGAGCTGATCCAGCAGGCCTATTTCGGCCAGGTCTCGCTGTCATCCACCGGTTTCTACCGCACACCGAAGATCTACTACGACCGCAGTCAGGCGCGCGGGCGGCCGTTCTACTACTTCGCCTATGGCGCGGCCTGCTCGGAAGTGATCGTCGATACCCTCACCGGTGAATACAAGATGCTGCGCAGCGACATCCTGCATGACGTCGGCGCCTCGCTGAACCCGGCCATCGACATCGGCCAGGTTGAGGGCGGCTTCGTCCAGGGTCTGGGCTGGCTGACCATGGAAGAGCTGGTCTGGAACGACAAGGGCAAGCTGATGACCAACGGCCCGGCCAGCTACAAGATCCCGGCGGTGGCGGACATGCCGCTGGATCTGCGGGTCAAGCTGGTGGAGAACCGCAAGAACCCCGAAGACACCGTATTCCACTCCAAGGCCGTGGGCGAGCCGCCGTTCATGCTCGGCATCTCGGTCTGGTGCGCGATCAAGGATGCGGTGGCGAGCCTGGCAGACTACAAGGCCCAGCCGCAGATCGACGCGCCGGCGACCCCCGAACGCGTGCTCTGGGGCGTGGAGCAGATGCGCAGGTTGAAGCAGGCGGCGGTGTCCCCAACGGAGCCCGCCGTGGAAACCGCGCACTGACCCGTAGGGTGGACAACGCTCTGCTTGTCCACCACGGCCGCATTACGAATGTTCCGGTGGAAAACGCTTCGCGGTTTTCCGCCCTACGAAGAGTCAAGCCATGAGCAACCTGTCCTGGATCGAAGCACTCGCCGAGCTGCAACAACAAGGCGAACCCAGCGTGCTGGTGACCATCATCGAGGAGCGCGGCTCCACGCCGCGCAATGCCGGCTCGAAGATGGTGGTCAGCCGTGAGCGCCTGTACGACACCATCGGCGGCGGCCACCTGGAGTACAAGGCCCAGCAGATCGCCCGCGAAATGCTGGAAAAGCGCAGCCGTGACACCCGCCTCGAGCGCTTCTCCCTCGGTGCCAGCCTCGGCCAGTGCTGCGGTGGCGCCACGGTGCTGCTGTTCGAGCCCATGGGCCAGCCGCAGGCGCATATCGCCGTGTTCGGTGCCGGGCATGTTGGGCGCGCGCTGGTGCCGCTGCTGGCCAGCCTGCCGTGCAAGGTGCGCTGGATCGATTCGCGCGATAACGAATTCCCCGCCGAGATTCCGCGCGGCGTGGAAAAGGTGGTCAACGACGATGTGGTCGAGGAAGTGGATAACATGCCCGCCGGCAGCTACTTCATCGTCATGACCCACAACCATCAGCTCGACCTGGAACTGACCGCCGCGATCCTCGCGCGCAACGATTTCACCTACTACGGGCTGATCGGCTCCAAGAGCAAACGCGCCAGGTTCGAACACCGCCTGCGGGACCGCGGCTTCCAGCCGGAGACCGTACAGCGCATGCGCTGCCCGATGGGCATCGCCGAGGTGAAGGGCAAGCTGCCGGTGGAGATCGCCGTGTCCATCGCCGGCGAGGTGATCGCCACCTACAACGCCAGCTTTGGTGAGAAAGCCGAGGACGGTGAAAAGCCGGTACCCATGCTCGTGCCGGCATCACGGCGTTCACAGGCAGGTTGAACCGCAATGCTGCCGTAGGAGCGAGCTTGCTCGCGAATGGCCCCCTTCGCCAGCGAGCTGGCTCCTACAGGTGAAGCCTCTGCGCATACCACGATCTGCCGCACAGCCAACACATAACGATTTTTTCGAGAAATCTTCATGCCTCAAGCCAAAGCCTACCGTGCCGCCCTGCTCCACTGTCTTGCCGACCCGCGCGAGGTGGGTATCGAGCGGTCCCATGAGTACTTCGAGGACGGCCTGCTGGTCGTCGCCGACGGCAAGGTCGCGCAGATCGGCCACGCCGCCGAGCTGCTGCCGACGCTGGCGGCCGGCACCGAGGTGGTCGAATACCCGAATGCCCTGATCACCCCCGGCTTCGTCGACACCCACATCCACTACCCGCAGACCGGCATGATCGCCTCCTATGGCGAGCAGCTGCTCGACTGGTTGGAGACTTACACCTTTCCCACCGAACGCGCCTTTGCCGACCAGGCCCACGCCGGCGAGGTCGCCGAAGTCTTTCTGAACGAGCTGCTGCGCAACGGCACCACCACCGCACTGGTGTTCGGCAGCGTGCACAAGCAATCGGTGGACGCCTTCTTCGAAGCCTGCGAAAAGCGCAACCTGCGGATGATCACCGGCAAGGTGCTGATGGACCGCAACGCCCCGGACTACCTGACCGACACCGCAGAAACCGGCTACGCCGACAGCAAGGAGTTGATCGAGCGCTGGCACGGCAAGGGCCGCCTGCATTACGCCGTCACCCCGCGTTTCGCGCCGACCAGCACGCCGGAGCAACTGGCGCTGGCCGGCCAGCTGTTCAAGGAATACCCGGACCTCTACATGCACACCCACCTGTCCGAGAACCGCAAGGAGATCGAGTGGGTGCGCGAGCTGTTTCCCGAGCGCCAGGGTTATCTGGACGTCTATGACCACCACGGCCTAATCGGCGCGCGCTCGGTATTCGCCCACGGTGTGCACCTGTGCGACGAGGAATGCCAGCGCCTGGGCGAGACCGGCTCGGCAGTGGCGTTCTGCCCCACCTCCAACCTGTTCCTCGGCAGCGGGCTGTTCGATCTGGAAAAGGTCGAGGGCTTCGGCGTGCGCGTCGGCCTGGGCACCGATGTCGGCGCGGGCACCAGCTTCTCGCAGCTGCAATCGCTGAACGAGGCATACAAGGTGATGCAGCTGCAGGGCAAGAAGCTCGACCCCTTTAAATCCCTGTATCTCGCCACCCTCGGCGGTGCCCGCGCGCTCTACCTGGACGATCGCATCGGCAACCTGCAGCCGGGCAAGGAGGCCGACTTCGTGGTGCTCGACTACCAGGCGACGCCGCTGATCGACTACCGGATGCGCCAGGCCCGGACCCTGGAAGAGAAACTCTTCGCCCTGACCATCCTTGGCGACGACCGCGCGGTGAAGGAAACCTTCGCCGCCGGCGTCTCGGTGCACCGCAAGGGTTAGCACGAGCCGGACGTAGGTGGAAAACCCGCAGCGCGGTTTTCCACGCGGGGGCATCAGCCGGATATCGAAGCCTGGCCGACCACCGGGCGACGTGGATGGCTTCGGCCATCCACCCTACGACGCCGCGCCATCGGCGGATTTGCGCAGGATGTAGGGTGAAAACCCGCAACGCGGTTTTCCACGCGGACGCATCAGCCGGATATCGAAGCCTGGCCGACCAGCGAACCGCGTGGATGGCTGCGGCCATCCACCCTACGACGCCGCGCCATCGGCGGATTTGCGCCGGATGTAGGGTGGAAAACCCACAACGCGGTTTTCCACGTGGGGGCATCAACTGGATATCGAAGCCTGGCCGACCACCGAACCGCGTGAATGGCTGCGGCCATGCACCCTACGACACCGCGCCATCGGCGGATTTGCGCCGGATGTAGGGTGGAAAACCCGCAACGCAGTTTTCCACGCGGGGGCATCAACCGGATATCGAAGCCAGACCGACCACCGGACCGCGTGGATGGCTTCGGCCATCCACCCTACGATGCCGCGCCCTCGGCGGATGTGAGCCGGACGTAGGGTGGAAAACCCGCAAAGCGGTTTTCCACGCGGGGGCATCAGCCGGATATCGAAGCCTGGCCGACCACCGAACCGCGTGGATGGCCTCGGCCTTCCACCCTACGACGCCGCGCCATCGGCGGATTTGCGCCGGATGTAGGGGGGAAAACCCGCAACGCGGTTTTCCACGCGGGGGCATCAACCGGATATCGAAGCCCGGCCGACCGCCGAACCGCGTGGATGGCTGCCGCCATCCACCCTACGACGCCGCGCCATCGGCGGATTTGCGCCGGATGTAGGGTGGAAAACCCGCAACGCGGTTTTCCACGAGGGGGCATCAACCGGATAACGAAGCCCGGCCGACCGCCGAACCGCGTGGATGGCTGCGGCCATCCTCCCTACGCGCGGGTCTTTTTCTTCGCGACGATGTGGGAGAACACCGCGTGCAGGTCGCCCGAGGCGCCCTCTTCCTCGAGGTTGAGCTTGCTGTCGATGTGGTCCATGTGGTGCATCATCAGGCGCACCGCCTTGTCGCTGTCGCGCGCGGCGATGGCATCGATCAGCTCGTTGTGCTCGTCGTAGGAGCAGTGCGAGCGACTGCCGCCTTCGTACTGGGCGATGATCAGCGAGGTCTGCGAAACCAGGCTGCGCTGGAAGCTCACCAGCGGCGCGTTCTTCGCCGCCTCGGCCAGCTTGAGGTGGAACTCGCCGGACAGACGGATACCAGCGCCACGATCACCACGATCGAAGCAATCACGCTCGTCCTCGACCATCTGCCGCAGCTCGGCCAGTTGCTCGGCGGTGGCGTGCTGCACGGCGAGCTCGGTGATGGCCTTTTCCACCAGGCGGCGGGCAAAGAAGATCTGCCGCGCCTCGTCCACACTCGGGCTGGCGACCACCGCGCCGCGATTGGGGCGCAGCAACACCACGCCCTCATGGGCCAGGCGCGACAGGGCGCGACGAATGATGGTGCGGCTGACGCCGAAGATTTCGCCGAGCGCCTCCTCGCTGAGCTTGGTCCCCGGCGCCAGGCGCTGCTCGAGAATGGCATCGAAGATATGGGCGTAGACGATGTCGTCCTGCGTCCCGGTTCGCTTCGTGGCGCGCGTCGGCTTTTTCAGGGGCTGCAGCTGGTCATTCATCGAGGGCTCGCATCCGAGGGGTCGAGAGGTCATCACTTTACTGTGTCTGCGAACGAACCGGCAGCCGGTCGAAGCGAAATTTTGTCGCAACCCTCTGTTTTGTTGTGCACAGCCGCGTATGCACATTCACCCTCCACAGCCCTTGAATGGCGCTATTCACGCCAAACGAAAGGATCAATGACCCGATATCTGTTTGCATTTTTTGTATACAACTCCATAATCGCCGAGAGCCTTTTCTGACCTCTTGGTCAACTAACCAGGAAGCGAAGGGCGCGCACGTCACCCAGCCCTCGGGAGCACCGCTCCGGGTGATCGACAACAAGAACGATGAGGAACACCCATGCAAAGCACCAAGTCGCAGCACCAGAGCGCTGCCCTGCCGCACTCGTCCCCGCGCCTGCTCGATCGCCTGTTCAAGCTCAGCGAACACGGCACCAGCGTGCGTACCGAACTGCTCGCCGGCCTGACGACCTTCGTCACCATGGCCTACATCATCTTCGTCAACCCGAACATCATGGCCGATGCCGGCGTCGATCATGGCGCCGCCTTTGTCGCCACCTGCATCGGCGCGGCGCTGGGCTGCTTTCTCATGGGGCTGTATGCCAACTGGCCGGTCGGGCTGGCGCCGGGCATGGGCCTGAATGCCTTCTTCACTTACACCGTAGTCGGCGAGATGGGCTACAGCTGGCAGATCGCGCTGGGTGCGGTGTTCATCTCCGGCGTGCTGTTCGTCTTCATGAGCCTGTCGCGGATCCGCGAATGGCTGCTCAACAGCATCCCGATGAGCCTGCGCTTCGCCATGGGCGCCGGGGTCGGCCTGTTTCTCGGGCTGATCGGCCTGAAGACCGCCGGCATCGTCGTCGACAGCCCGGCGACCCTGCTGACGCTCGGCTCCTTCGGTGACCCCTCGGCGCTGCTCGCCGGCATCTGTTTCCTGCTGATTGCCGTGCTCAGCCACCGCAACGTGTTCGGCGCGATCCTGCTGGCCATGCTGGTCGTCACCGGCATCGGCTGGGCGCTGGGGCTGGTCGAATACAACGGGCTGGTGTCGATGCCGCCGAGCCTGGCGCCGACCTGGCTGGCCATGGACATCGCCGGAGCCTTCGACGTGGCGATGATCAGCGTGATCCTGGCCTTCCTCTTCGTGAACATGTTCGACACCGCCGGCACCCTGATGGGCGTCGCCCACCGGGCCAACCTGGTAGACGAGGACGGCCGCATCCAGAACCTCTCGCGGGCACTGAAGGCCGACAGCACCTCCAGCGTGGTCGGCGCCTTCGTCGGCTGCCCGCCGGTGACCAGCTACGTGGAAAGCGCCTCGGGCGTCGCCGCCGGCGGCCGCACCGGGCTGACCGCGATCACCGTCGGCGCGCTGTTCCTCGCCGCAATGTTCTTCGCCCCGCTGGCCGGCATGATCCCCGCGTACGCCACCGCCGGCGCGCTGATCTACGTCGCCATGCTGATGATGAGCGGCATGGCCCACATCGACTGGAAGGACCATACCGATACCATCCCGGCGATCGTCACCGTGGTGATGATGCCGCTGACCTTTTCCATCGCCAACGGCATCGCCCTGGGCTTTCTCACCTATGCCACGCTGAAGCTGCTGACCGGCCAGCGCGACAAGGTATCGCTGAGCCTGTACGTGCTGTGCGTGGTGTTCATCGCCAAATTCGCGTTCCTCTGAACGAGGCGCGCATCGCCGCCCCGTCGCATTGCGGCGGGGCTTTTTCATTTGTCAGGAGGGTGTGATGAGTCTGGAAACCTGGTTGTTGTATGCGAGTGCGGCGCTGGTGGTGATCCTGATCCCCGGCCCGCTGTCGCTGTTGATGATCAGCAACAGCCTGAACCATGGGGTGCGCCGCTCATGGCCGGCGTTCCTCGGCGGGGTCACGGCCTCGATCCTCCTGCTCAGCGCCTCGGCGCTAGGCCTTGGCGCCATCCTGCTGGCCTCGGAAAGGCTGTTCAGCACACTCAAGCTGATCGGTGCGCTGTACCTGTTCTACCTGGCCTGGCAGAGCTGGCAGGAGGCCCGCCAGGCGCCGGCCGCCCGGGAAATCGAAACCCCGGCGCTGGCACCGCGTTTCAGCCGGCTGTTCGGCCGCGCGTTCATTCTCGGCGGCAGCAACCCGAAGGACATCCTCTTCTTCGCCGCCTTCCTGCCGCAGTTTCTCAGCGCCGGGCAGCCGTTGCTGCCGCAGCTGCTGGTGATGATCCTGACCTGGGCGGTGCTCGACCTCTGCTGCAAGCTGGCCTATGGCCTGGGCGCGCAAGGGGCTGCGCGCTATCTGCGCACCGGCCGCGGACACGTGTGGTTCAACCGCACCAGCGCTGCGCTGTTTGGCGGCGCGGGGGCGGCTTCGTTGATCAGCCGCTGAGGGGCGGGTGCCGAAGAGATCCGCGGGGTGGAAAACCGCATAGCGTTTTCCACCACCGGTGGCGTGTAGGTTTATGTCAGGCGCGGCGCTTTCCTCGGCCCGAGCTACCGGTTGCGCCTTGCACGGCGCGTCACTTTCTCTTGTCTCGCCAAGAGAAAGTAACCAAAGAGAAGGCGACTCCGACATCCGGGTCTGGCCGCTGCGCGCCCAGACTTCCCTCTCTCCGGCATTGCTCCGGAGGTCGTCACGAAGGGACGTCCCTGTCCCTTCGTGACTCGCTCGGCGTCCATGCCTCGCGTCCCCCTGCGCAACGCCTGCGTTCGGCCTTCTGAAGGGGATTCCGGTCGGAGTCGCCTGAAAGAGCAGCGGCTGGCTCCGCTTTGCTTTTTCATGCACGGCCCAGCAGGCGACACCACTTTCCCCTTGCAGCAGGCCGAGTGGAGCCAGCACGCAGGGGAGCGAGCGGCATGGATGCCGCGAGAGAACTAGGCGTCCCCGCGATAAAGGGCCAGGGATGGCCCTTTACGCCGGTCCTCGGAGTGCTGGCGGAAGGAGGGAAGTCCGGGAGCATAGCTCCCGGACCCGGATGAAGGGGCACGCTTTCTTTTGCTTACTTTTCTTTGCGCCGGGCGGCGATCCGCGTGCAAAGAACAGTGAGGCGCCGTGCGAGGCGCAACCTGTAGCCCGAGCCGAGGAAAGCGCCTTGCCAGACACAAGCGTGCGTGCCGCCCCTGGAACCAAACGCTGCGCGGCTTTCCATCCCATGGTTTTTCCCGGCGACATTACTCCCCATAAAAAACCCGCCATAAGGCGGGTAAAGGGACTCCAGAGAGTCTGCACTGAAGGGAACCGGTCAGCTGCCCCGATAGGTCGAGTAGCTATAGGGCGAAATCAGCAGCGGCACATGGTAATGATCCTGCCCGGCATCGATACCAAACCTGAGCACCACTTCATCGAGAAACGCCGGCTCGCCGAGCGTCACACCGCGACGGCGGTAGTAGTCCCCCGCCTGGAAATGCAACTGGTAGACGCCCGAGCGGTAGTCATCGCCCTCGAGCAGCGGTTGGTCGCAGCGGCCGTCGGCGTTGGTCTCGCGCGTCGCCACGGCAGTCAGCTGCTGATCTTCGACGCGAAACAGCGTCACCTTGATACCACTGCCCGGACAGCCGTGAGCAGCATCGAGTACGTGAGTGGTCAGACGTCCCACGGGCACCTCCGCTTGTTTGTAATAGCCCGAGCATAGCCAAAGCGCCCGACCATACTCAAGACAATAATCGATATTTTTGTATACATAAATTACCTCCACGCTTGCCGTGCTTCCTGCTTCACTACAAGGCGAACACCACCCGCCTTACGGGCTTGATGGAAAAGCAGGCGAGGCAGGGCCGGTAGCTAAAAGACGAAATTAAGCCCTTTAGTGGTTTACAGAGCGCATTTCATTTTGTATACAATCAAGCCATCCGGTCGCACCCAAGCGACCCGCCACATAGGAACCCTGCCGTGAGCGCCGACTACCCACGCGACCTTATCGGTTACGCCAGCAACCCGCCCCACCCGCAGTGGCCGGGCGAGGCCCGTATCGCCCTGTCCTTCGTGCTCAACTACGAGGAAGGCGGCGAGCGCTGTGTGCTGCACGGGGACAAGGAATCCGAGGCCTTCCTGTCGGAGATGGTCTCCGCGCAACCGCTGCAGGGCGTGCGCCACATGAGCATGGAATCGCTCTACGAATACGGCAGCCGCGCCGGCGTCTGGCGTCTGCTCAAGCTGTTCAAGCAGCACGAGATTCCGCTGACGATCTTCGCCGTGGCCATGGCCGCGCAGCGCCACCCCGAGGTCATCAAGGCGATGGTTGCCGACGGCCACGAGATCTGCAGCCACGGTTATCGCTGGATCGACTACCAGTACATGGACGAAGCCCAGGAGCGCGAGCACATGCTCGAGGCCATCCGCATCCTCACCGAGCTGACCGGCGAGCGCCCGCTGGGCTGGTACACCGGCCGCACCAGCCCCAACACCCGGCGTCTGGTGCGCGAGGAAGGCGGCTTCCTCTACGACTCCGACACCTATGACGACGACCTGCCCTACTGGGACCCGGACTCGGCGCCGGTCAAGCCGCACCTGGTGATCCCCTACACGCTGGACACCAACGACATGCGCTTCACCCAGGTGCAGGGCTTCAACACCGGCGACGATTTCTACAGCTACCTGAAGGACGCCTTCGACGTGCTCTACGCCGAGGGCTGCGAAGGCGCGCCGAAGATGCTCTCGATCGGCATGCACTGCCGGCTGCTCGGCCGCCCGGCGCGCATGGCCGCGCTGGCCCGTTTCATCGACTACGTGAAGGGTCATGAAAAGGTCTGGTTCGCCCGCCGCGTCGACATCGCCCGCCACTGGCACGCCACCCACCCCATGACCGCGGAGCGCAGCTGATGACCCCGTTCAAGACGATCAAGCCCTCGACCCTCGACCGCGACGCCTTCGTCGCCGCCTTCGCCGATGTCTACGAACATTCGCCCTGGGTCGCCGAGACGGTCTACGGTGCCGGCGTCGACGAGACGCTGGACTACGTCGAGGTGATGCACACCCGCCTGTCCCAGGCGATGCTCGCCGCCGACCACGACACCCAGCTCGCGCTGGTCAACGCCCACCCGGATCTCGCCGGCAAGGCCGCCATCCGCGGCGAGCTGACCGCATCGAGCACCTCCGAGCAGGCCGGTGCCGGCATCCATGAATGCACACCGGAAGAGTTCGCCCGCTTCACCGAACTCAATGACGCCTACAAGGCGAAGTTCGGCTTCCCCTTCATCATGGCGGTCAAGGGCAGCAACCGGCACCAGATCCTCGCCGCGTTCGAAGAACGCATCCACAACAGCCCCGAGCAGGAATTCGCCCGGGCGCTGGCGGAAATCAACAAGATCGCCCTGTTCCGCCTGCAGGCCATGTAGCCGGAACGGGAAAACAGGCAACACCGCAACACAGGCAATAAAGGCAGAAACCGCTCCACTCATTTCAAGGCAGATCGCGATGAAAGCTTACGCCGTACCCTTCGAGAAATACGTCAACCTGGCCGACGCCCGCCTGGGCACCCGCGCCATTTCCGTCACCGACGACTGGTTCGCCGACGTCAACCGGCTGTTCCAGCCGACGCCGGCCGTATGGAAGGAGGGCGTGTTCGATGACAACGGCAAGTGGATGGACGGCTGGGAGTCGCGCCGCAAGCGCTTCGAAGGCTACGACCATGCCGTGATCCGCCTCGGCGTGCCCGGCTGGATCAAGGGCGTGGACATCGACACCAGCCACTTCACCGGCAACTATCCGCCATCGGCCTCGCTGGAAGCCTGCTTCGTCGCCGAAGGCGATCCGAACGACGACACCGTCTGGACCGAAGTCCTGCCGGCCGTCGAGATCCAGGGCAACAGCCACCACTACCACGAGATCGCCTTCGACAAGCCGGTCAGCCACCTGCGCTTCAATATCTACCCGGACGGCGGCGTCGCCCGCCTGCGCGTGCATGGCATTCCGTACCGCGACTGGAGCAGCGTCGGCGACAACGAGCAGATCGACCTCGCCGCCGCCCTCAACGGTGGCCGCGCGCTGGCCTGCTCTGACGAGCACTTCGGGCGCATGAGCAACATCCTCAACCCGAACCGTGGCGAGAACATGGGCGACGGCTGGGAAACCGCGCGCCGTCGCACGCCCGGTAACGACTGGGTGATCGTCGCCCTCGGCCACCCGGGCGAGATCGAGCGCATCGTCGTCGATACCCTGCACTTCAAGGGCAACTACCCGGACAGCTGCACCATCCAGGCGGCCTATGTGAAGGGCGGCACCGACAGCCAGATCGAGACCCAGAGCCTGTTCTGGCGTGAACTGCTGCCGAGCCAGAAGCTCTCCATGCACGCCGAACATGAGTTCGTCGAGCAGATCGCCAAGCTCGGCCCGGTGACCCACGTGCGCCTGAACATCTTCCCGGACGGCGGCGTCAGCCGGCTGCGCTTGTTCGGCAAGGTGGCGAAGTAATCGCTGAGGCGGGATCGCAGGATTCCGCCTTCGGCTCAGACACCTCCCGTAGGAGCGAGCTCGCTCGCGAATGACCCACCCCAGGATCGCGAGCAAGCTCGCTCCTACAGACAACAACTAAAGAGCAAACCATGCGCACCCTGACCATCGAGCCACTGACCAAGGAAGCCTTCGCCCCCTTCGGCGACGTCATCGAGACCGAAGGCAGCGAGTTCTTCATGATCAACAACGGCTCGACCCGCCGCTATCACAAGCTGGCCACGGTCGAGACGGCCGAACCCGAGGACAGGGCGATCATCAGTATCTTCAGTGCCGAAGCGCTGGAAATGCCGCTGGTCATCCGCATGCTGGAACGTCATCCGCTGGGCAGCCAGGCCTTCGTGCCGCTGCTCGGCCACCCCTTTCTGGTCGTGGTCGCGCCACTTGGCGATGCACCTGTACCGGGCCACGTCCGCGCCTTCCGCAGCAACGGCAGGCAGGGCGTCAATTACCACCGCGGCGTCTGGCACCACCCGGTGCTGACGATCGAAAAGCGGGATGAATTCCTGGTGGTCGATCGCAGCGGTTCTGGCAACAACTGCGACGAGTACTTCTTCACGGAGGATCAGCAACTCCTCCTCGACCCCCAACAGGTTTCGCGCTGAGCCCAACCGCGCGCGGTGACTCGGACCGATACCCATAAGAAGAAAGGACGGCAGCTGCAGCCGCCGTACAAGAGGTAATCAACGTGGACGCACATCTGACCGAATGGCTGAACCTGGGAATTCGCTGGATACACATGATCGTCGGCATCGCCTGGATCGGTGCCTCCTTCTATTTCGTCTGGCTGGAGAACAACCTCAACCGCAGCAATCCGCGCGAAGGGCTGTCGGGTGACCTCTGGGCCATCCACGGTGGCGGTATCTACCACCTGGAGAAATACAAGCTCGCCCCGCCGCAGATGCCGGAGAACCTGCACTGGTTCAAGTGGGAGGCCTACACCACCTGGCTGTCGGGCGTGGCCCTGCTGCTGGTGGTCTACTACCTCAACCCGAGCCTGTACCTGATCGCACCGGGCAGCGACCTGGCGCCCGCCACCGCCGTGGCGATCGGCTTCGGCTCGCTGATCGTCGGCTGGTTCGTCTACGACCTGCTGTGCGACTCGCCGCTGGGCAAGACCCCCGCGCTGCTCGGCCTGGCGCTGTTCGTGCTGGTGATCGCCGCCTGCTGGGGCTATTCGCAGATCTTCAGCGGCCGCGCGGCCTACATTCACACCGGCGCGCTGATGGGCACCATCATGGTCGGCAACGTGTTCCGCATCATCATGCCGGCCCAGCGCGCCCTGGTCGCCGCCATCGAGCAGAATCGCACGCCCGACCCGGTGCTGCCGGCCAAGGGCCTGCTGCGCTCGCGGCACAACAACTACTTCACCCTGCCGGTGCTGTTCATCATGATCAGCAACCACTTCCCGAGCACCTACGGCAGCCAGTACAACTGGCTGATTCTCGCCGGCCTGGCCGCGCTCTCGGTGCTGGTGCGCCACTTCTTCAACACCCGCCACGAGAGCAACCGCTTCGCCTGGGCGCTGCCCGCCGCCGCGGTAGGGATGATCTGCCTGGCCTTCGTCACCTCGCCGAACCGCCCGAACAGCGCGCCGAACCTGGCCGCCACCTCGCCGGAACAGGCCAGCGTCACGGTCGAGGCCCAGGGCCAGGCGCCGAGCTTCGCCGAGGTCAACAAGGTCATCGAAGAGCGCTGCGCCGTCTGCCACTCGGCCAAGCCGAGCAGCCCGATGTTCGCCAGCGCACCGGCCGGGGTGATGTTCGACACGCCCGAGCAGATCCGCCAGCAGGCCGCGAAGATCCACGCCCAGAGCGTCGCCAGCCAGATCATGCCGCTGGGCAACATCACCCAGATGACCCAGGACGAGCGTGACCTCATCGCCAGCTGGATCGCCACGGGCGCCCATATCGACTGAGCTCAAGCGCCGGGGTCATGCCCCGGCGCTTGAGCTCAGTCGATATG
>Ga0209300_1000286_pt1 | contig 28899 bp, 40 predicted proteins | sample Shrwel_input2_RT_FD_187535 | JGI IMG/M metagenome (GOLD analysis project Ga0209300, IMG submission 187535) | Subsurface microbial communities from deep shales in Ohio, USA - Utica-3 well 1 S input2 RT (SPAdes) (version 2) ... | reverse complement strand
GATGAGGCGCTGCGCGAGGTGTGGCCATGAAAAGCAACATACCCAGGGCCAGGCTTGAAAAGGTCAGTCGATCGCTGCTGCGCCTGCATCGTGTCGCCGTCGTGCGCATGGAGAACGACGACCAGTATCTGATCGACTGGCGAGAGGTCCGGGCCATCGCGCCAAGCCGGCAGGTCATGGGCGCCCTCTGCGACATCTCGCACCGCTGGGTTATCTACATCGGCGCGTTCTGCCTGGATGCCAAAGGCCAGCGCTACATGAAATCGACTGAGATAGCGCCGGACGGCATGTTCAAGTCCAAGACGCTAGCCAGCGCACTCGAGCACTACTACCGCGAGCTGCTGGACGGCTGCAACCCGAACCACATCGTCGGCTCTGGCTGGATAGCCATGCCGGGCGGCACGTCGCTGGACGAGGCGCAGGCCGCGCGGATCTTCGAGGCGTGCGGGGCGTGGAAGGCACAGGAGCAAGCAGCATGACAGCAGTAGCCAAACACCTGGACGGCGAGCTGGTCGAGGACGTTTCCGAGTTCTTTGCCCCAATGTCTGCCGATCTGGTCGACGGCTTGATCGGCCAATACAACGCGGCGCGCAGCAACATCGAGGCGCTGGCAGAGGCTGTACGCTTCGGCCAGAACGCATCAGCCCTGCACTACTTCGTCGAAGGCAACGTGCGGGAGCAGCGGCACAGTATGCCGACCACGGTTGAAGCGCTGTTCCGCGTCGAGGGCGCCATTGCCCAGCTCAACGCCGACTTCTGGAGCCGCGCGCTGCGCATGACGGACGTGATGGACTACATGCCGCAGAAGCGGCGCGAGGAATGGCACGAGCAAATCCGCAACCCGGAAGGACGCAAGGCAAGCAAGTACAGTGGCGAGACAGAGCTGCCGGCCCTGCCAGAGTTTGAGGAAGCAACGGTGCGGTCAACGCTTACCAGTCTGCTGCACAGCCGCTCTCAGTTCCTGGCTGAGCGTGTCGACGGCATCTTCCGGGCGCTGAGTCGGCAGCACGTTACGAACCAGCCGCAAGGCTTCGGCAAGCGCATGATCATCCAGGGCGTGTTCAGCTACGGAACGGCCGGGCATATCAACGACCTGCGGTGCGTCATCGCAAAGTTCATGGGGCGCGACGAGCCAAAGCATGGCTCTACCGATCCCGTCATCAAGGCGGCCAGCCGGCAGAATGGGCAGTGGATGTCGGTTGACGGCGGAGCGCTGAGGATTCGCGTCTACGGTGGCGTAGCGACGGCTCACCTTGAAGTTCATCCGGACATGGCGTGGCGGCTAAATGCGATCCTGGCCAACCTGCACCCGACGGCTATACCGGCTGAGCTGAGAACAAAGCCGAAGCGCACCAAGAAGCTCAAGGACTTTGAGTTGTTCGACAGGCCGCTGCCGTTCGCCGTGGTTGACCTGCTCGCCGGGATGCGCCAAGTCAGCGAAAAGCTGGACGGCTGGCCAGAGCGCTACAAGGACGTGCCGAACGCGATGCGCTTCGACTATGGCCAGCACGACAAGGCCGCAATGGCAGAAGCTGAGAAGGTATTGCAGGCGCTAGGCGCGACCAAGGTCGGCCACTACTGGCAGTTCGATTACAACCCGACCGAGGTGCTGGACGCCGTAGTGTGCTCTGGCTGCATCCCTGACCAGAAGTCGCACCAGTTCTACCCGACCCCGGAGAACATCGCGCTGGCGGCGGTTGAGTTGGCACAGATCGAACCGCACCACGGCGTGCTTGAGCCGAGCGCAGGCCAGGGTGGCATTGCCGATCATCTGCCACAGCTGCAAACGACCTGCGTCGAGATCAGCCCTCTGCATTGCGAGATCCTGCGCGCCAAGGGGCACAGCGTCATCGAGGCCGACTTCCTGAAGTGGGCGCCAGGCCAGCCCAAGGCAGACCGCATCGTGATGAACCCGCCATTCAGCGAAGGCCGCTGGCAAGCGCACCTAGGGGCAGCCGCAGCCCTGCTCAAACCGGACGGGCGCCTTGTGGCAATCCTCCCGGCCAGCGCCAAAGGCAAGGAGCTGCTGCCGGGCTTCGCGCACGACTATTCACGCATCTACGACAACGAGTTCGCCGGCACGAGCACTGCCGTCGTGATCCTGACTGCCATCCACAAATGAACGCACCCATCTTCTGCCGCACGGACGGCAAGCGGATCGGCCAATGCGCCTGTTTCCGCTGCCGCCCACCGGAGGCCCAATGCGACCCAAGACCCAAATCTGGCTGCACAAGCCGACCAACACCCGCCAGTGGAAGCGTTTCGGCTTCGGCCTGTTCATCCTGATCCGTCGCGCCTAACCCCCTAACCCCACCCAAACACACAGCCTGCCGGCGAGAGTCGGCGGGGAGGTAGAGACATGTCCATACATCGCGAATTTGTGCAGATGCTCGGTTACGACCCTTACAGCTACGAATTCCTTGGCTTCGACAGGGATAGGGTCGATTTCATTGAGTTAACCGACTGCTATCAAACTCACCTTTACTACGAAATCTGCGGGATGCTGGAGAGATATTCAGCCGATCATTTCAGGCCGCGGAAGGCCCGCGCAAAGCGACTTGAGCGGCTTGTGAAGATATTCAAGACGGTCTGCCCGAACCATCTGAAAGAAGAAGAGTGGGGTGACGGAATTGTTCCTTTCTAACTATTGGCAGCGAGCCGTAAGCCACGGGAGAAACTGACATGGCCGAAATTCTGATCGGCAAGTTCGTGCGCCGGATATTCAGCAATGAAAGCGGCAGCTACCAGATCCTTGATTTGCGGATATCAGGCGGCAGGCACGTACGCGCAGTATTCGACGGGGTGCCGGCACCTGAGCCAAGGAAGACCGTCGAGTTCACGGTGTTCGGCGAGTACGTGAGGCATCCGCAGTACGGCAGGAATCTGAAGGTGGCGAAGTTTGAGCGTTATGCAGGGGTCAGCCAAGAGCATAAGCAGCAAGCCGAAACCGATCGAATGGTGCGAAAGATCGTTGGCGGAGCAAGCAGCCAGCCAGCCGCCTAACCCCACACGCAGCAGGAGATAGACATGCACACAGACAAGGCGATAGCTGAGTTCGAGGCGTGGGCAGGCAGCGAGGCGTTCGGCCTATCACCAGCCCACTTTGAAAAGGATGAGGCAGGCGACTACATCAACTATCCGACCCAGTGCTACTGGCTAGTTTGGCAGGCATCGCGGGCTGAGTTGGTTATTGAGCTGCCACCTCAAGTGACAGCCGAGGACGTGAGGGAGGCTGTTCCGTTCGATGCCGATGGCGACTATGCCGTGGATGCTGCTCACATGGTGAACGGCGCAATATCCGCCTGCGGCTCATTTGTTAAAGCAGCCGGCGTAACGGTGAGGGGGTGAGTATGAGCCTGTGGCAATCATTCAAGCGCCTGCCGGAGCAGGAGCAGAAGCGCCAGTTTGAAATCCTCGCCAAGTCCGACATGCAGCGAATCCGCATGGAAGTCTGGATAGAGGAAGAAGGCGAGCGCACGAACGTATGCGTGAAGAACGTCCTCGGCAAGCGCTGCAGTTACTGCGGCTGCCGGGAATTGGAGGGGTGAGATGGAACCGGAAATTTTGCATGTGCCAGAACTGGCGAAGATGCTGAACCGCACCGAATGCGCGATCCGCTCTGCTATTCGAGACGGGGCAAACTGGCTGCCGCCTGGATTCAAGCAGGGCGCTCGGCATTGCTGGCGTACAGAGTCGGTCCGCATGTTCTTGCGGGAGTATGAGAGCGGCGAACACAAGGCGCCGAAGGTAGGCAGGAAGCGGCGCGAGCCGCCGAAGCTGAGGGGTGTTGCGTGACTAGCCGAGCTTGTCGGCCAAGTCGTGAGGGCTTAAGTGAGTGTACCGTTGCAACTGGCCAAGCGTGCGGTGGCCAGTAATTGCAGCCACCTCCATCATGGTGAAGCCGCGCTCGAACAGGCGGCTCGTGGCCTCGTGGCGCAGGTCGTGATAGGTCAGTCCGACCACGCCGGCAGCCTTGCAGGCAAGCGGGAAGTAGTTGCTGACGGTCTGAGGCGAAAGTGAGAACACGCGGCCATTGATCTGCTTCGGCAGTTCGTCCAGCAGCTTGCGTGCCCGGCTCGAGAGCGGTACCAGCCGGCGAGATCCGTTCTTCGTGTCTTCGAGGTGCGCGACCTTTCCTTTGATCTGGTCGCGCCGCAACAGTACCAGTTCGGATCGGCGCATTGCCGTATCGGCTGCCAGCTCAATGATCACCGGAAGCTCGTGGTGAATCTTTGCGGCCTCTGCGTAGATCCTGCTCAGCTCATCGCTGGTCGGCCGTCGGTCACGCGACTTACTGCCGGCAGGCATCCGCAGGTTCCGGCACGGGTTTACCAGCCCTTCAATCCCCCATTCCTTCGCGGCCACTGTATATAGGTGGCTGATGATGGCCAGGTTCAGGCGAACCGTTGCGGTGGATTTCCCCTCCTTCAGCCTTTCATCACGCCAGGCGGCTAGGTCAGAAGACTTGAGCGAGGCCAGCGACTTCTCCGCCAGCGGATCTTCCATCCACCGCTTTATGCGGACGCCTTCTTGCTTCTCACCCTTCTTGTGATCGCTTACCTCGCGCCGGTACCGCTTCAGCGCCTCAGCCAGTGTCGTGCTTTCGGCCTCGCGGATATCCACGAACCGCGCGCGCGACATGTCCCCCTCGACCTCGGCCGCCCATCGCTGGGCTTCTGCCTTGGTGTCAAAGGTAGCTGATAGGGTTGGATATCCTTTGCGGCGAACCTGGGCACGCCAGGAGCTTCCGCGCTTCTCGAAATAGGCCATGCGGGGGAATCTATGGGGGAGCGTAGGGGAGCGTCAAGCGAAGCCATTCCCCCAAATTTGCACCAATCTGCGCACCAAAGAAAAAGGGCTTGGAGGTCGAAACCCGCCAAGCCCTTGATTTCACTGTGTTAGTGGCGGAGAGATAGGGATTTGAACCCTAGGTACCCTCGCGGGTACAACGGATTTCGAATCCGTTTAGCGCCCCCGCCCCGCCGAAACACTCAAGCCCGAACACCCCGTTCTTAGCGCCTTCACGCACTACCCCATGTAGTAGCTAGGCGATATTTGGGGGAATGCGATCACCAAAATTCCCCCATGCCATTCTCAGCCCGTCCGGGCAACCCAATCCCCCTACGCGATAAACCGTATGCGGTACGCCTCACGCTCTGTCGAGTTCATGAACTCCCATGCGAAGTCTTCGGCTTTCGGCCCGCCCTTGCACTGCCCGTAGCGATACCAGCCGCCCACGCGCAGGCCGGAGTACATCAGATTGCGCTTGATGACTTCGACGCCGAGGGTTTCCAGCATCTCGCGGAACAGCTCATCGGCTTCGGCTCGGCTGACCTGCTGAGAGCAATAAATCCAATCGTGAATGACGCCTGCGGCCCGATGGTCGATGCCGTCAAACAGAGGGTCTACCAGCCACGGTATCGACGCCAGATCGGTGATGAACCAGCGCGGCACGGTGAATTCCCGGCCATCGCGCGCGTGGTAGCGGAACGGCTCCAGCAGCACCCACTCGCCCGGCTTGTACGCCCGCAGATCCAGCGCCCCGGAGAACCATGCGTTACTCATCGTCCACCCCGGCACATTGGATGTTGATGCGGTTCGGCGCCATGGCTAGCGCGACGGCCTCGCGGTTTGCGCTGCGGGCTGGCTCGGGCAGCATGCAGTAGCGGGCGACGGCGTATTGGGCGGACTGGATGACGGTGCAACCTTGCAGGACGAGCAGCAGGCAGGCAATAGCGATCAGGCGAATCATTTCCGGCCACCATGCTCGAGGGAGAAGTGATTGCCGTCCGGCGATGAGAATCTTCCGCCCCATGCGCCACCGATCGACTCCCAAAACTCGCCTAGCTCCCGGTAGTCCTCGCTTGCGGTCATGTACTTGCCGCCCTTGAACAGGTTGAAATCGACAGCCAGCCGCTCCTTGTGCAGCGAAACCGCTGAGCTGTAGGACTTCTTTTCGCCCACAGCGCCGTGCACACGCGGGTCGCGGTAGGCATCGCCGAAGGTCAGCTCATAGCCATTGGCATAGGCGAATTCGATCAGCTGCCCGATCATGCGGGTGAACTGCCGCTGCTTTGATCCGAGGGTCATACTTTTCTCCAGGAATTAAAAAACCCGCCGAAGCGGGTCTGTGTGTTGCGGATGGGTTACGGCCAGCCTTGCTCGAGCATGTCCGGCGTGAAGGTGCCGGCATCAAGAGCGTCGAGCAGTTCTGCCTCCCGGTTAAAGCAGGCCTGAACGTGGCCTCGAGCAGCATTCGCAACCGCGATGATCTGCTCAGCCGTCAGGTCAACAAATCCGTCAGGCGTTTTCCAGCGCAGCGCATACGAGGGGTCGAGCATGGCCTGAACCGTGGCGCCAGTGATGAGCGCCTGGCTGTCGCGGCCAGTGTCGATGTGCATGCCGCCAACGTCGATACCTGCCACCTCCGCCTGCCAGCGGCGGTTGGCGATCTGCTGCACAAGCCCGGTGCGCTGCTGCCGCTCTCTCTCAACCTCCCGCTCAGCCAGCAGCCTGTCGCGCTCTTCCGCCGAATACTTCTCGACGACTTGCCATTGTTGCAGCCACGTTCCGTCAGCCTGTTTAACTGGCGCAATTTCCTCGACGCTTTCAATTAGCTCGTCAACGAGAGGCGTCTCTGCGGGCCTTACAGGATAAACACCCCACTCTGCTAGCAATGTGTCGTCAGGATTGCGTGGAAAGCTGGTGTTGGGGTTTTCGTGTCGCAGACGGGCGACAGAATAGGGGTATTGTGCGACCGAATGATCGCTGTTTGTCAAAACATACATGGAGATATCCTCAGTTCATTGATTCTATCAATACCGGAAGGCTTATGGCGGTCGGGGCGAACGTCAGAGCCGAGGGCGTCGGTGACAAACTGGCAACACTCATTGTTTGGGAGTAAACGCTAAGTGTGGCTGTATCAGTTGCCGGCGTGAACTCTTCATAGGTGATTGATCCGTATACGCCGGTTTTGCTTCCGTCGCTAGGGACTCTAAGCAATAGTCCCGCTACCCATGCCGATGTTTTCTCTATGTAAGCTGCTACACACAATCCACCCTTGGAGTCTATAGCAATATCCCGTACCCAGATGGAACGACTTGATTCCGAGTGTATGAGTCGGCGCGCCCACAGTAATGTGCCGCCTGGGGCAATGCAGATAATAGATGATCGGCCCGCGCAAATAAGATTACCTTTGGCATCGACTACTACTTTTGACAATTCTTCCGTGTAGGCTAACTGCCATGAGATAGAGGACAGGTATCGTCGGAAGACAATAGATTTACCAATGGCAGAGCGGGCGATTCCGTAAATGTAACTACCCACACGAATGATGTCGGTAAAATGAAGCTGTGCATAAGCAGGCGAGATAGACACCGACCACCCAGCTATCCCGCCCGCGAACGGAAGCGTGTTGATTGTAGCAATCCCTGTGCTGCGGGAGCTTGAATGCAGGAAGTTGACGCTACTTTCATCTACTGCAACCGCGAAACCTGAGCCACCATTGGAATCTGAGGGGGATTCGCTGTAGCTATCCACCACTGTCCCCGAATCGTCCACCCGGTAGACTCCACCCGAGTGACCACAGATGGTTTTCCCCTCGAAATCCACTGCCAACTTTGCGTTATATTGGTATGGGCTGCTGCTTGTTAATGTTGTGGCGAACGTGTTTCCTGTATCGGTTGAATTTCTTTTCACCAGATATCGACTGGCGCCGTTTTTCCAGCTGAGCACAAGACGATCCTGAGCGTCTACACACATCCCTTCGACTTTTTCGGTGCCGGTACACCGCCGCTGCGCATTGACGTTACCATCCAAGTCAACGCTGATGTAAATGGTCTTTTGCGTTGAGCTGCCCGTATTCTCACTATAACCCCCTACATAAAGCACTTCGCCGGATGTTGCGGCAAGAGCTGTTAAGTTTGTGTGATCAGAACTTGAGGAGGTCGCGCCAAGTATAAGCATCCAATATGTTTGCCCCTCTGCAGCTGCGCCCATCATCAATCGCTGCGTTATCAAATCCATTGCCAGCCCCTTAGTTCGTGTAATCAGCCAGGCACGCACCGCGCCAGCGAGCGCCACCGTCATCTGTCACGAACATGAACAGGTGCGTTTTCCCGGTTGTCAGCGACGGCGCCGTGTCACCAGGCCATCGCACGGAAGCCGGCCACGTTACAGTTCCGCCTGTATGAGTAAGTTCAAGCGTGCAACTGTAGGCGCGCGATGCCGGCACGTTGCTGAATGCGAACGTTGAGTTCGCGGATATCGTGCGGGTGAAGTAATTGCCCAAGGCGCAGTCGAGGGTGTTGGCTGCGAGCGCAACGACTGGGCCGTTATAAATCCCACCATCAATAGTTTTGTTGGAAAGGGTTTCCTCCCCCGCCTGCGTTGCCACGCCCCCCGCCCGAAGCTGCTCCAGCGTGACCACACCCGTCTGTCCAGCAACGCTGGTCACCGGCCCGTCAGCGATGGACGCCAGCGCTGCGTCTACTGCCACTCGGTCAGCCGCTACCTGATCGGCGTCAGCGGCTACCTGTAGCGTGTTGGCGGCCACCTCATCGGCGCGGGCGACCACGGTCGCGGTGTTCGTGGCCACGGTCGCGGCATTGGTGGCGACCTCGGCGCGGTCGGCCTCTGCCGCTGCCTCGCTGGCTGCGGCAGCCTGTGCGCTGGCGTCGGCGTCGATGGCGCGTTGATCAACGAACGCAGCTGAGGCATTCGTCTCTGTCACGAACTGCGGCAGGGACGCAGCGAATGCGTCAGCCTTGGCGGCGAAATCAGCCGGCGCGTCCGAGCGAATCGGCGGCGTCGGGATGGGTGTAATGATTGGCGCTGCCATTAGGTCAGTCCCTCAACAGTGATAGAGGCATCCGAGACGGAAGGCCCGGAAATGGAAATCTGAAAGTCGCGGTAGTAGCCGAACAGGAATGTGCTTTCGTAACCTTCGGCGCCGATCCAGACGACCGGCTGGGCGCGAAGGCCGGCGAGCATCCGCTGAACCCGGCCAATCTGCGGCGTCTCCACCACAACATCGAACTCCGCGCGTTTACTGAAAGAGCGCTCGACCACGACCGAATTGCCGAAGGCGTCTGTCTCCTTGCGGCTATAGTCCGTGATCCCGACGCCCGAGCCATAGACGGCCACGCCTAGTTCGGCCTGACGCCCCATGACCAGATGCCCGACCGCTGCCGTGTCGCTGGCGTTGTCGATGGTCACGGACAGGGTGGCGGTGCCGTAGGCCGGGAGGTCCAGCAATACGAAGTCTGTCTGCCGGCCGATTGGCGCGAAAAACCACTCGTACCAGTCCGACACGCCGGCATCCACAAGCGACACGGTGCGTTGATAAACGATGCCCTCCGACGGATCGGTGAGCGTGACCGTTGCCGACCGGCCTAGCAGGTTGAACAAGGCCACGGAGTTGATGACAGCGCCCGGCTGCAGCTCTACCGCAATGCTGCCCGCCTGCTCGGTGAGCGAGCCCACCTTGTCATCAAACATTCGCCAGCGGTTGTCAGCTCCAAGGTCAAGCCACTTCGGCGGATCGCTGGTGTCGGTTTCAGGGTTGGCGCCGGTACTCGCCACCAGCGCCTCGTAGTTGCGGTGGTTGTAAAGAACCTTGTCGCCCACCGCGTAGGCCGTTGCCGCGCTCCATGCGGCATAGTCCGTTTCGGGCACGTTGCTACTGGTCAGGATGGCCGGCGTTATCTCCACCGGCTTGATTATCCTCATGCTGTCGCCCTCTCTTTAGGCAGGCCGTCCACGTCGAAGCGCTCCAGGTACTCGGTGTACTTGGCGGTTTTCATCGTGTGTTTGGCGATTGATCGAAGGGCGTCACCCTGGCGCTCGACGGACTGTTGCAGCGATGCAATGGCCTGGGCTGTGTCGCTGCCGCCGCTGAGCATTGCGGCTGTCTGGCTGGCGTTGTAGATGCGCGAAGGACCCGTTACCTCCAGCTCCGGACCTTTCTCGCCGACGATCCGCAGACCGCCAGAATGGAAGCCGCCAGCAGCAAACGCGGGAATGCCCAGATACTTTGCCGCGTTCTTCTTGCTCAGCTCGATATCGGCCTGGCTAACCGCGCCTGTGTAGCTGCCGGAATCGAAGTTCAGCGCGCCTTGGGCTAGAGCCTGCTTGAGCCCGGCCTGCGTAACAGCACCGTTGGCCAGCTGTTCGGTCCAGAACTTCAACCCATCCGCATCAGCAGCGCGCCCCAGCACCTCGACATAGGCCGAGGCGACAGACTGGCTATTGGTTTTAGGTGTGGACTGCGCAACGCTCGTGGCCTTCTGGAAGTTGGCCAGCGCATGGGCAACCGACAGCACGGAGCTATCAATCCCCATGAGGATGTCCATTTGCTTCTGCGCCGCTTCGAGCAGCCCATTCAGGTGCTCAACCGCCTGCTCCTCGATGCTAAGCTGATCGCCTGTGAGGCCTGCCAAGTCGTTGATGTCGTGGGCTGTTTTCCAGTAGTCGCGGGCGTACTCTTCGAACGAGCCGAACAAATCGGTATTCGCCCGACCCAGCTCCGACAGCGCGTCGGAAAGGTCAACCCCTTTCAGCGAGCCGCCGCCACGCGCCATTTCCAGTGCATCTCGCAGCTGCGCCTGAGCCTGCCGGCGTCGCATCAGGTCGAACTGATCCGACTCCATCCTCATGCTGCGCAGCGCGCCATTTAGCGCATTGGCCAGGGACGACAGCTCGCTGATGCCGGTCTGCGCCGCCTGAATCTCGGCGTTGACCGATTGCTGCAGGCGCCCAAACGCGTACTGCGCAGCGTTGACCGCGGCGATGTATCCCTCTGCCACGGCCTGCTCTGCCGCCGCTGCCTCTGCCACGGCCTGCGCCGCCTTCTGCTCGATGATGCTGTAGTACTGCGCAGCCTGGCCGCTCAGCTGCATGAGCGTAGAGAACATTTTCTGCCCGGCCTGCGTGGTCAGGTCGATATCCTCGACCATTTCCCGGTAGGCCTGCCGGCTGCTTGCCAGCTCCACGTCGGCGGCCTCGAAGGTCCGCTTGATGGAGTCGATGGTGTCTTCGATCTTCTCGGCTTCGCTGAAAAACGCGCTGTAGTAGGTCGCCGAGTTGGCCGCAAGCGCATCCAGCCCGCCAGCCGCCGCAGACAGCGCCTCGGCCAGTTTCCCGCCCGAAACGCTCGCGTCGTACATGCCTACGTCGAGATAACGCAGCACCTCGTTAACGCCCTGCAGGTTGCCGACGAATGCCTGCATGCCCTCCAGATCGAGGTCCAGACCGGTGTTGAACACCTTGTTCAGCTCGGCCGTCATTGCGTCTGCAGCGGAGCCGAACCACTCAGCGATGGCCTGCTGAATCTCCTCCTCGGTTTTGCCCTTGGTGCTGATCTTCTGCCGGGCCAGTTGCAGGCCGTCCAGCGAGCCCTCTTCGACAGTCAGGCTTAGCGACGCGAACAGATCGGCAACGCCGGCCTGTGTGGCGTCGTAGGTTTCCTGCAGCGCCGCCGCCGTCTCAGGATCGAGGTTGCGGTATTTGGTGCGCTTCTTGTCAGAGCCGAACAGCCCGCCCTTCTTCTTCTGGTCCTCGTAGGACTGGCCGAGGAAATCGCCGCCGTTGACGCTGAATGCCAGACCGTAGTTCTTCGTCTGCCAGTCGCCGCCGAAAATGCTGGCACCGCCGATCGATCCCAAAATACCGCCTAGCACGGCACCTACGGCTGTACCGATCGGGCTGAAATAGCTGCCCATCGCCGCGCCGGCCTTAGCACCACCCCAGCCGCCAAGGCCACCAGCAACGGCCCCCTTGGCCCCCGCTTGCTTGTAACCCATGTAGGCCCCGCTCAGGCCCGACAACCATGGCGCAGCACCCTGCGTTATCTCGCCCCAACCGCCGACCTGTGCCTGATACGAAAGCGGGGCGTAGGTGGCGCTGGCACCATTGGTCAGGGTGCCGTACAGCTGGCCGGCGCTGGCGTCGATGCCTGACAGCAGGCCGCTACCGTAGCCGGTTGCGCCGCTCCAGGCCCCGGACAGGCCGCCAGACTGGTAGCCGCTCCATACCGAGCCGAGGAATCCCTGCCCCTGGCTGGCCTGGTACAGCGAAAATGCGTTGCTGATATCGCCAAAGCCGAGGCCTGCACTGCCGCCGCCCGAGCCCCCGCCCAGCATCGACGTGGCCTGCCCTGCCGCACCGCCAATCCCCAGCGCCGCGCCGATCTGCATCACGATAGGCCGGGTGATCGCCATGTGAGCCAGCTCGGCGAGCATCTGCTTGAACGCATTCGTCAGACTGTCGCGGAACGATGAGAACCCGTCCCCGATGTTGCGCCAGGCGTCGGCGAATGCACCGTCAACGCGGTCTAGCGCGCCTTCGGTCCACTTGGCCCATTCGGAGGTCACGCCGCGGTTCTCGTCGTACTGCCGGCCGAGTTCAGCCATCAGCTCGCCGTGGCGCTCGATCGTCAGCTCACCGCGACCTAATGCATCATCTAGTCGCTTTACGTCCTGTTGGTACTGCTTGGTCGCCTTGCCTACAGGGTCGAGCTGGTCTTCGAGGCGCTGCAGCTCCTTGCGGTAGTCTTCGATGACGTCGCCCGGGCCGGTGGCGTCTGCACCCTCAAGCGAGTGGTTCAGGCGGTCGATGGCTTTGGCCAGCTGATCGCCGTCGAGATACTTGTCAAGCAGTGCGACCTGCTCGTTGTACTGGCGCTGCGCGGCTTCGGCGGGGAACAGGCCATCCATCAACGACTGGAAGGCGGTGGCCTGCTTGTCGGTCTTTCCTGCCGCTTCGGCTGCTGTTGTGCCAAGCGAGGCGGTGCCGGTGCGGAAGGCCTCGATCTTCGGCGCTGCGCTCGCTGAAGATTCGCCAAATTGAGTAGATGCGGAGCCGAGCTGTTCGTAAGAAATGATCGCGCGCTGGATCTTCTCAATCTCGGCGTCAATCTCGGCGTCCGTAGCGTAGTTGACCGCGCCCTTTGTGCCAAAAAAGACCAGCCGGTCAAGCGGCCCGCTCTCGCGCATCTCTTGCAGCCTGGCCAGCTCCTCCTCAAGGCGAACAATGTCGCCGCCAGCGATACCGTTAAAGGTCGCGGCCAGCTCTTCGGCCATCCATTTGACAGTTCCGACAGTTGTGGTGGCAGCCTCGACGATGAAGCCGAATCCCTTGGCAACGCCAGTACCAAATACCTGTGCAGCTTCTATGGTCGACGGATCGGACAGAATGTCCGCCACTTCCATGATCGCCGACGCGGTATCTGATGACGCGCCGCTGGTCTCATCCATCTTGCCGATGAGCTGAGTAAACGAGTTGCCAACAGTTGTCAGAGCGCCTGAAATGTTAGGGGCCAGCTTGCCGAACGCCTCGTCCATAGCGTCGGACTGGCTGAGAATGGCGCCAACAACCTGCTCGGCGGTCAGTTTGCCTTCGGCGCCAAGGGCGCGCAGCTCGCCAACCGTAACGTTAAGCCCGCGCGCAAGGGTTTGCGCAAGCGCGGGGGCGCCTTCCAGTACCGAGTTCAGTTCTTCGCCGCGCAGCGTGCCAGACGCGAACGCCTGGCCAAGCTGGGTTAGTGCGCCGGCCGCAGTCGCAGCAGAGGCGCCGGAGACAGCCAGCGACTTGCTGATCGTCTCAGTGACGCGAGCAACGCCCTCGCCCGTCAGGCCAAGCTGCTGCTGGTTGGTAGCGATGCGCTGATAAAGCTCGGCAGTCTCGGTTAGCGGCTGCCGGCCTTCTTGGGCGACACGGAACACGGCCGCCTGAGCTGCCGCGAAAGCCCCGGCGCTGTCTGTGACCAGTCGGAGGCGGTTAGAGATCGACGTGTAGGCTTCAGTCGCTTGGTAGACCTCGCGCACGCTCAGCGCGGCAACGATGGACGCACCGACCTTGCCCGCCACATTGGACAGGCCGTTGAATTCTGCGCCGGTCTTTTTGGCCTGGTCGCCTATGCCTTTCAGGCCCAGCTCGACCTTGCGCGCCTCGGTGACGAACTTTCCGTTAGCCTCGCGCAGTCGGCCAGCAGCATCGCGATAGATGCCTGCCGCCTTGGCTGCGCCGGTAAAGGCGCCTTCCACGCCATTGGCGGCTTTTTCCGCCTTGGCTCCTGCCCCATTGAGCTTGGCCAGATCGCTTTCGGCGCGGGCGACATCGCTGGTGTCGATCTGAATCGCTAGGCTGGCGATGTCTACCATGGTTTTCTCCAGGCATGAAAAAGCCCGCTCAGCGGCGGGCTCTTGGGTGTTTGAATGGCGCCGAGTGGCGCTTGTGGCTGCCTAGTCAGCGGAACCTGACCAGCTTGTCGATGGCGCGCGGGGTGCACTCTAGGATCAGGGTTGAACCGTCTGCGAATGCCACTTCAGCCAGGTTTCGCTTCTGCGTATAGAAGGAGCCCGCAATAGCGACCACGATGCCGGCAATCGCGCCGAACGGGCCGAGCAAGAATAGCCCGAGGAAGCCGAGCACGATCACACCAATGAAGGCGCCGAAGATACCGAAGCTGCGAGACGCATCCACCTTGGTCTGAACCGACACGACTTGCCCTGCCTCGTAATAAGCTTTTCGCGATCCCTCAACTACCAGCTGGTTGTTGCTGAGGAATGCGCTTCCTTTCAAGCCAAAAGACCCGCCAATTATCTTCATCCCCACCCCTCCCTGTCAGAAAGGGCCAATGTAGCAGATGGCCAGCGGGGATGCTTAATGCTGCGACATGCGGATTAGCCGAACTTCTCCGGACTCAGTAGGCGCATGATCTCGCCAAGAATCGCCTCGTAGAGGTCAGCGCGCTCGACTTCTCCGAACGATGCCGGGATGTTCACAGCGCGGGAGCCTACCGAGGTGCGCAGCTTAAACTGATACTTGCCATCGGCCTTGCGCATGTTCACGTCGACCGTGAAGCCTTCCTTCGGTAGAGAGTCGGGGTCTTCGTCGATGTATACGGCGAGCGTGAACTGCAGGCCCATGCCTTCCTCGTCGAGCTGGCTGGCGTTGCGCACCGGCTCAAAGGTGGCGCCGTAGGCCTTCCCGATCTGGACATACGGCTTTTTGGTGCCATCCCGGTCGATAAAGAATGGTCGCTCAGGCGCCACGTACTGACTGAAGCCATCAACCAGGATCTTGACCTTCTCTTCAAGGTCATCCCAATACACATCACGAGCCGCCCGGTACTTGCTATAGGCCGCTCGCAGATCAGAAAAATCGGTCACTTCCAGCACTCCGCGTCGTGATGTCAGAATGCCCATCTTAGGTGCTCTCCATGAATCGTGAAAGGCGGTGCGGCCGCTTCACTTCGACCGCATCACCTCAAGCGCGGCGATCTCCATCACGCGCACCCCGGCAAATACATCGGTCTGGTCGCGCTTCTTGATGCCCTGCAGGCGCATGACTGGCTCAAGGGCCGAGTAGTCCAGCCCGGTAGCGCCGGACATGCCCGTGCGCCACTGCGTCTGCATGGCGGCGAAGACCTCGAAGGCGTCCCAGTTGTCCGGCCAGACCTCGACTTCTACCTCGAAGTCCTCGGCCGTGAACCCGAACGCCTCCATTTCGTCGTCAGCGGCCGCACCCTGGTACAAGGCACGAGCCGCGGCGATCAGTTTCCCCGGCGAGCGCCAATCAACTCCTGCTGATAGGCGATCATCAGCGCAGTCGCTGCGCCTGCGTAGTTCTGGCACAGCAACGCTATGTTCTCTTCGCTGAACTCGTCGTCCAGCTCCCAACCCACAAGAATCTCCGAGACGACCTCCTCGTTCTTGCGACCTTTCTTCAAGGACTTGCTCCACTCGTCGAGCTGAGCCACGGTGCGGTGCTTGAACTCGAATTCGACTTCGGGGCTTTCGCCGCCCGGGACCGGGATAGCCACTTTGGCTTTGAAGGTCGGGGCAACAGCAAGTTTGAATTTAGCCATGGTGTGTTTCCTCTTCGGGGATTCGATAAAAAAGAGGGCGCCAGACCGTCTCCGGCGCCCTTTGCAGCAGGTTCTGCGAGATGGCTGTCAGTTATGCGGCGTAGCGCACCGGGCGCGACAGCAGCGAGAAGGTGCTGTTCACGGTGTCGACCTGGCCCTTGTTCTTGGTCGGCGTCTCGTTCAGGGAGACATAGCCGTAGTAGTAAATCTTCGAGCCGTTCTTGTTCACCATCAGCAGCGGGCGGATGGCGCGTGCGTCGGCGGCCTTCTTCAGCGCCTGATAGCCGGCCAGGGTCGGGTCGTCGCCGATCTCCATGGAGATGGTCTGTGCCGAGTACATGGTCGGGATCTGGATCTCAAAGTCGGCCTCGAGCGGGCTCACGGTTGCGAACTGCTGCTCGCCACCGGAGGTGCTGATGCCGATCACCTGGGTGATCTGGGTGAAGGTGAGGATCTTCTGTGCCGATCCGCTCGAGGTGCCGACCGGGAATGCGTTCACGTCGCTAGTGTCCAGGCCTTCGAGTTCGAAGGTGCCAGCGCTGACGTTAGCCACGCGGAAAACGCGCTCATTGGCACGCTGCCAGCCTGACTTGATGATGACCATGTCGCCATTGGCAAAGCCGTGAGAGGCCGCGCTGGCAACGGCTGTGGATGCGTTGCTGATGCCGGTCACCGCAACGGAGGTGCCGAAGGAGGTGCCGAGGTGGATGGTAGTACCGTCCGGAATTGAGAACGCCAATTGATATCCTTTGCGGCCGCATGGACCGACGCTTGAGGGTTAGTGCTGGAACAGCGGGCACAAAAAAACCCGCTCAATGGCGGGCTCTCTTGATTCTTGAAAATGGCTAGGTGTCGGCTCGGTATTGGAACCGGACCGGCACCATGTAATGCGTATCGCCCGGTACGCCGGGGTACGCGCTGCAGGGCGATGCGATCTGCACCCAGAACGAGCCGGACTCAAGCCGGAGCGTCATCGGGAACAGGGCGGAAATCTCGTCAGCCAGCGTCTCAGCCTGTCCGGGGCCGGTGCTGAGCGGGACGTTGATCGATACCTGGAATAGGCCTAGATAGCCGCGGTGCGCACCTTCGAGATCGATGCTGGTTGTGTCGGCCGGCAAGAGCGTGGCGCGGATATACGGCCCCGTCGGCGGCGAAAACTTCACGTTGTCCCACGCAACCGGGATCGGCCTTGCGTCAGCCCATGCCTTCAGGCGCTGCTCGAGCAGCGACCGGATTCGCCTGTTGCTCATCTGATGCTCCGAGAGACCCCGGCGTTCAGGCCGGGGAGGAAAGGAGCGCAGCCGACAGGCTGCACTGCTGTATGAAAACACAGGTATAATATGTGCATGAAACGCACACACATATTCCTGCCCGAGCCGGTTATTGCGGCGCTCAAGGCCCTGTCCGAAAAGACCGGGCTTTCGGTCGCCGAACACATCAGACGCGCTATTGACGAGTACCTGAAACGCCAATGAGCACGAAGGTTTACCGCTACCGCGTAAAGTCGCTGAACGGCCTGCTGAACAAGCAGGCGCGGGCGGTAAATTTCGTCTGGAACTTCTGCAATGACACGCAGAAACATGCGCTCAAATGGCGCAAGCGATGGCCTACCGGCTTTGATCTGAACGTCCTGACCGCCGGAAGCAGCAAGGAACTTGGCATCCACTCCGGCACGATCAATGCCGTGTGCGAGCAATACGCCAAGTCTCGCAAGCAGTTCAAGCGCCCGTACCTGCGCTATCGCGGCAAGCGGTCGCTGGGCTGGGTGCCACTCAAGGGTCGGGACTTGAAACGCCACGGCGATGCGTTCCGATTCGCTGGTAACACATTTCGCGTATTCAATTCTAGGCCCCTGCCGGAAGGAAAGATCAAGGACGGCAGCTGCTTTAGCCAAGACAGGCGCGGAAACTGGTTCCTGAACATCGTCGTTGATGTTGCGGACGCTGAAACCAGAAAACCTGTGCGCGGCGTTGGCATTGATCTGGGGCTTGCCGATCTGGCTACGCTGTCCAACGGCGAGAAGATCGAACATCCCCGATGCTTTCGGCAGCTTGAAGAAAAACTGGCGAAGGCGCAAAGGGCCAGAAAGAAACGACTGGCGGCGAAGATTCACGCCAAGATCGCCAACACCCGGATGGACTTCCTGCACAAGGCCAGTACGGACATCGTGCGGCGATTCGATTACATCGCTGTTGGCAACGTCAGCAGCGGAAAACTCGCCAAGACCAAGATGGCGAAAAGCGTTTACGACGCATCTTGGCATTCCTTCAAAACGATGCTTGCGTACAAGTCGGTTGCGAATGGCGCATGGTATGAAGAAGTGAATGAATCGTTTTCCTCCCAGACCTGCTCGGCTTGTGGCGCATTGCCCGAGTCGAGGCCGAAAGGTATCGCAGGTTTGCGAATAAGAGAGTGGGTTTGCAGTGAGTGCGGTGCGGTCCATGATCGTGACGTAAATGCTGCGTTAAACATTCTCCGCTCGGGACGTCGAGCGCCAGTAGTGGGAATCCCTGCCCTTTAGGGCGGGGAGGACGTCAAGTATCCAGCTCCCGAACGGCCTGATCTACGAAGGTTTGGAACTCGGTTGCCGTGACGCCAGCCACGCCAAGCGGCGCCTGGGATGAATACCCCATCTCCAGGATGTACGAATACGGAACGTTATTGGCCAGCCAGATCGAACTGATGCCGCTGCGATAGGAGGCCAGCACGGCAGCCCCTGCCGAGTTGGTTGCGCTGCCGCTGGGATCAACGCCATCAACTTCGCCCTGAGCCGGACGCCCGAACGTGACCTGCCAGTTCCGGCGAAACCGACCGCCCACGTAGCCCTTCGGGCCTTCGCCCTTCCACAGATCAGGGTTGCCTACAGGGGAGCGATCCACGACCTTCGCGAGCATATCGATGCCGACCTTCTTCACGACCGTCTCGGCATTGCCCTGCGCCTTTTCGATGAACTTGGACAGATCAAGCGCGAATGCCATCTCACTTCCTCAACTGGACAGACCACGTTGCGCCGGCCGGGTCTTGACTGACGCGCACGACTTGCATCCCGTCGAGCGTGTCGCCCATCTCGGGCGCTCGCGTGACCTCGGATTGCAGGGCCAGCAGTTGCAGGTCGGTCGACTGGATCAGCGCGCCGTCGATCTGGTCGAGCCGGTAGCCACTGAAGACGCCGCGCCCCGTGTAGGGCTCATCGGTCGCGGTCATGGTGCCGGTTGACGGGTCGTAGGCAGACTGGCCGGGATGCGATGCCGTGAACGGGCGCACCGCGTCGGCTAGATCCGAGTCAAACGCCGCAGCAATGTCGGCAGACAGATCATCACGAAGCCCCATGCCTACCCCCGAACCAGTTTGATCTGGCCAGCAGGCCCAAGCAGCGGAGCCAGCAGAGCCAGCGCGAACGCCTCGCCAGCGGTCACAGTGCGCGCCGATGACGAGTAGGTCTTGCTGCTCGACACGCCGCCCGCCTCAACCGACTTGCTCAGCACGCCCGTTTCGTTGGCCGTGTAGAGCTTGCCAGCAGCCGCCTCGCGCGCGATCTCAGCCCCGGCCTGCACAACGGCAGCGGGAGCCTCGTCAAACGCAGGCAGCGGCTTTGCGCTAAGCCAGGTGTTAGCCATCAGCACCGCGCGGGCCTTCTTGTCTTCGGTTGTCCAGCCGGACCCCAGCAGGCCGTCGACCTGCGCGATGGTGATGTACTCGGTCATTTACTCGGCCTCGGTCGGCTCTGGCTTGGTCTTACGGGCGCGCGGCTTGGGCGCCTCGTCTTGCGGCTCGACTGCCTCGCCAGGCGGCGCGAATCGAGCGTCGATGATCTTGAAGCCCTGAGCACGCAGCTCGGCCTTTCGTTCCGGGCTGACCGGATGGGGTTCGAAAAATACGGATTGATTGTTCATGTTGATCTCCACGCATGACTTGTTACGTAAACAACAGATCGATAGATCTCTGCTTTATATGTTGCGCAACTGGTATAATTACGCTGTTGGGATAAAATGCAGAGGATAAAATGGAAGCTAGAAGCGACTTCGACATTGACATGCTGTCTCGTGCACTTTCATACAATCCTGAAACCGGCGATTTGACATGGAAGATTTCAAGAGGGAAAGCAAAAGCAGGGTCAAAGGCGGGCTGCCCTGGAGTCACCGGCTATATAAAAATTACATTCATGGGCCGAACCTATGTGGCGCACAGGATCGCCTGGGCGATCTTCTATCGCGAACCTCCCCCAAGCATTGTTGACCACGTAAACGGGCAGATCACGGACAACCGAATCGTAAATCTGCGGTCAGGCGATAGAGGTATAAATCAGCAGAATCAAAGAAGCAGCCAAAGGAGAAACAGCTCGTCTGTTCATCTTGGCGTATCTAAATTCAAAGGCAAGTGGCGCGCAAAAATCTACCATGGAAAGAAGTACATCTTCCTCGGCTATCATGATAGTGAGGAAGATGCGGCAAACGCCTATTTGAACGCAAAACGAAACATCCATAAAGGATGCGCAATATAAGAAAAGGCCCCGCAAGGGGCCTTTTGCTTACTTGGCTGCATCACCAATGGTAATTACCCCGGCGCTCGCTTTGACGCTGTTGGCCACAAGTTCCCAATTGGAGCCGGTGGCCAGCTCGGCGTCGGTCGGAGACTTGCCGCCGTTGGCGGTGTCCCAGGTATAGCCGCGCAACGCCAGACCGAAGGAATAGTCGGCCTGGAAGGTCGTCTCGATGCGGCCCTTACCGTTGCTGGTCTCGATATTGGTGATCAGGTCGGAACCGTCCATCACCATGCCAGCGCCGTCGGCCAGGGACAGCACGCGCTGCTTGGCAGGTGCAGCCGGAGTGGCGACCGCGGCCGAGTACAGCGCCGGGGAGTCGGTCACGATGACGGCTTTGCCGAGGATATCGACGATCGTCACGTCGCCAGCACGGAACAGCTGCTGCGCGTTGGTGAGGTTCTTCCCGATGAGGTCGTGGAAGGTCACGCCGTTCATTACCTGCGCAACCAGACGGCCGGAGGCGTCGCCGAACTTGGCGTGCGCGGCGTTGATGGCGGCATAGGTAACACCGGCAGTAGCCGACACATCGTTCGTCGCGGCGGCCTGGTTGCTGATAGCAGCGACCAGGGCGGCGATTACGGTGTTCAGCTGATCCGCCACGATTGCCTCGGACAGGTTGCGGCTGATGACTTCGAGCGCTTCCTCCGGGCTCTTCTGAATCCAGGAGAGCTGCGAGGGCTCCCAGAGGATCGGGCCGAAGCCACCGGCCACCTTAACGGCGTCGTACTGCTTCTGGGAAAGCGCGGTTGCCGACTGGGCGCCGTTGGCGGCGTAGCGATCGACACGACGCTGGGCGCCATGCAGGCCAGCCCAGAAGGACTCCTGCAGGAAGTCGCCGTCGATACCCTGCGTGGTCAGGCGGATGGCGCCGGCCGAGGCGGCGTTGAACTTCTCAACGTCCTGGGCCAGAGTTTCGATGGTGGCGTTTTTGAGGTACTCGTTGAATACCTTCATATCGGAAAGGGCCATTCGGGGCCTCCTATCAGTTCTGTGCGGTTAGGGCCTTGATGGCTGCGAGGCGATCCTCTTTGCTGCCGCCAAAATTGCCCTTGGGTTTGGGTGGCTGACCGTTTCCGTTCGGAGCGCCGCCGCCGTTGGCACCGGAACTCTTAAGGATCGTGTCGCGATAGGGGTAAGCGTCGACGAGGGTTTCCAGCGCTTCATCGAAGTCGGCCAGTTCACCCGGGCGCGCACGGCTGAAGATCTTGTTGCCGTTGGCGTCATAGGCGACGACCTTGCCGTCCTCGATCTTGAAGCGATTCCCGAAGGTGGCTTGCACCATGTCAGCCGGGACTGCCAGCTTCTCGGCGATGACCTTGGAGCGAGCGAAGCTGCCGCCGATCTTCTCGCCGTACAGTTGCTGCTCGAGGGTCTGCGCCTTGGTGTTGGCTTCGTCCAGCTGGGCCTGAAAGGCTTTGCTGATCTCCGACTTGACCTTCTCGACTTCGCCGGCATCGATCAGCCGCTTCTGGTCGAGGCTTGCGACGGTTTCCAGCGCCTTGCGTGCAGCTGCCGGGTCTTCAAGACCCTCGAAAGCCTTGAGGGCCTTCTTGGCTTCGTCACGCTGCTGGAAAGCCTTCTCTGCCTCGCCTGCCAGGTACTGCGCACGGCTAGTGAGTTGGGCGACATCCACCGCCAGCTCCTTGCCATCATCGTGCACGTAGACCGGCTTGCCTTCTTGCAGGACTGCGTTGCCGTTTTCGTCAAGCTTCAGTTTCATCTCGTCTTTCTCCGGCCATCCGGCCATTGCGTTGAGCCATCCGGCCCGGTGGCGCCCCGTCCCATCCGAAACTGCGGGCATAAAAAAACCGCCATGCGGCGGTGTGTTTGGCTGGGCAGGGTTTATGCGGCCTCAAGCCCCAATGTCATTTGCAGCTGCTCGCGCCAGTGCTCGACCTGAGCAATCAGGCCAGGCTTGCGCCAGCGGAATTTGGCAAGTTCGCTGCCGCTCAGGCTGGCGATATCGCTTGCATCGGAAAGAGCCTTGCAGGCTCGGTCGAACTGCTGCTTTTCGGTCAACTCGCCGCGCAGCAGGGCGTCAATGTGTAGGTCGCACCAGACGGCAAAGTCCACGTTTAGCCATCGGGCGAATGCAACTGCAAGTTTTGGATGCAGCCACGTGCCGCCGCCATTGGCGGCTGAGCCCCGACGAGTCATCACCAAACCCGCGCAGTTGCTCAATTCGGGGCGGAAACCGGATTTACCACCAGAGACCTTCTTGCTCTGCTTCCTCTCGATCATCTTCGGCTCAAACGGGATGCCTAGGTGTTTGGCCAGCGCCCGCATGTAGCTCTCGGTCTCGTGGAGTCTCAGCCAATCTCTTGGCTCCTGTCCAAATACCGACGCAGCAGCGGTCGCATTGATCCATCCGTCGCTATTGAAGCGCACCGGCTGGCCTTGATAGTGAAACGGGATGACATTGCTTTCGCGCATCTGCATTACCTCGCTCACCAGTCGAATAGGAACGCAGCGGGGCGGACGGATGAGCGAACATCCGCTTTTCGGCTGTACGGGCCTAGCTGCGTGTTTGGTTGCCTTTCGGCGGAAAACAAAAAGCCCCGCACGATGGCGAGGCTCTAGAAATGGAAAACCCGGCGCTTGGCCGGGTCTTTGGCGTGTCAGTTACTCAGGCTGCAATCTCCGCTCGCATCGCATCCCTGATTTTTAGGACGGTGGTAGTTGAGCATTCAGCAATCCGCGCCGCAGGCCTAACCCCTACCCCGGAGTCAAGCAGCTCCCGGACGCGCTTATGCAGATCCTCGTCAACTGGGCGCCCCTTGTAGCGGCCTTCGGCCCTCGCCCTAGCTATACCAGCCGATTGAGCTGCCTTGAAATTTCCGCGCCACCCCTCTCCATGAGCTTTGCCGTGGCACGGCTCACAAAGCATCACTAGATTCGCCAATCTATTTGTGCCGCCAAGGGCTATAGGGACGATGTGGTGCAACTCAAGGTGATAGGCTGAGCCACAATTCGCGCATTCTTGCGGCTTACTTTGCGCTAGCGCGTACCGCATGCGCTCAAATTCTCTACGTACAGCTTCAAACATATCGAACACCTCTATTCGATGACCTCTGATTTGGTGCGGCAGGCGATGAGGTAATCGCTTTTCGGGTGCCCCCTAGCCGCTCCGTCATTCTACATCACAACGCGCTCGCCTTTCATGGCGCACAAGAAACAGACGCGCTGCTTCGTCGCTGTCTTGCCAATGCCGATTTTCGTTTCGATGTACTCGCGCCCGCCACATCGGTGGCACTGCGGCATGGCGCTCGGCCTCGGCGCCTTTCGCACACGCTCGCGCACCTGCTCCGCTTCGGTCTGCGGTGGCGGCGTGCCGTGGATGACGTGGAATCGTGGGCGGTCGGTCATGCGGCCAGTCTAGCAAAGGCCTCGGCGTCCCGCTTGCGCAGCTCATCAAGGGTCAGATAACGGCCGTTCGGGCTGTACAGGTCCGGCAGCTTTAGCCCGCCCTCGCGTATCAGCCTGCCGCGCTCCGGGCCTAGTACCTGATCCTGCCGGGCCGGCGATTGGCGTTGCAGCCAGGACGCGAATGTGGTCTCGGCAGGAACCTGCCCATCCATGCTTGCGCGGTCGCTCGGACTGATCTCGTCAATCGGAATCCCAAGCTCGCGCCATGATTTGGTCACAGGCGTTGAAGTCGAGCGGCAGTTCCAGTGCAGCCTGCCTGGACCCTGTAGCCAGGGAACCTTGTGGCCGATGGGCCTGTGAGTGCCGGCTTCATACTTCAGTCCGTCACGAATTCGGCACGGCGGAGATGTTTTTGAGTCGAGCGTGGCGCGAAACAGCTCCGCCTTGATCAGATCCGAATTGGCCTCGTTGAACTGCTCGCGCGCCACCTGCGCCGTATGGCTGATAGCCGTCTGCACAACCGCCATCAGGTCGCGCCGTGGCCGCTGTAGCAGCCCGTCAGCAAAGCCTGCCGCCCTGGTGCCACGAATGCCCCGAACGATCTCCGATGCGGTCTTGCCTTCGACGTAGCCGATGCGGATCGCGTCGCGGATCTTTGTCATACGGCCGGCTTCGATGTTGCTGGCCCAGTCCTTCAGCAGGCGCCCCTGAAACGGCCGGGACATCGCCGCGCTGTAGACCTGATTCGGCGCTACCGAGGCAATCGAATAGCGCACCTGCACGGCTGCCGGGATGACTGACTGGTAGAGATCGACCTGATAGCCCGTCTCATACGCCGCCAGTTCCAGCAGCTCGCCCTGTAGCGCCTCCGTGACGGCTGCATAGGCCGCTGCGTTCAATTCCCGCACAGACCCCAGCAGGCGCTCCAATCGTTCGACTGTGAACGAATCAGCCGGCAGTCGCTCAAGGGCTGCGGCCAGCTCGGCAGCAAGGTCGGCATCGGTGCGATTCAGTAGCGCGATCATCCGGCGAATGACGCCCTCGGAATACTGCTGAAGGTCGACGGAGTGCGCGGTTAGCTCATCGAATAGCAGCTCGTTGACGGTTGCCATCAGATCACCCCAAGGGCCGGGCCTTGATTCTGGATTCTTTCAAGTTCTTCCTGCCAGTCGTACTCGTCGCTGATGATCCCGCGCCGCTGCATCTCGGCAAACAGGGTTTCATCGCTGAGCTTGCCGGAGTTGGCCATCTGCAGCAGCTGTGGCACCGATACTTCCGGCGCCCAATCCTGATCGAAGTTGCCGCGCATCTCGACCATGCCGCCATCGCCGAGGCCGAGATAATCGGCCATGACCTGCAGCATCTGCGCTAGGGCATCAGCGAACTGGTTGGCCATGCGAGCCAGCGGTGACAGCTCTTGCGCCGCCTCCTCGTTGGCCTGGGTCGCCGTTTTGGTCTGCTGCTTCTCCTTCTGCAGCAGCTTGGCGCCGGCCATCCGCATTTCTTCGATCAGGTCTTGCAGCGACTCCCGGCCAGCGTTGATAGCTGCCCCGGTGTGCTCTACGTACTTGGCATCGCCGTCTTTCGGCATGCGGGTCGCGCTGCCCGAGCTGATCACCAGCTCGAACTGCTCGTCGTCGGTGAAGGTGAACAGCAGCGGCACCCGGGCGACGTGCAAGAGGTTGTCCTGATCGCTCTGGGACTGCCAGTGCTTGACGTTGAGGTGCGCCAGTTCGAGCAACGGCGGCTTTGCCGTCAGGAAGCCCGTGCGGCCGGTGTAGAACGAGACAAGCGGCACGTAGCCGAGGCTGGTAGTTCCCTCGTCGTGCTGGACCCATGCGCCGCCGTTGTCGGCCTTGCGGTAGGTGCGCCACACGCCAGGCTCCAGGACTCTCACCTGGGCGACCGACTTCACGCCGAACTCGCCCTCCGCCTCCTCGATCGACTCCATGTAGCGGAACTGCGCAAGCTTGCCACCGTCGACACGCCAGCCCAGCACCTGTTCGGGGCGGATCAGCACGGCATAAGGGCGAACCCCTGCAGCGATCTCGTCTGCGCGAGTGCGGAGACCTTCGGCGCGCGGGTACTCAACCAGCACGTGACAGAGGCCGTGGCTCAGCGCGTGGCGGAACAGGTCAACCGACCAGCTGTTCAGGTCATTACCGGCAAGATCGATGTCCTTGCACAGCTCAACCAGGCGCTCCGGCACGTCGTCGCCCAGCTGCAGCGGCTCGGCGAACACCCGAGAGGTCATGTTGTTGACCGTCTCAGCGTAGGCCGGCAGCAGCGTGGAGAGGCGCAGGCGCTCCCTGTAGGTCTCGTCCTCTTCGGCCGGGTACTGAGGCAGCAGAGCACGCCCGGCGGCCCGCATAGCCTTCGTGCCGCCCATCAGCGGCGCAACGATGGCCCAATCCTCGCGCATGGCGTCCACGGCCGGGATTGTTTTGGACGGGTCGTTGCTCATTGGCGTTACATCCGTAGTGATTTTGTCTGCGGCTTGGCCGGCTTGATGATTGGATAGTCGCGATGAATGAAGTAACCGCCCGCGTCGTTCGCGTGATCATTCCCCTGCGACTTGTCAGGTTCGCCGTTGGCCGCCCACACCTGCTGCTCCAGGCCGTCGGCGTAGGTCGGACAGGTGAAGGGGTTTACCAAGTAGCGGCGCTCGCCTTGCGCATTGCAAAACATGGCATTCATGGCGTTGATCCGGTCCTTGACCGGCGGGTTTGCTGCCGGAGCGATCACCGCGAAACCGGCCTGCTTGAGCAAGGCGAGGTCTGTAGTGCTCGCATTGACCGACTTGCGCGAGTCACCCGAGGCGTCAGGATAAACCCTGATTTCGCAGGTCTTTACGAAGTCGTTGCCGTCGTGTCGCCAGTACCGCTCCTTGATGCGCTTGATCATGTCGGGCGTGTCGTAGCCGTCCGTCAGCTCATCGACTGCCCGAGGCAATCCGTCGCGTTTGACGTGCGTTATTGCCGCCATCTTGCCGACGTTGAAGTCCATACCGATGAACAGTGGCTCACCCGCTTGCACGGTGTCGAAACAGCTGTTCAGCTTGCGGTCGTAGGCGTGGTAGATCGATCCGGACGTCAGGTTGACGAACTGGCCATTCAGGTACGCCCGGATAAGCTGCTCGGGGTAGGACTCCATCAGTGATGCGATGTAGTCGTCTGGCAAGTTCAGCTCATTGTCGAACGTGCTCGCCTGGATCATGCCGTACAGGGCCGCGGCTGCCGGCTTTTCTCGCGCCTGCTTAACGAACTGCTGGTAAACGAACTTGAAGCCTTCCGGCGTCGTCGTCACGTCCACGCCGTTGCGCAGGCCTTCGGCGTTGTAGCGCATACGGGCAATGATCTTGCGCCAAGCCTGCTGAGCCTTGACCGCCGAAAGAACGTCGAGCTCGTCGACCAGGGCATGACCGATCTTGAAGCCGACAATCGTCTGGGGCTTCTCCATCGACCGGCAAATCACCGTCCCGCGATACTGGCGCCCGCTGTAGACGTGCACCTCGTGGTTCGACTGGTTGATGTCAGTGCGAAGCCCCCAGTCCGCAGCCACCTCTTCCATGGTCGGGTAGAAGATGTCACGGATCTGGCTGTATGTCGGAGCGAAGTAGCCGGCGTTGATGCGCGGCCACTCCCAGAAGTGTTTGCCCAGCGCAGAGCAGCCTACCCACGTCTTACCAGAGCCAAACCCTGCTACGAATGCACGAAACTTGTTCGGCAGCGCGAGGAATCTGGCTTGCGGTACGTTAAGGCTCGGCATCTGGACGCCTCGCGTCGGTCACCACTACCTCAATACGCTGCGGCAGCGGGCCTTCTTCGTCTGGGTCGAGCTTCTTGATCAGGTCAGCGCGCTTGGCTTCAAGATCACCGATCCGGCCTAGCAGCCGGTTGATGATGTCTTCATAGCCGCGGCGACGACGCTGAATAGTGGTTGATGGCCGTCCAGGCTCCTGCGGCTCCTGCCCCTCATCTACCGGATCAGTACCGCGAACACTGATGCTCTCAAGGTCAAGGTCCAGACCATCGCCTGCTTCAGCCTTTGCCTGGGCAATCAGTGCGCGTCTCAGCTGTAGCTTGGCGATTTTGATGTCATCGTCGAGCGACCCGACGCTGATCTCATCCCACATACCCTGCTCATCACTGGTCAGGGTGTCAGAGTAAATTCCGTGCTTTCTGGCGTTCTGGTTGCCCTTATGTGTCTCAGTGGCCTTGCCACCGTGCATCCGGCAGCGGCCATTGGGCATTGCCTGCGCTTGGCAAGGCTGGCCACTGCGGGTTTTGGCTCCGCAATGCGCCATATCTACCTCGCAGGGATTGCATGGGGTGTTTCTCGCTAAGGGGCCACCAATTGCATCCACTCCTCCACGATCCGCTGCAACACGGGCTCGGTCAGGATGCTGGATGGCTGCCTTCCGGTCGGACGATTATGTAAGTGTGAATCGTGCCGCCCGTGTAGACGTCTCGCTTCATGGCGGCGCGGACGGCCTCTTCGGCGGTTGCCCCCATGTCCATCGCGGCCAGGGCGTATGCCGATCCACTGCCGATGGCGTCAGGGTTCGCCGGATCTAGCGGCTGCTTCCAGACACCAGTCTTGTCGTCAACGCCAACCATCATCAGCGCGTTGTCGTCTACCACGAAGCCGGAGCATTCGACCGGCGCGGATGGTGGCGTGCCAAAGTAGGCCGCGATCAGGGCCTTCTCGTCGCAGACGGCGCCGGACAGGAAGAAGCTGACGCCATCAACTACCTGGCACTTAACGCTGTTATCCGAGACGATCGAGCTGCCTCGGGTCTGGCGTGAGTCGTATGCGATTACGCCGTCTTTGTAAGCGATGGTCGTCATTCGCCTCCACCCTTTCCCGTTTATCTGCCTTGCGATGTTGTTTTCGCCAATACCGCCAAGCCTCACTCCCCAGCATCAGGCACACACAGGCGGCTAGGTAGGTGAAGATCAGGATGGCGTGGAGGCGTTTCACTGTGCCGCCTTGAAGCGAATCACTGTGCCGCGCCGAATCCACTGACTGACCTTTTGCCAATCCGGGTCAAGTCCAGTGATGCGAGAGGCTGCAACCACTCCGGCGAGATACAGGCGCAGCCACCAGCGAATCTTGACGA
>Ga0209300_1000285_pt1 | contig 28945 bp, 35 predicted proteins | sample Shrwel_input2_RT_FD_187535 | JGI IMG/M metagenome (GOLD analysis project Ga0209300, IMG submission 187535) | Subsurface microbial communities from deep shales in Ohio, USA - Utica-3 well 1 S input2 RT (SPAdes) (version 2) ... | reverse complement strand
CATGAACACTGCCCCGGCCACGAAGGTAACCACGGCGGTGAAATAGAAGCTGAAGTCAGCGGTGTAGGCAATCCCTTGCCCGGCCAGGCCGACGGACATGCCGACAGCCTGAACCAGTGCCAGGATCACCGTACCGTAGCGGGTATATTGGCTGATCTTGCGGCGGCCGGCCTCGCCTTCCTTCTTCAACTGTTCCAGTTGAGGCGAGACCGCCGACAGGAGCTGCATGATAATCGACGCCGAGATATAGGGCATGATGCCCAAGGCGAAGATACTCATGCGCTCCAGCGCACCACCCGAGAACATGTTGAACATGCCAAGGATGGTGCCCTGCTGCTCCCTGAACAAGGCAGCAAGCTGGTCAGGATTGATACCGGGCACGGGAATGTGAGCACCGATTCGGTACACCACAATGGCGAGGAGCACAAAGCGCAAACGCGCCCAGAGTTCACTCAGACCGCTGCCCATCGCCGGCATGTTTCCTGACTTAGCCATTTAGTCCTCTACCTTGCCGCCAGCGGCTTCGATCGCGGCCCGGGCACCCTTGGTGACCTTGAGACCGCGGACGGTAACCGCTTTGTTCAGTTCGCCAGAGAGGAGCACCTTCGCGTAGCGCGTGGCGTCCTTGAGCACGTTGGCTTTCTTCAGCGCGTCCAGGTCGACGACGTCGCCGTCTACCTTGGCAAGCTCGGCCAGGCGAACTTCTTCGCTGACCAGAGATTTCGCTGAGGTGAAACCAAACTTCGGCAGACGACGCTGCAGCGGCATCTGACCGCCTTCGAAGCCGGGCTTCACGGAGCCGCCGGTGCGTGACTTCTGGCCCTTATGACCGCGGCCACCGGTCTTGCCCAGACCGGAGCCGATGCCACGACCGACACGCTTTTCAGCGTGCTTGGAACCCGGTGCCGGGCTCAGGCTATTGAGTTTCATGGATTACTCTCCCTCTACACGCACAAGGTAATTCACCTTGTGGATCATGCCGCGCACGGCAGGGGTGTCTTCCAGCTCGACCGTATGACCGATGCGGCGCAGGCCAAGACCATTGATGGTGGCCTTGTGCTTGCCCAACACGCCGATGGTGCTGCGGATCTGGGTAACCTTGATCGTTGCTGCCATGGTGCCTTACCCCGTGATCGCTTCGACAGACAGGCCACGCTTAGCGGCGATGTCTTCCGGAGACTGCATGGCGGCGAGACCGTTAATGGTCGCACGCACCACGTTCACCGGATTGGTGGAACCGTAGCACTTGGCCAGGACGTCATGGACGCCAGCCAGTTCGAGCACGGAGCGCATAGCGCCGCCAGCGATAATCCCGGTACCTTCAGAGGCCGGCTGCATGTACACCTTGGAGGCACCGTGACGGGCCTTGACCGGGTACTGCAGCGTGTGACCGCTGAGGCTCACCTTGATCATGTTGCGACGCGCCTGGTCCATGGCCTTCTGGATCGCGACCGGCACTTCACGTGCCTTGCCGCGGCCAAAACCGACACGACCACTACCATCGCCGACGACAGTCAGAGCGGTGAAACCGAAGATACGGCCACCCTTGACTACCTTGGCGACACGGTTGACCTGCACCAACTTCTCTTGCAGATCGCCGCTGTTCTGTTCGTTCTTCGCCATCGTAAAACCCTTTAGAATTCCAGGCCGCCTTCACGAGCGGCGTCGGCCAGGGCCTTGACTCGACCGTGGTACCGGAAACCGGCACGATCGAAGGCAACCTGAGTGATGCCTGCTTCCTTAGCGCGTTCAGCAATCAGCGCGCCCACCTTGGCGGCGGCGTCTGAGTTACCGGTCGCACCCTCACGAAGCGCCTTGTCCAGTGTGGAAGCACTGGCCAGGACCTTGCCACCATCCGGCGAGATGATCTGCGCGTAGATGTGGCGTGGGGTACGGTTGACGCTCAGGCGATACACGCCCAGCTCGCGGATCTTGGCGCGAGCGCGGCGGGCACGACGGAGACGAGATTCTTTCTTCGCGTTCATAACCCTGCCTTACTTCTTCTTGGCTTCTTTACGACGGATCTGCTCGTCGCCGTACCGGATACCCTTGCCCTTGTAGGGCTCAGGCGGACGGAAGGCGCGGATTTCCGCGGCGACCTGGCCGAGACGCTGCTTATCGGCGCTTTTCAGCACGATAGTGGTGTTCTTGGGCGTTTCCGCCACAACACCTTCCGGCAGCGTGTATTCGACCGGGTGTGAGAAGCCCAGTGTCAGGTTGAGCGTCTTGCCACTTGCCTGGGCACGATAGCCGACGCCATTGATCTCGAGGGACTTGGTGAAGCCCTCTGTGACACCGGAAACCATGTTCTGGACCAGTGCACGGGTGGTTCCAGCCATCGCCCAGCTTTTGGCTGACTCGGTCGGAGCGAAGGTCAGTTGACCTTCTTCCTGGCCGATCACGACTTGGTCGTGAACGGTCATCGCGAGTTCGCCCTGACCGCCCTTGACGGTCAGTTGATTGCCGTCGAGTTTGACCTCGACGCCGCTCGGCAATTTAACCGGATATTTGGCTACGCGGGACATTCCAAACTCCTAGAATACGGTGCAGAGGACTTCACCACCAACACCAGCATGACGGGCCGCACGATCGGTCATCACGCCATTCGAGGTGGAAACGATCGCGATGCCCAGGCCGTCGGCAACCTTCGGCAGCTCGGCCTTGCCCTTGTACGAGCGCAGCGACGGTTTTGACACCCGCTGGATGTGCTCGATGACGGCCTTGCCCTCGAAGTACTTGAGAGTAACGGCCAGTTCAGGCTTGGTGCCTTCAGCGACGCTGTAGTCGTTGATAAAGCCTTCTTCTTTCAGTACGCGGGCCACCTCGACCTTCAACTTCGAAGACGGCATGGTGACCGTCTCCTTGGTGGCCATCTGCGCATTACGGATACGAGTGAACATATCCGCCAGCGTATCTTGCATGCTCATTACGTTGCGCTCCTGATAATTCTACGTGGCGTTACCAGCTGGACTTCTTCAGCCCAGGGACATCGCCACGCATGGCGGCTTCACGCAGCTTGTTACGGCCCAAGCCAAACTTGTTGTAGTAGCCGTGCGGACGACCAGTGATGCGGCAGCGGTTACGCTTACGCACCGGGCTGGAGTCGCGCGGCAACTGCTGCAGCTTGAGCTGCGCGTCGAAGCGCTCTTCGTCAGAAGCGTTCACGTCACTGATGAGGGCCTTGAGCTCTGCGCGCTTGGCAGCGTACTTAGTTACCAGCTTCGCACGCTTATGCTCGCGCCCTACCATGCTTTTCTTTGCCATGATCCCACCCTTATTTCTTGAACGGGAAGTTCAGCGCACGCAGCAGCGCACGGCCTTCTTCATCGGTGTTGGCAGTCGTGGTGATAGTGACATCCAGACCACGGATCCGGTCGATCTTATCATATTCGATCTCCGGGAAGATGATCTGCTCACGCACCCCCATCGAATAGTTGCCACGGCCGTCGAAGGACTTCGGGTTGAGACCACGGAAGTCACGAACGCGGGGGATCGCGATGTTCACCAGGCGATCCAGGAAGTCCCACATGCGCTCGGCGCGCAGTGTGACTTTGATCCCGATCGGCCAACCTTCACGCACTTTGAAGCCCGCGATGGACTTGCGTGCCTTGGTTACCATCGGCTTTTGACCGGAAAGCTTCTCCAGGTCGCCGACGGCATTGTCGATCAGCTTCTTGTCGCTGGTCGCTTCGCCAATGCCCATGTTCAGAGTCACTTTAGTGATCCTGGGCACCTGCATCACGTTGGCGTAGCTAAACTGCTCTTTGAGTTGAGCTGCCACCTCGTTTTGATAACGTTCTTTCAAGTTCGCCATTTTGCTACCCGACTCACGTTAGGCGTCGATCTGCGTTTGCGTCGACTTGTAGATACGTACCTTGGTACCGTCTTCTTTCACCTGGAAGCCGACTCGATCCGCTTTGCCGGTCTCCTGATTGAAGATGGCCACGTTGGACGCGTGAATCGGAGCTTCGCGCTCGACGATACCGCCTTGATTGCCTGCCATGGGATTGGGCTTGGTGTGACGCTTGATCATGTTCACACCTGCCACCACGTAGCGGTCGTCCTGGAGGACGCGCTTGATGGTGCCACGCTTGCCCTTATCCTTGCCGGCAATGACGATCACTTCATCGTCACGTTTGATTTTTTGCATATCCGCCTCGCTCCTTACAGCACTTCAGGCGCCAAGGAAATGATCTTCATGAACTTTTCGGTACGAAGTTCACGAGTGACCGGACCAAAAATACGGGTGCCGATCGGCTGCTCGTTGGTGTTGTTCAACAGAACCGCCGCATTTCCATCGAAGCGGATCAGCGAACCGTCGTTACGACGGACGCCACTACGAGTGCGAACCACGACCGCCTTCATGACCTGGCCTTTCTTGACCTTGCCACGCGGAATGGCTTCTTTGACTGTTACTTTGATGATATCGCCTACGCGAGCATAGCGACGGTGAGAACCGCCCAGCACCTTGATGCACTGCACCCGGCGCGCCCCGCTGTTGTCGGCGACATCCAGCATTGACTGCGTCTGAATCATCGGTTTTCTCCAAACCTAATCTGACTGCACTGGTTTCGAGCGCGGGGCGTTAACCCTTGGCCTGCTCGACCACTTCGACCAGCGTCCAGGCTTTCTTTTTAGACAGGGGACGGCATTCCTCGATGGAAACCGTGTCACCGGCCTTCGCCTGGTTCTGCGCGTCATGGGCGTGCAGCTTGGTGGAGCGCTTCACGTATTTGCCGTAGATCGGATGGCGCTCGCGGCGCTCGATCATCACGACGATAGATTTGTCCATCTTGTCACTCACCACTTTGCCGGTGAGCGTCCGGACTTTCTTTTCTTCGGACATCTCAGTCACCTGCCTTCTCGTTGAGCACAGTCTTCACGCGGGCGATATCCCGACGAACCTGCTTGAGCAGATGGGTCTGGCTCAGCTGGCCAGTGGCCTTCTGCATGCGCAGGTTGAACTGCTCGCGGAGGAGTTCGAAGAGCTGCGCCTGCAGGTCTTCTACTGACTTTTCACGAATTTCCTGGGCTTTCATCACATCACCGTCCGTTTCACAAAGGTGGTGGAGACCGGAAACTTCTGAGCGGCCAGGCCGAAGGCCTCACGAGCCAGCTCTTCAGAAACGCCTTCAATCTCGTAGAGGACGCGGCCGGGCTGGATCTGTGCGACCCAGTACTCGACAGAGCCCTTGCCCTTACCCATACGGACTTCAAGGGGCTTCTTGGAGATCGGCTTGTCCGGGAAAACCCGGATCCAGATCTTGCCGCCACGCTTTACGTGACGAGTGATGGCACGACGCCCAGCTTCGATCTGGCGCGCGGTAACGCGACCACGACCGGTAGCCTTCAGGCCATATTCGCCGAAACTAATCTTGCTTCCGCGATGTGCAAGGCCGCGGTTGCGACCCTTCTGCACTTTGCGGAACTTCAAACGCTTAGGTTGTAACATCGATCCGCTCTCCCCTTACCTGGAACCTTTCTTCTTGGAGGGCGCACTCTGAGGCTGCTTAGCCTTGGCGCGGACCTCTTCGATGCCCCCGAGGATTTCACCCTTGAAGACCCAGACCTTGACGCCGATGACGCCGTAGGTGGTGTGAGCTTCGTAGGTGGCGTAATCGATGTCGGCACGCAGCGTATGAAGCGGCACACGGCCTTCGCGGTACCATTCGGTACGTGCGATTTCCGCACCACCAAGACGACCAGAGAGCTGGATCTTGATGCCGCCAGCGCCCAGGCGCATGGCGTTCTGTACGGCGCGCTTCATGGCACGACGGAACATGACACGACGCTCGAGCTGGCCACAGACGTTCTGGGCAACGAGCTTGGCATCGAGTTCCGGCTTGCGTACTTCTTCGATGTTGACGTGAACTGGCACGCCCATCATTTGGGTGACTTCGCGACGCAGACGGTCGACGTCCTCACCCTTCTTGCCAATCACGATGCCCGGACGGGCAGTGTGAATGGTGATACGAGCATTGTTGGCCGGGCGCTCGATGTGGATGCGACTCACGGACGCATTCTTCAGACGCTCCTCGATGAAGCGACGCACTTCGAGATCGTTATTCAGCTTGTCGGCATAGGTACCGCGCTCGGCGTACCAGACCGACGTGTGGTCTTTGACGATACCCAGCCGAATGCCTGTCGGATTTACTTTCTGACCCATCTGGTCGACTCCTACTTCTCGGCTACCATAACGGTGATGTGGCAGGTGCGCTTCAAGATACGATCCGCACGGCCCTTGGCGCGCGGCTGGATGCGCTTGAGCGTCATGCCCTCATCGACACAAATGGTCGAGACACGCAGCTCGTCGATGTCCATGCCGTTGTTTTCTTCCGCATTCGCGATGGCGGACTGCAGCACTTTCTTAACCAGCTTGGCAGCCTTCTTCGGTGAGAAGGTCAGCAGGTCGAGTGCCTCGGCGACAGGTTTACCGCGCACCTGGTCAGCCACCAAACGGGCCTTCTGGGCGGATAAACGAGCGCCACGCAGCTTAGCTGTGACTTCCATCTCTCAATCCTCTTTGGCTTACCGTTTGGCTTTCTTGTCCGCCGCATGACCGCGATAGGTGCGGGTAGCAGCGAATTCGCCCAGCTTGTGGCCAACCATTTCCTCGGAGACGTGCACCGGGACATGTTGACGCCCGTTATGGACCGCAATGGTGAGCCCGACCATATTCGGCAGGATCATGGAACGACGCGACCAGGTCTTGATCGGTTTGCGGTCGTTCTTCTCCACTGCAGTCTCAACCTTCTTCAGCAGATGAAGGTCAATAAAAGGACCTTTCTTCAGTGAACGTGGCACAGCCGTTACCTCTTAATGTCTTGGCAATTTCGATCAGCTACGGGCCTTGCGGCGACGTAAGATCAGCTTGTCGGTGCGCTTGTTCTTGCGAGTCTTGTAACCCTTGGTGGGGACGCCCCACGGGGTGACCGGGTTACGACCACCGCTGGTGCGGCCTTCACCGCCACCGTGCGGGTGATCCACCGGGTTCATCGCAACACCGCGAACTGTCGGGCGAACGCCACGCCAGCGTTTGGCACCGGCCTTGCCCAATTGACGGAGGCTGTGCTCAGAGTTGCTCACTTCGCCCAGGGTCGCGCGGCATTCGGCCAGAATCTTGCGCATCTCGCCGGAGCGGAGACGCACAGTGGCGTAGTTGCCTTCACGCGCTACGAGCTGGGCACTGGTGCCGGCACTGCGTGCGATCTGAGCGCCCTTACCGGGCTTCAGCTCGATGCAATGCACGGTGGAACCCACCGGAATGTTGCGCAGCGGAAGGGTGTTGCCCTTCTTGATCGCAGCATTGACACCGGACTCGACGCGATCACCCGCCTTCACACCCTTGGGTGCGATGATGTAGCGACGCTCACCGTCCAGGTACTTCAACAGTGCGATATGAGCGCTACGGTTCGGATCGTATTCCAGGCGCTCGACGACGGCCTGAATGCCATCCTTGATGCGCTTGAAGTCGATCTGACGGTAGTGCTGACGGTGCCCACCACCCACGTGACGTGTGGTGATACGACCGTTGTTGTTACGCCCACCCGAGCGCGACTGCTTTTCCAGCAGCGGCGCGTACGGCCGACCCTTGTACAGATCGTCTCCGACGATCTTGACGAGGTGGCGACGACCGGCGGATGTGGGTTTGGTCTTGACGATTGCCATTATCCGTACTCCTGCCCTTATTCGGCGCCAGAGAAGTCTTCAAGGGTCTCACCCGCGGCGAGGGTTACATACGCCTTGCGGTAACCCTTGCGCTGGCCCAAGCCATTGGCGGTGCGCTTGGTCTTGCCCTTGATGTTCAGGACCTGTACGCGGTCAACCTTCTTACCGAACAGCGCCTGGACGGCCTGTTTGATTTCCGGCTTGGTCGCGTCAGAGGCCACCTTGAACACGTACTGGTTGTTCTCGGCGGCGGAGGCGGCCTTCTCGGTCATGTGCGGACCAAGCAGAACCTTGAATACGCGTTCCTGGTTCATGCCAGCTTCTCCTCGAATTTGCGCAGGGCGGAGACGGTGACCAGCACCTTGTCGAAGGCGACCAGGCTCACCGGATCGGCAGCAGCGACGTCCACCACATCCACGTGCGGGATGTTGCGAGCGGCCAGGTAAAGGTTCTCGTCAACTTCTTCAGTGACGATCAGTGCCTTTTCCAGGTTCAGCTCTTTGAGCTTGGCGGTCAGCTGCTTGGTCTTGGGTGCATCGACGGAGATGTCCTCGACGACGACCAGACGCTCCTGGCGGACCAGCTCGGACAGAATCGAGCGGATCGCGGCGCGGTACATCTTGCGGTTGACCTTCTGGGTGTAATCCTGCGGGCTAGCCGCAAAGGTCACACCGCCGGCACGCCAGATCGGCGAGCGGATGGTACCGGCGCGAGCGCGACCGGTGCCCTTCTGACGCCACGGCTTCTTGCCACCGCCACGCACATCGGCACGATTCTTCTGGGCGCGAGTACCCTGACGACCGCCAGCCAGATAGGCAGTAACGACCTGATGGACCAGCGCTTCGTTGAATTCTTTGCCAAAGGTTGCGTCGGACACTTCGACCGTGCCGGCACTAGCACCTGAAAGATTCAGATTCATTGGATCAAACCCCCTTAGCGAGCTTTCACGGCACTGCGAACAACAACGTCGCTGCCCGGTGCACCCGGTACGGCGCCCTTGATCAGCAGCAGATTGCGTTCAGCGTCGACGCGCACGACTTCTAGGCTTTGCACGGTGCAGCGGACGTTGCCCATCTGACCGGCCATTTTCTTGCCCTTGAAGACGCGACCCGGGGTTTGACACATACCGATGGAACCCGGAGCGCGGTGCGCCAGAGAGTTACCATGGCTGTTGTCTTGGGTGCGGAAGTTCCAGCGCTTGACGGCGCCCTGGAAACCCTTGCCCTTGGAGGTGCCAGTCACATCGATCTTCTGACCAGCTTCAAAGAGGGATACGGTGAGCTCGCCACCCACTTCCGGAGCTTCATCACCTTCAGCCAGGCGGAACTCCATCAGCGAACGACCGGCCTCGGTACCTGCCTTGGCAAACTGTCCAGCTTGCGCCTTGGTCAGGTGCTTGGCCTTGCGTGAGCCAGAGGTAACCTGCACGGCGCTGTAGCCGTCGACGTCGACGGTCTTAACGCGCGTGATGCGGTTAGGCTCAACTTCGATAACGGTTACGGGCACGGATGCGCCATCTTCGGTGAAGACACGGGTCATCCCGGCCTTCTTACCGACTAAACCGATAGTCATGTTCAGTCTCCTATAGTGTACGGGGCTATCACCCGCTATGGCTGCCCTTTCCAGAGCATTCCACTAGCACATTGTGTGACGCCATCCCGGCGTGACGGCGGCTGCTCGATGAGCGGCGACCGTGAGTGTCTAGTGTGGTCTCAGTCGAGTTTGATCTGAACGTCCACGCCAGCGGCGAGGTCGAGCTTCATCAATGCATCAACGGTCTTTTCAGTGGGTTCGACGATGTCGAGCACACGCTTATGAGTGCGGATCTCATACTGGTCACGCGCGTCCTTGTTGACGTGCGGAGAGACCAGGATGGTGTAGCGCTCACGATTGGTCGGCAGCGGGATCGGACCGTGCACCTGAGCACCGGTACGCTTGGCGGTCTCAACAATCTCCGCGGCGGACTGGTCAATCAGGCGATGATCGAACGCCTTCAACCGAATGCGAATCTTCTGGTTCTGCATTTGCCCTAAACTCCAATGGATGTCGACGGCGCGAGCCGTCTACCCACGCATTCAAAGGATGCGCATTATAGGCATGCATCCTCGCAGAGTCAAACCCTGCGAGACAACATGCGCAGAAAGGGGGCTCCCGCAGGAGCCCCCTTCGATCATCGGGTGAGCCTAAGGCTTACTGGACGATCTTGGCGACAACACCGGCGCCAACGGTACGGCCGCCTTCACGAACAGCGAAGCGCAGGCCGTCTTCCATGGCGATCGGGGCGATCAGGGTAACGGTCATCTTGACGTTATCACCCGGCATCACCATCTCGACGCCTTCCGGCAGTTCACAGGTACCGGTCACATCGGTGGTACGGAAATAGAACTGCGGACGGTAGCCCTTGAAGAACGGAGTGTGACGACCACCCTCGTCCTTGGACAGCACATAGACTTCGGCTTCGAAGACAGTGTGCGGCGTGATGGTGCCCGGCTTGGCCAGAACCTGACCACGCTCGACGTCATCACGCTTGGTGCCACGCAGCAGGGCGCCGACGTTCTCGCCAGCACGACCTTCGTCGAGCAGCTTGCGGAACATCTCGACACCGGTAACGGTGGTCTTGACGGTGTCTTTCAGACCGACGATTTCGACTTCTTCGCCTGCCTTGACCACGCCACGCTCGACACGACCGGTCACAACGGTACCGCGACCAGAGATGGAGAACACGTCTTCGATCGGCATCAGGAACGGCTGATCGATAGCGCGCTCCGGCTCCGGGATGTAAGCGTCCAGGGCCTTGATCAGGTTGGCAACGGCGGTAGTACCCATGCCGTTGTCGTCCTTGCCTTCCAGCGCCATCAGCGCAGAGCCGATGATGATCGGGGTGTCGTCACCCGGGAAGTCGTACTCGCTCAGGAGTTCGCGAACTTCCATCTCGACCAGCTCGAGCAGCTCTTCGTCGTCGACCATGTCGGCCTTGTTCAGGAACACGACGATGAACGGCACGCCGACCTGACGCGAGAGCAGGATGTGCTCACGAGTCTGCGGCATGGGGCCGTCGGCAGCGGAACAGACCAGGATAGCGCCGTCCATCTGGGCAGCACCGGTGATCATGTTCTTGACGTAGTCAGCGTGACCCGGGCAGTCGACGTGAGCGTAGTGACGCTCTTCGGACTGGTATTCCACGTGAGCGGTGGAGATGGTGATACCGCGCTCACGCTCTTCCGGGGCGTTGTCGATGGAGTCGAACGCACGAGCGTCGCCACCGAAGACTTCTGCAGAAACGCGGGTCAGAGCCGCGGTCAGCGTGGTCTTGCCGTGGTCAACGTGACCGATGGTGCCGACGTTGATATGCGGTTTGGAACGTTCGAATTTTTCCTTAGCCACTGCTATAACCTCTTTACGTTAGCTAACGGTTAACCGTTCTGGTTGATGACGGCTTCCACGATGCTGGAGGGCGCCTCGTCGTACTTCGCAAACTCCATGGAGTAGCTTGCACGGCCCTGGGTCTGAGAACGCAGATCGGTTGCATAACCGAACATCTCAGCCAGCGGCACCATTGCGCGGATGGTCTTCCCTGAGGAAGTATCATCCATGCCCTGCACCAGACCGCGACGACGGTTAAGATCGCCCATGACGTCACCCATAAACTCCTCGGGGGTCACGACTTCGACCTTCATCATCGGCTCCAGCAGCACGGCCTTGGCCTTTTTGGCACCTTCTTTGATCGCCATGGAAGAAGCGATCTTGAACGCGGTCTCGTTAGAGTCCACGTCATGGTAGGAACCATCGTACAGCGTGACCTTGACGTCGATCATCGGGTAACCCGCGATGACACCGTTCTTCAGCTGTTCATAGGCCCCTTTCTCGACAGCAGGCACGTATTCCTTCGGAACCACGCCGCCGACGATCTCGGACGAGAACTTGAAGTGCATCTCCTCGTCGTCGCCCTTGTCTTCCGCGGTCAGCGGTTCGATGCGCAGGTACACATGACCGAACTGACCGCGACCGCCTGACTGACGAACAAACTTGCCTTCCTGTTCGACTTTGTGGCGGATGGTCTCGCGATAGGCGACCTGCGGCTTGCCGATGTTGGCATCGACCTTGAACTCGCGACGCATGCGGTCAACGATGATGTCGAGGTGCAGCTCGCCCATGCCGGAGATGATGGTCTGGCCGGTTTCCTCGTCGGTCTTGACCTGGAAGGACGGATCCTCCTGGGCCAGCTTGCCGAGGGCGACGCCCATCTTCTCTTGGTCGGCCTTGGACTTTGGCTCCACGGCCACCGAGATCACCGGATCCGGGAACTCCATGCGCTCAAGCACGATCTTGTCGGTCAGGTCGCACAGGGTATCACCGGTGGTGACATCCTTCAGGCCGATGCAGGCGGCGATATCGCCGGCCAGCACTTCCTTGATCTCTTCGCGAGAGTTGGAGTGCATCTGCACGATACGGCCGACACGTTCCTTCTTGCTCTTCACAGAGTTGAAGACGCTGTCGCCAGACTTCAAGACCCCGGAATACACACGGATGAAGGTCAGGGTGCCAACGAACGGGTCGGTGGCGATCTTGAAGGCCAGCGCGGAGAAGGGCGCACTGTCATCGGCCTCACGGGTCGCGATGGTGCCATCCTTGTCGTCCAGCTCACCCTCGATGGCCTTGACCTCGGTGGGTGACGGCATGTACTCGATGACGCCATCCAGCACCGCCTGCACGCCCTTGTTCTTGAACGCGGAGCCACAGGTCACCAGGACGATCTCGTTGTCGAGGGTACGACGACGCAGGCCGGCCTTGATTTCCTCGATGGAGAGTTCGCCCTCCTCGAGGTACTTCATCATCAGCTCTTCAGACGCTTCGGCGGCCGCTTCGACCATCTCTTCGCGGTACTTCTCAGCGGTTTCCTGAAGCTCTGCCGGGATATCAACCAGGTCATAGTTCATGCCGTGGTTGTCTTCGTCCCACAGGATCGCCTTCATCTGAATCAGATCGACGACGCCCTTGAACTCGTCCTCGGCACCCCAGTTGATCTGGATCGGCACCGCATTGGCGTTCAGGCGCGTCTTCAGCTGGTCGAGGACCATGAAGAAGTCGGCGCCGGCACGGTCCATCTTGTTGACGAACACCATGCGCGGAACTTCGTACTTGTTGGCCTGGCGCCAGACGGTCTCGGTCTGCGGCTGCACACCGGAACTGCCACACAGCACGACGACCGCGCCATCGAGCACACGCAGGGAACGTTCGACTTCGATGGTGAAGTCAACGTGCCCCGGGGTGTCGATGATGTTGATGCGGTGCTCATCGAACTGCTTGTTCATGCCCTGCCAGAAACAGGTGGTCGCTGCGGAGGTGATGGTAATACCACGCTCCTGCTCCTGCTGCATCCAGTCCATGGTGGCTGCGCCATCATGGACCTCACCGACCTTGTGGGACAGGCCGGTGTAGAACAGGACACGCTCGGTAGTGGTGGTCTTCCCGGCGTCGACGTGGGCAACGATACCGATATTACGGTAGCGCTTAAGCGGTGTCTTACGTGCCACGATGGAATTCCCCGTTGGTTGGAGGCGCCCCGACATATGGGCGCCTCAAGTTGCGAAGCCTGCTTAGAAGCGGTAGTGCGAGAAGGCCTTGTTGGCCTCCGCCATGCGGTGCACGTCTTCACGCTTCTTCACAGCGGCGCCCTTGCCTTCAGCGGCATCGAGCATCTCACCGGCCAGACGCTGCACCATGGTCTTTTCACCACGGTTACGAGCAGCGTCGGCCAGCCAGCGCATGGCCAGCGCCTGACGACGCGAGGGACGCACTTCCACGGGCACCTGGTAGGTAGCACCACCGACACGACGAGATTTCACCTCGACCATGGGCTGGATGGTTTCCAGCGCCTTGTCGAAGATCTCCAGCGGGTCATCATTGTTGCGCTCGGACACGCGGTCCAGGGCGCCATAGACGATACGTTCAGCTACAGACTTCTTGCCGCTGATCATGAGGTGGTTCATGAACTTTGCCAGGCGCTCGCTTCCGAACTTCGGATCCGGGAGGATTTCGCGCTTCGCAGCAACTCTTCTTCTAGGCATGATAAGCCCTCAAAACTAAGGGGTCCTTCAGGTAAACCCGGGACTGATACAGGACTCGCCTGCAACGCCCGACCTTACTCTTATCAGACCGGTGCAATATGGTATGGCGGTTCCGGCGGCGCGCGAGTCGTTTAGGACTTCGGACGCTTGGTGCCGTACTTGGAACGGCCCTGCTTACGGTTCTGGACACCGGAGGTGTCGAGAGCGCCGCGAACGGTGTGATAACGCACACCCGGCAAGTCCTTCACTCGGCCGCCGCGAATCAGCACGACAGAGTGTTCCTGCAGGTTGTGACCTTCACCACCGATGTAGGAAGACACTTCATACCCGTTGGTCAGACGAACACGGCACACCTTACGCAGTGCGGAGTTCGGCTTCTTCGGGGTAGTGGTGTAAACGCGGGTGCAAACCCCGCGACGTTGCGGGCAGGCCTGCAGCGCCGGGACGTCGCTCTTGACGACGGGACGCTTGCGCGGCTTGCGCACGAGCTGGTTAATAGTTGCCATGGTCTGTAGCTGACTCCAATGGTTGCCTTGGCCTTTCGATAGCGAGCGCGGGCGTACCCACCCCACTTTCAAAGGCTGCGCATTCTACTGTCTCGGAGCGATCCGCGTCAAGGCCGGCGCCATTCGGCGCCGGCCTTGAGCTGGCTCCGGCTAGATCTCGTCGTCATCCCCGTCGAGAGCGGTGAGCTGAGCGCCCAGTTCCTGCTCGACGTCCTGAGCCGACGGTTGGAGCACGCGCTCGGCGTCTTCGCGACGACGGCGACGCTCCGCATGGTGGGTCAAGCCGGTACCGGCCGGGATCAGACGCCCCACCACCACGTTTTCCTTCAAGCCGCGCAGATAATCGCGCTTGCCGGTCACCGCCGCTTCGGTCAGCACCCGCGTGGTCTCCTGGAAGGAGGCCGCAGAGATGAACGACTCGGTGGCGAGACTCGCCTTGGTGATACCCAGCAGCAGGCGGTCGTACTTGGCCGGGAACTTGTCTTCCTGTTCCAGACGCGCGTTCTGCTCGAGCACACGCACCACTTCGACCTGATCACCGGTGATGAAGTCGGAGTCACCGGCATCGGTGATTTCGACCTTGCGCAGCATCTGACGAACGATCACTTCGATGTGCTTGTCGTTGATGCCCACGCCCTGGAGGCGGTAGACCTCTTGCACCTCGGCGGTGATGTACTTGGCCAGCTCGCTGACGCCCAGCAGACGCAGGATGTCGTGCGGGTTGCTGGGGCCATCGGAGATGACCTCGCCCTTCTCGACCGTCTCGCCTTCGAATACCGCGATCTGGCGCCATTTCGGGATCAGCATCTCGAACGGATCGCTATCGGCCGGCGTGATCGTCAGGCGGCGCTTGCCCTTGGTCTCCTTGCCGAAGCTGAGCACGCCGCTGATCTCGGCAAGAATCGCCGATTCCTTGGGCTTACGCGCTTCGAACAGGTCGGCCACGCGGGGCAGACCACCGGTGATGTCCTTGTTGCCGGTCGCTTCCACCGGAATACGGGCGACCACTTCGCCGACACCAACCTCGGCACCGTTCTCGATCGAGACGATGGCCTTGCCGGGCAGCAGATACTGCACCGGGGTGTTGGAGCCAGGCAGCGAGATGTGCTGACCGGCGTCGTCGGCGAGCATGATCATCGGACGCTTTTCGCGGCCGGAGGCCGGGCGCGCGGCGGACTCGATCACCTCGATAGAGGACAGGCCGGTCATCTCATCCACGCTGCGGTGGATGGAGACACCTTCGTCCATGTCGATGTACTGGGCCTTACCTTCGACCTCAGCAACGATCGGATGGGTGTGCGGGTCCCACTTGGCGACGGTCTGGCCGCCTTCGACCAGCTCGCCGTCCTTGACCGACAGCTCGGCACCGTAGGGCAGCTTGTAGTACTCGCGCTCACGGCCGTGGTCGTCGGCGACGGCCAGGGCGCTGGAGCGGGATACCACCACCAGCTTGCCGTCGGCGCGTTCCACTGACTTGATGTTGTGCAGGCGCACCTTGCCGCCGTGCTTGACCTGCACGCTGTCGACGGCCGAGGCACGAGAGGCCGCACCGCCGATGTGGAAGGTACGCATGGTCAGCTGGGTGCCCGGCTCACCGATCGACTGGGCGGCGATGACGCCGACCGCCTCACCGGTGTTGACCTGATGACCGCGCGCCAGATCACGACCGTAGCAGGACGAACAGACGCCGTGAGAGGTGTCACAGGTGATGGTCGAGCGCACCACGATCTCGTCAACGCCCATGGTGTCGAGCTCGGCACACCAGGCTTCGTCGAGCAGAGTGCCACGCGCAATCAGCACTTCGTCACTGGCCGGATCGACCACGTCCTGTGCGACCACACGGCCCAACACACGCTGTGCCAGGGAGACGATAATGTCGCCGCCCTCGATGACCGGATGCAGCGTCAGACCGTTCTCGGTGCCGCAATCAGGCTCAGTGATCACCAGATCCTGCGCCACGTCGACCAGGCGACGGGTCAGGTACCCGGAGTTGGCCGTCTTGAGAGCCGTATCCGCCAGACCCTTACGGGCACCGTGAGTGGAGATGAAGTACTGGAGTACGTTCAGACCCTCACGGAAGTTGGCGGTGATCGGCGTCTCGATGATCGAACCATCCGGCTTGGCCATCAGGCCACGCATACCCGCCAGCTGACGGATCTGAGCGGCACTACCACGGGCACCGGAGTCGGCCATGATGAACACGCTGTTGAAGGAGTCCTGTTCGACTTCTTCCCCGTCGCGGTTGATCACGCTCTCCTTGGAGATGCCAGTCATCATCGCCTTGGCGACCTTGTCGTTGGCCTTGGACCAGATATCGATGACCTTGTTGTACTTCTCGCCCGCGGTCACCAGACCGGAGGAGAACTGGTCCTCGATTTCCTTCACTTCGTCCTCGGCTGCATCGACGATGCCCTTTTTGGCATCGGGGATGACGAAGTCGTTGACGCCGATCGAGGCGCCGGACCAGGTGGCCAGACGGAAGCCGGTGTACATCAGCTGGTCGGCGAAGACCACGGCGTCCTTGAGACCGGTACGACGATAGACCTCGTTGATCAGTCCAGAGATCGCTTTCTTCTTCATCGGCTGGTCGACCAGCTCGAAGGGCGCGCCCTTGGGCAGGATGCGGAACAGCATCGCGCGACCGACGGTGGTGTCATAGAGCGAAGTGCGCTCGATCAGCTCACCGCCTTCTTCCTCGGGCAGGAACTCGGTCAGACGTACCTTGACCCGGGCGTGCATGGACACGTTCTGGGTGCCGAAGGCGCGCTCGACCTCTTTGAGGTCGGAGAAGATCATGCCTTCGCCCTTGGCGTTGATCTTCTCGCGGGTCATGTAATACAGACCCAGCACCACGTCCTGGGACGGCACGATGATCGGATCACCGTTTGCCGGCGACAGCACGTTGTTGGTGGCCATCATCAGCGCACGGGCTTCGAGCTGAGCTTCCAGGGTCAGCGGCACGTGGACCGCCATCTGGTCACCGTCAAAGTCGGCGTTGTAGGCGGCACACACCAGCGGGTGCAGCTGGATCGCCTTGCCTTCGATAAGCAGCGGCTCGAAGGCCTGGATGCCCAGACGGTGCAGGGTCGGCGCACGGTTGAGCAGGACCGGATGCTCGCGGATGACGTCGGCGAGGATGTCCCACACCTCCGGCAGCTCGCGCTCGACCATCTTCTTGGCGGCCTTGATGGTGGACGCCTGGCCGCTGGACTGAAGCTTGGAGTAGATGAACGGCTTGAACAGCTCGAGCGCCATCTTCTTCGGGAGGCCGCACTGGTGCAGACGCAGAGTCGGACCCACGGTGATCACGGAACGACCGGAGTAGTCGACGCGCTTGCCCAGCAGGTTCTGACGGAAACGCCCCTGCTTGCCCTTGATCATGTCGGCAAGCGACTTCAGCGGACGCTTGTTGGAGCCGGTGATGGCACGACCACGGCGACCGTTGTCGAGCAGCGCGTCCACGGATTCCTGCAGCATGCGCTTCTCGTTGCGCACGATGATATCCGGCGCATTGAGATCAAGCAGGCGCTTGAGACGGTTGTTGCGGTTGATCACGCGACGATACAGATCGTTGAGATCCGAGGTCGCGAAACGACCGCCGTCCAGCGGCACCAGCGGACGCAGGTCCGGCGGCAGTACCGGCAGCACTTCCATGACCATCCAGGCCGGCGCGTTGCCGGACTTGGAGAAGGCCTCGAGCAGCTTGAGGCGCTTGGACAGCTTCTTGATCTTGGTCTCGGAGTTGGTCTGCGGAATTTCTTCGCGCAGATGATTGATCTCCTCGTCCAGATCGATGTCCTTGAGCAGCGCCTGCACGGCTTCGGCGCCCATGCGGGCATCGAAATCGTCGCCGAACTCCTCGAGAGCCTCGAAGTACTGCTCGTCGTTGAGCAACTGACCACGCTCGAGGGTGGTCATGCCCGGATCGACGACCACGAAGCTCTCGAAATAGAGCACGCGCTCGATGTCACGCAGGGTCATGTCCAGGAACATGCCGATGCGCGAAGGCAGCGATTTCAGGAACCAGATATGCGCGACCGGGCTTGCCAGTTCGATATGGCCCATGCGCTCGCGGCGAACCGCGGCCTTGGTGACCTCGACGCCGCACTTCTCGCAGATGATACCGCGGTGCTTCATGCGCTTGTACTTGCCGCACAAGCACTCGTAATCCTTCACCGGGCCAAAGATCTTGGCGCAGAACAGGCCGTCACGCTCCGGCTTGAAGGTACGGTAGTTGATGGTCTCGGGCTTCTTTACCTCGCCGTAAGACCAGGAGCGGATCAGGTCCGGTGACGCGAGAGTGATTCTGATCGCGTCGAACTCTTCGGACTGTGCCTGCGACTTGAGAACTTTAACCAAATCTTTCATAGGTCGGCTCCGTTGCGGAGTTGTCATAGGCGGGGGCGGCGTGTTGCCCGCCCCCGCGGACCATCTTTCTCGAGCACTGTCGTGAGTACTGTCGCCAGTACTGACTCAAGTCCCGGGTGCTTAGCCTTCCAGCTCGATGTCGATGCCCAGCGAGCGGATTTCCTTCACCAGTACGTTGAAGGATTCCGGCATGCCCGCCTGCATGGTGTGATCGCCATCCACGATGCTCTTGTACATCTTGGTACGACCTTCCACGTCATCGGACTTGACCGTGAGCATCTCCTGGAGGGTATAGGCAGCACCGTAGGCTTCCAGGGCCCAGACCTCCATCTCACCGAAGCGCTGACCACCGAACTGCGCCTTGCCGCCCAGCGGTTGCTGGGTGACCAGCGAGTACGAGCCCGTGGAGCGCGCGTGCATCTTGTCGTCGACCAGGTGGTTGAGCTTGAGCATGTACATGTAGCCCACCGTGACCGGACGGTCGAAGGACTCGCCGGTACGCCCGTCGTAGAGCGTCATCTGACCGGAATCCGGCAGGTCGGCCAGGCTCAGCAGATGCTTGATCTCATGCTCTTTGGCACCGTCGAAGACCGGTGTAGCCATCGGCACGCCACCCTGGAGGTTCTTCGCCAGGGCGATCACCTCGTCGTCGGACAGCGAACTGATGTCCTCAAGCCGTGCGCCCTCGGTGTTGTAGACCTTGCCGAGGAAGTCACGCAACTGGACGACCTGCTGTTCGCGGGCCTCGCGCAGCATGTGCTCGATCTTGACGCCAAGACCACGAGCCGCCATGCCCAGGTGAGTCTCGAGGATCTGACCGACGTTCATGCGCGACGGCACACCCAAGGGGTTCAGGACCACGTCGACCGGCTCACCGCCGCCGTCGAAGGGCATGTCCTCGATCGGCATGATCGCGGAGATGACACCCTTGTTACCGTGACGGCCGGCCATCTTGTCACCCGGCTGGATGCGACGCTTGACCGCCATGTAGACCTTGACGATCTTCAGCACGCCCGGCGCCAGGTCGTCGCCCTGGGTCAGCTTCCGCTTCTTGTCCTCGAAGCGCTCGTCCATCTCCTTGCGACGGTTCTCGAGCTGTTCATCGGCCTGGGCCAGCAGCTCGTTGAAGGACTCGTCCTGCATACGCAGCTTGAACCACTGCTGACGCGGTAGTTCTTCGAGGTACTCCTCGGAGAGCACATCATCCTTCTTGAGCTTGGGCCCACCGTTGACCGGCTGACCGGACAGGGTGCGCTTCAGGCGCTCGAAGGTGGCCTCTTCGGCGATGCGGTAGGTCTCCTGGAGATCCTTGCGCACCTCATCGAGCTGCATCTGCTCGATGGACAGCGCGCGAGAGTCCTTCTCGACGCCGTCGCGGGTGAAGACCTGAACGTCGATGACCGTACCCTTCATGCCGGTCGGGGCACGCAGAGAGGTATCCTTCACGTCGGAGGCCTTCTCACCGAAGATGGCACGTAGCAGCTTCTCTTCCGGCGTCAGCTGGGTCTCGCCCTTGGGCGTGACCTTACCGACCAGAATGTCGCCCGGGCCGACCTCGGCACCGATATAGACCACGCCGGCCTCATCGAGCTTGGACAGCGCAGACTCACCGACATTGGGAATATCCGAGGTGATTTCCTCGGCACCGAGCTTGGTGTCGCGAGACACGCAGGTCAGTTCCTGGATATGGATGGTGGTGAAGCGATCTTCCTGCACCACGCGCTCCGAGAACAGGATGGAGTCCTCGAAGTTGTAACCGTTCCAGGGCATGAAGGCGATGCGCATGTTCTGGCCCAGCGCCAGGTCGCCCATGTCGACGGACGGACCGTCGGCGAGGATATCGTCCTTCGATACCTGGTCACCCGGGCGCACGATCGGGCGCTGGTTCATGCAAGTATTCTGGTTAGAACGGGTGTACTTGGTGAGGTTGTAGATATCCACACCAGCTTCACCGCCGATGATCTCGTCCTCGTTGACCCGTACCACGACGCGACGAGCGTCGACCGAGTCGATCACGCCACCGCGACGCGCCACGGCGCAGACACCGGAGTCACGGGCGACGAAGCGCTCCATGCCGGTGCCGACCAGCGGCTTGTCGGCACGCAGGGTCGGCACGGCCTGACGCTGCATGTTGGCACCCATCAGGGCACGGTTGGCGTCATCGTGCTCGAGGAACGGGATCAGGGCCGCGGCCACGGACACCACCTGACGCGGCGACACGTCCATCATGGTGACCTTGTCCGGCGCCATGAAGGTGGTCTCGCCACGGTGACGGACCTGCACCAGGTCATCGACCAGGTGACCGTTCTCGTCAACGGTGGCAGAGGCCTGGGCGATGACGAAGTTGCCTTCCTCGATGGCGGAGAGCTGTACCACTTCATCGGTGATCTGACCGCCCACGACCTTACGGTACGGCGTCTCGAGGAAACCATAGCTATTGGTGTGGCTGTAAGTGGCCCGCGAGTTGATCAGGCCGATGTTCGGGCCTTCCGGGGTCTCGATCGGGCACAGGCGACCATAGTGGGTCGCGTGAACGTCACGCACCTCGAAGCCGGCGCGCTCACGGGTCAGGCCGCCCGGGCCGAGGGCCGAGACGCGACGCTTGTGAGTGACCTCGGACAGCGGGTTGTTCTGGTCCATGAACTGGGACAGCTGGCTCGAACCGAAGAACTCCTTCACCGCCGCCGCGACCGGCTTGGCGTTGATCAGATCCTGCGGCATCAGGCCTTCGCTTTCGGCCATGGACAGGCGTTCCTTGACCGCACGCTCGACGCGCACCAGGCCAACGCGGAACTGGTTTTCGGCCATCTCGCCAACGCAGCGGATGCGGCGGTTGCCCAGGTGGTCGATATCGTCGACGTCGCCGAAGCCGTTGCGGATCGCAATCAGCTCCTTGAGCACATCGAGGATGTCGCCGTTGTCGAGCACACCGGAACCGGTATCGGCATCGCGACGCAGACGACGGTTGAACTTCATCCGGCCTACGCCCGACAGGTCGTAGCGGTCTTCGGTGAAGAACAGGTTGTGGAACAGCGTCTCGGCGGCTTCCTTGGTGGGCGGCTCGCCGGGGCGCATCATGCGGTAGATCTCGACCAGTGCCTCGAGCTGGCTGCGGGTGCTGTCCAGCTTCAGGGTGTCGGAGATGAACGGACCGCAGTCAAGGTCGTTGGTATAGAGCGTTTCGAGCGTGGTGATGCCAGCGGTGGCCAGCTTCTCGAGCAACTCTGCCGTGATCTCGGAGTTGCACTCGCAGATCAGCTCGCCGGTCTTCGGATCGACCTGATCTTTGGCCAGCGTCTTGCCGTACAGGTACTCCATCGGCACTTCGAGACGCTCGAGGCCCGACTTTTCCATCTGACGGATATGCTTCTGGGTGATGCGGCGACCTTCCTCGACGATCACGCTGCCATCGACATCCTTGATGTCGAAGGTCGCGGTTTCGCCGCGCAGGCGCGACGGCACCAACTCGACCGAGAAGCCGCTCTTTTCGATGTGGAAAGTGCTGGTCTCGAAGAAGTTATCGAGGATCTCCTCGGCGCTCATGCCCAGCGCGCGCAGCAGGACGGACGCCGGCAGCTTGCGGCGACGGTCGATGCGCACGAAGACGTTGTCCTTGGGATCGAACTCGAAGTCGAGCCAGGAACCACGGTAGGGAATGACCCGTGCGGAGTACAGAAGCTTGCCGGAGGAGTGGCTCTTGCCCTTGTCATGGTCGAAGAACACACCCGGCGAGCGATGCAGCTGGGAGACGATGACACGCTCGGTACCGTTGACCACAAAGGTACCGTTCTCGGTCATCAGGGGGATCTCCCCCATGTAAACTTCCTGCTCCTTGATATCCTTGATCGCCTTGTTGGATGACTCGCGATCGTAGATGATCAGGCGCACCTTGACGCGCAGCGGTGCCGAATAGGTGACCCCGCGCAGTTGACATTCCTTGACGTCGAAGGCCGGCGTGCCGAAACGATAGCTGACATACTCGAGAGCAGCGTTGCCCGAGAAGCTCTCGATCGGGAATACGGACTTGAAGGCGGCGTGCAGGCCGAGCTCGAGCCGCTCTTCCGGCGAGCGATCCTGCTGGAGGAAGTCGTAGTAGGAATCAAGCTGGATGGCCAGCAGGTAGGGCACATCCATCACTTGGGGCAGTTTGCCGAAATCCTTGCGGATGCGTTTTTTCTCAGTGTATGAGTAAGCCATCTGTATTCCCCAGCTTGTTCACCATGGGTGACCGATGCGTGTCGGCGCCACCTGACGGGATGGGTCCCGTCAGGCGCTGACGGCAAGCCCCCTCGTGGAGGCTCGCCGTCGGAATTCGGCTAGCGGCGTCGCATGAAAGCGGGCAGCTAGTAACAACAGAAAAAGGCCGGTAGCGGGAAGCCCGCCACCAGCCGTGGAAGCTTACGCAGCGCGTGAAGCCGTGGGCACAAGAATTACTTGAGCTCCACGCTCGCGCCGGCTTCTTCCAGCTTCTTCTTCGCTTCTTCGGCGTCGTCCTTGGACATCGCTTCCTTGATGGTCGCCGGTGCGCCGTCGACGGCACCCTTGGCTTCCTTCAGGCCGAGACCAGTGATCTCGCGGACGGCCTTGATGACGTTGACTTTCTTGTCGCCAGCGCCGGTCAGCACCAGGTCAAATTCAGTCTGCTCTTCTTCAGCAGCGGCTTCACCGCCACCCGGGCCGGCGACAACAGCAGCAGCTGCGGTCACGCCGAACTTCTCTTCCATCGCTTCGATCAGCTCAGCCACTTCCATGACGGTCATGTCGGCGACGGCGTTGATGATGTCTTCTTGGGTCAGTGCCATGTTCAATTTCCTAGACTTTGCGGAGCCTCGGCCAGGGGACCAAGTGCTCGTGATTCAATGGTCGGTTCAGGCTACTCGGAGAAGCGCGCCAATCAGGCAGCGGCCGCTTCTTCCTTCTGGTCGCGCAGTGCCGCGAGAGTACGGACCAGCTTGCCGGCAGAAGCTTCCTTCATGACGGACATCAGCTTGGCGATCGCCTCATCGTGTGTCGGCAGCGTGGCCAGACGGTCAAGATCGGAAGCCGGGATGAACTCGCCTTCGTATGCCAGCGCCTTGACTTCGAAGTCCTTCTGACTCTTGGCGAACTCCTTGAACAGACGAGCGGCAGCGCCCGGATGCTCGTAGGAGAAGGCCAACATGGTCGGACCTGAGAAAGTCTCGTCCAGAATCTCCCAGGGAGTTCCAGACAGAGCGCGGCGTGCCAGGGTGTTGCGAACAACACGAATCTGCACGCCATTCTCGCGCGCCTGCTTGCGCAGGCTGGTCATGGCACTAACGTCCACACCGCGAGAATCGGCAACTACGACGGAGAGAGCGTCCTTAGCGGCCTCACTGACCTCGGCAACAATTGCCTTCTTGCCTTCGAGAGCTAGTGGCACAGTGATCACTCCTTCGTGCCGGGACTGAGAGACTCACGTCTCACAGCTCCGGGGGTTACCATCTCTCCTCACCTAATGGTGAGAAGGCTTGGGTGATGGTGCACACCAGTGACTGGCGGCCACACCATCTGCGCAGGCTTCCCCTGAGGGAGATTAAGCCGTGACTCGCATGCGAGACACGGCACCTGCGGTCTTTGACGGCGCCCCGGACTCCACGAGGAAGGACGGGGACCGCAAAGTATCTTTGGCTGCGTCGATCACGCGTAAGCGGAATGATCGACGGTCAGACCCGGGCCCATGGTGGTGGACAGGGTCAGCTTCTTGAAATACACACCCTTGGAGGTGCTGGGCTTGAGGCGCTTGAGGTCTGCGACCAGCGCTTCAAGGTTGCCGCGGATATCGTCAGCGGCGAAATCCACTTTGCCCAGGGTGGTATGAATGATGCCGTTTTTGTCGGTACGGAAACGCACCTGACCGGCCTTGGCGTTCTTGACCGCGGTGGCGACGTCCGGCGTCACGGTGCCGACCTTCGGGTTCGGCATCAGGCCACGCGGGCCGAGAATCTGACCCAGCTGGCCGACGACGCGCATGGCGTCCGGCGAGGCGATGACCACGTCGAAGTCGAGCTGGCCTTTCTTGACCTGCTCGGCCAGGTCGTCCATGCCAACGATATCGGCACCGGCTTCCTTGGCAGCGTCAACGTTGGCGCCCTGGGTAAACACGGCTACACGCACGTCTTTGCCAGTGCCGTTGGGCATGACGGTAGCGCCACGCACGACCTGGTCGGATTTCCGCGGATCGACGCCCAGATTGATGGCGACGTCGAGGGATTCCTTGAACTTGACGGTGGACAGCTCGTTGAGCAGTGCCACGGCTTCATCCAGGGAATAGACCTTGGAAGCGTCAACCTGTTCTTTGATCTTCAGAGCGCGCTTGGACAGTTTAGCCATGATCAGAGACCCTCCACGTTGAGGCCCATGCTACGGGCGCTACCGGCAATGGTACGCACCGCGGCGTCAAGATCAGCAGCCGTCAGGTCCGGCTCCTTGGTCTTGGCGATCTCTTCGAGCTGCTCGCGGGTCACAGTACCGACCTTGTTCTTGTTCGGCTCACCAGAGCCGGACTTGATGCCAGCGGCCTTCTTCAGCAGGACGGCGGCGGGCGTCGTCTTGGTGATGAAGGTGAAGCTGCGGTCGGAATAGACAGTGATGACGACCGGTGTCGGCAGGCCTGCTTCAACATCCTGGGTCTCGGCGTTGAACGCCTTGCAAAACTCCATGATATTGACGCCGTGCTGACCCAGCGCGGGGCCCACGGGAGGACTCGGGTTAGCTTTACCAGCTGCGACCTGCAGCTTGATGTAAGCCTGTACTTTCTTGGCCATGATAGGACTCCAATTGGGTGCTAGCGCCTTGCGGCTCCCCGGTTGAATGGCCGCCTCGGCGACCTGACTACTTCTGACTGGCGCTTAATCACACTTACCTGATCACGCCATCCGGGCCGAGATTCAGTCCTTCTCGACCTGGGAAAACTCGAGCTCGACAGGGGTCGCACGACCGAAGATCAGCACACTGACCTGGACGCGACTCTTGTCGTAGTTGACCTCTTCGACCACACCATTGAAGTCGGCGAAGGGGCCATCGATAACGCGCACGGACTGACCCGGCTCGAAGACTGTCTTCGGCCGCGGCTTGTCGGTGCCGTCCTGGACACGACGCAGAATGGCATCGGCTTCTTTCTGACTGATCGGTGCCGGCTTTTCTTTAGTGCCACCGATGAAACCGAGAACGCGAGGCGTCTCGTTGACCAGATGCCAGGTTGCGTCGTCCATCTCCATCTCGACCAGCACGTAGCCGGGATAGAACTTGCGCTCACTTTTGCGGCGCTTGCCGTCGCGCATCTCGACCACTTCTTCGGTCGGCACCAGAATTTCGCCGAAGCGATCTTCCATGCCATACATCTTCACGCGCTCAATAAGCGAGCGCATGACATGCTTTTCGAAGCTGGAGTAGGCATGCACGACATACCAACGCTTGGACATGGAATCTCCTAACCAATGACGCCGGACATCGCCCAGCCAAGAAGGGTATCAATCAGCCACAGCATCAGACCTACCACCAACACAGCCACCATCACGATCGCGGTGGTCTGAATGGTTTCTTGGCGGGTCGGCCAGACGACGCGCTGAATTTCCTTGCGCGCACTGCGGGCCAGCTCCAGGAGATTGCGCCCCTTGGTGGTGGTGATAGCCACACCGGCGGCAAGCGCACACAGCGCGACGACGCCCAATACACGATAGAGCAGCGCTTGATCGGCGAAATAGGAGTTACCGACAACGGCAACGACTACCAGAGAGACGACAACCGCCCACCTGAGCCCGTCGTGGCGCGACTCCTGCACCTCGGCGTTTTGTTTCATGCGAACGAGACTCCTCAGGGTGCAGCAATCGAAACATGAAAGTATAAGGGATATTACCAGTCTGGGGAAGACTGGCAGGCCAGGAGGGAATCGAACCCCCAACCTGCGGTTTTGGAGACCGCTGCTCTGCCAATTGAGCTACTGGCCTGTATCTGCGCTTCCACTGGAAGCCCTTTGCGGGCATCCCGTAACAGCGGGCGCTATCATAGCGAAAGGCCCTCTGCCTGACAACCCCCGGCAAACCACCGGAGGCAAAAAAGAAAAGGCGAGCTTGCGGCTCGCCTTTTCTAATATGGAGCTCGTGGGCGGAATTGAACCGCCGACCTCACCCTTACCAAGGGTGTGCTCTACCCCTGAGCTACACGAGCAAAACGCGTTACAGCAAAAACTGGAGCGGGCAGCGGGGATCGAACCCGCATCATCAGCTTGGAAGGCTGAGGTTCTACCATTGAACTATGCCCGCCTGCCCGCTCTTACTACCGAATCGACAACAGGCGCTTCGGCAAAATCTGGTGGAGGGGGAAGGATTCGAACCTTCGAAGCTTTCGCGGCAGATTTACAGTCTGCTCCCTTTGGCCACTCGGGAACCCCTCCGAATCACGCGGTAAATTCTACCGCTTTTCGCAACAATGTCAAGCGCTTATCTTACTTTTTCCGAAGCGTGGCCCGGAAACGCTTGCCCTGCGAACGCGCTGCATTTTGTCAAAGCAGCATGGAGAATGCAAGGCTTGCGCGAATTTTTTCCAGCGTCACAGGGGGCGGCACCTCCGGCGCCCCCGACAGTCGCCCTGCTCGCTCGGCCGCTGTCTGCGGGAAGCAAGCCTCCAGCCCCCCATAGACCATGTCCGGCCAAAGAGCATGCGGGACCCGGATGCCTCGCGACACTACTCGCGCATCGCCGCCGGTCAGCAGCAGTGGCAACGCCACACCCTCACGGTCGCAGACTTCGCCATAGATGCGGTTCACGGCACTGACCGCCGCCATATAGATGCCATGATTGACCGCCTCGACGGTATTACGCCCAGGTGCCAGCAGCTCATCGGCTTCGCTGTCCGGGTCGATCGCCACGTTGCGAGTACCCAGCTTGAGGCTCTCCTTCATCAGGCGCAGGCCCGGCAGGATATAGCCGCCGAGATGGCGCCCACCGGGCAGCACAAAGTCGATGGTAATTGCACTCCCGCAGTCGACCGTGCAACAGGCCCCTGCCAGCTGGTAGCTCGCCAGAGCCCCCAACCAACGATCCACGCCGAGCCGGCCGGGTTCGTCATATCCATTGACGACGCCAAGCGACTCTCGCACCGGTCGTGCTACATGCACCACACCGACCTCATGGCGCAGCAGCTCAACGGTTTCCTGCAGCACTTCCTGACGGGCTACGCTTGAGATACGCACCGCCCTCACCACATCGAGGTCGGGAATATCCGAGCCGGGTCGCCATTCCTCGCGTGTCCACACCGCACCACGCGAACGGATCTCGCTACTCACGCTGTCCTTAAGGCGCCACTTCGACAGGGTATTGCCGATATCCAGGTCCAGAATCATGAATGACCACGCACGCTGATTTCGCCGCTCGCCAGTGACTGGCGCTCTCCGTCCTGCCATACCACCAGGTTACCGGCGGTATCGACCCCCTCGGCTACCGCTTCCTGGCGCCGCGGGCCCTGAATGATATCGATGGCCTGGCCAGCGTGAGCGTGACGTGCGTTCCAGGCGTCCTGCCAGGCAGCAAAGCCTTGTGTTTCGAAACGCGGCAGCAGAGCCAACAGAGCATCGATGATATCGGCGGCTAGGCGGTTACGGGTCACACCGGGCTGCTGATCATGAACCGCCGCCGCAGGCTGGTCGATGCCCTCACGCACCATCTCCGGAAGAGTGACATTGATGCCAATCCCGATCACTACCTCACAGGGGCCCGATAGATCACCGCTGACCTCGAGCAGGATGCCGGCAAGCTTTCGCGATGGCCCCTTGCCGAGCACCAGGACGTCATTAGGCCACTTGAGCGCGACCTCGACGCCATGACGCTCGAGCACCTCGGCAAGCGCCACCCCAACCGCCAGGCTCAACCCCTCCAGCGAGGCGGCACCGGACTCGAATCGCCAGCCCAACGACAGCAGCAGCCCACGCCCCCAGGGACTGGTCCAGCCACGGCCACGGCGCCCACGACCGGCGCTCTGGGACTCGCTCAAGCATACCTCGCCGTGCCCGGCCCCCTGCTCGAAGCGTTCACGTAGATAGCGGTTGGTCGAGGGGAGGCCCTCTTCTATGAACAGTCGCGCCATCTGCTGGCGGCTGTCACGAGATAGCTCAGCGATGATCGCCGGCCCATCCAGCAGCTCGATAGGGTTGGCCAAGCGATAACCCAGCCCCTTGACCGCCTCCAGAGGGATATCCATTGCCTCGAGCTTCTTGAGCTGTTTCCACACCGCAGTACGGGATACGCCCAGACGCTCACCCAACTGCTCGCCAGAGTGAAAGTCACCGTCACTCAACAAGTGACGGTGACTTTCACTCTG
>Ga0209300_1000284_pt1 | contig 29106 bp, 26 predicted proteins | sample Shrwel_input2_RT_FD_187535 | JGI IMG/M metagenome (GOLD analysis project Ga0209300, IMG submission 187535) | Subsurface microbial communities from deep shales in Ohio, USA - Utica-3 well 1 S input2 RT (SPAdes) (version 2) ... | reverse complement strand
GCCCTGAACCGCCAGTGGCACACCCTTTGGCAATGTCTGCCCTGGGTCCGTGGTACGGCGTTGATGCTCCTGATTGCCTTGCCCTGGTACATACTCGCTGAACTGAAAACACCCGGTTTTTTGGACTACTTCATCCTTGGCGAGCACTTCAAACGTTTCCTGGTCAGTGGCTGGGAAGGGGATCTCTACGGCAGCGCGCATGATCGTGCCCGGGGCACCATCTGGCTCTATCTCCTGGCGGCCAGTTTCCCGTGGGGCCTGATTGCAGCGGTTGGCTGGGCGCAGGCCCGGTGGCGCGGGCTTACTGGTGAGACGGTCTGGCAGGCGCATCGCCCTGGTTTGAAAACACTACTGATGGCTGCAGCCCTCACTCCGACCGTTTTCTTCACGTTCTCCGGCAATATTCTCTGGACCTATGTTCTGCCCGGATTGCCATTTCTGGCTATACTGACCGCCGGTTTGCTGCATCGCACCGGCAAACCATCGCTAACAAAGTTTGCCTTGGCATCATCACTGGTCATCCCGGTATTGGGCACGGCCGCCGGCGCCTGGTTCGCCGTGAACCCCGGCCAATTGAAAACCGAACGGGAACTGGTACAGCGAATCGACGCCATGCCCGGATATTCCCCGGCGGATCTGTTCTATCTCGATGAGGCGCCCTTTTCGGCACGGTTCTACAGCCACGGCCAAGTCCATACCATGAAGCTCGACAAGCTGGGACGGCAGCTTGCCGGTGAAGACAAACTGATTGCAGTGAAAAAAGGGGATCGATCAGTACTTGAGCAGTTGAAACCCTGGGCAGAGATCGTCGATAGCAGCAAACGGTACATGGTGTTTCGGCTGATGCCGCATGATGCCCATCCGTCCCGTCCAGTGACCACACAGAAGCGCGGCAACAAGACGGAATTTCTCTAAACTTCCAGACTGAACATTGTATCCTGAGGCAGAACCCAATCCATGCGCATACTCCTGGTAGAAGACGATCACCCCCTCGCCCAGACCATGCTCGACATGCTTCGCGAGGATCAGAACACCGTCGACTGGCTGGATGACGGCCAACAGGCGGTCAACGCCATCATCGAAGAGCCGTTTGACCTGGTTATCCTGGATTTGACGTTGCCCCGACTGGATGGTCTTGAGGTGGTCCGGCAGGCCCGGAACCAGGGGTCCCAGACGCCCATCATCATTCTCACTGCCCGCTCGGATCTGGGAGAAAAGCTGCAGGGTCTGGACGCCGGTGCGGATGACTACCTCACCAAACCCTTTGCCATGGCCGAACTGAAGGCGCGGATTCGGGCGGTGACTCGCCGGGGCACCAACAGCCCCTCCCTTTCCGGCTTGCAGGTGGGCCACATTACGCTGAACACGGACACCGGCCAGCTGATTCTGGATGATCAGGCCACTACCCTGCCTCGTAGCGAGTTCCAGATACTGCAATACCTCATGCGCCACCCCGACCAGGTGGCCACTCGCCGCCGGCTGGAAGAGCAACTGTATGGCTGGGATGCCGGCGCCGAGAGCAACGCCCTGGAAGTGCATATCCACCACCTTCGCCGGCGCGTGGGTAAAAGCACCATCCGCACAGTGCGAGGGGTTGGCTACCTCCTGGATAGCCAGGCCGCCGAGGCTGCGCTATGTCACTGACCCGCACGCTGATACTGCTGGTCACTTCCGCGGTCCTGCTGATCGCGGCGGCGGCGGCTGGCTGGAGTTACGTGGAGAGCAACCACGAGCTGGAAGAACTGTTTGACGCACAACTTGCCCAGAGCACCCGTATTGTTCAGGGCGTGGTGCGACAATTGGTGGACACCCAGTCCATGGACCAGCTGTCGTCCACACTGCGGGGCACCCTGCAGCTATACGATACCGGCCTGCCCGACCCCGTCGCTGATGGGGACGAAGAGGGGGGCACACCCAACGCCCTCGGCCACAAGTATGAAAAGAAGCTGGCGTTTGAGGTCTGGACCTCCGAGGGCAAACCGCTACTGGACACCCTGAAAGCCAACGACAGCGAAGGCCTGGAACCAGGTTACACCTGGGCCGAATCCACCGGCTACCGCTGGCGAACCTTTACCCTCCATGACCCAGAGACCGGCTTCTGGATTCGTACCGCCCAGCGGGAGGACATACGCCAGGAACTCAGCCAGGAACTGGCGCTTGGCAACGTTCTGCCGCTATTAATCGCCCTGCCGTTACTGGCGCTGGCCGTGATTGCCGCCACCCAACTGAGTTTCAGGCCACTGCGTCGCCTGGAAGCCCCCGTGCGTGACATGGCACCAGAGCACATTCACCCACTCGACGCGCGCCAGGCCCCCAAGGAAGTGGCGGGGCTGGTTCAGGCGGTGAATGGGCTGCTTAAACGCCTGAACCTGGCGCTGGAACGGGAGCGACGATTCTCTGCCAACGCCGCCCATGAGTTACGCACACCACTGGCCGTGTTGCGGCTTAATCTGGAGAAGGCCTGCGCGGATAATCCCGAGCAATTCCACAACCTGACCCAGGCGGTAGACCGCATGGTGCACCTGGTTGAACAGATGCTGTTGCTGAGCCGGGTGGACGCCGGTACGGATTTCACCCCGGATCAACACAATCTGTCGGCACTGATTGAACAAAGCATCGCGGATGTCGTGCCGCTGGCGCTGAAGAAAAACATCGAGCCCATTCTGGAAGACAACACCAACGGACGGGCGGTGGTGCCTTGCCACAGCGCCCTGACCAATACCCTGATGCGTTCGCTGCTGGCCAATGCGATCCAATACAGCCCGGAAAATACGGTTGTTACCACCACACTGGTGCGGGAAGATGAGGGGTATTCAATTACCGTTTGCGACCAGGGCCCGGGCATTCCCGAAACGGAGCGGGAGCGGGCACTGAGCCGTTTTGTCCGGCTCGACCAACGTGTTGGTGGCGGCGCTGGCCTGGGGCTGGCCATTGCCCGCCGGATCGCCGAACTGCATGGCGGCCGGCTATCGCTGGCCGACCGAGCAGATGGACAATCCGGGCTGTGCGTGAGTATCTGGCTGCCGGCAACCAGGACATAACGCCTGGCGGGTCAGGCCGGCTTAGCGGATTCGTTCGCTTTCGCCGCCCGCCTTGGGCAGGATCACGGTCACCTGAAGTCCTTTGCCATCGGGACCAGATCCAAGCTTGATATCACCGCCATGTCCCCGGATCAGGGTCCGGGCAATCGCCAGACCAAGCCCGGCACCTCCGGTCTCCCGGTTGCGGGACTGCTCCAGGCGGTAGAATGGCTGGAACACCCGTTCATACTCGGATGCCGGAATACCCGGCCCCTGATCGGTAATGGTCACGACGGCTTCCTGTTCCGTAGCCTGCAACATTACATCCGCATGCCGGCCATAGCTCACCGCATTCTCAATCAGGTTGCGAAGTGCTCGCCGAACCGCTTCCGGCTGGCCCTGCAGCACACATCTCGGGCTTTCTTCCAGCTCAACCGCCAGGCCGATCTCCCGCAGATCCCCACAAAGACTGTCCAGCAGGGATGCCAGGTCGTACTTACGATACTGCTCGGTGGCACTGCCCCGAATAAAGTCCAGAGTGGCTTCGGCCAGCTGCTGCATCTCCTGGAGCGAAGCCAGTAACCGTTCCTTGTCCTCGCCTTCCGGCAACATTTCCACCCGCAGGCGCATGGAGGTGATCGGCGTTCTCAGGTCGTGGGCCAGGGCAGCCAGCAAACGGGCCTGGTCTTCCCGGGCCCGGCTGACCTGGTGTTGCATCCGGTTGAACGCCCGGGTCACTTCACGGATATCCTCCGGTCCGCGTTCCGGTATTTCGATTTTTTCGCCCCGGCCAAACGCCTGGGCGGCCCGGCTGAGCTCGTTCACCGGTTGAAGGACACGACGAATCGCCAGCAACAGAGTCAGTACCAGCAGCACGGCGGTAATGCCAACGCTGGTGAGGGTCGCCTTGAGCCAGAGCCAGGAAGGCGCCGGTGGCTGGGCCCGGGCGTTAAGCCATTGCCCGGACGCCAGGGGTAGTGAGGCGGTCAGAATGGGCGGGCATTCGTGCCGTTCATCGTCCTCTTCGTGGTACTCGTCCTCATCATGATCGTCCCGGTCATGATCTTCCTCACGATTGCGATAACGATCAGGCAGGCATTCTTCTTCATTCGCCTCCATGGTGGCGCGCATGCCGGTCGGGGGCGTTTCAAACTCCCGGGCCAGCCGCCCGGCCATGGCCGAACTCTCATCGCCGGGCAGGTAGGGCGTTGTATCGATAGAAAGCTGCAGAGTCGGGCTGGAAAGGGCTCGCAAAACCCGCTCCTGGCGCTCCGGGTCCGTGGTATCCAGCAACGCATGGGCATCGGCGACCCGCTGCAGCACGTGCTCAAGACTCGCGCTGCGCAGGGCACCCTGGCGCTCACCCGCCAGGATGGCAATGGTGATTATTTGTGCCACCAGCAACACCAGAATCAGTAGCAGAGCCAGCTGTCCGGCGGCGCGCCGGGGCCAGATTCTCATACCGGCACCTCTTCCACGTTGGCAATCCACTGATAGCCGCCGCCCCAGATGGTCTTGATCAGGCGAGGATGACGCGGGTCCGGGTCCATTTTCCGGCGCAGGCGGCTGACGTGGTTATCAATGCTCCGGTCAAAGGCATCGGCGTCCCGGCCCAGGGTCAGGTCCATCAGCTGGTCCCGCGACAGCACCCGGCCGGCGTGTTCCAGAAACGCCAGCAGCAGTTTGTATTCCGCCGTGCTGAGCGACACTTCAACCCCTTCCGGATCGGTCAGCTGGTGCCGGTCAACGTTCAGGGTCCAGCCGTCAAAACACAAACGCTGCCCGGCCATTGAGCTGCGTTGAGGGGGTAATGCGACTGCCCGGCGCAGTACCGCCTTGATACGTGCCAGCAACTCTCTGGGGTTAAAGGGTTTGGTCAGGTAATCATCGGCACCCATTTCCAGCCCCACAATGCGGTCGGTTTCCTCGCTCATCGCGGTCAGCAAGATCACCGGCAAGTCGGTGTGTTCCCGCAGGTATCGGCACAGCGTCAGGCCGTCGTCGCCCGGCATCATGATGTCCAGCACCACCAGGTCCACCGAGTGGTCCCTTAATTGACGCTTCATGGCATCGCCGCCATCAGCCAGCAATACACGCAAGCCATGCTCCTGAAGATAACGACCCACCAGATCGCGAATGTCGCGGTGATCATCGACCACCAGAATTGTGGAAGAGGCGTTCACGAATAACTCCATCTAGATACCGGTGCCCCGATTATAGGGAACTCAAGTCGCACCTTGGGAATAAGGTTGTCAAAAAATATCTCATCTCCGCACTCCTGAGACAATTTGCGACAAATTCACCGTAAACCCGAGACATTTCTGCGACGTTTCGCTGTTTCAATGACACTCCACCGGCGATGTCACCCCATCCCGGTTCAATGGGTTCAAAGAACAAGGAGTTTTACATGAAAAAAACCACGACGATTGCGGCCCTGTCCGCTGCGGCGCTACTGAGCACCGCGCCACTGCTGGTATCTGCGGACGACGATTACGATGATAGTCCGCGCTCTGAGTATCGCCAGAAAGGCAATGCCATGAACGCAGATTTGAAACAGTACAGTTCCGAAGAGATGCGAATCATGGCCTACGGTCAGGCCCTGCGTCGATTTGGCCCAGGTGTCATGGTGTCTGTGGACAAAACCGAAGAAGGCACCTATCTGGTGCGGCTACGTGACGCTGAAGATAATCTGATGCGTGAACAGGAGTTCAATCGCTACGGCGCGCCGGTTCGTGGCGGTCGCGTGGATCGATAGGTAAATCACAGGCGGGGCTGGGGGAATGCACCCGCCTGTGATTAAGGAGATTGACGATGACACTGATGGATACGGAAAACCGGTACGGGGCTGTGGCCCGAGCCCTGCACTGGAGCATGGCGGTTCTGCTACTGATCATGCTGGCCAGTGAAGTGTGGTTCGAGGCCCTGGAACACAGCGTTTCGGAGCGGTCACTGATGGGCCTGCACCAGAGTCTGGGGCTGGCCCTGTTTGCCCTGGTACTGTTCCGGGGCCTTTGGCGCTGGTTGAATCGCTCACGGATGCAACCACCGGCACACTGGGCCACCATGGCGCGACTGGGGCACCTGGCACTGTACGCACTGATGATTCTGATGCCACTCACCGGCCTGGCAACCTCTCTGGGTGAGGGCGAAACCGTCACTTTCTTTGGCTGGACCCTGTTTGGCTACGGCCCGGAAACTGAATGGCTGGAAGACAGCGGCGAAGACCTGCACGAGGCATTGGCCAATGCCCTCTGGGTAATGATCGGCCTGCACGTGGCCGCAGCCCTGGCACACCAGTACATGCTGGGCGATCGCATCATGAAGCGCATGGCGTAATTTCGCCATGCGCAACACCTTGAATTAACAGCATTCACCATGGCGCCTTAACCGGTACAATGGGCGTTTTCACCGATTCCTGGAGACGCCCATGCCCACCGAGCCCGGCTTCAAACACGAATGGCAGGCCTTCTGGCTGGCCGTGGGGTTTCTCACCCGCATCCCCATGCTGGCGCGCATCGACTACTCCCAGCGCCTGATGAACCAGAGCAGCCTGTATTTCCCCCTGGTCGGCCTGCTGCTGGGCGTCATTTACCTGTGCGTGTATGGCCTGCTGAGCCTGGCCTTCAGCCCCCTGGTCTCGATCATCCTGGTGGTGATCGTGCACCTGTTTCTGACCGGCGCCTTCCACGAGGACGGCCTGGCCGACAGCGTGGATGCCCTGGGTGGGGGCTACACGGTGGAAAAGCGCCTGGCGATCATGAAAGACAGCCGCATCGGCACTTACGGCACCGTGACCCTGGTGATGGCATTGCTGCTGAAAGTGGCCCTGCTGGCAGAAGCCGACCACCTCTGGCTCGCCCTGCTGGCCGCCCCGGCGGTCGCACGGCTCACTCCTTTGCTGTTGATGGCCACGCTCAACTACGTGACCGATCCGGACAAGAGCAAGTCCAAACCGGTGGCCGACGGCTTCTCCACCGCCCGGCTGCTGGCCGCCGTTGGTTTTGTCATGGTGCTTACGGGCACTCTCTCATTCTGGCAGCCGTTCCTGATCACCGGCACCCTGGCGGCGGTGCTGCTGGTGGCTCTATGCTGGGGCGCTTATCTCAAGCGCCAGCTGGGTGGTTATACCGGCGATGCTCTGGGGGCTAGTGTCGTGCTGAGCGAACTGGTGCTTTTGCTTTTTCTCTGAACGCAAACTCAATAGCCTGTTCGGCAGTTTGGGGGTAGTCTTTCCAAAACCGTGCGGAGCCATGGGTGAAGAGCGAGCAGCTCTTCACGGGCTGGCCATGGATGGCCTGCCCTGGACCTTCAGCGCGACGCAGGAGCAATAAGCGCTGAAGGGCGGAGCTCGAGCGCTACATGGACGTATTCACAGCGTGTTTTGGAAAGACTACCCCCAAACTGTCCGCCCCCAGGTATAGGCTCAGTTATCCACGGTAAAAGAAACAATCCGCGACAGATGGCTGAACGGCAGCCCGGTTTCCTCGTGCCACTGGTTGAACGCCGCCTGCACCTGTTTCAGCCCCTTCTGGCTGGTGGGGGCAGCATCCAGAATCTCCGCCCGGGTCAGGGCGGTAACTACATCCCGGGACAGGATGAAGCCGTCCCAGCCCACGCGTCGCAGGAAATACTGGGCAGAGTTGCCGCCCAGACGGCAGCCGTTGCGCTTGAGATATAACAGCAACCCGGCCTGATCAGTGCTGGGCCAGTCCGCCAGGAAGCGGCCGAAGCTGCCATAATCGTGGACCACGTCCATGATCATTCGGGCATTTTCCGGCACGGTGCGGATTTTCTGCAGATTACGCACGATGCGTTCATCTTCCGCCAACTTTTCGAGCACTTCCGGTGGCACCTGTTGCCAATAGGCTGGCACAAAGCCGTCAAAGGCCGCCTCGAAACCCGTCCATTTGTTCTCGATCACCCGCCAGACAAAACCCGCCTTGAAGATGCAGCGGGTCATCTCGGACAGGTAACGGTCGTCGCTGATCTCCGCCAGGCGGCTTTTCTCAACCACCGGCGGCAGCAGGGCCTGCAAGGCGGCTTCACCACCTTTGCGCATCAATGCCTGATCGTAAAACGCGGAAAATTCCATGATGGATCCTGAATACGGTTACGGGGAACACTCATGCTGGGCCCGCCTCAACGCTTTTTCAACTGCGTCATCAGTGACTCATTGGCCAGTGGCTCCGCCCACTGATTGCCATGCACCAGCTCCTCCAACGGCAAGCGCGAGCGCCAGCCCTTGGCCTGAAGCTCCGGCTGGTCGAGGAATTCACTGACATAACCCAGGCAAAGATACGCCAGCGGGTAGACGTGCTCGGGTAACTGCAGGATCTCCGCCAACCGCTCCTGGCTGAGGATGCTCACCCAGCCCACGCCGATGTTTTCCGCCCGGGCCGCCAGCCACAGGTTCTGCACCGCCAGGCAGGTGCTGAACAGGTCCATTTCCATGATGGAATTGCGCCCGAGCACATTCGGGCCGCCCCGGCTTCGGTCGCAGGTGATGCACAGGTTGATGGGGCTGTCGAGAATGCCCTGCAGTTTCAGGCTCTGGTAGCGCTCCTTTCGTTCGCCCTGATAGTTGGCGGCCGCCCTGTCATTTTCGGCGTTGAAGCTGTCCAGCACCTGCCGGCGCACATCCACGCTGTCGATGACGATGAAATCCCAGGGCTGCATGAAGCCCACGGAGGGCGCGTGGTGGGCCGCCTCCAGCAGCCGGGCCAGCACGTCGGCGGGAATCGCATCGGGCAGAAACTGCGAGCGCACGTCCCGGCGCTCGAAGATCGCCCGGTAGAGGCCTTCGCGCTGGGCCTGGGTGAAGGATTGGTCGTGATCGCTCATAAACCCAGCAACCTTTTCAGGGCGTCGGTATCCAGACACCGCTCCACCTGGTCGGCCAGGCGGTCGAGCTGTTGCAGCCGGTGGGCCTGGTAATCCACCGACTTCGCACTGCCGGAATCCAGGCCCGCCCAGCGAAGAAACGCATCGCAGGCTTCCGGCTGGTCAAACAGGCCGTGCACGTAGGTGCCCAGGATCTGGCCATCCTCACTGATCGCTCCGTCCGGCCGGCCATCCAACTCCGCGACTGGCCGGGCCAGGGCCGGGCCTTCGGTGACGCCGTTGTGCATTTCATAACCCTGCATGACTGGCGGTGTCTTGGTGCCCGAGCCGGTTAAATGCAGAGGGCCGGAAACGTGCCGCAACTGCTTGCCCGGCACCATGCGCGTGGTCATGGCCAGCCAGCCCAGGCCTTCGGTAGTGCCCGGTTCGCCTTCCAGGCCTTCGGGGTCATTCACCTGTTCGCCCAGCATCTGGAAACCACCGCAAATGCCCAGCAGCTTTCCCCCATAACGCAAATGGCGGCGAATCACTTCGGGCCAGCCCTGCTGTTTCAGCCAGTCCAGGTCGTTCCGGGTGCTTTTGCTGCCGGGCAGGATGATCAGGTCGGCCGATGGAATGGGTTGGTCCGGCCCGACAAACACCAGGTCCACCCCCGGATGCAGGCGCAGCGGGTCGAAATCGTTGTGGTTGCTGATACGCGGCAGCACCGGCACCACCACCTTGAGCGCACCAGCCTCACTGGTGCCGGCGGTGCTGACGCTGTCTTCGGAATCAATCACCAGACCATGGAGATAGGGCAGCACGCCAAACACCGGCTTGCCCGTGTGTTCGCGCAGCCAGTCCAGCCCCGGCTCCAGCAAGGCGATGTCGCCGCGGAAGCGGTTAATGATGAAGCCGGCCGTGCGCACCCGTTCGCTTTCGGAAATCAGCGCCAGCGTGCCCACCAGTTGGGCAAACACGCCGCCCTTGTCGATATCGCCCACCAGCAGCACAGGACAGTCGGCGGCTTCGGCAAAACCCATGTTGGCAATGTCATTGGCCCGCAGATTGATCTCGGCCGGGCTGCCGGCGCCCTCGGCAATAATGACGTCATAACGGGCACTCAGGGCTCGCCAGGCGTCCATGACCGAGGCCATGGCCTCGGCCTTGTAGGCGTGGTAGTCCAGCGCATCCATGTTGCCATGTACCTGGCCGCGCAGAATCACCTGCGCACCCCGGTCGCTCTGGGGTTTGAGCAATACCGGGTTCATGTCGCTGTGAGGCTCCAGGCCACAGGCGAGGGCCTGCAGGGCGGTGGAGCGGCCGATTTCACCGCCATCCACGGTCACGGCGCTGTTCAGGGCCATGTTCTGGGGCTTGAACGGCGCCACCGACACGCCCTGGCGCGCCAGCCAACGGCACAGGGCGGCCACCACCGTGGTTTTGCCGGCATCCGAGGTGGTGCCCTGCACCATCAGCGTGGCCATTTACAGCTCCACACCCTTCTGGGCTTTCACGCCCTGGTCCTTGAACGCATGCTTGACCACGCCCATCTCGGTGACGGTGTCGGCCAGGTCGATCAACTCCTGTGGGGCATTACGGCCGGTGACCACCACGTGCTGCATCTCCGGGCGGGCCTGCAGGTCGTCCAACACCCGGTCCAGGTTGATGTAGTCGTATTTCAGGGCAATGTTGAGCTCGTCCAGCAGAATCAGGTCGTAGCTGTCATCCTTGAGCATGGCCGCCGCCACATCCCAGGCGGCATTTGCCGCGTCCACATCCTGTTCCCGGCTTTTGGTTTCCCAGGTGTAGCCCTGGCCCATCACGTGGTAATCGACATTGGGCAGGTCACGGAAGAAGGCTTCCTCGCCGGTGCTGAACGCACCCTTGATGAACTGGACAATGCCCACTTTCATGCCATGGCCCAGGGTTCGCGCCACCATACCGAAACCGGAGCTGCTCTTGCCCTTGCCGGGGCCGGTGAGTATCAGCAACACGCCCTGTTCTTTCTGGGCGCGGGCAATGCGTTCCTGCATGATTTTCTGTTTGGCTTCCATGCGCCTGGCATGGCGTTCAGGGTCTTTTGCGCGCTCTCTCATGTGGGCATTCCTTATTCGGACGATGAATGGGTGGCGGTGAAGGACTCACCCCGGAAGATAGCGGCGACCAGAGCTGGCGCCGAGGGAAAGTAACCGTGGAAATAACTGCCTGTCAGCGCACCCTGGCGGTAGACGGCCTCGCCTTCGGAGCCGGCCTGTTTGCGGGTCCGGGCGAAAGGCTGCCAGGGCGTTTCCAGAGTGGAATGGTGATAGGTATGGCCACGCAGGCCGCCCAGGTTCGTGTCCAGACTTTGCAGCCCCAGAGCCTTCAGCCGGCCCGCCATGATGGCCCGGCCGGGCAGCAGGCCCACCAGCGCATGCTCGCCGCCTTCCTTGTCCACCAGCGTTTCCGCACAGGCCATCAGGCCGCCACATTCAGCCAGTATCGGTTTGCCCGTCTCGTGAAAGGCGCGGATGGCTTCCAGCATGGGGGCATTGGCGGCCAGTGTCCCGGCGTGCAACTCCGGGTAGCCACCCGGCAGCCACAGGGAATCAGCCTCGGGCAGTTCGTTATCCGCCAACGGCGAGAAGTAACTCAACTGCGCACCCATCGCCTCCAGCAGGTCCAGGTTGGCCCGGTAGATAAAACTGAAGGCGGCATCGCGGGCGATGGCGATGCGAGTGCCGCTCAGTAAGCCTGGTGGAGCTTCGGGTGGCTCGGCTTCCAGTGAAACCGGCAAAGGCAGCCCATCCAGACCAGCCTCGGCCAGAACCTCGGCGGCTGCATCCAGCCTCTGATCCAGATCCCCCAGCTCCCCGGCCTGTACCAGCCCCAGATGCCGATCCGGGATGTTCATGGCGTCGTTGCGGGGAATCGCTCCCAGCAGCCCGATGCCTTCCGGCAGGCTTGCTCGCAGCATGTCGCCGTGACGTGAGCTGCCGATACGATTGGCGATCACCTGGCGAACCGGCAATTCCGGATCAAAACTGGCCAACCCCAGAGCCACCGCGCCGAATGTCTGGGCCATACCCCGGGCGTCAATTACCGGCAAGGCGGGAATGCTCATGAGCTTGGCCAAATCCGCACTGGAGGGATCACCATCAAACAGCCCCATGGAGCCTTCCACCAATATGAGATCGGCGGTTTGTGCCGCCTCGGACAGCCGCCAGCGGCATTCGGCTTCACCGGTCATCCAGGGGTGCAGTTGGTACACCGGATTGCCTGATGCGACTTCCAGCACCATGGGGTCCAGATAATCCGGGCCGTGCTTGAATACCCGGACGTTACGACCGGCATTGCGGTGCAGGCGCGCAAGGGCGGCGGTGACCATGGACTTGCCCTGGCCGGAGCCGGGGGCGGTGATCATGGCGGCTGGGACTCGTGTTTCAAGCATTTACCTTATATCCAAGTTATCTGAGTTGTGGGGGAAACGGGAGTGGGGGAACGCTTCCCGGGACTGTCTGCAGCATGGATGCTGCAGTCAAGCGTACAGGGATGTATCTACAGCGTGTCTCGGGAAGCGTTCCCCCACTCCCTTGCCAAACACCGTTGCTAGCCTCGCTTCGGTACGAAAAATGGGGCGCCGTCCACTTCCACCGTTGCCAGATCCTGGTTATACAAACGTTCCAGGGCATTCGGCACCAGCATTCGCTCCGCCGGGCCCCAACAGGCTTCTCCATCGGGGTACATCAACAGGATGTTGTCACACCAGCGGGCGGCCAGATTGACATCGTGCAGGCACATGAAGATGGCATTGCCGGCTTTTGCCCGTTCGGTCAGCAGGTTCATCACCGCCACCTGATGGTGCAGGTCCAGGTGGTTGGTGGGCTCGTCCAGCAGCCAGGTGTGAGGCGCCTGGGTCATCAGGGTAGCGATGGCCACGCGCTGGCGTTCGCCGCCGGAAAGCGTGCTCACCAGTCGGTCTTTCAGGTGCAGGACATCCAGGGCTTCCAAAGCCCGTTCGGCCATGGCCACGTCATCGGCGCTTTCCATCTGCCAGGGCGAGAGCCAGGGGTGTCGGCCGATCAGAGCGGTTTCCAGAACCGTGGCGGGAAAGCCGTCCTGACGGTCCTGAAAAACCAGGCCCAGTTGTTGGGATAAGACCCGGCGCTTCATGGCGGCCGTGCTCTGTTCGCCCAGCAGCAGCGAGCCCGAGCGAGGCGCCCTGAGCCCCGCGATGGTATGCAGCAGGGTAGTTTTGCCGGCGCCGTTCGGGCCCAGAACGCCCCAGATCTGGCCCGGTTCAATACTCAAATCCAGCGGGTAACCGTCCGGGCGGCCGGGGATGTCGATCACCAGCTCACGGGTGCTCAGGGTCTGCATGATGGGGCGTTTGTTCATAACCATCATCGACTCCGGTACAGCAGGTACAGGAAGGTGGGCACACCCAGCAGGGCGGTAATCACGCCGACCGGCAGTTGTTCCGGGGCGATAACAATGCGCGCCAGAGTATCGGCGAGGACCAGCAGTGTGCCACCGGCAAACGCACAGGCGGGCAGGATCAGCCGCTGGTCGTTGCCCAGCACCAGGCGCAGCATGTGTGGCACCACCAGCCCGACAAAGCCGATGCTGCCGGCCATGGTTACTGCGGTGGCGGTCAGCAGGCTGGCGAGGATGTAGATGATCCATTCCAATGGTCGCACGGCCACTCCCAGAGCGGCTGCCTGCATCGGCCCGCGAGCCAGCACGTTCAGGCTTCGGCCCAGAGGCGCCACAAGCAGGCACACCAGCGCCAGCAAGCCCAGGGCCGGCCAGGGCGTCCGGGCATAGGAGACATCTCCCATTAACCAGTAGAGCATGCCGGGCAGGCGCTGGGTCGGGCTGATGGCCAGCATCAGGGTGATCACCGCGCCCCAGCCGGCGGCTACGACCACACCGGTCAGCAACAGCCGCGATGGTGTCCAGCTACCGGTACCATGGGCCAGGCCAAACACCATCAGGGTTGAGAGCAGGGCACCGGCAAAGGCCGACCCCGAAACCAGAAAACCGCCCAGCCCTGCCAGCATGGCAAGTAATGCGCCCACAGCCGCGCCGCCTGAAAGGCCCAGCACGTAGGGATCCGCCAGCGGGTTTCGCAATAATACCTGCATCAGCGCGCCGGCCACGGCGAGCAAGCCACCCGTGGCAAATGCGGAGAGTGTGCGCGGCAGGCGCAGTTCCAGCACCAGAGTCTGTTGCAGGTTGCTGCCTTCGCCAAGAATCACGGCCAGAACCTGCCCCGGCGCGATACTGACACTGCCGATACCCACAGATAACACCATGGAGGCAAGGCTCACGAAAGCCAGTACCAGCAACGGTTTCAGCAATGGCCGGCTCACGGGCACTGGCTCCTGTCAGCGTTTGGCACGGGCATCGTCCAGCTTCTCACAGAACAGTGTTGAACCCTCCAGCATGCGGGGCGTCGGACGCTGCACCAGGGAGGGCGGAATGAAATACAGATTGTCTTTGCGGGTGGCTTCAATGCCGGGAAACGCTTTCCAACGGGTCAGCCAATGGCGGTTTTCCTCGCCCATGCCACCGGCCAGAATGGCTTCGGGGTTGGCGCCAATGACTGCCTCAGCGCTGATCCTTGGCACCAGGCGTTCCAGATCACCAAAAACATTCACCCCGCCGCACAGGGTGATCACCTTGCCAATCAGATGCTCGTCGTTCACCGACATCAACGGCTCGTCCCAGACCTGATAGAACACGGGTACAGGCTCTGCATCCCGATACTCACTTGCCAGTCCGGCAATGCCCTGCCGGAAACGTTCGGCCTCGGCGAAGCCAGCTTCCTCGGTGCCTGCCAGGGTTGCCAGTCGCTCGATGGTGTTGGAAACCGCTTCAAACGTACGGGGCTCAATGGCGAACACCGGTATGCCAAGGTCCTTTATGGCGTCGAGCTGTTCCGCCGGATTGCCGGTCACCCAGCCGATCACCAGATCCGGCTTCAGCTCCACGAGGCGTTCCAGATCCATGCGCGTATGGCTGCCCACGGAGGTGACTTCTTTGGCTTCTTCCGGGTAGTCGCTGTAAGACACGACTGCCACCACCTTCTCCCCGGCACCTGCGGCCCACACCAACTCGGTGGCCCCGGGAGAGAGTGCCGCAATACGACTGGCCGGCTGATCAAGGCATACTTCCTGACCGGCATCGTCAGTGGCGCAGATCTCGCCCGCAGAAACCGGTGCCTGCCACAAAGCAAGTGCAGCGCCGATTGCTGTCAGTTGTCTGAAAGAAAAATGTCCGGGGAAAGTCAGCATGAAGCCTTCCGGTTATCCAGTTGTCCACATTCATCATTGGCAGCGGGCAACGGCGGGTAGGCCGATGAGCCTCCCTTGCGGGCGGACTCGAAGGCCTCTCGCTGTTGTGGCTCAAGCTGCTCTGCCACCCAGTCCATCAACGGATGGTCGGGGCGGGTATGGCCGCTGCCGGGCAGGCCATGGTCGATGATATTGCCGGCGAAGTCACGGGCCAGGGCCTTGCGGGTAAACATATCTGCCTCCCAATAACCACGCTTGGCAGCCAGCAATGTGATGGCCTGCATATGGGTTTTAACGTGGACGTTGTGCCCCTCGGCCAGGAAATCATCCAGCCCCAGGTCATGACGATCCTGAAAATACACGTCGTTGATCTCGTCCCACATGCTGGAGCGCAACACCTGGGGGCTGGTGACCTGCCAGCCCCAGAGGTTGTCGAGGAAATCGCTGCCCATGGTACGGGCACCGGCGTAACCATGTTCCATTAAAGGGGCCAGCCATTGCGGGTTCAGGTTTCGGGCGCGCAGCTCCACCTGCAGCGCCCGCTGCAGGGAGTCGACCCTCGGGTTCTTCGGGTCTGCGTATTGCAACACCCGGTTCTGCGGAGGCTCACCGCGCAGGTGCTCCACGGCATTGGACAGGCCACCCTGGAAATCGAAACCGTCGTCGTTATCCAGCAGGCCGTAAAGATGGCTTGCCCGCCCCAGATAGGTTTGGCCCACGGCCTGCAACTGACGGTCGAAGGCCTGATGAGCCGGTTCACCCTGGCTGCCCTTGCCGTACACATGGCCCATGCGGCGGCGATAGGCATCCCCCAGTTGTTGCCGGTCCTGCCAGGCACCGGAGCGGCTGGCCAGGCGATTGACGCCAGCACCGTAGGCGCCCGGTGCGGTACCGAAGACGCGGTGGGCGGCCTCGGCACCCGCATCCTGAGCGGAGGCTCCCGCCGCCAGCAACACCCTGGTATCCGCAACCCAGCGGGCTGCCACTTCGTTGGTTGCCAGCGTTTCATTCCCGGGTTCACGCATGGCCTCTGGCAATTCCGACAAGGCCTGTTCCAGCGCTTCGGTCAGTTGCGGGTGTTCCGTCTCAATGGTCTTCGCGGCTCCAGCCAGCGCATAGCGGGAAGCCAGGTCAAGCCATTCCAGTTGGCTCTCATAGAGATCCCGGAACAGGCCGGAGGTGGTGAAGACCACGTTACGTCGCACCGGGGTGTCGGTGTCCGGGCCCGCAGGCAGTCGCTCCAGCCCCTTCACGATGCCCCGGCTGTTCCATACCGGGCGGATTCCCAGAAGCTTCATGCCAAAGGCAATCATTACGCCTTCGTCCCGCACGGTGTCCGAGGCCCAGAGCACCAGGGCATCGCTTTCGTCTTTCTTCCGGCCCTTGTCTGCCATGGCTTCCGCCGTCAGCTCCGTCGCCAGGGACCAGGCCACGCGGGTCGGGATCAGGTCATCGGACAGGGCATGGAAGTTGCGGCCGGTGGGCAGAACTTCCGGCGTTCGCAACGGGTCGTTGCCCTGGCCGGGTGGCACGAACCGACCCTCCAGCGCAGCCAGAAAGCTCTGACGTTCCGAGGCCGGGGAGATTTCGAGATTCTGACGCCAGGCGGCTTCCGGAGTTTCCGCCTCGCCGGCCATGGAGCTCAACATGGTATCCACCATGTCTTTGTCCCAGTCACGGCCAAACACATGCAGGCCCAGGGGCATGAAGTGTTCCTGCATATCGGTCACATAGTGGCCGGCTTCATGGACCAGCAGATCCGGTGAAAGCTCATCCACGGACACCTCGTCCACGGACAGCCCCATCTCACCGGCAATCTCCCGTTCCAGATCCTCGCTGATGTCCAGTTCCTGGATTTTTTCCCGCAGCATGACCAGAGCCCGTTCCCGGGTGGGGCTGTCGGGCTCATTGGCGGATTCCCAGGTTTCCACCAGTTGCCGCAATTCCAGAAGCTCGTCGTACAGTTCGGTCGCCGCCAACGGCGGAGTCAGATGGCTGATCATCACACCCAGGGCGCGGCGCTTGGCCTGAATGCCCTCACCCACGCCGTCGACAATGTAGGGATAAATCAGTGGCAGGTCGCCACCCAGCAGATCCGGGTAATCATCTTCGGTCAGCCCGGCGCGGCGGCGGGGCAGGAACTCCCGGGTGGAGTGACGGCCCAGATAAACCAGGGCGTCGGCCTGATAATGATCCCGAAGCCAGTGGTAAAAGCCCACGTATTGGTGCGTCGGCGGGAAGGTCATGTTGGCATGCAGCAGTTCCTCATCCACCTCCCAGCCCCGGGGTGGTTGTGGGCCGATATAGATGTTACCGAACCGCAGGCCGGGGAAGATCAGCCTGTCGTTCACTACCATCGACTGTCCCGGTGCCTCGCCCCATCCCTGAAGGCCGGGAATACCGGTGCTGAGCAGAGCATCCCGGCCAGCTTCCAGTTCCCGCTGGTGACCGCCCTCGTTCAGTCGACGCTGCCAGAGCGCCTCGTATTCATCGAGCCGGGTCAGGGCTTTCTTGCGATCGGGATGCTGAATGTGTTCGATCAGATGTCGCAGGTCGCGAATACCACGGTTCAGCAGCCCGGCCGCCAGGTCTTTTTCGCCCATGCCGTGAGCCTGTTCCAGCCGTTCGTGCAAGTAACCGAGGGGGCCGTTATTCATCTCCTCCTGGACAACCGCCGGCAGGGTTTCAAAATAACGGCGATAGGTACTGCCAGACATGGAGGCAACCTCGCCGGCCATCTCTCGCAGTGCGCGGGGGTCGTCCGGCAGGCTTACACCACGTTGCTGGAGCAGGTCCGTGAGCGCCTCCGGGCTGTCCGGCAGAGGGCCGGTGTCGTAGCCCTCGTTCTGAAGCCAGGTCAGCATCTCATAAAGAGAGGCGGGCACATCCAGATTGTCGGCGCCGATGTTCTGGCGGCCCGGCGGGTGATTGTAGTAAATAATGGCCACGCGTTTATCGGCGTTCGGTTTGCTCTGCAGGGCCTGCCAGCGTTTCAGCCGGTCAGCCACCGCTTCCACCCGGTCTGGCACCGGCTGGGTCAGGGTCAGAGCAACACCGGTGTGTTCATCAATCACTTCCGGTTCGGCCGTAGCCAGCACCATGGGCTGACTGACACCCTGAAGTTCCGGCATGGCCAGTTTGTAGTGCACTTTGTCCGAGGGAATTCCGTCAATGGACAACTGCCACTGGTTGGCGGTGCGGGAGGCCAGGCGCAGGCCCTTGATCACGGGCACATCCAGCCGCGTCAGTTCTTCCGTTACCTGGCGGCGGCCTTCACCACCACCAATGGTGAAATCCTGCAGGCTGACAATGCCGGACAGGGTGGCCGGTCCAACAGCACTATCCAGGGTACGTACCGCCTCCAGGCTGGCACCACCCCAGCGCGAGAGAACGGCAAAGCACTGGATCCCCCGGTCTTCCAGGGCATCACAGGTGGCATCCAGTAGCGCCCGGTCACCCGGACGGTCGCCGCTGTCCAGATCCAGCAGGGTAACCACCGGTCCGGGCTGCAAATTCAGATTTGCCGGCTGCTCCATCGCCTCGCCATTGCGGTAGTAGCGAATCAGTGCCCGGGGCGGCAGATCCGGCACCGACAGGTCATGGCCCGCCTGCACCAGCATCCATCGAAGCAGAGCATCCAGATGCTCCGGCGTACGCCCCTGATAAAGCCCACGGCCTTCCAGCCAGGGCACCTGCCGGGGAAACTGCTCGCGCAACCCTGCCCGGTGGGCCGTTACATCGGCGCCCGGCTCAGGCGCCTTCATCAGGTCATTCAGGGTGGTGTCATCCAGGCCTTCCAGAACCATCCGATCATCCAGCCGGGACAGCCGTGTCAGGGCCCTGTCGCTATTGATGGCAAGCAGGGGAAAGTCCCGGTCTGCCAACTGCTCCCGGATCACACGCTCCAGCCGGCCCACCTGATCGCCGAACACCGCCGCCAGCAGCAGGGCATCCGCCTGGTGAATCAGGCTCTGCAGGGCTTTGCTGTCCAGGCGGACAATCTGCTCCGGGGTGCGCAGAACCACCTTGTGGTCTGGGTAGGCAGACAGGAAATGCTCGGCCCCCGCTGCCATTTCCGCAGCGGAGCGCTCGGAAACCACACCGACCACCGTGGCCCCGAACGCCGCGGGCAACACCAACGCGTATAGGCAAAGCGCCAGCGCCATTGCACTGAGCCACCTGCCATGGATGATTTGACCAAGACAGCTCATACCAGTGCCCTCACCGCGAGTTGGCGCTTAACGGAAGTCGTAACGAACCGTCAGCATGGCGGTGCGGCCGGCGGTGATGTAGTACTCATTGCCGCTTGAGCCATAAGTCGCTGTCCGACGCTCTTTGTCAAAGACATTCTCAACCGACAACTTACCCATCCAGCCCGGGGCAAATGCCCAGCCAGCTCGCAGATCCAGGGTGCCGTAGCCTGGCAAGCGCTCTTCATTATCCTCATCATCATACCGGTGGTTCGCCGCCACTACTGTCCCTCCCAGATTCCAGGTGCCCAGCTGTTTGCTGAGGTCCAGCCTGAGGGTCTGCGTGCTGCGGTGCTCCAGATCCTTGCTGTTACTGCGATTCTCAGGATCCATCAAAGAAACGGAAACCTGAGCCTTCCAGTCATTCTTCTCTAGGCCACTTTGCAGCTCCAGACCTCGGATTCTTGCCTTGTCGACGTTCTGGGGTGAATTCACGCCATTGGGACCGGGGCGCGTAACAATCAGATTTTCTACATTCAGCTGGTAGAGCGCCATGTCCCAGAACCAGAAACGATAGTTACCACCAACGCCCAACTCGAGACTCTCTGATTCCACGGCTTCCAGATCCGGATTACCCTGGTATTCATAGGTGCCCCAGCTATAAGTATACTTTTCATAGGGGTAGTAGAGGTCATTAAACGTGGGCGCACGAAAAGCAGTGCCGTAGCTGAAGCGGACCCGATGCGAATGATCCAAGGAGTGGCCAAAAGCAATCGCACCGGTTTCATTGGTGCCATAAGACTCATTGTCATCACCGCGCAAACTCAGTTGCACGTCGGACGGCCCAAAGTTCAAACGCAACTGTCCAAATAACGCGGTGTTGGTCCGACTGGTTTCATCAAACGCTGTAGTGCCTTCGACCACATCAGTCATTGTTTCTGCACCCAACGCCAACTCATGGACATCCAAGGTCAGGGTGTTTACCCATCTGGCGGTACGGGTTCGAGTATTGAACTCAGAACCATAAACCGGGGTTTCTGTTTCATCCCGGGATTCAGAAAACTGGATGGATTGGCGCCAGTAGTCAGTCACTGGAGCATCTAATTTTGCGCCCAAGGCACGGAGCATGAAATCAGTCTCACCGCCCTGGAATTCCGTATTCCCTTCACTCTGGAACATCAGCACGCTGGCTTCACCGCCATTATCGAACTCATGGGCTACACGACCCACGCCGGCGGTATTACGAAAACCCTTGTCGTCACCATCCGTGACAACAGCAGTGCCATCGGTTTCCCGGTGCACACCGCTAAGACTTACACGGGTGTCCCCAAACACGCCACCAACGCCAGCAGCGGTCTTCTGGGTGTTAAAGTTACCGGCACCGGCCTCAACCCAGCCGGTTCCATCTTTTTTTGGATCCAGGGTGAATGCCTGAATCACACCGCCTAGTGCATCCGCGCCGTAGAGCGAGCTTTTTGGCCCACGGACAATTTCAACCCGCTGTACAAGTTCGGGGGGAAAAAATTGCCAGGAAGCGCCACCGGCTGTCGCCGAGTGCATTCGTATGCCATCAACCAGAAATAAAGTTGAAGCGTTCTTGGTACCGCGAGTGTAAACGCTTGTACTTTTGCCAAACGAGCCATTGGATTTTACCCAAACCCCTGGCTGCCCCTGAAGCAGATCCTGAAACTCATTGGGTGATTTTTCGCGGATTTCTTCTTCATCAATCACCGTTACCGACGAAAGACTCTCGCCCACGGTTCTCGGCCCGAGAGTGGCGGTAACCACAATAGGGTCAAGCTCGGAAGCATTGGCAGATTCAGATTCCGTAGTCTGGGCTACGGCAGAGGAGAATGGCAGAAGGGCCAGTGAAAGACTGGAACACAGAAGGGCCGGGGAGGCCTTGGAAATACCCATGATAACTTTCTCAGCGTCAGATCGCGCTACACCCGCACGACACAGTTAACGTTCGGGCTGCGAGAGAGAAAGCATGGGATGAACAGGGAGCGGGAAAGCTCCTGGCCCGGATAAAGGCCATCACCCACCCTTGCCGCCCTCCGCAGCATCTGGTGTGTTATCAGGCCGGTCTCCGGGCTCATGAGCCGATTCCAATGCCAGGAATCGCAACCATCGCCTTCCCGTACCGCAGGTACAGTGGCGCAATCGATGGTTGTTGACTCAATTACCGTTGCGGGGGCAGCGTCGGAGTTGCTCGATGGGGATTCAGAGCGCACCAACTTCCCGTTTCACCCCCGGCAGCTCTGCTCGGGGGCACCTGAAAACGCGTGCAAAGGCTAACAATCGGTTAATGTCTGGTCAATGACATTTGATAAGTGCGGCTGTCAGCCTCTGCCATTCGGCCTCCGTGCCGGGGAGCCCGAAGCGCAGTGCCGGTGGATTCTCGAACAATCGAACCAGTATTGCCTGCTGCGCCAGAGTGTCCTGAATTTCTGCTGCTTTCGGGTGGCGCAAGTAGCGGAACAGGGTCGTGCCGGTGCTGTTACCCAGCCCGTGTTCAGCCAGCAAACGATGCAATCGCGTGCTGGATTCATTCAGTGCTTTGTCTGCCCGGGCCTGCCAGGCTCCATCCTCAAGGGCGAGCTTCATCACATACCGCGCCGGCCCGCTCATGGCCCAGGGGCCAAGCCTGTTCGCCAGAGCACGAACCACCGTATCCTCGCTGATTACCGCCCCGGCCCGCACGCCGGCTAACCCGAAAAACTTGCCCAGCGAACGCAGAACCACCAGGCCGGGAATGCCCGCGAACGGGGCCATGCCTGTATTGCCGGTATTGGTCACGAATGCCTCGTCAATCACCAGGGTGCCGCCGCGAGCCTGCAATCGTTGATGCCATCGCAACAACTGCTCAACCGGCACGGTCAGACCCGTGGGGTTATTTGGATGTATCCAGACCAGTACATCCAGGGCATCCAGCCAGTCATCATCGTAATCGATGTTCTCAAGCAGCATCGGAACCACTTGATGGCCCGCTCTATGCCACCAGTGGCCATGTTCCCGATAACCGGGCACCGGAATGCCCACCCGGCAGGGTGACCAGAGTTGCGGCAAGGCCTGAATGGCAGCCTGGCTACCGGCGATCGGCAGGCAAACGGCGCCTTCCGGCGCCCGGCACCACTGACGTATCACTTCCGGAAGGTCGTCGTCTTCTTCTGGTAGCCGCTGCCAGATTCGCGCGGGAATATCAGGAACCGGCCAGGACACCGGATTGATGCCGGTGGAAAGATCCAGCCACTGATCCTGCGGAATGCCCCAGTGCCTGGCCGCCCGGTTCAGGCGACCGCCGTGCTCCGGCACGGAATGGTACAGCTCGTTCGTCATTGTAGCCCTTCAGCAATCAACCAGATCATCAGCCAGCCTGCTATCAACGCCGCAAACCACAGGACAACACCCCTCTGCACCAGCCGGATGGCCGCATCTATGGCCTCCGCGCCGGGCGCGGGGCCACTTCCCAGGGTGGGCCGGTGCCTGATACCGGAAGAATAGGGCGCAGGACCACCCAGGGTGACAGCCAGTGCCCCGGCTCCCGCCGCCATTACCGGGCCCGCATTCGGGCTGTCCCAGGTGGGCGCCTGTCGATGCCAGCAGCGCAATGCCAGCCGGGTATTGCCCAGGAGTGCGTAGGTCAGCGCTGTCAGCCGTGCGGGGATCCAGTTCAGCACATCGTCCAGCCTCGCGGCAAAGCGGCCGAAGTACAGATAACGCGCACTACGATATCCCCACATGGCATCCAGCGTGTTTACCAACCGGTGCAACACCACCCCCGGCAGCCCGGCCACCAGAAACCAGAAGAGGCTGGCAAAAACCGCATCGGCGCCGTTCTCCAGCATAGACTCGGCAGCGGCCGCCGCCACGCCCGGACTATCCAAAGCTGCCGCATCACGGCTGACAATACGCCCCACCTGCTCCCGGGCAGCATCCATATCACCATTCCCCAGAGGCTCGGAAACAGCCCGTCCATGCTCCGCCAGGCCACGCAACGACAAGGCCAGCGACAGCACCACCATCTGCGTAACCAACAACAGCCAACCGTCAAGCCAGACTTCAGCGGAAAAGGCCAGTACGGCAAATGGCACACAAAGAATGGCAACACCCAGAACGCCTGCAGCCATGGCCCGGGCGGGGCGTTCAGGATGACGGTTTAACCGGCGTTCAATACCGACCACCATCCGGCCGAAACCAACCAGCGGGTGCCACTTACGCGGCTCGCCGAGCAAGCCATCCAGTATGACGGCAGCGACGCAGACGATCACTGGCACGACCAACGTTTCCAAATTTCCACTCCCTGAACTGATTGCCGCAAGTCTACCCGAGACGCCCGCCAACTTGACACCGTCTCCACTCCAATGGACCATCTTTGGCTTTCCCGGCCAACAGGAACATCGTCATGCCCCTGCCCAAAAGCTGGACACAGCCTCCACCCGAGCCTTGTCATTCATCCGCTGAACGGGCCCGGGCCCGGCAGGCAGTGCTGACCAAACCACCGGGTTCACTGGGGCGGCTGGAACAGCTCGCCATCACTCTGGCCAGCGTGCAGGCCAGCGATACGCCTGCGGTGGACAACATTTATATATCGGTGTTTGCTGGTGACCACGGGGTGTGCGACGAGGGCATCTCGGCCTTCCCGCAGGAAGTCACCACCCAGATGATCGCCAATTTTGCCCATGGTGGCGCAGCCATCAGCGTGATGGCCAGGGAGCTGGGTGCCCGGCTGGAAGTCGTCAACCTGGGTACTGTGGGCGAGGTGCTGCCCTTGCCAGGCGTGGTTGATCAGATAATCGCGCCAGCCACGGCCAATCTCGCCACAAAAGATGCCATGACCCGGGAACAACTGGAAAACGCATTAAATGCCGGTGATATGGCGGCCCAGAGGGCGGTCGAGAACCGCGTCCAGCTATTCATTGGTGGCGACATGGGCATTGGCAACACCACCAGCGCAGCGGCTCTGGCCTGCGCCTTGCTGGGCGAGCAGCCTCAGAACCTGGTCGGCCCCGGCACCGGCCTGGACACCAAAGGCATTTCCCATAAAGCCGAAGTGGTCAAAAGGGCGCTGCAGCGGCATGGCGACAACACGGATCCGCTGGCGGTACTGGCATCCCTTGGCGGCTTCGAAATCGCAGCACTCACCGGCGCCATTATGGGCTGCGCTGCCCGCCGAATTCCGGTACTGGTGGACGGCTTTATTGTTTCTGTCGCAGCTCTGGCGGCGGTCCGCCAGCAGCCAGGCGTTCGTGACTGGCTGTTGTTTTCGCACGAGTCGGCGGAGCCCGGTCACCGGTCCGTACTGAATGCGCTGAAGGCCGAGCCGTTACTGTATCTGAGCATGCGCCTGGGCGAGGGCAGCGGCGCGGCCATCGCAGTGCCACTGTTACGCTCCGCCTGTGCCCTGCACAATCACATGGCAACCTTTGCCGATGCCGGCGTCAGTGACAAATCCGGAGCCTGAGCACCATGACCACCACGGTTGTTGATCTGATTCGCCATGGCGAACCTGAAGGTGGGCCCATGTTCCGGGGCAGTCAGGATGACCCGTTAAACGAAAAAGGCTGGCAGCAAATGCAGGCCGCCATCGCGCCCGATGATCATTGGGATGTCATTGTCAGCTCCCCCATGACCCGTTGCCTTCGTTTTGCCGAAACGCTGGCAGAACAACACCAGATCCCCCTGCACATCGAAGAAGATTTGCGTGAAATCGGTTTCGGGGAGTGGGAAGGGCTCACCGCCGGGCAGGTTCAACAGCGTTATGGTGAGCAACTCAATCGTTTCTGGCAGGATTCAGTCAACAACCCTCCTCCCGGTGGTGAAGCTATCCAGGATTTCCATGAACGGGTAACCCGGAGCTTCCGTCACTGGCAGCAAAAGCTGGCGGGCCAGAAAATTCTGGTGGTTTGCCACGGCGGTGTTATCCGCATGGTGCTGGCCGACATTCTGGGCATTCCACTGGAGAAATCATTCACCGGCTTCGCCGTGCCCTACGCCTGCCGCAGTCAGATCCGGATAGATCAGTCCGATTTCGGCGTATTCCGCAGCCTGATCAGCCTGACGCCTTGAGCGTCAACGGTAACCCGGCCACTGACATCACCACCTCATCACACCGCCCGGCCAGCGACTGGTTCAGCCAGCCAAGCTCATCGGCAAACCGACGCGTGAGTGCATCCATACCAATGGTACCCAGACCCACCTCGTTGGTAACGATAATCAGCGACCCCGGATAAGCCTCGACCTCACGTAAAAACAGCTCGCGCTCCTCGCTGAACATTTCACCGCCGGCGAAAAGCAGATTGCTCAGCCACAGGCTCATACAGTCAATCAGCAGCAACGGCGGCTTGCAGGGTTGTTTCCGGAAATCCACCAGCACCTCGCCCAGGCGCAAAGGCTCCTCAATCAGCCCCCAGTCATCCGGCCGTTGTTGCTGGTGCCGTTCAATACGCAGGGCCATTTCATCATCGCCGGCAGTCGCCGTAGCGACATAAAAGACAGCCGAGCCTGCCTGCATAGCCCGTTGTTCGGCCAACCCGGTCTTGCCGGAACGAATACCGCCGGTTACCAGTAACTTGTTGCCCATCAATACTCTCCAACGTTGCCTGCCGGGAAAGGTACACCATCAAAACCGACAGCTGCTATAGTTTGGCAAACAAAACAAAGCCCGCGAATCACGGAGAGCCCATGCAGGCAGAATTGCTCGATATCCGCAATCACATTGCCCAGCACGCACCTTTCAATGAAATGCCCGAGGAAATGCTCGAACGCATTGTTGATGGTGTTGAAGTGGCTTATTTCCGCGCGGGGACAGACATTCTGGAGCTCAAGCAGCAAATCTACTGGCTTCATTACGTGCGCAGTGGCGCCGTGGAAATCTATCGCCGTTCCGGCGAACTCTACAACCGGGTAAGCGAAGGTGAAATATTTGGCCAGTTCGGCCTGCTGCGCAATCAACAGGTCCGCTTTCCCGCCCGGGCTCTGGAAGACACGCTGGTTTACAAGATTCCCTTCGAAACCTTCCAGTATCTGTGGGAAAACGACGAGAACTTCGCCGATTTTGTGGAAGTCGAGGATCGCAGCCGTCTGCGCTCTGCGGTCTCACGGCGGGAAAAATCCAACGAACTGATGAGCGCCAAAGTCACTCGGCTGATCTCACGGCAACCCATCTGCGCCCCGCTTTCCGTGCGCTTGCAGGAAGCCGCCAGGATCATGACCGAGAACGGCGTTTCCGCCCTGTTACTCGTTGACGAGGAAAATAACCATCGCCTCAAGGGCATTATCACGGATCGGGATCTGCGGACCCGCGCGGTAACAGCGGCGCTGCCCTCGGAAACCCCGATCAGTGACATCATGACCGAAGGGCTGATCACCATCAGCGCCCGGTGCTATATCTTCGAAGCCATGCTCACCATGCTGCACAACAACGTGCACCACCTGCCTGTCATGGAAGGCGACGAAATCCGCGGCATGGTGGCGCTGGCCGATATCGTCAAATACGAAAGCCAGAGCAGCCTGTATCTGGTCAGCAACATTTACCATCAGCAGGATGTGAAAAGCCTGAAGAAGCTCAGCCTGGATATCCGCGACAGCTTTTTGCGCATGGTTAACGAAGACGCCAACTCTCACATGATCGGCAGCGCCATGGCCGGAATTGGCCGCAGCTTCAGCCAGCGCCTGCTGGAGCTGGGCGAAGAAAAGCTCGGCCCGCCGCCCGTGCCCTATTGCTTCATGGCCCTCGGCTCCATGGCCCGGGATGAGCAACTGGTGGTCACCGACCAGGACAATGCCATGATCCTGGACGACAGCTTTATCCCCGAAGAACACGACGAATATTTCCTGGCCCTGGCCAAATTCGTCTCCGACGGCCTGGCGGAATGCGGTTACACCTACTGCACCGGCGACATCATGGCCACCAACCCGAAATGGCGCCAGCCCCTGAAAATCTGGAAACAATACTTCACCCACTGGATAGACAGCCCGAACGGCGAAACGCTGCTTAACAGCAACATCTTCTTCGATCTGGATGGCATCCACGGCGAAAACAGCTTCGCTGAACAACTGAAAACGCTGGTCGCCGAAAAAGCGGCCAACAGCCAGCGCTTCCTCACTCTGCTGGCCCGAAATGCCCTGAACCGGACGCCGCCACTGGGCTTCTTCCGCACCTTCGTGCTGGAGGAAGACGGCAAGCATCAGAAGACGTTCAACCTCAAGCGCCGGGGCACTGCTCCCTTGTCAGACCTGATACGGGTACACGCCCTGGCTTGCGGCAGCCGGTCCCAGAATTCCTTCGAGCGCCTGCGCGACATCGAGAATACCAAATTGTTAATGGAAGACGACGCCTCCAACCTGCGCGACGCCCTGGAGTTCATCTCCATTGTCCGTATCCGTCATCAGGCCCTGGCCATTGAGGACGAGCGCGAACCGGACAACAACGTGCGCCCGGAGGATCTTTCGCCTTTCGAGCGCAGCCACCTGAAAGATGCCTTCCAGATCGTCAGCAACGCGCAGAAGTTCCTCAGATTCCGCTACAACGCGGGGATGGGCCGGAATGTCTGATAGCAGCACTGAAAGCAGCAAAACAAACTGGCCGGAAAACTACCGCCAGCTCGCCGAGCAAGCGCGCGATCCCAGAATTCGCGGTTTCTATGAGGCCGGCTGCCCGGCGCCGGACACGCCCATCCGGGATGCGCCTCTGGTGGCTCTGGACTTCGAAACCACCGGCCTGGAAGCAGACGAGCACTCCATTGTCAGCATCGGCCTGGTGCCGTTCACGCTGGACGGCATCCAGCTCGGCAAAGCCTGGCATCAGGTTGTTCGTCCGCAACTACCCTTGCACCAGAGTTCCATTACCATTCATGGCATCACCCATACCGACATCGACAAGGCGCCGGATCTGGAGGAGGTGCTCGACACTCTGTTCGAGCACCTTAATGGCCGCATCCCGGTGGTGCACTACCGCAACATAGAGCGCCCATTCCTCAATGTGGCCCTGCAGTGGCGCCTGAAAGAAAGCCTGCGCTTCCCGGTGCTCGACACCATGGCCATAGAGGCCTACCTGCACCCGGACCGGAACCCCAACCGCTGGCAACGCCTGCTGGGCCAGCGCCCTGTCTCCATCCGCCTGGCCGACAGCCGCCTGCGCTACGGTTTACCCCACTACGCCGGCCACAACGCCCTGATAGACGCCATCGCCACGGCGGAACTCCTGCAGGCCCAGATAGTGCACCACTTCAGCCCGGAAACTCCGGTGGGGGATCTGTGGGTATGATTCGGAGTTCGGCTCAGAATGAAACTCAGACAGAGGAGTTCACCGATAGTCTGTGGGCATGGGGGAGTTGCTCTCCAAAAACCGCTACAAGCACATCCATGTGCGCTTCTCTCAGGCCATCCCTGGCCTTCGAAATTTTTGGAGAGCAACTCCCCCACACCCACCCCAGCCGGATATAAAGTGCCAAAGCGATAACTGCAAATTCCGGCAAGTGGGTCAGTGGAACCCTTTCCAAAAATTTCGAGGACCATGGATGGTCCGAGAGAAGCGCACAGGGACCGTGCTTGTAGCGGTTTTTGGAAAGGGTTTCACTGACCCACGTACGCACATGCTTGCAGACTTCAGAAGGCAACCCCATACCACACGCCCCGAACTAAAAGGCTACAAGGGCCAGGAACCATAGCCGGAACAGCCCCCAGCCGCTAGAATGTACCCAAATTCAACACAGAGGTGGCAGTGCCCGCACAACACACCAAAGCAACACCCCTGGACGCCTTCCGCCGCGCCCGCAAAATGTGGCTCAGAGG
>Ga0209300_1000283_pt1 | contig 29213 bp, 27 predicted proteins | sample Shrwel_input2_RT_FD_187535 | JGI IMG/M metagenome (GOLD analysis project Ga0209300, IMG submission 187535) | Subsurface microbial communities from deep shales in Ohio, USA - Utica-3 well 1 S input2 RT (SPAdes) (version 2) ... | reverse complement strand
TCTTTATCTTTTATGCTGTTGATCTTTTTTCGTGTTCTTTCGTGGATTTAGTGGCAAACAGTCTTTGCTTTTATCTTTGTCCTTTTCCGTGTTCTTCCGTGGGTTCCGTGGCTAAAAAAAGGAATCAGTTATGGGTTTGTTAGTAGACGGCAAGTGGGTCGATCAGTGGTACGACACAGACAAAACCGGCGGTAAGTTTGAGCGTGAGGCGGCCAGGTTTCGTAACTGGGTGACAACAGACGGCTCAGCCGGGCCGGATGGTGAGGGTGGCTTCAAGGCTGAAAGCGGTCGCTATCACCTTTATGTCTCCATGGCTTGTCCCTGGGCTCATCGGACTTTGATATTCCGGAAGCTCAAGGGGCTTGAACCTCACGTCTCGTTGTCTGTGGTGCATCCAGACATGCTGGAAAATGGCTGGGAGTTCCGGCCCGGGGATGAGCAGCACCGGGATCATCTGCATAACGCTGACTTTATGCATCAGATATACACCCGTGCTGCGGCTGATTATACCGGGCGGGTGACAGTGCCTGTGCTCTGGGACAAACAACAGGAAACGATTGTCAGCAATGAATCGGCGGATATTATCCGCATGTTCAATTCTGCGTTTAACGGGCTTGAAGGGGTGAAAGCAGATCTGGATTTCTATCCGGAATCTTTGCACTCAGAGATCGAAGCGGTGAATGAGCGTGTTTATCACACCGTCAACAACGGAGTGTATAAGGCCGGCTTTGCTACTGCTCAGGATAAGTACGAACAGGCTTATAAAGAGCTGTTCGAATCGCTGGACTGGCTGGATGAGAAGCTGTCGGGGCAGCGTTATCTGGCCGGGAGTCAGCTTACGGAAGCCGACTGGCGGTTTTTCACCACGCTGATCCGCTTTGATGCGGTGTACTACAGTCATTTCAAATGCAACCAGCAGCAGATCCGGGACTACCGGAATCTGTCAGGCTATCTGCGGGAGTTGTACCAGGTGCCGGGTGTGGCGGAAACAGTGGATATTGGTCAGATCAAGCGCCATTACTACGTCAGCCAGCGCACCGTTAACCCCACGCAGATTGTACCGGTGGGGCCGGAATTGGATTTTGATGCGCCGCACGGACGCGATCAGATCAGCTGACGCGTGCAACCGCCACTTCGGTGAGCAGCTCCAGAGCGTTCCGGTGGGAGGATTGCGGCAGGCAGGAGAGCAGTTCGCGGGCGATGCGGGCCTGCTCTTTGGCTTTGTCCATGGTGTACTCAATGGCACCAGACTGATGTACCGTTTCCAGTACCTTCGGTAAGTCATCCAGCCCGCCTTTGCGGATAGCCTGACGAATCAGCAGGCGCTCTTCTTCATTACCGTTGGCCATGACATAGATCAGTGGCAGAGTGGTTTTTCCTTCGGCCAGGTCATCGCCCACGTTCTTGCCCATGGTTTCGGCATCGCCCTGGTAGTCCAGTACGTCGTCTACGAGCTGGAACGCCATGCCCAGGTGCTTGCCGTAATCCCGCAGCGCCACTTCCTGCTCCTCAGAGGCGCCGGCCAGTTGCGCGCCGGTATGGGAGGCCGCTTCGAACAGCATGGCAGTCTTGTTGTGAATCACCTGCATGTACTGTTCTTCGGTCAGGTCCGGGTTCTTCACATTCATCAGCTGCATCACCTCGCCCTCGGCAATAACCGCCGTGGCGCGGGACAGCACGTTCATGATCGGCAGGCTTTCCAGCTCCACCATCATTTCAAAGGCGCGGGCATAGAGGAAATCCCCTACCAGTACGCTGGGGGCGTTGCCCCATTTTGCGTTGGCGGTGCTGCGGCCCCGGCGCATGTCGGAAGTGTCGACGACATCGTCGTGCAGTAGGGTGGCGGTGTGCAGGAATTCGATAACTGCTGCCAGCTTCAGGTGATCATCGGCTTTATAGCCGGCGGCCTGGCTGGAAAGCAGCACCAATAGCGGCCGCAAGCGTTTGCCGCCGCTTTCAATAATGTACTGTGCGATCTTCTCCACCAGCGGGACATCGGAGGCAAGCCTCTGAATAATCAGGTCATTCACGCGGCTGAAGTCGTCCGCCACGGTGTCGTAAATGCGCTCTGTTGTCATCGGGCTTGTGAATCCCTTGCTGGTGTTTTCGTTGAGTTTCTGGGCAGGTCGCGGCAATGCTAGGTATTGCCGCCTACACTGTCAACTTGAGCCGGTAGCTGTCTTGTATTAAGAGTCCGGTTCTCGTACAATCACGCGCCCAACTCATCCCAACCTGCGCTCCCTGCTATAGGGTTGCCAGAGCGCTTCCCTTAGAACCAGGTGGATAAGAGCAGGGATGGGTCAATCGCGGAGACTATTGAATGTACGCAGTAATTGTTAGCGGTGGTAAGCAGCACCGTGTAAAGGAAGGCGAAACTCTGAAGCTGGAAAAGCTGGAAGTTGAAACCGGCGGCACCGTTGAGTTTGATCGTGTTCTGTTGGTAGCTGATGGCGACAACGTAAAAGTTGGTGCTCCGGCTGTAGATGGCGCCAAGGTAACTGCGGAAGTGGTTAATCACGGTCGTCACGACAAGATCCAGATCATCAAGTTCCGTCGTCGGAAGCATTCCATGAAGCGTCAGGGCCACCGTCAGTGGTTTACTGAAGTAAAGATCACGGGTATCCAGGGCTAAGACCCTCGAGTAACCCCTTAGAGAAGGAGGCTGGTAATGGCTCATAAAAAAGCAGCAGGTAGTACCCGTAATGGTCGCGATTCCGAGTCGAAACGACTTGGTGTGAAGCGCTTCGGCGGTGAGACTGTTCCTGCAGGCAGCATCATCATTCGTCAGCGTGGCACTCGTTTCCACGCCGGTTCCAATGTTGGTATTGGTAAAGACCACACCCTGTTTGCGAAAGCAAACGGTCAGGTGAAGTTTGAAACCAAAGGCCCGCAGAACCGCAAGTTCGTAAGCATCGTTCCGGCTGCGTAAGCAGCGGCGATCCGGTTCTTCGAACCTAGAGCCCCGCAGTGCTTCCCAGAGGCTGCGGGGCTTTTTAGTTTATGCGCATTGCGCAAAGGGTTGATCATGAAATTTGTAGATGAAGCCACCATTATTGTCGAAGCCGGGAAAGGTGGGCACGGCTGCCTCAGTTTCCGGCGCGAAAAATACGTGCCCAAGGGCGGCCCCGACGGCGGTGACGGTGGTGATGGCGGCTCTGTCTATCTGGAGGCGGATGATTCGCTGAACACGCTGATCGATTACCGCTTCCAGCGAAAGCACAAGGCCCGGAATGGTGAGCCCGGCTCAGGGCGCAACTGCACCGGCACCAAGGCCGATGACCTGATTCTGCCGGTGCCGGTTGGCACCACCGTGGTTGATACAGACACCCACGAAGTGCTGGGTGACCTGACTCACGTGGGCGAGCGTCTGAAAGTGGCTCAGGGTGGATTTCACGGTCTGGGCAACACCCGCTTCAAGTCCTCGATAAACCGGGCGCCGCGCCAGACGACCAACGGTTCGGAAGGCGAGCTCCGGAATCTTCGCCTGGAGCTGAAGGTGCTGGCCGATGTCGGCCTGCTGGGGTTGCCGAATGCCGGGAAGTCGACCTTCATCCGTTCGGTGTCGGCGGCCAAGCCGAAAGTGGCCAACTATCCGTTCACCACGCTGGTGCCGAACCTGGGCGTGGTCAGTGTTCAGACTCACCAGAGTTTCGTGATTGCCGATATTCCCGGCCTGATCGAGGGCGCTGCTGAAGGGGCCGGGCTGGGTATTCGCTTCCTCAAGCACCTGGTTCGCACTCGCCTGTTGCTGCACCTGGTGGATGTCGCGCCTTACGATGACAGTTCACCAGCGGAGTCGGTTCGTACCATTGCTCACGAACTGGAAAAGTTCAGTGAAACGCTGGCCAGCCGTCCGCGCTGGCTGGTGCTGAACAAAGTGGACATGATTCCTGAAGAGGATCGTGACGCGCATTGCCAGGCCATTGTCGATGAGCTGGACTGGGATGGCCCGGTATTCTGGATTTCGGCTCTGACCGGTGAAGGTACCAAGCCGCTGGTGCAGGCAATCATGCGCTGGATTGAAGAGCAGGCGGAAGCAGAAAAGGAAAATCCGGAAGTGGCAGAACGGGAAGCAGAGCGTCGCCGCCGCATGGATGAAGAAGCCCGCGCCCGCATTGAGGCCGAGAAACAGGCTCGCCGTGAAGCCCGCGAAAGCGATGACGACTTCGACGACGATGATGACGACGAAGACGGCGTGGAAGTGGTTTACGCCCCATACTGACGCCGACAAACCCCGGAGATCTGAGCACCACCATGACTGAACGAGCCCAGTTGCGCCAGGCCCGCCGCCTGGTAATCAAAATCGGAAGCGCCTTGCTGACCAATGATGGCAAGGGGCTGGATGAAGCAGCGTTGGGTCTGTGGGTGGATCAGATTGCCGAGCTGGTGGACGACGGCGTGGAAGTGGTGATTGTCTCTTCCGGCGCGGTTGCCGTGGGCATGAGCCGCCTGGGGTGGCATCAACGGCCGGATCAGCTCCACGAACTGCAGGCGGCCGCTGCTGTCGGCCAGATGGGCCTGGTGCAAACCTGGGAAGCTCAGTTCAAGCGTCACGACATTCACACCGCCCAGATTCTGCTGACCCACGACGATCTTTCCGACCGCAAACGCTACCTGAATGGTCGGAGCACGCTTCGGGCTCTGCTGGACGTGGGTGTGATTCCCATCGTTAATGAAAATGACACCGTGGTCACCGATGAGATTCGCTTTGGTGATAACGATACCCTCGGAGCGTTGGTCACCAACCTGGTGGACGCTGACGGGCTGATTATCCTTACTGATCAGGTGGGGCTGTTTAATAAAGATCCCCGCAAGCATTCGGATGCGACCCTGATTACCGAGAGCCGGGCCAATGACCTGGCACTGGATACCATGGCTGGTGGCGGTGCCGGCGCCCTGGGGCGTGGTGGCATGATAACCAAGCTGCGTGCCTCCAGGTTGGCGGCGCGTTCCGGTGCCTTTACGGTGATTGTTGGTGGCCGCATCGAGCACGTCATTACCCGTCTGCGGCAGGGCGATGTCATTGGCACGTTACTACTGCCGGAGCAGGGTAGGGTGGCTGCACGTAAGCAATGGATTGCCGGCCATCTGCAAACCCGTGGCCGGCTTACGCTGGATGCTGGAGCGGTGAAAGTTATCTGCCTGGGCGGTCGCAGCTTGCTGCCAGTGGGAGTAAAAGCGGTAGCCGGGCAGTTCCGGCGTGGTGAGATGGTCTCTTGTGTCGATGAAAGTGGCCAGGAGGTGGCGCGTGGACTGGTTAACTACGATGCCGGCGAAGCTCGCGCGATTATTGGCCATTCCAGTGACCGGATTACCGAAACGCTGGGATATGTTTCCGATGACGAGATGATTCACCGGGATAACCTGGTGATTGTCTGATTACCGTTTTCAGGTAGTAAGCAGGCATAAAAAAACCGGCTCGAAAGCCGGTTTTTTTATAATGCCACCGAATCAGGTGCCTTACAGGCTCTTGATCCGAGTGTTCAAACGGCTCTTGGTGCGAGCAATCTTGTTCTTGGCAATGACGCCTTTGTTGACCATGCTGTCCATGATCGGCTGTGCTTCCTGCAGCGCAGCTTTGGCTTCTTCGGCATTACCGGCGTTGATCTTGGCTTCGACCTTCTTGATGTAGGTGCGGGCCATGGAACGCAGGCTGGCGTTGTGCTTGCGGTTTGTCTCGTTCTGACGAGCGCGCTTTTTGGCTTGCGGGGTATTTGCCACCGTAAAACTCCTGAAATTCGTTGCTAGAGATACTGAAACTGTTTAGATCGCGGGCGCGCCAAAAACAGCGCGTCGATATAAATGACGCGGAACTATGCCGCTCAATGGTGCTAATGTCAAGATGTTCAGTCTCCCGATCCCTGTGCTGCGAAGGCCTGTGGTACACTCCTGCGTCCTGGTACCAGGGCTTTTCCGGCGTTAAGTCGCGCCCTGTGGATTACCGAAATGCCGCCCCGGCCTGAACCCGATATTCCGGATTTTGTCCATGTCATCCGAGCCAAAGCCGCCAGCCAATCCTGAACCTGCTGCGAGACCGCCAGTGAAAGCGCCCGGGTTACTCCGGTCGTCCGGTCTGGTCGGGGTTATGACCATGCTTTCCCGTGTGCTCGGGCTGGTGCGAGACATGGTGATTGCCCGCTATTTCGGCGCGGGGGCCGGCGCTGATGCTTTCTTCGTGGCCTTCAAGATTCCGAACTTTCTGCGCCGGTTGTTTGCCGAGGGTGCTTTTTCCCAAGCATTTGTGCCGGTGCTGTCGTCTTATCGACAAAATCAGGATATTTCGGACGTCAAACGCCTGGTGGATGCAGTGGCCGGTTCATTGGGGCTGGTGTTGTTGGCGATTACCCTGGTCGCCATGCTGGGCTCACCGGTGCTCACGGCAGTGTTCGCCCCCGGATTTCTGGACGACGACGCCAAGTTTGCGCTCACCAGCGATATGCTGCGCATTACCTTTCCCTATCTGCTGCTTATTTCGCTGACAGCCTTTGCCGGTGGCATCCTCAACAGCTACGACCGTTTTGCCGTGCCGGCGTTTACGCCCGTATTGCTCAACCTGTCCATGATCGGCGCGGCTGTTTTCATGACCCCGCTGATGGAAGAACCGGTGATGGCACTGGCCTGGGGTGTGCTTATTGCGGGCGCCCTGCAGCTGTTTTTCCAGTTGCCGTTTCTGATGCGCCTGGGGCTTTTGCCGCGACCACGGGTGGACTACCGCCACGAAGGGGTCAGTCGCATTCTCAAGCTGATGGCGCCGGCCCTGTTCGGTGTCTCGGTTAGTCAGATCAACCTGTTGCTGGACACCGTACTGGCCTCGTTCCTGCAAACCGGCAGTGTGTCCTGGCTGTATTATTCAGACCGCTTGTCGGAATTGCCCTTGGGGGTATTCGGTATCGCCATTGCCACGGTGATTCTGCCAAGCCTTTCCCGCAAGCATGCCGCGGCCTCGGCAGACCAGTTTGCCGCCACTCTGGACTGGGCCGTGCGGGCGGTGTTGCTGATTGGTGTGCCCGCCGCATTGGCGCTGGCGTTGTTGGCCGAGCCATTGATTGCGACGCTGTTTCATTATGGCGAGGTGACCGACCGTGATGTCAGCATGGCGGCGCAAAGCCTTCGGGCCTACTCAGCCGGTTTGCTGGCGTTCATGCTGATTAAAGTGTTGGCTCCTGGTTTTTTTGCCCGCGAAGACACCAAAACACCGGTAAAAATCGGCATCATCGCCATGGTGGCGAATATGGCTCTCAATCTGGCGTTAATTGTACCGCTCGCCCATGCCGGGCTGGCGTTGGCCACATCGCTTTCAGCCTGGCTGAACGGTTATCTGCTCTGGCGCGGTTTGCGTAAAGAGGGCGCCTGGAAAAGCCAGTCCGGTTGGCCAAAATTCCTCGTACAGTTGGCCCTGGCAAATGGTGCGTTGGCAGCAGTGATCCTCTGGCTGAATGCGCCGGTTCCGCAGTGGCTGGCCATGGGTGGTCTTCAGCGGGCAACAGATATGAGCATTCTGGTGGTCGCTGGGGTGGCTGCGTATTTTGTGGTGCTGGCGCTGGCCGGAGTGCGGGTTCGGCAGTTCCGTCAGAAGTAGAGCCCGGCATGATTTCTACCCGACCCGCTCCTGGGGTATAATCGCGCGTTTTCTCACCAGTGCATGGCCTCAGGGCACATGCGCCCAAAGCCAGTTGGCAACGGAAGGTTCGCAGTAGATGCGCTTGATTCGAGGCCTGACCAATCTGAAGCGGCTGTCCGGGCGGGCAGAGTCACCGCTGGCCGCAGGCTGTGTGGCTACCATCGGCAATTTCGATGGCGTGCATCTGGGCCACAAGACCATCATTGATCAGGTGAAGGAAAAAGCACAGGCGCTGGGCGTGCCGTCGGTGGTGATGATGTTTGAGCCCCAGCCCCGGGAGTTTTTTGAGGGTGCCGAAGCCCCGCCCCGGCTGATGCCATTTCGTCAGAAGTTCGAGGCATTGTTGGCCGAAGGTGTGGACGTGGTTGTGTGCATCCATTTTGACAGTCGGTTCCGCAGCTATTCGGCCATGGACTTTGTGGAAGATATTCTGATCGAGGGCCTGGGCGTTCGCCATCTGGTGGTAGGCGATGATTTCCGTTTTGGCTGCGACCGTGCCGGCGACTTCAGCCTGCTTGAGCAGGTCGGTGAAACGCGCGGCTTTACCGTGGAAAACACCCGCACAGTTACCATCGATGGTAAGCGGGTGAGTAGTACCCGGGTACGCAATGCGCTGAATGTGAACGGGCTGGAGCAGGCCGAACGGCTTCTGGGCCATCCGTACCGCATCCATGGCCGAGTGGTGTATGGCCGCCAGTTAGGACGCCAGATCGGCGCGCCCACTGCCAACATTCTGCTGCACCGCATGCCGGCCCTTCGTGGTGTATACGTAGTGCGGGCCAGAACCGATGCCGGACAGTGGCTTGATGGTGTGGCCAACATCGGCCTGCGGCCCACGGTAGATGGCAAGCGACCTTCACTGGAAGTGCACCTGCTTGACTTTGCTGGCACACTTTACGGCCAGCATCTGGAAGTCGTGTTCCGCCACGGCCTGCGGGACGAAGTGAAATTCGACTCTGTTGACGAACTGCGCCAACAGATCGCCCGGGATTTCGAGCAGGCCCGGGCCTGGCTGGCCGACAACCCGGCCAATGTAACGCCTTAACTGACCAACCAAAGAGTGCGCACACAGACATGAGCGACTACAAGCATACCCTGAATCTGCCGGAAACCGCCTTTCCCATGCGCGGCAACCTGGCCAAGCGCGAGCCGGACATGCTCAAGCGCTGGCAGGACCTGGACGTCTACGGCAATCTGCGCAAGCAGCGTGAAGGCCGGGAAAAGTTCATCCTGCACGATGGCCCTCCATACGCCAACGGCAGCATTCATATCGGGCATGCGGTCAACAAGATCATCAAGGACATGATTGTGAAGTCCCGCGGTTTCATGGGCTACGATGCACCCTACGTGCCCGGCTGGGATTGCCACGGTCTTCCGATTGAACACAAGGTTGAGCAGGAAATCGGCAAGGCCGGCCAGAAAGTGGATTACAAAACTTTCCGCCAGGCCTGTCGTGATTATGCAACCAAACAGATTGAAGGCCAGAAAACCGATTTCATCCGCCTGGGCGTGATGGGTGAGTGGGACAAGCCCTACCTGACCATGGACCCGAAAGTGGAAGCCGGCATCGTGCGCGCGCTTGGCAAAATTGTCGCCAAGGGTCACCTGGTGCGTGGTTTCAGGCCCGTTTACTGGAGTGTGGTTGGTCAGTCTGCACTGGCAGAGGCGGAAGTGGAGTATCAGGACAAAACCTCCACCCAGATTGATGTGCGCTTCACCGTGGTGGATCAGGCCGCAGTGCTGGACAAATTCGGCACCAGTGAAGGCGAGGGTGACGTTTCCGTGGTGATCTGGACCACCACCCCCTGGACCATTCCGGCCAACCAGGCTGTGTCTCTGGGCGCTGATCTTGAATACGCGCTGGTTCAGGCCGACACCGGCAATGGTCCTGAACGCCTGATCCTGGCTACCGACATGGTGGAAGGCATCATGGCGCGCTGGGGTGTGGAAGATTACAAAGTACTGGCCAACGTGGCCGGCTCTGAACTGGAAAAACTGGCGCTCCAGCATCCGATCTACAACAAGCAAGTGCCACTGATTCTGGGCGACCATGTCTCTCTGGATGCGGGTACCGGTGCTGTTCATACCGCGCCGGACCACGGCATGGAAGACTTTGAGGTGGGCAAGGAATACGGCATTGGCACCATCAACCTTGTGAAAGCCGACGGCACCTACACCGAGGCTGCTGGCGAGTTTGCCGGTGTGCACGTTTACAAAGCCGACGAGCCGGTGTGTTCCGCACTGGAGCGCGAGGGCAAGCTGGTGCATTCCGAGAAATTCCGCCACAGCTATCCGCACTGCTGGCGCACCAAAACCCCGCTGATCTACCGCGCCACGCCGCAATGGTTCATCAGCATGGACAAGCTCAACCTGCGTGCGGACTCTCTGAAAGCCATCAAGGGCGTGCGCTGGATTCCTGCCTGGGGCCAGAACCGCATTGAAGCCATGTTTGAGCAGAGCCCGGACTGGTGTGTCTCTCGCCAGCGTACCTGGGGGGTGCCGATTACCCTGTTTATCCACAAGGAAACCCAGGAGCTGCACCCGGACACTCAGGAGCTGATCGAGAAAGTTGCCCAACTGATCGAAACCGACAGCATTGATGCCTGGTACGATCTTGACCAGAAAGAACTCCTGGGAGACGACAGCGACCAGTATGAAAAGGTTACCGACACCCTGGACGTATGGTTCGATTCAGGCGTTACCCACGAGTCGGTTCTGCGTGCCCGGGAAGAGCTGGGTCAGTTCCCGGCGGACCTGTATCTGGAAGGCTCGGACCAGCACCGTGGCTGGTTCCAGTCATCCCTGAAAACGTCCATCGCGATGAACGGCGTGGCGCCCTACAAAGAGGTGCTCACCCACGGCTTTACCGTGGATGGCAAGGGTCACAAGATGTCCAAGTCCATGGGCAACGTGATTGCGCCTCAGGAAGTGATGAACGAACTGGGTGCCGATATTCTGCGTTTGTGGGTGGCGGCGACCGATTACAGCGGTGAGATGACCGTCTCCAAGGGTATTCTGAAGCAGACTGCAGATGGTTACCGGCGCATTCGGAACACCTCCCGCTTCCTGCTCAGTAACCTGAGCGGCTTTGACCCGGCGCAACACATGGTCGCACCGGAAGACATGATTGCCCTGGACCGCTGGATGGTTGATAAAGCCCTGCAGCTGCAGAAAGAAATCCACGAAGATTTCGGCAACTATGCCTTCCTGCGTATTTACCACAAGGTGTACAACTTCTGTGAAGCAACACTGGGTGGCTTCTATCTGGATATCATCAAGGACCGCCAGTACACCACCCCGGCCGACAGCCTGGCGCGGCGCTCTGCCCAGACCGCGCTGTTCCATGTCGCGGAAGCCCTGGTGCGCTGGATTGCGCCAATTCTGAGCTTCACTGCCGATGAAATCTGGCAGCACCTGCCGGGTGAGCGCGGTGACACGGTGTTCTACGAAACCTGGTACGACGGACTGGCCGAATTGCCAGAGGATGTTGAACTGGGCCGGGACTACTGGAGCGACATCTACGCGGTGAAAGAAGCCGTTAACAAGTGCCTGGAAGATGTTCGTGGGCGTGGTGAAGTCAAAGGCTCATTGACTGCGGAAGTGGAGCTTTATTGCGACGGCGAACTGGCTGAAAAACTTAAACACCTGGGTGATGAGCTGCGCTTTGTGTTGATTACCTCCGAAGCGACCGTTAAGCCCGTGGCTGAAGCTCAGGGTGCTGAGCAAACCGGCATGGAAGGGCTGCTGGTGAAAGTAACGCCGGCGAGCAACCCGAAATGCGAACGCTGCTGGCACCATCGCGAAGACGTTGGCCGGAACGACAAATATGACGACCTGTGCGGCCGTTGTGTAACCAACGTGGAAGGGCCGGGTGAAACCCGCGCCTATGCCTGATGGATTGGGTAATTGAAGGCAAAACCGGCAGCAAACTGAAATGGCTATGGCTGGCGGCCCTGGTGCTTGTGCTGGACCTGGGCACCAAAGCCCTGGCCACCGCCATGCTCACCTACGCCGACCCGGTGCCGGTGCTGCCCGGCTTCAACCTGACACTGCTGCACAACACCGGTGCCGCCTTCAGTTTTCTGGCCAACGCCGACGGCTGGCAGCGCTGGTTTTTCGTGGCTCTGGCATTGGTAGTCAGCATTGTACTGATCACTTGGCTCAGAAAGCTCAAAGCCAATGAAACCTGGACCGCCATTGCGATCGTATTGATACTCGGTGGCGCCCTTGGCAATGTTTATGACCGTGTAGTACATGGCTATGTTGTCGATTTCCTGCACTTTTACTGGCAGGACTGGCACTTTCCCGCATTCAACCTGGCCGACACCGGTATTACCATCGGCGCCGGCATGATGATACTTGACCTGTTCCGCAAACCCGCCGATGGCGGCGATGCCTGAAGGAGTGAACTGCACTCATGAAAGATTTACCTGTAGACAAAGGAACCCGCGTAACCCTTCATTTCGCCCTGAAAATCAAAGATGGCGACGTGGTGGATTCCACCTTTGAAAACGACCCGGCCACACTGGAAATTGGCGATGAAAACCTGCCGGCAAACTTCGAAGCGTTGTTGTTCGGAATGAAAGCCGGAGACCGGGCGATTTATGAAGTGTCACCGGAAAAAGCGTTCGGCCAGCACAACCCCAGCAACGTACAGACTTTCAAGCGTCATGAGTTCAGTGCCGATATGGTGCTGGAGGAAGGCGTTGTCGTGTCTTTCGCCGACGCGCGCCAGCAGGAATTGCCGGGCGTGGTCAGCCGGGTGGAAGGTGACCGGGTGGATGTGGACTTCAACCATCCGCTGGCAGGGCGTACACTGGAATTCGATGTACAGATCATTGACGTTGAACCGGCAGGGCCCACGCACTAAAGGCTGAAGCCGAACTGAAGCCTGCCGACTATTTACAGTTAGTGGGATGCGGGGAGGATCTGTCCGGGACACGCTGTGAATACGTCCCTGTACGCTTGACTGCAGCATCCATGCTGCAGACAGTCCCTGACAGATCCTCCCCGCATCCCACGGGCGACAAACCCCAAAGGCAAAAACATGCAAATCAGGCTGGCAAACCCCAGAGGCTTCTGCGCAGGCGTAGACCGAGCCATCGAAATTGTTAACCGGGCGCTGGACGTATTCGGCGCACCCATCTACGTGCGCCACGAGGTGGTGCACAACAAATTCGTGGTCGACAATCTGCGCAGTCGCGGCGCCGTGTTTGTTGACGAGCTGCATGAAGTGCCAGACGACAAACTGGTGATCTTCAGCGCCCATGGCGTCTCCCAGGCGGTGCAGAGCGAAGCCGCCCACCGTGGCCTGAAAGTCTTCGATGCCACCTGCCCGCTGGTGACCAAAGTGCACCTGGAAGTGATGCGCTACAGCCGCGACGGCCGCGAGTGCATACTGATCGGCCACCAGGGTCACCCCGAAGTGGAAGGCACCATGGGCCAGTACGACGCCAGCAACGGCGGCGACATCTATCTGGTTGAAGACGAAAACGATGTAGCGAAGCTGGAAGTGAAAGACCCGGCACGCCTGTCATTCGTCACCCAGACCACGCTTTCCATGGACGACACCGCCCGGGTGATTGACGCCCTGCGCGCCAAGTTCCCGGACATTGAAGGCCCACGCAAAGACGACATCTGCTACGCCACCCAGAACCGCCAGGATGCGGTAAAACAACTGGCCAACGATTGCGACCTGATGCTGGTAGTGGGCTCCCCGAACAGCTCCAATTCCAACCGCCTGCGCGAGCTGGCTGAACGAATGGGCACTCCCGCCTATCTGATTGACGAAGCGGCGCAGATTGATCCGGGTTGGCTAGTTGATAAAAACGCCGTGGGCGTCACTGCTGGCGCCTCCGCTCCGGAAGTGCTGGTGAATGACGTTATCAAGCGGTTGCAGGAATTGGGTGGTGCTGAACCGGAGGAAATTGCAGGCCGGAAGGAGAATATTATTTTTTCCATGCCTCGAGAGCTGCGGATCGACGTAGTGAACGTGTAGTTCTATATTTCACCCTCCTGCGAGGGAGGGCTCCTTCCTTTTGCGTTATTGTTGCGCCTTTCTCGCTGTGATCCCGTTCACGCTACATTTGGCTTTTTTGCCGTTCATCAGTGGATAAAAACCGCTTATCGGTTGCATATAGATATCACCATGAACCTTGAGTAATCTTTAATTGGTTTCAAGTGGAAGCGAGTTTATGCCAGCTGTAAATAGACAGTCCGGATTCACCCTCATCGAACTGATGGTTGTTTTGGTGCTTGTCGCAATTGTCGCGGGGATTGCGATACCGAGTATGTCAGATTTGATTGACAGACACCGCGTCACATCGGTAACCAACTCGTCTCTGGGTTTGCTCAATTTTGCCCGGAGTGAGGCTATTCGTCGCGGTCAGGCCGTCATCGTTACATCCGCAGGGAATTCCATGACAGCTACCCTGGCCACCGATGGCAGCGTTGTGCGGCAGAACGAGCCTGCTGAAGGTGGAGTAACCATCACCGCCGGGCAAGTTCGCTTTGAGGGGTCGGGCCTGACGGCGCAGGCGCTCGGAGCAGAAACCACGTTTCGGGTCTGTGGTCCAGAGGCCGGCGACCAGGGCCAACAGTTATCTGTGGCGGGTGGCGGGCGGACGTCATCTGTAGCGGTTAACTGTCCATGATTGTTGCTGCATACGACGAAGGAAGTGCGGTCCATGCATAGAATCAGAGGTAAGTTCTCTATGGAGCGAGGTTTTACGCTCATTGAAGTTCTGGTGGCTTTGCTCATATTGCTAATCGGCCTGCTTGGTGTGGCGGCGACTCAGTTGCTGGCGTTGCAGCAGGCGAACAACGCTAATTTGCGCTCGCAGGTCAATAGCCATGCTCAGGAAATGTCGGAGCTTATCCGGGCCAATGATGGAGCAGTGCCTTCTGCGGCGGTTGAGGATCTCTGGGAAGCTTCCCTGCTTCGTGCAGTGCCCAGTGCAAATACCAATGTTGCCGTCGCCGGCAACACCGCCACCATCACAATCACCTGGGAAGAGCGAGAGTACGGAAGCTCCGATGCCGCCCAGACTTTCACCTATACAGCGAGGCTTAACCAATGAATGCTGCAGTAAGACCTCGTTGGTTTCGACAGAGTGGGCTTTCCATTATAGAAATAATGGTGGCCTTGGCTTTGAGCCTGATTCTCACGCTCGGTTTGACGCAGATATTCGTGGCAAATAGTCAGAGCTTTCGTTTGGCGGAGGCATCCTCGCGAACTCAGGAAACCGGGCGTATTGGTAAAAGTCTGCTCTCCAGAGAGATACGCAATGCGGATTATTGGGGTTGTTTGCGGGATCTTTCGCAGTTGAATAGCGTTCTGAACAACAGTGCCGCATACGACGTTGAGGCTTTGTTGAGAGGGATTGATGCAGAAAACGGGACCGGGCCGGGAGGCTCGGATCGCCTGTCCCTAGGCGGGGTGGCTGGCGATTCCAAAGCAAACGTTGTTTTTCAGCCCTCTTTAAGCGCCGCCACGATGCAGGTTGATGACCCCTCGGCGATTTATCAGGATGACATCCTTGTGGTCACTAACTGTAAAACTGGCGATATTTTCCAGGTCACAAATGACCCTGCCAATAACAATTCAGTGCAGGTCAACCACAATCAGGGCAGTGCGGACCCCGGAAATGCGACTCAGTCTTTGTCCATGGAATATAGTAAGGACCCAAATGGTGGAGGGATTTTCCGCCCGCGGCAACAGCGGTTTTATTTGCGGGATAATGCCGCAAATGTTCGGGAGCTTGTGTTAGATGGTGTTGGCGCCCGGGGGCCGGCCGGGAATACTGGGGTGTTTTCTGCGCCCTCTCCAATCGTAGAGCACGTCCGGGATTTTCAGGTTCAGTTGGGGCTGGATACCTCTGGTAATGGCCAAGTCGATAGCTGGATAGATCCACCCGGCCTGACTTCATCTGGACAGGCGCAGGCTGACAATGCCATTGCTGTCAGATTCAGTTTTCTGGTTCGTTCTCCTGAAGACAATGTGACTGACGGAGGGCAAACCTACTGTTATCCCGGTTGGCTGGACTGTGCCGCTAATGCGGGCTTGGAAACGACTGTAGGGGCAAACGATACGTTTCTTTATCGGGTCTATACCACGACGGCCTCACTCAGGAACAGGATTTAAACGATGATGAGAAAAACGGCTCAACATGGCGCTGTTCTTATCCTTTCCCTGCTGCTTCTGCTGGTATTGTCATTGCTCGCAATTTCCAGCATGCAGGGCTCGGTGATGCAGGAGCGCATGGTTTCGGCTGAACGGGAAGGCATGCAGTCACTGGAAATTGCAGAGTCTGCTGTACGTGACGCTGAAACCTTTATTGATGGGTTAAACACTCTCACAGGATTCAATGGGACGAATGGGCTGTTTGGTTTAGGTAACGCGACTCCTGATCCTCTGGCTGCTGCAACCTGGGGCGGGAGCAACGTGAGAGTCGCAACGACGGTAGTCGTAAATGGTATCAGCGTCACACCAAAGTACTTTGTGGCCCATGTGGGTGATACGGAAACCAAAGAAAATCTGACTCAGGGCCAGGGTTATGGTGGTCCCGCAGCAACTGAAGCCCAGGGATTCAGAATCGTGGCGTGGAGCCCGGGGGTAACCGGTGATTCACAGCGAGTGATTGAGTCCTTTTATACCCGTGATGGGTTTTGAGCAGGGACATGGTGGAGATGGCGAATATGGCGAACATACTACATAAAATCCGTGTAATAGGGGCAACCACTCTGTTGTTACTTCCTGTCTCTGGCTATGGTGCTCCGGGAGATCTGGCTGATGAACCGCTGTTTCTGGGGGGGGGGACGTGCCGGGCAATATGGTGCTCACTCCATCGGTTGAATATCCGACCATCAACAGTGTTGCTAACATCGCCGGTCCGTACAGCAGCTCTGATGAGTTTGTTGGTTACTTCGATCCAGACAAATGCTACACCTATCGGGTTGGTAGTGTGGACCAGTCGGGTGTGGACCTAGATGCGTCAGATAACCGCTTCGAGCCGACAAGCACTACCAGTGATCGTCGCTGTTCAGGTGACGCAGAATGGAGCGGCAACTACCTCAACTGGGCAACGACACAGACAATTGATCCTTTCCGGAAGGTATTAACCGGTGGGTATCGGTACAAGGATACCACCACCGAAACATGGCTCGAAAAAGCGCGTCATAGCGGTGAGGGAGGCACCAACCTTTTTCCCGACCGCACCGTTTCGGATGCCACTGAAGTTCAGGGGGCAACGCCTTTCACTAGCAGAATTGAGACCCGGATTTCAGGTATGGGTGTGAAGATGCGCTTTCGCCTGGACGCAGGCAATATGGGCAGCTCTTCCACGCCTTTTTCCCCCCAGGGTGACACGGTGGACGCAACCAAATGGGTCTCAGGTTCCTATGATCTCGAAGTCCGTGTTGAGGTATGCGTTGATGACAACGGTGGGACTCTGCTCGAAAGTAACTGTAAAGAGTACGACTCTGCCTGGAAGCCAGAGGGGTTGATACAGGAGAATGCCGATAATATTCGTTTCAGCGTGTTCGGTTATCTGAACGACAGCAGCGTGTACCGGGATGGTGGTGTTCTTCGTGCCCGGCAGAAATTTGTGGGAGAGAGAGAATATACCCAGAGTGCCGGCTACACCACGAATGCGTCCCCGGAATGGGATCTGAGTACCGGTGTTCTCTATCAGAACCCGGACTCTTCGGACGCATCAGCGACAAGTTCAACTATTCAGAACAGCGGCGTCATCAATTATCTTAACAAGTTTGGTCAACTGAATAGTGGCAACCACAAATCTATCGATCCTGTCAGCGAACTTTACTACGCAGCCACACGCTATCTCAAGAATCAGGGCAATGTGCCAGAGTACAGTTCAGTTTCTCACGGAACAGCGTCTGAAAAAGTTCAGTGGCGGGACAACTTTCCGGTTATTGAAAGCTGGAATGACCCTATGCAGTTCGAATGCCAGGCTAACGTCATTCTTGGTATTGGCGATGCCAACACCCACCGGGACAAGAACTTGCCAGGTAACACCAGCTATCTGTCTGAGGAACCTTCAAAACCGTCTGAGGTCTCCAGTGACTCGACGGTGGATGTTATTGCAAGGACAAACCGGGTTGGTGAGTTGGAAAATCTCGGAAACATAGCCAATACCAATAGTTTTAGTGGTCGAAACAATTCGGCCTATATCGCAGGCCTCGCGTTTGATAATCACACCACGGACATCCGCAGCGATCTGGATGGCGACCAGTATGTGTCTACCTACTGGGTGGATGTACTGGAGGAGCAGGTTCTGGAACCAGTGGCATCCAACCAGTATTTCTTGGCGACCAAATATGGCGGCTTCGATAAGCCGGATGGCTTTGACCCTGACAGCTTCTCCGGTACGTTCGAGGAGTCCTGGTGGCATACCAATGGAGAAACGCTTTACCCCAACACTGGGGGCTCTTTCGAGAAACCGGATAACTATTACGTCGCTGGCAATGCAGCCCAGATGATCGCCAGTTTGAATGACGCATTTGATGCTGCAGGCTCTGATATCAAAGGTACTTCTGCAAGTGTCAGTTTCAATTCGACGACATTGGAAACGGACAGCCTGCTGTTTGGGGCCAGATTCGACGCCGGTGACTGGAGTGGGGAGTTTTTCGCCCGTGAACTGATCCAGAACGCACAAGGTGCACCTTCGGTGGCAACTACTGACCTTTGGGAAGCCGGGACTATTCTGGATGCGAGGGATCTGTCAACCGATCCCAGGCAAATCATTACCTACAGTGGTTCTTCGGGAGTTGCTTTCACGGAATCAGAGTTCACTGCCAGTACTTTAAGTAGCAACCAAATTGCAGATCTTTCAGCGGGCGGGGTGACAGTCGATACGGCAGAAGATCGTCTGGCGCACATAAGAGGGGAGTCTATAACAGGTATGCGCGCCAGAGGGAGTCGCCTGGGTGATGTCGTTAACTCGTCACCGGTTTATGTCGGCAAGCCTGCGCTTAACTGGCCTAATGGGTCACCATTTGGTGCTACCAGTTATGCGACCTTCAAGAATGATAAGGCTAGTCGGGATCCTGTCGTTTATGTGGGGGCCAACGACGGTATGCTTCACGCCTTCTCTGCTGAACAATCTGTGGCTAGTGGTGGCGGTAAAGAACTCTTTGCGTACATACCGGAATTTCTCTCTTCGGCACAGAGTGACGAGGGACTTCATTATCTTACCGACCCGGACTACAGCCATCGTTATTATGTCGATCTGACGCCTAATATTTCGGATGCATCAATCGGTGGTCCGGGAGGGGCGGCTGAAGCCTGGCGGACCGTCCTGGTTGGCGGCGCACGCTCGGGCGGTCGGGGCCTGTTTGCCCTCGACGTAACAAATCCCAGTAGTTTCAGTGAGGCCAATGCCTCTGATATGGCGCTGTGGGAGTTTACTCCCGATGATGATAACCGCTTGGGTTATCTAACCGATCCTCCATCTGTTGTAATGGCTAAATGGGGCAGCAATGATTTTCGTTGGACGGTGATTTTCGGCAATGGATACAATTCCGGTTCCGGAAGCTCTGGGGTATTCCTGCTGGATATGGAAGGCGGCCTCGATGGCACCTGGACCTCTGGAAGCGATTATCAGTACATCGAGCTTGAAGGTTCCACGGCAGACGGCCTATCTACGATTACAGCGGTTGACCTGAACGGTGACATGATTACTGATCGGGTGTATGGGGGAGATTTGAATGGGCGCCTTTGGGTTGCCGAGGCGGCCAGCAATGGGACTTGGGGTTCTGTCTACAAGCAGGGAAATACTCCCGAACCATTGTTTATCGCCGAACGAGCAGGGAATCCACAGCCCATCACAGTGGCCCCGGCAATCGTGCGTAGCCCGCAGCCAGGGAATGCACCGAACCTGCTGGTAATGTTTGGTACCGGGCAGTACCTGACCAGCTCTGATCCTAACAACACGGACGTACAATCCTACTACGGCATCACTGACCGCGGCGTGGATAGCCTTACCCGCACATCCCTGCTTGAGCGTACTTTGAGCGAGTCAACGGTAACGATTGGAGGCATCACGTATCAGGTGCGTGAATCTGCTGGTGACACTTGGGGTACCGAGAAGGGGTGGTATGTGGATTTCGTCACAGAAAGCGGCGAGCGTATTGCTCAGCCCACCCAAATTCGTGGCGATTATGCATTCGTGAACTCCATTATTCCTTCCCAGGACCCCTGCGCGGCCGGTGGTGATGGCTGGATCATGGCCTTCGGGCTGGATGGCCGCACACCGGACCGGCCTGTACTTGCTGGCTTCCCGAATCCGGTGGTCGGCTACAAGGTTAAGGCTTTACCCAATAAGAGTGGCTTCATCGGAGACTATATGATCACCCCGCTCTCTGATAACACGTTCAAGGAAGATGAGTTGGACCTGGGCCCCTCCGAAGCTGCAGGTCGGGTTAGTTGGCAGGAAATTTATTAATAGTTGCAGCTGTTTGATAGTTAAGCCGGGACTCCCCCCGGCCCCAACACGAGTAGGCAGTTATGGTAGCAATCAGAAGTCGGCAGAGAGGTTTTACCCTGATAGAGTTAATGATCGTTGTCGCGATTATCGGCATATTGGCTGCCATCGCGTTCCCGGCCTACACTCAATATGTTGAAAGTGCACGTCGGGCCGATGCGCAGGGTGCTTTGATGTCTCTGGCCAATGCCATGGAGCGTTTTCATACACAAAACGGGACCTATGCAGGGGCTTCGGTTGGCGCCGCAGCCGGCGATATATTTCCCGCTGAAGCTCCACTTGATGGTAGTCAGAAATGGTACGACCTGGTCATCACAGCTCAGGATGCTACAAGTTACCAGATAGAGGCACAGCCCAAAAACGGGCAGGGCGGTTTGAAGCTCGTTTTGACGTCCACAGGGCACAGGGTCAATTGGGATCAGTAGCCGCCTTCAGGGACAGTTGACCGGCGTGCCGTCGGCGTTCTCAATGACCCCGTCCCCATCATGGTCCTCCGAAAGCCTCAAGCGTCCACCCATATTGACCACGATCTGCGCCGCGAGATGGCTGTTGTTGTCATCTGGACACCAGGTCATATTGCCAATCGCATAACTTGCCATGCCAGTGGCAAAGAAGCGGAAATAAGGTCGGCTGGAAGTGTTTGCATCCCACTGACCGCCCTCGACAACCTGGTTTACACGGATGATGTCGCTGCCCTTCGCTAGTACTCGGTCTGAGTCTGGATCCCGGAAGACCGTAACCGGTCGTGTGTTCCAGTCGTGAGTGCAGGTGTTAGTTTGGTCCAGTGGACAAATGGTTACTGTGTGTTGTTCGAGAATGGCGGAATTTCTGGCCAGATTCAGAAGGCTAACCATGTCACTCACAGCTGCGTGTCGCCGGGAGTTATCCACCAGGTTTCCCATGGAAGGAATGGCATAGCTGGCAACGACGGAGATCAGAACAATAACAATCAAAAGCTCCACAAGCGTGAAGCCAGCAAAGGGGCTTGCAGGTTTCATAGACAGTTCCTTGTCGGGTTTTACTCAGCATGGGGCGTCCTGCCCACACCAACTATAGCTCAAAACGTAAAGATTTTAATCCATCCCCAGCTTCTTCAACCGATACCTCAGCGCCCGGAAACTGATCCCCAGCCTCTTCGCCGCTGCCGTTTTGTTCCATCGTGTTGCTTCCAGAGCCTTTTCAATGGCCTGGCGTTCTATGCCTTCAAGGTAGTTTTCCAGGTCGATCTCGCCCTCTGGTACGGTGGGCGTGGCTTCATCACCTGAATGGTCGGCTTTTCCGGCCTGCATTGTTGATGATCCCGCTGGCGCGACACCATTGCCCAGGTGCAGGTCGCCAGCGTCTATGCGATCTTCATCGCACAGAGTAAAAGCCCGTTCCAGTATGTTTTCCAGCTCCCGCACGTTGCCCGGGAAGTGGTAACCCTTCAGTCGCTCAATCGCGGCCTGGGTCAGCCGTGCCGGCTCGCATTCGTATTCGCGGGCAATGCGATGAAGTATGTGGTCTGCCAGCAGGGGGACGTCGTCGCCCCGGTCCCGCAGGGGCGGAACGGCCAGTTCAATCACGTTGATGCGGTAAAACAGATCCTGTCGGAAGCTGCCATTTTGCACCAGTTCCGCCAGGTGTTTGTGGGTGGCGCTGAGTACGCGGATATCTACCGGAATTTCCCGGGTATCGCCTACCGGCCGTACGGCTTTTTCCTGTATGGCCCGAAGCAGTTTTACCTGCATGGCCAGTGGCAGGTCGGCCACTTCGTCCAGAAACAGGGTGCCGCCGTCGGCGCTCCGGAACAGGCCTTCTTTGCTTTCTATGGCGCCGGTAAAACTACCTTTTTTATGGCCGAAAAACTCGCTTTCCATCAGTTCGGAGGGAATAGCACCGCAGTTCACGGCAACGAACGGGCCATCACTTCGTGGGCCCTGCAGGTGAATCATACGGGCCACCAGTTCCTTGCCGCTGCCGGACTCACCGCTGATAAAAACCGGCGCCTGACTGCGCGCCAGTTTGCGGGTCTGGTTGCGCAGTTTGCGGATCTGGTCTGACTCACCCAGAAGCAGGCCTGGTTCATCGGAACTGGTGGATGTCTGTACGTTCGGTTCGGATAATTTCAGTGCGCTGTTTACCAGTTCCCGCAAGCGTGGCAGCTCTACGGGTTTTGACACGAAATCAAAGGCGCCGGCCTTGAGGGATTCAATCGCGGTGTCCATGTTGCCGTAGGCGGTAATAACGGCAACGGGGGTGTTGGGCGCGTGTTGCTGAATCCAGTGCACCAGTTCAATACCGTTGCCGTCAGGCAGGTTCATGTCGGTCAGGCACAGGTTCGGCTGGTGCTGTTCGAGCAAAGCCCGGGCGCTGGCCAGGTCTGGTGCGGTGTGGGTGGTAATGCCCATACGGGTGAGAGTGATGTCCAGAAGGCTCCGGATATCCGGTTCGTCATCAACGATCAGCGCAGTATGTGTTGTCATTGTTCCTTTTCGGTTCCCTGTTGAATTGCTAACGCCCGACGGCCGGTGTTACGGCTCATATCATTCGCCCGGGGTGGGCGAAGGTGATCCGGAAGCGACACCCTTGCCCGTCATCTTCCACCAGCGAGAGGTGAGCCTGATTGGCCTCACACAGTTCCCGTGCCAGGTAGAGCCCGAGCCCGTTGCCGGTATGCTCTGTGGTGAAGAAAGGCTCGAAAACGGAGGCGCGGTGTTCGGGTTCTATTCCCCGCCCGAAATCCCGTACATCAACGTAAGCTCGTTCGCCATCGGCGGTGGTTCCTGCTTTTAATTGTATCCTGTTTTCTCCGGTGCGCTCTTTGCTGTAGCGCAAACCGTTGTCACACAGGTTCACCATAACCTGTTCAATCTGGCTTTTGTCGAATCGGGCCGGGGGAATCCGGTCATCGGTCTGTAGTTCGATCATGGCTGGCATGCCTTCGTCGCGGGTTTGCTGGAAATCGGCCCGGAATTCATTCAGCCATTCGGCGATATCCACCAGCGTAGCGCTCGCCGGCCTGCGCCTTGAAAGATCCAGAACGTTTTCGATAATACCGTTCACCCGCCCTGAATGCCGGTGAATGATGTCGAGCATTTGCAGGTCACCGCTGTCCAGATTCGGTGACTCGTCCATCAATTGTGCCGCGTGGCTGATGGCGCCCAATGGGTTGCGGATTTCATGGGCGATGCCTGCGGTCAGCCGCCCGAGCGAGGCCAGCTTCATTTGTTGGGCCTGCTGGGTGATTTTACTCATGTCTTCGATGAACACGAGGGTCTGGTCGCCCTGTTCCTGATCCAGTTGGGTGAATGTGGCCTGCAGTAACGGCGAGGTTGGCGTAGCCTGAAAGGGATCAATTCGTTTGTTGGGATTTTTCTTCCAGTCATGCAGGCCCTGTATCAGGGGTTCGGGCAAGGGCATGGGGTAGGCTGGTGAGGCGGTCCGCGTTTCGGGGGTTCCGAGGAGCAGTTCCTCGGCGGCGGCGTTTGCGAGGCGGACATGGCCGCGTTGATCCAGCACCAATATGCCGGTGCGCATACGCTGGATAATCTGGCGGTTGATCTGTTCCAGCTCGGCGATGCTTCTGGCCCTGCTGCGGGCCAGGGCTTCGCTGCGGGTCATGCGCCTGGAAATGCTTTGTAATACGAACGCGGTGGCGAAATACAGAATGCCAAGTGTTCCCGCGCGCACTATATCGTTGGCGGCCTCGTGAATGGCAAGCACAGCCCAGCCTGAGATGCTGAGAGAGAAAATGGCTGAAAGTGCGGCAAAAAAGGTTCCCATGCGGGTGGGGTTCAGTATGTTGCCAGCGGCCACCGCTACAATCACCAGATTGGTAACGCCGTTGGTAATGCCAGAACTGGTCAGCAGTAACAAGTGCAGCACGGTGATGTCCACCAGGATCGACAGGGTAATGTGTCGCTCCCTGGGCTTGTAGCCGGTCATCATCAAAAGGCCGGTGATGGCATTGATGGCCAGATAGCTGAAAATGCCGGCCTGGTAAAACGCTTCCCATCGCAGGCGTGTGTCGGCGGTAAACGGGTCGACAAACAGCAGCCCCGTAAGCATCAGGCTGATCACTATCCGGTAATGATTGTAGATGCGGAACAGCCGTATTTGCTGAATGTCGGCAACAGGGCCGAAGGGCGATGTCCTGGCCTGTTGCCGGTGGGCATTGTTACTCATGGGCGTTAACTGCCTTTGATCAGAGAATTCCGCTATCTGCGGCGTTATAATAGCGTTTTCATGGCAACAAGTTACAGGAGCCTTTCCATGTCGGTAGCCGGTACAGGCAGTGCTGAGTCCGCACAGCCCCGCAAACTTCGGGTAGTAATGGCCCAACTGGATTTTCTGGTGGGCGATATTCCGGGTAACACCGAGCGGATTATTCAGGCTACCCGGGAGGCTCAGGCTGATCATCAGGCAGACATCGTGGTGTTTCCGGAGCTGGCACTCACCGGTTACCCACCGGAAGACCTGTTACTGCGCCCGAGCCTCGATCTGCGTGTAGCTGAGGCGCTGGCAGAGCTGCAAAAGGCGGCCCTGGAGCCGGCTATTGTATTTGGTGCGCCGCTGCGTTCTGGCGGTTTGCTCTATAACGCGGCAGTCGTGATCGAAGGCGGAGAAATCCGGGCCAGTTATTTCAAGCGCTGCCCGCCGAACTATCAGGTATTCGATGAGAAACGGTACTTTGGCGAAGGCAAAGAAGCGCTGGTACTGAATATTCGTGGTGTGCCGGTTGGTATTACTGTTTGTGAGGATCTCTGGAAAGAAGGGCCGGTGGAAGATGCCGCTGCGGCTGGCGCCAAACTGGTGCTGAATCTGAACGCCTCTCCCTATGACATCGACAAACAGGCCCGGCGCAAGGCCTTGCTGGAACGCAAAGCCACCGACAACCAGGTGGGGATTGTGTATGTGAACCTGGTTGGTGGCCAGGACGAGCTGGTGTTCGATGGTGGTTCCATGGTGTATGACCATTCCGGCGTGCTGGCAGCGGAAGCGTCCCAGTTTGCCGAAGGGCTGTTTCCGGTCGACTTTCTGTATGAGCATCACTGCCAGCCGGTATCCCGGCCGTTGCCGGAAGAGCCTTCACTGGAAGCGAACGTGTATAACGCGTTGGTGATCGGTGTTCGTGATTATGTGAACAAGAATGGTTTCAAGTCCGTTGTTCTGGGGCTATCCGGTGGTATCGATTCGGCGGTGACCCTGGCCGTAGCCGCTGATGCCCTTGGCAAGGAGCGGGTGAGGGCCGTGATGATGCCATTCCGCTACACCTCCAGTGCCAGCCTGGAAGACGCCCAGGACCAGGCGACAACCATGGGTGTTCAGTATGATGTGTTTTCCATTGAGCCGATGTATGACGTATTCATGGAAACCCTGGCCGGCCCCTTCAAAGGCACCACCCTGGATACCACGGAAGAAAACCTGCAGGCCCGCCTGCGCGGTGTATTGCTGATGTCGTTGTCCAACAAGTTTGGCCATCTGGTATTGACCACCGGCAACAAGAGCGAGCTGGCGGTCGGCTATTCCACGCTGTATGGCGATATGGCGGGTGGTTTTGATGTACTCAAGGATGTGCCGAAAACCCTGGTGTTTCGCCTGGCCCGTTATCGAAACACGCTTTCTCCGACGATTCCCGAGCGCGTCATTACCCGTCCGCCTTCAGCCGAACTGGCACCGGACCAGAAAGATGAAGACAGCCTGCCCGGTTACGACATTCTGGACCAGATTCTGAACCTGTATGTGGAGCGGGATTACAGTGCCGAAGCGATTATTGCCGAGGGTTTCCAGAGCGAGGACGTGCGCAGAGTGGTGCGCCTGGTGGACATCAACGAATACAAGCGCCGGCAGGCGCCGATTGGTGTGCGTATTACCGAGCGAGGTTTTGGCAAGGATCGTCGCTACCCGATCACCAATGGCTGGAAACCGGGCAGCTGAAGGAAAAGAGGGTGGGTGAGGTCAGTCCTCGCCCACCAGACCGAAAGTGACCACATTCAGGAGCGAGCGATCCTGGCGACGCAGCCGGTCAGACTGATAGTCTCCGTTGTCGGCAAAAACATCGCTTTCCGGGAAATTCTTGCGCAGGGTGGCTACCGAGTCTTCGGCGGCATCGTCCAGTTCCAGTACCCGGTAGGTATCGGTGAGCAGAATCAGTGCTTCTTCCACCGCCGGTGTGGACGGAAAATTTTCCACTACATAGCGAGCGCGGGTGTTTGCCGCCAGGTACGCTTCGCGTTTGATGTAATAACGCGCCGCGTGCAGCTCCAGGGCCGCCATACGGTTGCGCACAGCGATCATTCGCTGGCGGGCATCGGCAGCGTACTTACTGTCCGGAAAGCGGTTCAGAAGCTGTGAGAAATCACGGAAAGCCTGCAACTGCTCACCCGGGTTTCGGGCTGTCACATCAATGGGTAGGTAGCGTGCAGCCAGGCCCAGATCCATATTGTAGGAGGCAAGTCCGCGCATATAGAGGGCATAATCCAGATGCTCGCTTTGCGGGTTCAGGCGCATAAAGCGGTCGGCGGCGGCTCGTGAACCTTCCAGGTCCATATTCTGATAGCGGGCATAGATCAGGTCCAACTGGGCCTGTTCGGCATATCGACCGAAAGGATAATAGGTTTCCAGAGAGTCCAGATTCTCCTCCGCCTCGTTGAAATTGCCCGAGTTCATGGCCTGCCGGGCATTCTCGTAGTAGGTTTTTTCCGGCAGCACTTCCGCCTCTTTCTGGGTCGCACAACCGGCGGCCAGAGCAATGAAAGTGGAAAGTAGCAGTAAACGGACAACTGATCTCATGCCGGAATCCCGTATAATGTTGTAATTCAATGAATGGGCCATTGTAACGGGGAACCAGCTCCGTGTGCAGTGTTTGCGAAATCTTGTTGGCCTAATCTGACCGAAAGGTAACCTATGTCTTCCGAAAATCGAATTACCGGCCACTACAACGTTCCTCCGGAACTGAGTGGAAAACGCCTTGACCAGGCCGCGGCGGAGCTGATCTCCGAACATTCACGCTCGCGCCTGCAATCCTGGATCAAAAACGGATCGCTGACCGTCAATGGCAAATCCCGCAAGCCCCGGGATAAAGTGATGATCGGCGATGAACTGGCGCTGGATGCCGAGCCGGAAGCACAAGTAACCTGGCAGGCCGAACCGATTACGCTGGATATTGTGTATGAAGACGAGCATCTGCTGGTGATCAATAAACCCGCAGGCTTGGTGGTTCACCCCGCCGCCGGCCATGCCGATGGCACCCTGGTAAACGCCTTGCTCAATCACGCCCCGGAAGTGGAAAACCTGCCCCGGGCCGGCATCGTTCACCGTCTCGACAAAGACACCTCCGGTATTATGGTGGTGGCCCGCAGCCTGATTGCCCACACCTCACTGGTGGAGCAACTGCAAACCCGGACCATGGGGCGTGAATATGAAGCCGTGGTGGTTGGCTCCCTCACTGGCGGCGCCACAATCGATGAACCGATTGGCCGCCATCCGCAGGACCGCAAACGCATGGCCGTCGTGGCCAGCGGCAAACCCGCTGTGACCCATTACCGGCTGATCGAGCGCTTCGCCTCTCACACGCACATTCACTGCAAACTCGAAAGCGGCCGAACCCACCAGATCCGCGTGCACCTGGCTCACGTACGCCACCCGCTGGTCGGTGATCCGGTCTACGGCGGCCGGCTGCGCCTGCCCAAAGGCACCACCGAAGAACTCAGAGAAGTGCTTGCCGCCTTCACCCGTCAGGCCCTGCACGCCAGAAAACTGACCCTGGAACATCCCGAAACCGGCGAAATCCTCAGTTGGGAGGTGCCCCTGCCGGATGATATGGTCAACCTGATAGAAGCCCTGCGCCAACACGCCCGGGAGCTGGAAGGCCGTGATTACTGAAGCGCACATCATCCACCCGGACTGGCCCGCCCCGGCCAACGTCCGGGCCCTGTGCACCACCCGCCACGGCGGCGTAAGCGAACCGCCCTGGCAAACCCTCAACCTGGGTAGCCACGTTGGCGACCAACCCGAACACGTACAGCAAAACCGCCACCTTCTGGCCGACTACGCCGGCCTGAAAGCCGATGACATCGGCTGGCTCAACCAGGTACACGGCACAAACGTTGTCGAGTTGACCGAAGCGAATGCCGGCAACTACCCGGATGCAGACGCCAGCTACACCCGCCACCCCGGCATCGCCTGCGCCATCCTTACCGCTGACTGCCTGCCAGTCGTGCTGGCGGACCAGAACGGCACCACCATTGGCGCCGCCCACGCCGGCTGGCGTAGCCTCTGCGGCGGTGTACTGGAAAACCTGATTACCGCTATGGCCATCACCCCGGCCAACCTGATCGCCTGGCTGGGCCCTGCAATAGGCCCCGAAAGCTTCGAAGTCGGCCCCGAAGTCCGGGAAGCGTTCATGGCCCATCACCCGGAAGCCGAAAAAGCCTTCACCCCAACCGGTGCCCGTCCCGGTCACTACATGGCTGACATCTACCAACTGGCGCGAATCCGGTTAACCAACGCAGGTGTTGCGGCTATTCACGGCGGTGGATTGTGCACGGTTACCGACGCTGAGCGTTTTTATTCTTTCAGAAGGGATGGCCAGACAGGCCGAATGGCAACGCTGGTCTGGTTAGGAAATAACGGCTCCTAAGTCTCTGGAAGTTAACGCCTGAAATCCGGGGGCTGGTGCAGGAATCCTTTTCCAGAAATTTCTGCAGCATGGATGCTGCAGAGAAGCGTACAGGGATGTATTCACAGCGTTTTCTGGAAAAGGATTCCTGTGCCGGCCCTTGCACCATTGGTAGCAGTCCCAATATGGACGTGGTCAAAATGGTTTCTGGAAAGACCGTTCAGTACCTGGCCAAGCACCATTTATAAGCACAATCCCCGAATGACGACCGTCAAATTTCTGACGAATTTGCCCGGCCGAACTTGAAGTCCCCCCACTTGCCCCTACATTAAAGACAAAGCAATCCGAATACCCCGATATCAAAAACGGGTATTCACCAGAGAAATTCGGGGAAGCGAACACATGAGAATCGACAAACTCACCAGCAAACTGCAAACCGCCCTCGCGGACGCGCAGTCCATTGCGGTAGGCAAAGACCACAACTTCA
>Ga0209300_1000281_pt1 | contig 29496 bp, 29 predicted proteins | sample Shrwel_input2_RT_FD_187535 | JGI IMG/M metagenome (GOLD analysis project Ga0209300, IMG submission 187535) | Subsurface microbial communities from deep shales in Ohio, USA - Utica-3 well 1 S input2 RT (SPAdes) (version 2) ... | reverse complement strand
AGATCATCGACCTGAAGGAATACTCAGGCGGTGCAGGTGCTGAAGCCTACGGCTTTGGTGAAGAGGATGGCTACGAAGCGGAGGTTACCCCCGCAGTGCAGAATGATTTTGCCGAAGAAAATTCTGAGGACTTCTGACCCTCAAGAATACATCTCCTCCCGTATCAACGTAGATCAGGCTAGTGGCTGCTGGAATTGGGTTAAGTCCCTAGGCAGTCACGGCTACGGCAATGCGTGGGTAGAGAATGTATTCTATTTGGCACACCGTTTGTCCTATCTGACATTCATTGGACATATCCCAGCAGGCTGGCAGATAGACCACGCCTGTCGTAACCGTCGCTGTGTAAACCCATCACATTTGGAGGCAGTTACGCAGCAAGAAAATATAAGACGACAATATTTGTGGCCACGAAAAAGAAACAGTCCGAAAAACAGGTTGGTATGAAGTACGGCTTTCGCTCCGGTTTAGAGGAGCGAATCGCAGAGAACCTCACATTGAAAGGTGTGAAGTTTTTGTTTGAAGAACTGGTTATCCCTTACGTGAAGCCAGAGAAGCAAGCCAAGTACACGCCAGACTTCCTGCTACCCAACGGCATCATTATCGAGAGCAAGGGTCGATACCTCACGGAGGATCGTCAGAAACATTTGCTCGTCCAGAAACAACACCCAGAGTACGACATCAGGTTCGTCTTCAGTAACTCAAAGACCAAGATCTCAAAGCGGTCCAAGACCACTTACGCAGACTGGTGCGAGAAGCATGGGTTCCTCTACGCAGACAAGGACATTCCTGATGCGTGGCTGAAAGAATAATATGTATAATTCCAACACAAAGAATCGTAGCAAAACTGATTTTATCGCCATTCATTGCAGCGCCACAGGCCCCAAGCAGAACATCGGCGCAGCAGACATCAACAAGTGGCACCGCGCCAAGGGCTGGGCCTGCATCGGCTACCACTACGTCATCAAGCGTGATGGTACAATTGAGCAGGGCAGGGACGAGAAGGTCATCGGCGCACATGTCGAGAACTGGAACGCTTCGTCTCTCGGCATCTGCATGGTCGGTGGTGTCAACGCTGACGATGTCAAGAAAGCTGAGAACAACTTCACGCCTGAGCAATTTGTCTCGCTGAAGAAACTACTGATTGATCTCAAGGTGCGTTACCCGAAGGCCAAGATTCAGGGACACAAGGATTTTCCAAAGGTCGCCAAGGCATGCCCATCTTTTGATGTTGCTGCATGGTTGAAGGCCAGCGGACTCTAAGGTTGCTCATATAGAATACTCAAACTTAAAGGACATATGGATAAGGACGAAAGCACATTTCTAAGACACATCGCTTGTGAGAACTGCGGTTCGTCCGACGCCAATAGTTTGTATTCGGATAACCACCAGTTCTGTTTCGCCTGCAACACGCACGTACAAGGTGACGGCACATGTTCGGAAGTACCAGCAAAACGTATGAAATCAGCAGACCTCATTCAAGGGCAGTATCAGGATCTTATCAAGCGAGGCATCCGCGAGGAGACTGCACGGAAGTTCGGCTACCAAGTGGGCGAGCACAACGGCAAGAAGGTTCAGATTGCCCCGTACTTCGATGCCAGTGGCGCTATGGTGGCCCAGAAGATCCGTGGTGCCGACAAGAGCTTCAGTGTCCTCGGAGACATATCCTCAGCACAACTCTTCGGTGCAAACCTATGGAACTCAGGCAAGAAGATCGTCGTCACTGAAGGCGAGATAGATTGTCTGACTGTCTCTCAGGTGCAGGGCAACAAGTGGCCTGTGGTCTCCGTCCCTAACGGTGCTCAGGGGGCAAAGAAATCCATTGCAAAAAATTTGGAGTACTTCGAGAAGTTCGAAGAAGTCATCTTCATGTTTGACATGGACGAGCCAGGCAAGAAGGCCGCAGCAGATTGTGTGCAGCTCTTCGAGCCAGGCAAGGCGAAGATCGCCAGCCTTCCCTTCAAGGATGCTAACGAGTGCCTCTCACAGGGACAGCCTGAGGCTATCGTCAGCGCAATGTGGAATGCGAAAGTGTTCCGGCCTGACGGTATCCTTGCAGGCACTGACCTGTGGGAGGAAGTCTCCTCGACTGACACCACACAAGCCATTGCCTATCCATGGTCCTCTCTCAACGAGCTGACCCATGGTGCTCGCAAGGGTGAGCTGGTGACACTCACGGCAGGGTCAGGCGTAGGTAAGTCAGCAGTGGTCCGAGAGATTGCCCATCACCTCCTCAAGGCAGGCGAGACAGTCGGCATGATCATGCTCGAAGAGAACCCTAAGCGTACCGCTCTCGGCCTCATGGGCATCGAGATGAACAAGCCTTTGCACCTCAACATGGATGGAGTCGATGAACACCAATTGCGTAGTGCCTTCGGGGCTACTGTCGGTTCTGGTAACCTATATCTCTACAACCATTTTGGTTCTAGCGACATTGACAATCTGCTTTCCCGAATCCGCTTTCTGGCTAAGGGTTGTGGCTGCCAGTGGATTATGCTCGATCACCTTAGTATCGTTGTGTCTGGTCTGGGCGATGGTGATGAACGACGATTGATCGACAACGCCATGACCATGCTGCGCACACTGGTTGAAGAGACAGGCGTTGGTATGTTCCTCGTGTCACACCTCAAGCGTCCTTCAGACGGCAAGGGACATGAAGAGGGTGGCAAGACATCACTCTCGCAACTCCGTGGCTCACACTCCATCGCTCAGTTGAGCGACATGGTGATTGGCATGGAGCGCAACCAGCAGGGAGAAGATCCCAATGTCACCACACTGCGTGTCCTCAAAAACAGATTCTCAGGTGAGACAGGCATGGCTGGCTACCTCAAGTATGACCGCGACACAGGACGACTCTCAGAGACGACTGTGGATTTTAAAGATGAAACTACTCAGGAATTCTAATGACTCAGAACGAAATCATCCTCCAGCATTTCAAGAAAGCCAAAAGCATTTCGCAGCGTGAAGCCTTGGTGGATTACTCTATCCAGTCTTTGACCAAACGTATCAGCGAGCTGAAGGCAATGGGCTACAACATCATGACCCAGTTCAAGAAGCACCCAGTGACTGGCCAGCGTTACGCACGGTACGTCCTCACCAAGGGCTGACATGAACGTCATCCTGCTGTTGTTCCTATTCTCACTCAATGGTGATCTGGAGGATGTCAAGGCATTCCCAGGCTTCACCAAGATGGAAGAGTGCAAGCAGCAAGCCGTTGAAGCACAGAAGTATTACGCTGAGAGAGGCCTGAAGGTTAAAGGCCTCTGCGTCAACGACATTTAAAATTGCGGACAGAGTGTCTGAAGGTAGCACTTTTGGCTTCCACCCAAACAGCTCGGGTTCGATTCCCGATGTCCGCTCCATACATTAACGCACGTCGAAAGGGACAGCGTGGCACTTATATTCGATTTGGAAACAGATGGTTTGCTTGATGAAGTTTCTAAGATTCATTGCTTGGTTATGAAGTGGACTGATACCGGAATCGTAAAGACGTTCACAGCAGAGAACATGGAGGAGGGAATTGAGGCTCTTCTTTGGTCTGATGGTCCTATCACTGGGCACAACGTGATTAAGTACGACATCCCCGTCATCAAGAAGCTCTACCCATGGTTCACCGTGGATGAGAGTAAGGTCTTCGATACCCTAGTCGCCACGCGCCTTGTCTATTCCAACGTCAAGGACACCGACAACATTCTCCTCAAGCAGGAGAAGCTGCCTGGCAAACTATTTGGATCACACTCACTGGCTGCATGGGGTCATCGCATCGGCAACTACAAGGGTGACTACACGGGTGGCTGGGAGACATTCTCTCAGGAGATGCTGGACTACTGCGTCCAAGACGTAGAGGTCACCGCGCACCTGTATCAGAAGCTGGTGAATGAGAACTATTCTCAACAAGCACTGGAGCTGGAGCATCAGGTGGCTTGGCTCATGGCGCAGCAGGAACGCAATGGTTTCTGCTTTGACATGGAGAAAGCCGCAGCCCTGTTGGCTCGCCTAGTGCAGCGCCGTGGGGAGCTGGAGAGAGAACTCAAGGAGTACTTTGGCTCTTGGGACATCCAGCTCCCCGACTTCGTACCTAAGGTCAACAACAAGGCCAGAGGGTATGTGAAGGGTGTGCCTGTTCCGAAGACTAAGACCATTGAGTTCAACCCGTCGTCTCGTGATCACATCGCAGATCGACTGATGACTCTCTACGGCTGGAAGCCTGTGGACTTTACCGAAGGTGGCAAGCCGCAGGTCGATGAAGTGGTTCTCGGCAAGCTGACCTATGAACCTTGTAAACAACTCACTGAATATCTCTTGGTCCAGAAGCGTATCTCCCAGCTGTTTGAGGGCAAGCAAGCGTGGATGAACTGCGAGAAGAAAGGCAAGATCCATGGATCTATTAATCCTAATGGTGCTGTCACTGGTCGCGCTACTCATAGCTACCCCAACATCTCTCAGGTACCTTCGTCGCAATCACCCTATGGACATGAGTGTCGAGAACTCTTTACTGTTCCTGCTGGGTGGACTCTTGTTGGTGCTGATGCTTCAGGCTTGGAGCTAAGGTGCCTGGCTCACTTCATGGCGAAGTGGGACGGTGGCAAGTACGCTGAGGTTCTCCTCGGCGGTGACATTCACACAGAGAATCAAAAGGCTGCTGGCCTAGAGACTCGCAACCAAGCAAAGACATTTATTTATGCATTCCTCTATGGAGCAGGAGACGCAAAGATTGGTTCCATCGTTGGCGGTTCTGCAGGTGAAGGACGGAAACTCAAGACGAAGTTTCTTAAGTCGCTGCCAGCCCTCGGACGACTTGTCGATGCTGTTCAACAGGCTGCTAAACGCGGCTATCTTGTCGGGCTTGACGGGCGCAGAGTACACGTTCGAAGTTCACACGCTGCATTGAACACGCTTCTGCAGTCAGCCGGTGCGATGGTTTGTAAGCGGTGGATCATTGTTGCCGAGAAGATGATGCTGGACCGTGGATACAAACATGGTTGGGATGGCGACTTCGCATTCTGCGCATTCAGTCACGATGAAATTCAGGTAGCAGTCCGCTCATCTGAGATCGCTGCAGCATTTCAACAGGTGGTTGTCGAGGCGATGGCCTCAGTACAACTGACATTTAACTTTCGTTGTCCTTTGGCATGTGAGTCAAAGGTCGGAAAGGATTGGAGTGAAACTCACTAGTTCACGGAACACCCCACGGCCTTTGCGTTTTGTACAGCTGCCGACTTCTTGCTGGGTTGTGGCCAGTCATAAGGTCAACCCAGACGGATACTTCCGCTACAACCTCGGTGGCCGAATCAACGGAAAGCCTCTGATGTTCCATCGGATCATGTGGGAGTTGAAGCGTGGTCCTATTCCAGAAGGCTTCGAAATCAACCACCTGTGTAGCAACAGAGGCTGCTGTAACGTAGAGCACTTAGAGTGTATCGACGGTACGGAGCACGCAATCTTGGGAAACAAGCAGCGTTGGAAACTTCCATCCGGCATTGTCTCCAAGAAGCTATGACGAGAGCCACGACCAACGAGATACTTCACAAGGCTTATTGCCATGGCCTCAGCCTTCAGTCGAACTACGTAAGACAGTACGACCAACAGGTTGCAGCCTTGGCTAGCCTTGGGTTGATCACCACAAAAATTGCTCCCCATTCATACGGGCGAATATGGCGAATAACGGAAGAGGGTCTGGGCCTCCTCCGTGACGAAGGGTACCTATGAATGACAATCCAATTGTCGAAGTGATTGAACAGGAAATACACAATTACAAAGACTTCAGACCAAGCAGCCTGACATTTCTTGGCCGACATATGTCTGTTCAGTTTATCGAAGAAGGACCGTGGGGCGCAGATGTCTATGGAGACTTCTATCCAAAGGAACAGCGCATACGTGTTCTCGATGGCCTGACTCCTATCGAGGAGCTGGACACCTTCCTGCATGAAGTCATCCACATGTGTATGTTCTACATGCACATCATGATGGGGCAGGTGGATGAGGAGATGATCACTCATCGGCTGGCCACAGGTCTGTCCTCAGTCCTCGCAGAGAATCCACAGGTTGCCGATTACCTCGCAGCCATTACCGCAACGAGCACACACGACATCACAGAGGACTAAATGATTATTGCCGACATGGACGTTGAGTATCTTGATCACATGGGGGACGACCTCGCAACTGTGAATGCAGCGCGAGTCAGCTTCCAGAAAGAACATGGCGAATGGCTTGATGGCCACGACAACAAGCTGGTCTCCTACTTGGCGAGGCATGACCACTGGTCACCCTTTGCACACTCAACGGTGAAGTTCCGTGTCAAGGCACCGATCTTCGTGGCTCGCCAGTTGGCAAAGCATCAGGTTGGCTTTGCATGGAATGAAGTCTCTCGCCGCTATGTGGACGAAGAGCCTGAGTTCTATATGCCGTCAGGCTTTCGAGCCAAGGCAGAGAGCGTCAAGCAGGGATCTTCTGCTGACATCGTTCCAGTGATTGGCGGCAAGCTTCTCTTAAAGCCCACCACGGCTTGTCAAGAAGCTACCGCAATGTGTCTAGAGACCTACCTGATGATGCTCCGTGGCGGTGTCTGTGCAGAGCAGGCTCGCATGGTCCTGCCTCAAAATACCATGACCGAGTGGATCTGGACAGGCAGTCTCTATGGCTGGGCACGGGTCTGCAAGCTGCGACTCGACTCCCACACCCAGAAGGAAACCCGTGATGTCGCAAAGCTCATCGCCAACGAGATGGCGGCTCTCTTTCCAGTCTCATGGAAAGCCCTGATGTTTGACGAGAAGAAGGAGAAGCTATGCGCCTTGGTGTCATAGATGCAGACATCCTAGCCTACCAAGCAGCAGCCGCTGCAGAGCAGGCGTATGACTGGGGTTATGGTATGTGGACCCTCCACGGTTTTGAGAGTGATGCCATAGCTGCCTTTGAGTCAGCCCTAGGCCGTATCAAGGACAGGACCGAAGCCTCCAAGCTGGTGCTGGCCTTCTCGGACAAAGCCAACTGGCGCAAGACCGTGCTGGCTAGTTACAAGAGCAATCGTGTGGGTGTCCGTAAGCCGATGCTCTTGGGCTTCCTCAAGCAGTACGCAGAGAATCGCTATGATTGCCGATCGATCCCCACTCTTGAAGGTGATGATGTCCTTGGCATGATCGCCACGGCTCCTATGAAAACAGACCTCGTCATCTGCTCCCTCGACAAGGATCTGAAGACAATACCAGGCCATCACTACAACTTTGGCAAGGATGAGTTCTTCACGATCACCGAAGAGGAGGCTGACCACTGGCATCTGCTGCAGACCCTGACCGGTGACACCACCGATGGGTACGCAGGATGTCCAGGCATTGGCCCTAAGACAGCCGAGAAGCTCCTAGCTGACGGTGATGGTTGGGAAGCTGTAGTCAAAGCCTATGAGAAGGCAGGGCTGTCTGAAGAGGAGGCATTGGTGCAGGCACGAGTAGCTCGCATCCTCCGCCACAATGAGTACGACTTTACAAATCAACAGGTAAAACTATGGACCCCCAACTAAAACAATTCTTTGGAAGTGAGGATGCCTTTGAGGTTCCACCTCTTCCGACCAAGCAGATTGGCGGTGACCATTACCTCAAGGCCATCCAGCCGTGGGACATCATCCGTGCATGGGGTCTGAACTACTGGGAAGGCAATATCGTCAAGTATGTTCTGCGTCACCGCTACAAGAACAAGCTTGAGGACATCGAGAAGGCCATCCACTATCTGGAATTTATGCGAGACAACTATGAGGAACTCTATGAATCTAAGTGAGTACCAGCGCGATGCCATGGCCTTCCGCCTGCCTAGCGCCAACCCAGAGTACGCCCTGCTGAATCTCTCAGGTGAAGTGGGTGAGGTGATGTCTCTGGTCGCCAAGTCTATCCGAGACGGCTGCAACACTGCTGAGTACCTGAACGACATGGAGAAGGAACTGGGGGATGTCCTCTGGCATCTCGCAGCGATTGCAGATGATCACGACCTCGACCTCGGTCGCATTGCAGAACTAAACATTTCAAAACTATCGAGCCGCCGTGCTCGCAATAAACTACAAGGATCCGGTGACAATCGCTAACCCATCGCTACGTGCGCAGCTCATTACAAGACGCACATACAATCGCCCTACAGACGATACCGGCAAGAACTTCGAGACTTGGGAGCAGACCGTAGACCGAGTCATTGGCCACCAGGCTTGGCTCTGGGACCGTGCTGGTTCCGCTAATCACAGTGAACTCGAAGAACTCCGTAAGCTCATGCTGGATCGCAAGGTGTTGATGTCTGGCCGTACCCTTTGGTTGGGCGGCACATCCGTCGCACAGAAGCGCGAAGCTTCTCAATTCAATTGTTCATTCACTCATGTCGAAACTGTTCAAGATGTTGTTGACTGCCTGTGGCTCCTGCTTCAGGGCTGCGGTGTTGGCTTCCGCCCTATCATTGGTCAACTTACGGGATTCCGTAAGCCGATCAAGGAACTGGAAGTTATCCACTCCAGCCGTACCGAGAAAGGTGGACAAGAGCATAACTCTGAAACCTTCAAAGACGGAGTCTGGACCATCGTCGTTGGAGACTCAGCCGAAGCATGGGCCAAGTCCATTGGTAAGCTGGCCGCTCATCCATTTCCCGCCGATAAACTTGTACTCGATTTTTCGAACATCCGCCCAGCGGGAGAAAGACTGAAGGGTTATGGTTGGATCTCATCCGGTGACGCAGCGATTGCTAAAGCTTATGAAGCAATCTTTCATATATTTAATCGTCGTGCCGGTTCGCTGCTTACTCGCATTGATATTCTTGATGTTGTTAACTGGCTTGGTACTGTGCTTAGTTCTCGCCGTTCCGCTGAGATCGCTCTCTTCGAATACGGTGAAGACGAGTGGCAAGAGTTTGCCGTGGCAAAGAAAGACTGGTGGGTAAACAACATCCAGCGAGCGCAGTCCAACAACTCGCTGCTGTTCAAGAACAAGCCTCTGCGTTCTGAACTCGCAGCTATCTTTGATCTGATGGTTGCATCTGGTGGTTCTGAGCCAGGTTTTGTTAACAGCCAGACAGCCATCAAACGTGCTCCGTGGTTTAAGGGTTCGAACCCATGTGTTGAGATCCTGCTCGGAAATAAGAGCTTCTGTAATTTAACCGAAGTAGATGTGGGTAAGTTCAAGGGTGACTCGTCGGGTCTCCGTAGGGCTATCCATCTTGCCGCCCGTGCCAACTACAGACAGACTTGCGTCAATCTTCAAGATGGCATCCTGCAGGAAGCATGGCACTTGAACAACGACTTCCTGCGGCTGTGTGGTGTAGGCCTAACCGGCATCGCTCGTCGTCCAGATCTCGGTCCATACGACTACGTTGAACTGCAGCGCACGGCTACGTCAGGCGCATATATGATGGCTGATGAACTGGGGACTCCTCGTCCCAAGAACGTCACCACGGTTAAACCATCAGGCACCTTGTCGAAGATCATGGATACTACAGAGGGTGTTCACAAACCCCTAGGTAAGTACCTGTTCAACAACGTGAATTTCTCTAAGCATGACCCGTTGGTCGCTCTGTGCCGTGCCTCTGGCTACAAGGTTCTGGAGAACCCGTCTGACCCTGAATCGATCCTGATCACCTTCCCTGTAAGCTGGGATGACGTACCATTCGACAAGTTCACCAAGGACGGCATCGACATGGAAGTCAACCTAGAGTCAGCCTTGAGCCAGTTGGAACGCTACAAGATGCTGATGGAGAACTGGTGTCAGCAGAATGTCTCAGCCACGATCAGCTACTCGGTAGATGAGGTTGACGACATCGTAGATTGGCTGATGGACAACTGGAATGTGTACGTTGGTGTATCCTTCCTGTTCCGTGCTGATCCTACCAAGACAGCTAAGGATCTTGGATACCTCTACCTGCCGCAGGAAGTGGTGACCAAGGCTGTGTTTGATGAATATGTTTCCCGTATCCAGCCTCTGGAGATCGACAAGGCGAATAGCTTTGAGGAAATCCAAGGTGAGGATTGTTCAACTGGTGCTTGCCCAATACGCTAATGACAACAAAACGCACATCGAAATATCGTGCTAAGGAGGAGGACAGCCCACGGGCTGTTCTTCTGCCAAAGAACGAGAACCAAGCCGCCTACATTAAAGCCCTGAAGTCATCACCTCAGGTCATCGTTACAGGACCAGCAGGTACCGGCAAGACATACATTGCATCGACCTATGCTGCCTCTCTGTTTAAGGCGGGGAAGATCGACAAGATCATTCTGACCAGACCCAACGTGGCTGCTGGACGATCTTTAGGTTTCTTCCCAGGCTCCATGGAAGAGAAGATGGCTCCATGGGTGATCCCGTTCACTGATGTGCTGCAGGAGTTCCTCGGAGCTGCTGCCTACGAGATCGCTGCAAAGAAACGACAGATCGACATTGTGCCTTTCGAGGTGATGCGTGGGCGTACATTCAACAACGCCTTCGTGATCCTCGATGAAGCCCAGAACACCAGCCCTGCTGAGATGAAGATGTTCCTCACCCGTATCGGGGAGGAGTCTCAGGTGCTGCTGAACGGGGACATCAAGCAGTCAGATCTCAAGACGACCTCTGGTCTCAAGGCCATTATTGATATGGTCAAGAACCAGAGACTTCCTGTAGAACATGTCGAATTTACAATAGACGATATTGTCAGATCAGACATCTGCGCAATGTGGGTCAAGGCCTTTGACAAGGTTGGCATGTAACCTTTGGTTGCCCACATGGAAAGAACAAATGGATAACTCTAAGTTTCCTACTATACCGAAAGCAATTCTAGACGAGATCTCCAAGAGGTTCCCCGACGTTATGCCGGATGCCTCGGACAGCTTGGATCAGATTAGATTCCAGCAAGGTCAAATCTCAGTCGTTCGGTTCCTCAAGCACCAATTTCATTTACAGAATCAGAACATCTTGGAGACTTAACTTTATGTGTTTCTCGTCACCTAGCCCCCCACCAGCTCCACCGCCACCAGCAGCCATGGCTCCAATGCCCTTGGCTACCGTGCAACCGAGTGATGGTAACAACCGCAAAGATTCCGGCTACCTGAATTCTATGCGTGGGCGCAACTCCCTGCGAATTGATCGCACCCAGCCAGGCACCGGTTCCACCGGTAGCGGCCTTAACATCCCTTCGTAAAGGTAGGCATGGAATACCAGAAACCGAATGAGCAGAAAGGCTCTGCAGCAGGGCTTTATGCCAGGCTGGAGTCTGATCGCCTTACCTTCTTGGATCGAGCACGGGATTGCAGCAAGTACACTCTCCCGACTCTGATCCCTCCTAGTGGTCACTCAAGCGCCACCAAGTACTACACTCCGTATCAAGGTGTTGGTGCTCGTGGCGTGAACAACCTTGCCTCAAAGCTGCTGCTTGCACTGCTGCCTCCTAACTCGCCATTCTTCCGCCTACAGATTGATGACTTCACTCTGGAAGAACTGACGCAGCAGGAAGGCATGCGAGCACAGGTCGAGGAAGGTCTGAACAAGATTGAACGTGCCGTACAGTCTGAAGTCGAAGCAGGCGCTATCCGCGTCTCAGCCTTCGAAGCCATGAAGCATCTTCTGGTCTCCGGTAACGCTCTCCTCTACATGCCTGACACAGGTGGTATGCGGGTGTTTCCTTTGGAGAAGTATGTCGTCCGTAGAGATCCTATGGGCAATGTGCTCGACATCATCGTCAAGGAAGTGGTCTCACCAGACACGCTTCCCAAAGATGTCCAAGAGATGCTGGGCTACGATAAGGAAGACACCGACTATCACGACAAGGTCAGCAACTCGAAAACCTGTGACATCTACACCCATGTTCGTCTGGAAGATGGTGGCTGGAAGATTCATCAGGAAATCAAGGGCATGATTGTGCCAGGCTCTGAGGGTACTTACCCGAAAGAGAAGACCGCATGGATACCTGTACGCTTCACCAAGGTGGACGGTGAGAACTATGGCCGTGGTTATGTTGAAGAGTATCTCGGTGACATCAAGTCGCTAGAGGGTCTCTCGCAGGCCATCGTTGAGGGTTCTGCAGCAGCAGCCAAGGTTATCTTCCTCGTCAATCCTAATGGCACCACCAGCCAGCAGACTCTTGCAGAAGCTCCTAACGGGGCAGTGGAAGAGGGCAATGCTGCTGATGTCACGGTCCTGCAACTCCAGAAGTACAATGATTTCCGTGTTGCTCTGGAGACCATCAACACCATCAACGAACGCTTGGCCTACGCCTTCCTGTTGAACTCCGCTGTGCAACGCAACGGAGAACGGGTGACTGCTGAAGAGATCCGCTACATGGCGGGTGAACTGGAGTCAGCTCTGGGCGGCATCTACTCGATCCTCTCCCAAGAGTTTCAGTTGCCTTTGGTCAACCGCATCATGTTCGCCATGGAGCGCAAGAAGAAGCTTCCTGTGCTGCCTAAGGGTACCGTCAAGCCAGTCATCGTGACCGGCATGGAGGCCTTGGGTCGTGGCAACGACATGACCAAGCTCAACACGTTCTTCCAAGGTGCTGTGCAGATCGCTCAGTTGCCTCCAGAGATCAACAAGCCTGACGCTTTGATGCGCTTGGGTACGTCTCTGGGCATCGACATGAAGGGCCTCGTCAAGAGTGCTGAAGAGCTGCAGCAAGAGATGCAACAGCAGCAACAGATGGCGATGATGCAACAGGCAATGCCAAATCTGATCAACCAAGGTGGCGCTCTGATGAAGCAGAACATGGCTGACTCAGCCGCTGCACAACAAGAAGGAGCACCTGGTGGCTAATGCTATCCCAACAAGTGCTGCCCCTAAGAAAGAGCCTAAGGAAACCCCTAAGGCTCCAGCCAACGTCGAGTACGTGGGTGAGGGTGCAGATAAAGTTAAATTCACAGTAGATCCAAAAGCCAAACATACCCGCGTTTATTCAAGCGGTATGATTGTCGTGACCTACTAATAGGACATCAATGGTAGATACAGTTGTTATTCAGAGTACTCCTCAGGAAGCCCCTGAGGATCACGATCAGAAGATGATGGACTTGGTCGATAAGGCTAATGCTCCACTGCCCGTCGAGGGCGCTGAAGGTACTCCCCCTGAAGATCGCCCACAGTGGCTCCCTGAGAAATTCAAGACCGCTGAAGAGATGGCCAAGGCCTACTCTGAGCTGGAGTCGAAGCTCGGTGCTCCTAAGGCACCTGCAGAAACCCCAGCAACGCCGGTAGCCGATCCCGCTGCTGCCACGGAGGCAGACGTAGAGAAGGCTCTGGCACCCAAGGGTCTGGTTCTTCAGGACTTCAATGCCGAGTTTGCCAAGAATGGTGAACTGTCAACGGACAGCTACGAGAAGCTCGCGGCTGCTGGCTATGACAAGGCGCTGGTGGACCAGTTCATCGAGGGCCAGAAGGCTCGCACTGTTCAGTTCGAAAGCCAAGTCATGGCTGAGGTTGGCGGTTCTGACGCCTATGGTGACATGGTCACTTGGGCCAAGGCCAATCTGACCCCTGCAGAGATCGATGCGTACAACACTCAGATCGGCTCAGGGAAGCCAGAGAACGCCAAGCTGGCAGCTATGGGTCTCAAGGCTCAGTTCGACAAAGCCAATGGTTCAGACCCCCAGCGATTGCTTGGTGGTCAGGCCTCCGCTTCTTCCGCTGATGTCTTTGAGTCGATGGCTCAGGTAACTGCCGCTATGAAGGATCCTCTGTACAAGAACGATCCAGCCTACCGCGCCAAGGTTCAAGCCAAGCTTGGCCGCTCCAACGTCATTTAAGGACACACCATGAATCCCCTTCTCCTCGGAGGTCTTTTTGATCTCGCGGGGAAGGTCTTTGACAAGATCTTTCCCAATCCTCAGCAGGCTGCAGAAGCCAAGCTGAAACTCTTTGAGATGCAGCAGGCAGGGGAGCTTAAGGTTCTCGAAGCTGAGACGCAGTTGGCTCTCGGGCAACTCAAGGTCAATGAAGTCGAGGCAGGCTCTGACAGTCTTTTCAAGTCAGGCTGGAGGCCAGCCGTAGGTTGGACCTGCGTGATGGGCTTGGCGTACCAGTTTGTGGTGCTGCCATTCGCAACATTCTTTCTCGCTTGGTATAAGGTTGAGGCAACTTTGCCCATGCTCAATCTTGATACACTAATGACGCTTCTCTTTGGTTTGCTTGGCCTCGGTGCATACCGCACGGCTGAGAAGATCAAGGGTGTCACCAAGTAATCCATTTGCTTGTCCTAAGGACCACTTGGAAATTTCTGGTCACGGGAGAACCAGTACAAGAATCTCCCCACGAACCCTCCTTAGGTCCGTTGTCGCTACGGTTTAGCGTCTGACAGCTGGGAATAGACCAGCACCTTTCTCTGTGAAGAAGAGACATTCCGCACTGCGTTCTTACGCGGTGGAATTGCAATTCTAAGAAACGATTACACGACCTTTGCCCACTGCGGTGGATAACTCTGCGTGATGTGTGTCGGGACGAAGAGGTTGCTCAACCTTTCTTCAACTCACACGAGATAAATATATTATGGCAAATGCTACTCCTAGCCGCGTAGGTCAGATTAATACTGCTGGCGACGCTAAGGCTCTATTCCTCAAAGTTTTCGCTGGTGAAGTTCTCACCGCTTTTCAAGAGGCTACTGTTACTGCTGGTCGTTTTGCAGAGCGTACTATCGCTTCTGGCAAGTCGGCTCAGTTCCCTATTCTCGGCTCCATTGGTGCTGAATACCATGTGCCTGGCGCAGAGATCGTTGGTTCGGCTGTGCCTGCAAACGAGATCGTCATCACCATCGACGACCTGCTGATCAGCCATGCATTCTTGGCTTCGATTGACGAAGCTATGAACCACTACGATGTCCGCGCTCCTTACTCGACCGAAATTGGTCGTAAGCTGGCTTACACCAAAGACAAGCAGTTGCTGCAGTTGGCCATTCTGGCTGCTCGCGGTTCAGCCCCTGTCACTGGCGAAGCTGCTGGTGGTTCGGTTACTTCCGCCACGCTGTTGAGCGATGCTACGGGTGAGGCGCTGGTTGCTTCGCTGTTCGCTGCTGCTCAGGCAATGGACGAGAAGAACATCTCGGAAGATGGTCGTTGCGCATTCTTGGCTCCTGCCGCTTACTACCGTCTGGCTGCTAACACCAAGGTCATGAACAAGGACTGGGGTGGCGCTGGTGTCTACGCTGACGGCAAGGTTCTGCGCGTTGCAGGTATCGAGATCGTCAAGACCAACCACGCTCCTTTCGGCGCTACTATTGCTAACGCTTCGTTGGAAGCTGGTACGAGCAACAAGTATGCTGGCGTATTCACGAACACCGTCGGTGTTGTGGCTACCAAGGATGCTGTTGGTACCGTCAAGCTGATGGATCTGGCAATGGAGTCCGAGTACGACATCCGTCGTCAGGGTACTCTGATGGTTGCTAAGTACGCTATGGGCCACGGTGTCCTGCGTCCTTCATGCGCTATCGAACTGAAGACCATCTAATCACGGCTTACTAATTAAGGGTCACTCTAGCAATAGGGTGGCCCTTTTTTTTCTTATTGGATTGACTTATGGCCCTTACTTTAACATCGGAACTCGACGCTCTTAATATCATGCTAGGGACCATTGGTGAATCACCGATTAGTTCTCTAGATGCTGCTACGGGTTTCGTAGATGCATCCATCGCTCGCCAGATTCTGAAGGAAGTTTCCATTCAGGTTCAGGAAGAGGGTTGGCATTTCAACACTGAGAAAAACTTTGTGCTCACGCCAAGCTCGGACACTGGCGCAATCTCTGTGCCGTCCAATTGTATCGAAATAGATACGTCAGAAAAAGATCGCAACCTAGATGTGAGCATTCGTGGAACCCGTCTTTACAATCGCACTGAGCACACCTTCGTGTTCACAAAAAGCATCTCCTGCGACATGACCCTTCTGCTGGAGTTCGATGAGCTTCCTCAGGCTGCTCGCCACTACATTTCTGTACGTGCTGCCCGTGTCTTTCAGCAGCGAGTCGTTGGCTCTGATCTCCTCGGTTCATTCTCGGAGAAGGACGAGGTACGCGCTCGTGTCGCCCTGAAGCGGTTCGAATCAAAGACCGCAGACTATAACATCCTCACAGGCAATTATGATGTGATGAGAATTCTTGATAGGTAATTATGTCCCTCGTCTCTTCGAACATTCCTAATTTTGTCAACGGTGTATCTCAGCAACCCTTCACTCTTCGTCTGAGTTCTCAAGGAGAGATCCAAGAGAACGGCCTTTCGACAGTCTCTCAGGGATTGAAGAAGAGGCCACCGACGAAGCACCTCAAGAAGATCCAGTCAACGCCTCTGGCTGACTGTTTCATCCACACGATCAACCGTGATCTGAATGAACGTTACATCACTGTGGTCACCAATGGTGATCTCAAGGTCTACGATGTGGCTGGCAATGAGAAGACCGTGGCTTTCCCAAATGGGAAGTCCTACCTCGATGCTGCCACACCTTCCGCATCATTCGCTGCTGTCACCGTGGCTGACTACACGTTCCTTGTAAACAAGACCAAGACTGTTGCGGCAAACTCTACCCTGACCGCGTCTCGTCCCTTTGAGGCCCTGATCAACGTCAAGGCTGGCAACTATGGCAAGACCTACAACATCCTTATTGACGGTGTGACCAAGGGTACCTTTACGACTCCCGATGGTTCGACCGCTTCGATGGTCAGCCAGATCTCAACAGACTACATCGCAGGTCAGCTGAACTCCTCGCTGAATGCTAACGGCATCACCACTGCCAATGGTTGGACAAGGTCAATTGCCGGAGCCACGATATACATCTCTAGGACATCTTCAGATTTCACTATACGTGCCGAAGATGGCTTCAACGGTGGTGGCATGGTTGCCATCAAGGATCGTCTGCAGAAGTTTGCAGATCTCCCTGCGCAGCCTGATGTCAATGGGTTCACTGTGGAGATCACCGGTACTGGAGATACGAACAACAAGTTCGACTCCTACTATGTGAAATTCAATACGAACTACAGCACCAGTGGAGTAGGGGTCTGGCAGGAATGCCCGAAGCCAGGCATAAGCCTTGGGTTCACCGATGCATCCATGCCGCACGTTCTCGTTAGAGAATCTGATGGCTCCTTCACGATGAAGCAGGCCTCATGGGCTGACCGAGTTGCAGGTGATCTCACCTCCAACCCGCAGCCATCCTTCGTTACCCGCACGATCTCTGACATCTTCTTCTACAGAAACCGTCTGGGCTTCCTTGCAGATGAGGGCGTGATTTTCTCTGAGGCTGGAGAGTACTTCAACTTCCTGCGCACCACCGTCACTGACCTGTTGGATTCCGATCCGATTGATGTGAATGCAAGCCACACCAAGGTATCCCTGCTGAAGCATGCAGTCCCATTCAACAAGCAGCTCCTGCTGTTCTCTGAGCAGTCTCAGTTCATCATCGATCAGAATGACCTGCTGACTCCTAAGACCGTGGGCATCAAGGTGGCTACAGAGTTCCCGTGCAACGTGGTGGCCAAGCCTGTAGGTGTCGGCAAGAACATTTACTTCGCAGTGGATAAGGGTGAGTGGTCAGCATTCCGTGAGTACTTCACCGATCTTAACAATGCAGCGAATGATTCTCAGGACATCACTGGGCATCTTCCTACCTATGTACCGGCGAATGTCTTCAAGATCGCTACGGCTCCCAATGAGGACATCCTTGTTGCACTGACCCGTAACGAGCCAAGCTCGATCTACGTCTACAAGTACTTCTGGGCAGACAATGAGAAGCTGCAGTCATCATGGTCCAAGTGGACGTTTGACGATGATATCACGATTCTCAATGCTGACTTCATTGCCTCGGATCTCTTCCTGCTGATCAACCGTGCAGACGGTGTCTACATCGAGAAGATCAGCGTGTCTCTTGGTGATATTGGACAGGACGAACCATACTTGGTTCACTTGGATCGCAAGGTTCAGCTGGATTCTTCAGCTCTGACCTACGCATCCGGCTTCACGACAATCAACCTGACGACTCTTGGATTCAACCCTAGCGTTGGTAATTACCAAGTCGTGATCAAGGACCACCCAACATTCAAGAGTGGCGAGATCTTCAACGTCGTCTGGAATGGATCTACAGCAAGGGTTGCAGGTAACCTCACCGGTGCCTCTGTGGCATTCGGTAAGAAGTACACGTTGAAGTATCAGCTCTCTACGATCACCGTGAAGAACCCAGCCCCAGGTGGTGGCCAACGGTCAGACACTGAAGCTCGTCTACAGCTTCGTAAGGTCTCCTTCAACTACGCTGATGCAGGACTGTTCGATGTCATTGTGACCCCTGCAGGTCGCGAAGCATACACCTACACATACTCAGGAAAAATCCTAGGATCCGCATCGTCTACCATTGGTAGCTACAGTGTGTCTTCAGGACGTTTCTCTGTTCCTATTATCAGCCAGAACATTGGCACTTCGATTGTCATCCAAAATGATAGCGCACTCCCAAGTTCATTCCTCAGTGCAGACTGGGAAGGCTTCTACGTCAAGCGTAGCAGGGGACCGGCACCGGCCCTCTAACATTGAGGTCGTGGTCACAACCATTGACCATTGCTGGATGCTGGCAAAGACCATGCGGCAGGAAGACAGGGATGAGATCTGGCACCTCGCCAGACTCACTCCTAGAGATGCCCTTGAGGCTGCCTATGAGGCCTGTCCCTACAACCGCACCGTCCTGCTTGATGGCAAGGTAGTGGCGATCTTTGGATGCTCTGGAATCAAGGGTGAGGTGGGTGTCCCATGGATGCTCGCCTCACCACTACTCACGAAGATCCGTAAGTCGTTCCTCAGGGAATGCAGGGAGTTTCTTGCAGAGATGTCTGAGGAGTATTCGCTCCTCCAAAATATTGCGTGGTCCAAAAACACAGAGCACATACGTTGGCTCACATGGTTGGGCTTTACGTTCCAGCCAGGTGTTCCTATGGGGCCTGACAAGGAGATCTACATTCCATTTTATAAGGTTACTTAATTATGTGTCCTCCAATTATCGCGGCACTGCAGATTGCCAGCGCAGTCGGCTCTGTGGTTGCCCAAAAGTCCGCTGCAGATTCTCAGGCGGAATCGAATAGGCGGCAGTACGAGAACACCATGCGAGCGTACCGCGAGAACATCAATCAGACCAACCTCATGCAGCAACAGGAGCGTGAAGGCTCCATGCAGAAGTTGGAAGCAAACGATATTGCAGCACGAGCGGCAGCATCTAAAGCGCGAGTCTCTGCAGGTGAGAATGGCATCTCAGGGTTGTCCGTGGACGCTCTGATAGGCGACATCTCCATGAAAGAAAATCGCTACGATAGTTCTGTTGTCACGAACTTTGACCGTGCTGAAGGCGCAATCCGCAACCAGCGTGAGAACGTCTATGCCAATGCGGCAAGCACCATCAACAGTCTGCAGACTCCAGCTATGCCTGATTATCTCGGAGCTGGTCTGAAGATCGCTGGCGCTTATAACGATTATTCCAAATCTAAGAAATAACTAAGGACATTATGGCAAGAGTTCAAGTGGATTACGATCCCCGTGCTGAGGCACTGCAAACCACTGCAGCTCCTAACATTCAAGCAGTCAAGGCGCAGTACGATCCCCGTGCTTCGTCTGCCTTCCAACTGGCTGAGGCCCTTGGAAAGCAGCAGCCTTTGCTGGATAAATTCAATGAGGATATGAAGGCAGATCAACGCCGCAAAGAGATCCTCGATAACATGAAGGTTCCTGCCTTCGTCGCAAAGGCGCAGGCGGAACAAGGCACTGGTGTCATTGACGGCGTACAGGCTGGCAAAGTAGCGCCTGGCACATCCACAGTTGTCCAAGCGAGAACCAATGATGGTCTCGGTGATGAGTGGGGTCGTACCAACGTCCAGAGGATCATCGATGGTGTGAACCAGAACGCTGAGTTGATCCAAGATCCAGCCAAGAGAGCGGCCTACATCCAGCAAGAGAAAGCCAAGCTCCTTGCAGAACTCCCAAAGGACAATGACTTCTTTGTCTCAGGGGCAGTCACAAGGATTGGCAAGGAGATCGACTCCTTCGAGAACAAGTGGCAGTCACAGTCCAACGCCTATCACCTCGAAGTTCAGACCAAGGATTTCTCCAACAAGGTCGTTGAGGCTATGACTTCTGCGAACCCTGATGAAGCCTTGTTGAATCTAGATACCACTTGGAAGAGTTCCTCAGCTCTCAGTAATGCTCGTCGCAACGAGCTGGTTGTCGAGACCATCACCAAGAAAGCCTATGGTGATCGTGACCCTGCTCTTCTTGCCAAGATTCCTGAGCGTTTCCTCAATGCTGAAACCAAGGCATCAATCACGAAGACACGCGCTGCCATCCAAGAGCTGAAGATGAGTGACTACCGCTTGGTCAAGACCCTAGAGTCTGATCAGCGAGAAGAGACTGTACGCACAGGCAAAACGGACATCCTCAAGCGTTTCAGTGCTGGCAAGGATGTGGATCCCGTAGAGTTCAGAGACAACCCTGAGTTGTTCGCATATGCCCAATCGATGCGCGAAGCCCCTCGTCGCCCTGCTGCTGAAAGCTCTGCCAACCTGCAACGCATTCGTCAGTCTGTGCTGAACCGTGCAACCACGGAAGGTGTGGACACCAACAAGCTGATTGATGAGGCGCTGAAGAACCCATACCTGAATCCTGGAGACCGCGACAAGCTGGTCAACGAGATGCCTAAGTTGGTCGAGGGTATGATTGCCTTGAACGACGACATGGTCAAGAGCGCCTACAGCACACGTATTGGTGCGAGTCTGGAAGAAGCCGCTAAGAATCCGATGATCGTCCTCAGTCCAACCCTTCGCAGTCGTACGGTTAATCTCTTCGATCAAACCATACGCAACGGCTTTAATGCGCACTACGAAGAGACAGGTAAGTGGCCTACAGGTGCATTCAAAACCAAGATCGTTGATGAGGCCGTTAAATCTACCGAAGAATTCATGCAGAGCCAATTGTCGGGATCTAAGGGTAGTACAGCAGCACCAGCTCCAGCAGCTCCTAAGCCTGCAGCGGCACCTCGTCCAGCAACAGCTCCTGCCGCCGCACCTGTGAGGATCAAGAATGCCGCTGACTATAACGCTCTCCCATCTGGAGCCACTTACATCACCCCTGAGGGTGTCACCAAAAGGAAGCCCTAATGGCTAAAGCGAATCCATGGGATTCTGACCCTGTTGTTTCAGCTCCTGCTGCCAACCCATGGGATGCAGATCCCGTAGTACAAACACAAGCAGCAGCACCTGCAGCAGACCCTCGCATGGAAAAGATCAAGACCTATGCAGCAGAAACGGATCGTCTGGTTGGCCTTACTCCAGGCACCTCCTTGGCGCAGCTCGAACAGGAAAGCCGCTTCAGAGATGATGCGGTCAGTCCTACAGGTGCTCTAGGAGTCGCTCAGGTCATCAAGAAAACCAGAGCTTCTATAGAGGCACGAGTCGGTCGTCCGCTGAATCCTAAGAACACCGATGATGCACTCCTGATTCACCGTGAGGTGATGATGGAGAACATGAAGAAGTTTGGTAATCGGGATGATGCCCTCCGTGCCTACAATGGTGGCTGGGACAAGAGTGCTTGGTCTCGCCCAGAGACTGCCAAGTATGTTTCAGATGTTAATTCAAAGATGGGGAGGGAGCCTGTAGAAGGTGCTCCGTTTCCCGCTGGTGGATCCGGTGCTGCCACTGGTTCTGGCTATAAGCCTTTTGCTCAAGTTCGTCAGAACATTGATCCTAAGACACTGAACACTGACCCTCAATGGTTGGCTGCTTCTGCACTCCTGTATGAGCTGTGGGAGCGTAAGGCTCCTACAGACAAAGCCCCTAACGACCTCGCAGAGTGGGGTAAGGATCGCCTTGGCTACTTCAACTTCAACACTGTGGACATGGCTCGGATCGCTCGTGCTGTGACTCAAGGTTCGCAAGAGCAGAAGGAAGCCTTTCTCTACATGCTTGACACCTATGACAATACGAACATGTCATTGGAAGGAGCAGGTCGTGCAGCCAAGGGTATCGTCACCGATCCTCTGAACCTCGTTGGTCTAGGTACCTTTGGTATCGGCTTTGGAGCCAAGATGGCCGCAAGGACTGCAGCCAAAGAAGCAGCAAAGGCTGTTGTAAAACGGTCTATGCTGGAGGCCACCAAGGATGCTGTGGTCACCGGTGCTGCCCGTACAGGTATCGTTGCCGGTATGGAAGGTGCTCTCTACGGGGGTGCTCAAAGCGCCATCAAGCAGGGTGTTGAGGTCTCCGCAGGTCGTCGCAATGAGATCTCTCTCGGCAAGGTAGCCGGTGATGCAGCTATCGGAGCAGCCGCTGGTCTGACTCTGGGTACTGGTCTGGATGTTGTGGCCACCAAGGTTGTCTCTCCAGCAGCCCGTGCATTGACAGAGGCGCTGAAGGGTAAGGGGAAGGAAGCTCCTCAGCCAAGGGTTGAGCCGACTATGGGTGAACCAGTGTCTCCTGAGGTTCCTCCCAGAGAACTCGCAGCAGCCCCAGGTCGTCAACAGGATGGCCGTCTGCCTGCCGATGAGGTAGCTCCAGACATGACAGCCGCTCCTCAGTCTGTCCTCACAGTTCCTGATGTACCAAACACAGGGATGCGTACCACCCGTGTGAATGGTGAGCCTGTCGCTGCTGTCACCAAGGCTGATGTTGAGCAGACTGCAGCACCTCTCGTGCAGCAACTCAAGGATCTCCCTCCAGAGCAACTCACACAGGAACTGGAGAACCTCCGCACAGGCACCTATCCTCGTGAGCAGCAGCGTGTTGTCGATAGCGCCTTGCGTCTGTTCAACAGGGATCTGAAGAACGAAGCTACGGAAGCCATCATTGAACGTGACAAGCTTCTAGGGAAATCCAACAGGACTCCTGAAGAAGAGATCAAGCTCCAAGAGCTGACCGCGACTGTCGAAGAGAAGCTGGATCGCTTGGCGACTCCAGGTCTTGCTGATGACGCTGCTGGCTCTATGGCCGGTACGATTCTCAATGACCGCCGCAATGGTGGGGCAGGGAACGTCAAGATCACCGTTGAAGACATCATGGCTGAGAAAGGTCTTGGTCGTGAGGAAGCTCTCACAGTCTGGGCTGAAGTGATCGCTAAGGCTGAACAGGATGCTGCTGTTCAGAAGGTTGCCGGTGAGTACGAAGTCAAGATCCAAGCTGCCTTAGAAGCAGGGGATTCAGAAACTGCTGTACGCTTGGCTGTCCAGAAGAAGCGAGAGATCGCTGGTATGGTCGAGCAGGTAGCGCCTGGCAGTGCTTCCTTCCTAGAGAAAGCCAAGGAACTGGCAGTCAGCAACGTGTTCTCACCGACCACGCCACAGATCAACCTTATCCCTTCGGCCATTCAGACGTTCATCACGCCAGCCCTCAAGTATGTCTTTGGTAATCCCTTAGAGAAAGCCGCAAGAGCTGAACTGGTGGCATCCTATAGCGCCATGCGAAGCTCGTTCATGGAGGCTGTAAAGGGTGCAGCTTTCAGTGCTCGGCTGGAGCAGTCCCTTCTTACTGGTGGTGCAAATAAATACACTGAAGGCCCGATGGCCATCAAGGGTTTGAAAGGTAGCATCATCCGCACCATCCCGCGTATCCTCAATGCTTCTGATGAACTTCTTTCCCGCCTCAACAATGATATTTTTGTAGCAGGTAAGGCAGCAGCAGAAGCTACGATGGAAGGTGTCGAGAAGGGGTTAAAGGGCAAGAGCCTTGATGACTTCGTACAAGCGGCCAAGGAAAAGGCCCTCAAGGAATCTCGTTCCGCTGAGAATGGTGACGACCTCATTCAGCCAGTCATCAACAAGGGTATCAACCTTGGTCTTAAAGGTGACGAACTGTTTGACTGGGTTGAGAAGGAAGCCGTGCGCAATCCTGACGCCCTCCGCAAGGCAACGAGTGAAGAGGCTGTCGGCTATATAAACGATGTTCTCTACAAGCGTGACTTCTCTGGTGAAGGTGGCCTCTCAAAGGCTGCTATAGCCTACGAAAAGATGTCCAAGGCGCTGCCTGGCTGGGCACTACTCACCGGACAGCTGTTCTTCAGAACCCCTGTGCGTGTCTTCGAGGCCGGCATCCGGTTGACTCCTGGCCTGCAGATCCTCGCTCCAAGGTTCTTGGCTGATCTCGCTGGTAAGAATGGAACAGCCCGTCAGGTTCGTGCGCAGGCTGAGTCAATGACATCTCTGGCTGTCGCTGGGGCCGTCATGTCTCTGTATTCTCAGGGACGTATCACAGGTGATGGTGCCTATTCTGATTTCAAGCAGAAGAGAAACCGTGCCGATGGTCCTGAGGCTCCCCAGTACAGCATCAAGATGTCTGATGGTTCCTACTGGTCCTACAAGCTTTTTGATCCCCTCTCCACACCAGTGAAGATCATGATCAATGCACTGGAGAGGGCTGACAAGCTGCGTCTCAAGCAATCTCAGGGCGAGGACATTCCTGACTCCATGATCGAGGATGCCTACCAGCATGTGTCTGTGGGTGTCACTGCAGTTCTCGTGGCCATCAAAGACGCCAACTTGGTGTCTGGCTTAAAGACAACAGGAGAACTCCTCGTGAATGCTGAGGACATCGAGAAGAATGAGGACAGGTTCCTCAAGTTCCTCGGTGAGAAGCTGTTCTTGCTGGTGCCTAACACGCTCCATAAGGTTGCCAAGGACAACGATCCGACCATCAAAGACCCTGCAGATTTCTGGCAGATGGTCGATGAGAAGCTGGCTCGTCCTCTCGGTCTCGATGGTAAGCTCACCAAGACCTCCAAGTCCTATGACATCCTTGGCAATCCCCGCAGACCTTCTGACACAGGAGCTTTGTGGAACATCTTCTCGACAGCTAGTCAGGAAGAGTTGACCAAGGGTATGACTATGGAACAGCAGGAGGTTCTCAAGGAGACGGATCGTCTGACCCGTGTCATGGGAGCAACCTTCAAGACCCCAACCACACATGCAAGTCTGGGAGATCTGGATCTTCGCACAGTGATGGCCAAGGACGGCAAGAGAACTCTCTATGATGTCTGGCAGGATAACTACAGGGAACTCAAACCTGAGATCCCGATGTACGAGATCGCCAAGTCTGACATACCCTCTGGTACCTATGCAGAGAAGGGCGAGAAGGCTGAAGCCCTGCAGGCTATCCAGAAGCAGTTCCAAGAAGCAGCCTTTGCCAAGGTCCGTATGGATGAAGGTGAAGTCATCAACCAGCAGATTGAAGACGTGCTCCGTAACAGAGCCTTGTCCAAGTCTGGTATGTTCGATTCAAAGATTCCATATTAATGTTTTAGCCCCTAGAGAAATCTAGGGGTTTTCTTTTGGAGACCTATAGAGTGGCCTACAGTTACGTTCGATATACCAGCAATGGTACGACTACAAATTACACGTTCAGTTTTCAGTACATCGACCCCAGCCACATTGAAGTGCGTGTCGATGGTACCCAAACAAGCCTGTTTACTTTCCTGAACACAAGCACCATATCCCTTGCGTCCGCACCTTTGCCTGGCGCTATTATCGAGATCCGTAGGACAACTCCTAAAGACTCACCTATTGTTAACTTCCAAGATGGCTCTATTCTTCTAGAAAGAGACTTGGACCTGCTCGCTACGTACAACCTGTACTTGGCTCAGGAGACTAAGGATTCTCTGGAATCCAGTATGCTTCAGGATTCCGTTGGAGTCTGGCAGGCACAGAACAAACGGATTGCCGCTGTTGCTGACCCTGTGAATCCTCAGGATGTAGCGACTAAGGTTTGGTCCGAGACTGCTGCGACAGCTCAGGTAGCGCAGGCAACCTCCCAGGCAACTGCAAGTGCTGCTTCTGCGACTGCTGCTGCTACTTCAGCCAACACAGCTGCTGTACAGGCAGGCGTATCGACAACTAAAGCTTCTGAGGCTCAAGCCTCTGCAACTGCTGCTTCAGGTTCTGCTACTGCTGCTGCGTCCTCAGCTACCTCAGCGGCTACCTCTGCGTCATCTGCGAGCACCTCTGCTGCTACAGCGACAACGAAGGCCAGCGAAGCTGCTGCAAGTGCAACTACGGCTTCTTCTGCTGCATCCACAGCGACTGCTCAGGCAACAGCCAGCGCAAGTTCCGCTGTTTCTGCTGCATCCTCTGCAGCCTCCGCAGCTGCTCTCTTGGACAACTTCGATGATCGCTATCTCGGCTCGCAAGCTGCCGACCCTTCGGTAGACAATGACGGCAACACCCTTGTCCTAGGTGCTCTGTATTTCAACAGCACGAACGGCAAGATGCGTGTCTACACATCTTCTGGTTGGCTGGATACAACGTCGGCATTGGTTGCGTCAATGGTGACCTATGAGTATGTCGCCACGGCTGGTCAAACGGTTTTCACTGGTGCAGATGTTAATGGCCTGACTCTAGGTTACACCGTTAGCAGCATCTTGGTGACTCTCAATGGTGTCGCTCTTCGTCCAGGTGATGATTTCACGGCAACTACTGGCACAAGCCTGACCTTGAATGTGGCCTGTGATGCAGGTGATGAGTTGATGGTGTATGCCTTCAATAACTTCTCTGTAGCCAACACCTACACGAAGGCTGAGGTAGATGCTTCTCTGACCAACGTCGTTAAGACAAATGTCGTCTCTGAGTTTACCGCTCAACAGTATGCTGCTGAAACCACCCTGACGGATGCCGCTACGGTGGCTTGGAATGTTGCGAATGCACAGGTGTCCAAGGTAACTCTGGCTGGTAACCGTACCTTCGGCGCTCCTACGAATCAGAAGGCAGGATCTTTCTACGGCCTTATGGTTGTTCAGGATGCTACAGGATCCCGTACAGGCTCTTGGAACTCTGTGTTCAAGTTTCCTCTTGCGACTGCTCCGACTCTTACAACCACTGCGAATGCTAAAGATTTCTTTGTGTTCCGTTCTGATGGAACCAACATGTATCTCGTGGGTAAATCTATGGACGTTCGATAATGAGTAATATTATTCTTCCCTCTGGGGGTGACGACGGCTACCAGATTCAGCGTTCGCTGCGGCTGCGGGCTAGTGCGTCGGCTTATTTGTCGCGGACGCTGGCAAGCGGAACAGGCGTCACTAAATGTACGTGGAGCGGCTGGATTAAACTAGGAAATCCAGCCAATTCGCATTACTGCTTTTCAGCGACAAACGGCGCTGGAACAGATAATACGTCCGTATCATATTTCGCAATCGGAAGTGGCGGGGCTGGGATTGTCAATTTTGTCGGCAATGTATTTCAAGCAAACGTATCAAGTAGTGCCGTCTTTCGTGATCCGTCGGCTTGGTATCACGTTGTCTTTGTTTGGGACTCAGGCAACGCAACTTCCGCAGATCGTTGCATTATTTATGTAAACGGGCAACGCATCACTTTGTCTGGAACCTTTCCAGACTTAAACAACAATAGCTGGTTTACGAATGGTGGCCTGCATACGATAGGCAAGGACGCGAGAAATGCGCAGGCCGTTTATTCTGACGGCTACCTTTCTGAAGTCAATTTCATCGACGGCCAAGCCCTAACCCCGTCATCCTTCGGCCAGATTGACCCGATTACCGGCGTCTGGGCTGCAAAGAAATACGCTGGCACATACGGCACGAACGGGTTCTATTTGAACTTCGCGGATAACTCTGCGGCGACTGCTGCGGCTATCGGCAAGGACTCATCGGGCAACGGCAACAACTGGACGCCGAACAATATCAGCGTGACCGCTGGCGCGACCTACGATTCCATGATCGACGTTCCGACGCCTTACACCGATGGCGGCAACGGGCGGGGGAACTATGCGGTGCTGAGTCCGCTTAACCCACTGGGCTCGGCTGCGACTCTCTCCAATGCAAACCTTACGTCATCTTATGCAAGCACAACCGCCGGGCAGAATAGGTACGGCTCTATCGGCGTGTCCAGTGGTAAGTGGTACTGGGAGGTAACGGCAACTACGATCACAAACTCTTCAATTCCTGTAGTGATCGGGATGTTCCGAGACGGGTTTACCAACGGCAATTCTGATTTGGGTCTATACGGCTATCTAAGCTCGTCTGGCAACAAATCCGATTACGGCACTTTGTCTGCTTACGGCGCAACGTATGGCACTGGCGACGTGATCGGCGTGGCGCTTGATTTCGACTTCGGCACCCTGACCTTTTACAAAAACAATGTGAGCCAAGGCGTTGCTTTTAGTGGAGCGAGTGGCCTTTTCTTCCCTGGTCACCGTCACGCCAACTCAAGCGGCACTACTTCGATTGACTACAACTTCGGCCAACGCCCATTCACCTACACGCCACCCACAGGCTTCAAAGCACTGAACACGCAGAATCTGCCGGTTTCGACTATTCCGAATGGGCGGAAGTTTTTTGATGCGACGACTTATACGGGGAATGGATCAAGCCAAACTATTGTAAATGCCGGGGGTTTTAAACCTGATCTTGTGTGGCAGAAATCAAGAAGCAACGCAGAGAATCACGCATTGTTTGATGCTGTCCGTGGCGGCGGGGTTATCTTGATTCCAAACCTGACTAACGCAGAGGCTGCCGGAAACTCTGGTACATCGGACTTTAATTCCAATGGTTTTACAACCGGATCGTCCTATAACACGAACGGATATACATACGTCGGCTGGCAATGGAAAGCGGGAGGTGCAGCAGTAACAAATACAGCAGGCAGCATCACGTCGCAGGTATCGGCTGGCGTGACGCAGGGCTTTAGCGTGGTGACATTCAGCCCAGCCGGAACCGGCGTTTCAACTATTGGTCATGGGCTAGGTGTCGCGCCGCAACTAATCATTACAAAGCAGCGGAGTGTCACGGGCGCATGGACAACGTATCATGCCAGCCTTGGAAATACACAGTACGTTTCGCTTAATCTCACAAACGCTGCGGCTGCTGGTTCAACCATTTGGAATAATACATCGCCAACATCTTCCGTATTCACGCTTGGCAGCGCATTTGCTGGCGCGGGAACGATGGTCGCCTACTGCTTCAGCGAAGTCGCAGGGTTCTCGAAATTCGGTTCGTATACGGGCAACGGGTCGGCTGATGGGCCGTTTGTGTTCTGCGGGTTTAGGCCGCGTTACCTACTGATTAAATGTTCCAGCAACGCCCCAACAAGCTGGATTATCTACGACTCAGTTCGAGATACATATAACGTTGAGTCGAATTATTTGCTGGCTGAATCTTCAAACGCCGAGGCAATAGCTGGTCTCGTAGATTTCACGTCAAACGGATTTAAACTAAGAGCAAACAATACCACGACGAACAACAGCGGATATACCTACATTTTTGCTGCGTTTGCCGAAAACCCATTCAAATACTCACTCGCGAGATAACCCATGTTCATACTCAACGATAAACCGCTCGGCCTCGACACTGCATTCGTGCATGACGAGATCAGCTATCCGGCCAACTGGCTGCGTCTTGCCAGCCCAGAGGAACGTGCTGCCATCGGCGTGACTGAAGTGGCTGACCCTGCTGTGTACGATGATCGCTTCTATTGGGGTGCGGGGATTCCTAAAGATCTCCCCGCGCTTCAACTGCAGTGGTCCAAACACATCGACACGACCATCTGGCAGCTTCTCAACCCAACAGACTTCATGGATAGCAGGAAGGCCA
>Ga0209300_1000280_pt1 | contig 29709 bp, 26 predicted proteins | sample Shrwel_input2_RT_FD_187535 | JGI IMG/M metagenome (GOLD analysis project Ga0209300, IMG submission 187535) | Subsurface microbial communities from deep shales in Ohio, USA - Utica-3 well 1 S input2 RT (SPAdes) (version 2) ... | reverse complement strand
CGATGGGGTATATCAAGGATCTGCTGGACAACGGCGGTCAGTTTGATACCAACATCGATGTCCGCCAGCACTTGCTTGATCGCAACCTCATTTACATCAACCCGGAAACCGAGTTGCCGGAAACCCCCGAGCAATATTTGTCTGGGAACCTGCGCCCGAAACTGGATCTGGCTCGGGAGTCGGCGGCCGTCGATCCGGTCTATGAGCAAAACGTGAAGGCGCTGGAAGAGGTGTGGCCTGCCCCACTCAAGCCATCGCAGGTGAAAGTGGGCATTGATGCGACCTGGTTACCCAAGGATGTGATTGAAGAATTTGTGCGGGACGAACTGGATATCCCGCTCACAAACAGCACAGGCAGCGCTCGCGTCGATTTTGACAACATCAACCGTCACTGGCGCATGGACAAGAACGGCTCCATTTCCATGCAGGAGATTGCGCGTCGAAACGACCAGGCCGCCATGCACAAGTGGGGTACCGAGCGAGCCCCGGTCTTTCGCATCCTGGATCATGCGTTCACCAACACCATGCCGGTGATCCGCGACAAGATTTCGGACAAGCCCAAGCAATATCAGGTCAACACCGAAGAAACGCAAAAGGCCGAGCAAAAGCTGGAAGCGGTCAAGGAGGCGTTTGATCGTTGGGTCTTCCGGGACTCTGATCGCGCCCAGCGCATCACCAAGATCTACAACGATCAATACAATACCACCCGCGTTGTCGATCCCAATGGGGATCATATGGTTTACCCGGGCATGGCGCCCAACTTCATTCCGCGCAAGCATCAAAACGACTTCGTGTGGCGGGCGATTTCCGGTAAGAACTCGCTGACCGCGCATGTGGTTGGGGCTGGCAAGACCATGCAGCTTGTATCCACGGCAATTCGTGGTAAGCAGTTGGGGCGCTGGAAAAACCCCATGACGGTGGTGCCGAACCACATGCTGCGCCAGTTTGCGGCCGACGCGCAGAAGATCTACCCGTCCGCTCGTATTTTGGTGATTGATAAGGACGATATTACCCCGAAAAAACGCGCCCAGTTTGCCGCCAAGGCGGCCATGGGTGACTGGGATTTGGTCATTTGCACGCACGCCACGTTTGGGCGCATCGGCGTACCACCAGAATTCGAAGTGCAACTGCTGGAACAGGAGAAGGAGAATCTGGAAGCGGCACTGCGGGAAAACGAGGAAAATGGTGGTCCGCGTTACACCGAGCGGGAAATCCAGAACAAACTGAAAAAGCTCGAAACCAAGCTCAAAAAGCTCTATCACGCCTTGGAAACCGGGCGCGATGATAGCTTCCACTTGGGGCAGATTGGCACCGACTTTATTGGGCTGGATGAAGCTCACTTCTACAAAAATCTGGCCCTGGATGCTGCGCAGAATATCCCTGGGTTGAGCACTTCAGATTCACAGCGGGCATTCGATGTGTATATGAAGTGCCGCTACATGAAGGAACTCCATGACGGTCCTTATGGCGTCATGATGGCGACTGGAACGCCCATCTCGAACTCAATCACCGAGTGCTACACCTTCACCCGCATGCTGCGTCCGGATCTGCTCGAAGAATCGGGTATCCGGAATTTTAACGATTGGGTAGGCCTGTATGGCGAGGTGAAGTTTGCCCTGGAAACCAAACCCGAAGGCGGCGGTGTTCACCTGAAGGGGCGCCTGAGTCAGTTCAAGAACGTGCCAGAACTGGTACGGATGATCCGCACCTTCATGGACTTCAAGACGCAGGAAGATTTGAATCTGCCCTCCCCTGATGTTGAGCATGAGGTGGTGGTGGCGCAGCCCACCAAGCAGCAACAGGCGTTCATGAAATATGTGGAGGCCCGAGCTCGCGGGGTGCGTGACGGAAAGAAAGAAGAGCCTTCAGCGGCAACACTGCTGGCTCAGGGCATCCGTGGAGAGCTTTACGGGGCGAACGATAAACCCAAGTCCGGCGAAACCGCCAGCTCGAAAGAGCAGGAGCAAGAAGAGGAGACGGACGGCAAACTGCCGCAGGAAATTCTGCTGACGATTTCTACCGACGCCCGCAAAAATGCTCTGGATCAACGGCTGACTCACCCGGGACTGCCGGACGACCCGAACAGCAAGGTCAACCTGTGCGTGAATAAATGCCTTGAGCTGTATGAGCGGTTTGCCGAGGATCGTGCCACACAGATGATCTTCTGCGACTTTTCCTCCCCCACCGGCAAGGGCAAGTTCAATGTCTACGACGACATTAAAGCCAAGCTGATTGCCGGCGGGGTGGATGAAAGCGAAATTGCCTACATCCATGACGCGAAAGACGATGACGCGAAGGAAAAGCTTTTCGAGAAAGTCCGTACCGGGGAAATCCGGTTTTTGCTGGGCTCGACGCAAAAAATGGGTGTGGGTACCAACGTGCAAGAGCGGCTTGTGGCTATGCACCAGCTCGACCCGCCCTGGAAGCCGGCCGATCTGGAGCAGCGTCTTGGGCGCATGGCCCGACAGGGTAACCAGTTTGGCAAGACGTTCAACTTCCAGTACGTCACTCAGGACAGTCTCGATAGCTTTATGTGGGACACCTTGAACCGCAAGAAGCACATGATCGAATCGGCGATGACCTCCCCGGAAGAAGCCGCCCGGGAGCTGGACGAAGATACCAAGATTGGTTTTGAAGACATCATGGCCGAGGTCAATGGTAATCCTAAGTTCCGGGAATTTGTGGAAGTGCGACTGGAGCGCGAAAAGCTCCAGCGTAAGGAAGCCAGTCACCTGGACGAACAGGCGGATCTTGGTGGGCGGATTGCCACCTACAAAGATCAGATTAAATCCTATGAGGCGGATGTTGCCGCGGCCCAAGCCGAGCTTGAGATTATCCGCGAAAACCAACCCTTGCACCTGGAAGTCGAAAAAGGCGTGGCCGGCCTGCAAGATGGCCCGACCAGTTACATCGGTGGGATCAAAGGCCTTGCCCGCGCACTGGAAGACCTGGCTAAAGAGGTTCGCCCTTACACCTCGAAAGAGGTGGGTGTTTTTGGCGGCCTGACGGTGCAGATTGACCGGATGAAGGATCAGCCCAGCGTCTATTTCGTGCGTGCCAATGGCAAACGGAATTACGTGGGGTCTGCCGCCGATGACGAACAGATGGCCCTCCAGGAAATGACTCTGGATGGCGATGAAGAGCAGAAATCGCCGTACCACGCCATCGCCAACAAACTGGCCGGCAAGGTGCGCTTCATGAGTCGCGGCGACAAGGTGGAATCTCTGGAAGCGAAGAAGGCTCAAGTGGAACGCAATTTAGAACAAGCCGAAGCCATGAAAGGACAACCATTTGAGGAGGCCGACAAACTCAAGGAATTGCAGGAACGCTACGAAGCCCTGGCGGAAGAGCTGGGGGATGCCGTCAAGGAGGACAAAGGGATGAATCCGGCAGAGCTGATTCCGTGGATGGAGGCCATCAAGGATCTTGAAGGAGTGAATCTGAGAAAGGCCATGGGTGATATGGATCCCAGTCTGCGTGAAGAACTGTTCGGAGAAGAAGCCGTCAGCACCATGGGATGGGACGACATGGACGATGACGAAGACGAAAGCGCTGGCATCACCCTGGCCTGACCGCCAGCAAGGGGGTAACCGCCATTTATGGTGCCCCCTGGCGGTTATCATGGAGCCAAAGACATAAGAGGCAATGAATCATGGACTCACTTTACGCGGATGCGGCCGAGCGACAATTCAACTTTGATGATGGTTTTCCCAACAGCCTGGCCGAGCTGGGCGATAAAGGTATTGGCGTCGTTGAAGATGTGCTTCTGTTCTTGGCTGTCGAAGAAGGCATTAATACGGTCATGATTCAGGAGGCCGACCTCACTCCGGCTCAGGCGTTCCGCAGCTACGCGATGATGCCAATTCTGGTGGACTTTGCCACGCACGCGATTGGTCGGCACCTGCAATTATCGTTCGATACGGGCCTTCAGGAAAAACTCTTGATGGAAATGCTCGAGAACCATCAAAGCGGGGTGAAAATGTCCGAAATGATGGATCTGGTGCGAAATAAACTCAGCCGACCCGTGCTCTATAACACGGCGGATCCGAATGCACTGCTTGATGCCCGAACGGAGTTTCGGAGCAATACCGGGATACCGTTGTCAGTGACCCTTTTTTTCATGTACGACGCCCTGAAAACGAGCCACGAACTCTCACAAAAACGGCAGATAAACTTAACCGGGGATCCGCAGATCGACGTACTGGATTTGACCCCTACTTTCGAAATTGTGGCGAGCCTGGCTGATACGGAGAAAGAGCGGGTAGAGCTGCCAATGGATTTGGTCAAACGGGCACAAACGCTTCAGAACGTGCCCAGTTTCACCGAGACGTTGAGCCAGGATCTGCAGAACACGAACCAGACCAGCCAGCTAGACGACCAACAACGAGGGTAACGCCATGGGATTTGAATTTGATGTAAACGAGCGACCCGAATCAACCGTCAGTGGCGGGCGCGGGTATTCAGCGAAAGAATTGGATCAGCCGGCGCCAGCTAACGGCGCTTCGTCAGGAGCGGGGGAACCCTCACAGCCGACGGGCCCAGCCGAGGACGGGACTGGTGCCGGCAAAAACTTTCTGGCCAGAGCGCACGAAACCCGGGAGAAACGTGAAAAAGCCAACCAGGCAGCGATGGGTTCCCTGTCAGGGCTGAAGGTTTTGGGAAATGCACTGTCTGGCGTATTGCATCACTCCAAGGGGCTGTCCGAAGAAGAAGTGGATCAGCGCACACAACAGGTGCTTGAGCACTTTGCCGAGCAAAGCGTCAAACTCCATGAAAAACTCGACCTGCCCGATCTGCGTTATGTGCGCGAATCGGTCACCGGCTCATTGGCCAAAATCATCAGCCAGCACTACCAAGTGGCCGGCGAGAAAGCGCTTGAGATGGACTGGTCCAATAGTCTGAGCAAGCTGGCCACGATGGATGGCGTCTGGGAGCCCAGCCGGGGCGACGATGATTGGACGACACTGAAAAGCCGGCGCTCCATGGCGATGATGCAGGCGCTTTCGCCGGTAATGACGGCCTATCAGAGCTGGAACTACCACCACGCAGAAAGCGAACCGGTTATGCAGCGACTGGGTGACCTGATGTGGCGGACCACGGACGATGCGCTCAGTCGGCATCCGGTCGCCGAGGATATGAGCGAAAAAGAGCGGGAGATTCTGCGTTACAACCTCCTGTACCGGGCCGGGGAAATCATGGGGAACAGTTGGTACGCCAACATTCGGGAAACCCTGTCGGAACTGGCGGCGATGCCCGCCGAGGATCGACGGTATTACCAGGCCAACGGCTACCCGCTCGATAAGATTGAGAACAGCTTCCGGGAAAACGCGGAACTGCTCTACAGCGGCCTGTCGGTCAGCCTGTCAGTCCATGCGGATATGCCCGAGCGGCAGCCGGACGCGGAGCTCAACGACGATACTGCCCCCGGCCCCTCGCCGGGGTGAACCGGGTCCGGGCTTCACCATCACCAAGCGACAGGTACACCCCGAAATTTTCGGGGTTTTTTGTGGGTATAATACGGGGCATATATTCAAAACAGTGTAGTCAATACGATCATGATGGATCTACCGCCACCACAAGTACCTGCTGATGCCCCGGCGCAGGTCATCGAACAACTGGAACAGAAAACCCCGCTGACACGGCAATGCCTGGACCGTGTGGTTGCTCGTTATGAGGTTCACCCGGTCGTGCTCGGCATGATCGCCAGGGTCGAAGGCGGTTGGGCCGGGGCTCGGATCAAGAATACCAATTCCACCGTGGATCTCGGCATGATGCAGATAAACTCCATACATCTCAAGGAATTAGCGGATTACGGGATCACTGAAGCCATGCTGCAGAACAACGAGTGCATCAATATTGGTGTGGCGGCCTGGTACGTCCGGCGGGTAACCACCGGTTTAACCCTGGAAACGCCCAAAGATTACTTCCGGGCGATCGCTCGTTATCACAGCAAGAACGAACCGCACATCTCGGTGTATGCGGAAAAATTGATGGAAGCCTATCGCTCACTGTTGAACGAATACGGGGTAGCGCGTCATGGCCGGTAACAGTCAAGCTCCGGGAAATAACTACAACGGCGAACTGGACGGCATCATTCTGATTGCTGGTGCTCTCCTGGTGATATTTTTGTCTGGCTGGGCGGTCTGGCTCACCAGTGAAGCACTGATTTTAAAGACCCTGTTTGTGACCGTTGGCTTCATCAGCAAAGGCGGTGACTGGATCACATGGCTGTACCCCGCCTCGATGGCCGACAACTTTGATAACTGGAGCAAGACCCTGGCCGGCGCCGACACCCGGCTCTACGGCTGGGATGCGGCGAAAATGCTCATTGGTGTGGTTGGCCATACGCTCATGCTCATTCTCATGCCCTTCACGCTCCTGCGGATATTTAAGGTGCGCAAGACGTTCAAGGTCCGCCGTTTCATTCGTCGTTTTGATCTCCAAAAGCTGGTTGCCCTCAATGCCGATCGGTATGCCGCCATCGCCTCCATTGTTGGCGAGAATCTACTGAAAGAGCCCCTGCACGACGGATATTGGGCCATGGCCCGCCAGCCGGTGGATTTTGCCCTGGAAAACGAACTGCTCTATGCCCGCAAGGTGTCGTTGAGCAAAAGCCAGCTTGGGAAATTACTAGGTCTGAAGAAACGAGCGGATCAAAAGGAAAAGCGCCAGTACATTAAAGGCTGGACGCCCAAAAAGATGAACTGGTCCGTCCCCGAACGGCGAAAGGTGCTCCCAGACCCTATTCGTTGTCGCCTGGACAAGAATAAAACGGACGCCCGGTACCAGGAACTGCTCGGCCCGTATTGGCGAGGCCCGCAAGCGCTGACCGTTTTCCAGAAGTGCGTACTGGCTATCCTCACGACCGCCATTGTGGACGGCCTACCCGAAGCCCGAGAACTGGCCCTGCATCTTGCTAAATCCTTCCAGCGCACAAATCGCAAAGGCAAGCACGCGCCCACGATTGATGACAAAGGGATCGACAAGCGACTGGAGAGAACCCTGAAAAACCCACACGTAAAAGAGGTCATCAAAAGTCACGCCTACGTGCATACCGTTTTCATGGGGTTGCTCGAACGAAGCTGGAAAAACGGGGTGTTTATCACCCGGGAATTTCTGTGGCTCAAGCCGGTGGATCGCATGTTGTACCTGGCACTGAACCAACTTGGTGGGGACAAGCCCTGGACTGAGGCCGCGTCTTGTTGGTCCCACTACCTGGCGGAATGCAAATACGGTGCGGCGATCAAGGTGCCGTGTGTGGAGGCGGCCACTGATGGCCTGGAGAGCATTCTGTTTGACGAAGAATGGATTGGGTCTGAAGAAGGCCTGGCCAGCGAGATTGCCGAACGCAAATCACAGGAAGGGGTGCAGTCCAAAGACGAAGCCTCCCCAACCGCGAACGTATAAGGGTCATGAGCGATGCAGTATCAGTTTTTTATTCAGGGTAACGGCACCGGCTCAACCGACGATGAATACCGTTTTATCATGGTGCTGGACACTAGCAATCGGGATTCCATGGCACAGAGCAATTTACAGGCGTTGATTACCCGCCACCAGATGCACACCTGCGTCAACATCCCTTTCCGGTACCACGATGGGCATACCATGAAGTTCAAGGTCACCTACGCTGATATGGATGGAGAGCCCCACCCGGTATTGGTGATCCTTACAAACCGCCACGGCGCCTTCCGGCTCCCGTTCCCGGCTGGGGTGGAAGGGTATCGGTTATTTCAGAAAACCTACCGCGATGTAAAGATGCGTCTCATCGCACATCGCAATCGGCATTTGAGTCGAATTGAGCAAGATACAACCGGATCACGCAGACTCAACGGCCCTGCCCCGAAGTCGTCCGCCGACGATACGGCGGTGTCTGATGCTGAAATTGTCGAAGAGTCGCAATCACGCGACGCCCAACCGAAAAAGACTACACCAAGCAACAAGAAAGCGCAGCAATCGCCCACGCCCAAACCAAAGCCAGCCGAGAACACGAAGAAAAAGACCTCGGCCAGCACTCCTTCAGCCAAGCCGACCAAATCCACGAGTTCGCTAACGCATGCGGGTCGTTGGCTTGTTATGGGGCTAAGCATTGGCATGGCGGTGGTGTTGGCGTTATTTGCTGGAAAAGCGATGGCCGACGAAGCGGTGGCGTCACCGGAGCAGAGTGAGCGTGAACGACTGCAAGCGATCTTTGAGGCAGAGGGTGTTGACTGGGACTCGCTGGAAGGCTCTCACGCCGGTTTTGCGGTACCCGAAGGTGGCAAAGTGGCTCAGGCAACCACAAGCGATGGTTGTGGGATTCCCAGCGTCTCCACGGCGGGTGGGAGCCTGTTTGGGGGTGACGTATTTGGTGAGGATAGCAAGGAGTAATCCATGGCTCAAAACCACCCTCAAGGCATGAGAGGCCTGAGCGCCGACAAGGAAGTTTCTCAGGAGCGCCTACACCGGGACATACGAACGCCCATGGAGATCGTCGGCGATTTCCTGGCGGAACAACCCGCCCTGGTGATCGGCTTGTGTCTCATGCTCTTGCCGATTGCCCCATTTTTTCCGACCTTCTTTGTCGTGGTTTGCGTGCCTGTGATTTGGTGGCTAACCACCTACCCTCTCAACCGGCACATGACCCTGCCTTTATTGTTGCCGATTGAGGCGGATATCAAGGATGAAAATGACCCCAAGCCCGGTCGGTTTGGACACCATAAAGCGCGCGGTGAATTCCTGGTCGGTAATGAGCGCTACAAGAGCAAGCCCTGGGAATTGTGGTTGTCCTTCAATCACTTATTGACGCATAGCATGGTGCTGGGAAGCACCGGGGCCGGCAAAACGGAGACGCTGGTCTCTATGACCGCCAATTATTTGGCGGTTGGATCTGGTGTTATGTATTCGGACGCCAAGGCGGCCCCGAAGCTTGGCTGGCAGATCTTTACGCTGTGCAAATTTTTTGGATGCGAAGAAGATTTTCGGGCGCTGAATTACATTAAGGGCAACACCTCGGCGGAAAAAGACCCGGCCGTGCGTCGTAGCCATAACGTCAACCTATTTGCCTTCGGGTCGGCGGAATCGATCATCCAGATCATCGTATCGATCATGCCGCCAGGCGGGGATGAAAACCGGCTTTTTTCGGAACGGGCCATCAGTTTGATCAGTGCCGTCATTCCGGGGTTGATTGATTTGCGGGATCGCGCTGGTTTGCTGATCACGCCTGCGGTCATCCGGAAAGCCATTGAGTTACCGGAAGTCGAAAAGCTTAAAAAACACCCCAAGATTACGCGGGGCAGTCGGGAGGCGATTCGCTCCTATTTGGCGTCGCTACCCGGTTATATGGAGGATCCTGGGGTCGATGCCAGAGGTAATCCGAAGAAGCAACCAGAAGAAGTTGGGCGCCAATTCGGCTTTGCCCAAGCGTACTTCACTCGCGCCTTGGCGAGCCTATCTGACACCTACGGCGATATTTACATGGTCGGCAGAGGGGATATTAACTTCCTCGATATGATTCTTAGGAGAAGGACGGGCGTAATCATGATTCCGGCATTGGAGAAAGCACCGGATGAGATGAAAAACCTTGCTAAAATCGTTCTTGCGGCGCAGAAAAACGCGATCTCCACGGGGATACCGCCAGATATCGAAGGCCGGAAAGAGGATGTATTGGATAGCCTGCCGATTACAGCGCCCGTACCCTACGGAATCATAAACGATGAATTTGCGTTTATGATGACTAGCGGTTACGGCGTAACCCTGGCTCAAGCTCGAGGACTGTACGTGGCCATCACGATCGCTGGCCAGGACTATGCGGGCATGAAACGGGAAGACGCTGACGAAGCCGAACAGATTGCTGAGAACACCAAGGTTAAGCTGGTGATGGCCAGTGAAGGCCTGGGGGCCACGGCAGAATTGATCAAGGAGATTGCCGGCGAAGGGGTTGCGGCAGCGGCACAAAGCTATGCCCGCAATGAGAACAGTATGTCGATGAATTACATCGACTCGAAAAGCGCGAACTTTGAGAAACGGTCTCGCATTGATGTGATGGACACCCGCCAGCAAGTGGAAGGTGAAGGCATTTTGTTCTGGCGGGATAAGATCGTGCCGGTGCAAACTTTTTTCCATGGTTTGGACGAAAAGGCGATCTATTCGGATTTTGCCGTATCACGGTTGCTGGATGTGGACCGCCCTACTCGCGGCTTTGCGGCCAATCTCTATCGGGAAAAATCGGAGTACCGAAAAGCCATGGAAGGGGCCATTCGTCAGGGCATTTATCTGGCGGCCGAGGATTTGGAGGTGCCGCCCAAGTTTGAGTGGGCGGTGGGCGCTGTTAAGGATTGGCGAAAAGCAGTCTCAGCGGATATGTCGGCCAAGCAGCGGGAAGCCTACTTGTTCGGGGCATTGTTGGACGCCATGGACGATAACGGTGATTTGGCCAAAGAGGCGTCGAACGAGCTTACGGAATCAACCTCCGAAGCGGCACGAAGCCAGCAGCATGGTGCAGGATCGGCTAGTCAGCAGAATGCGCCTGAATCCCAGCCCTCTTCCAGTGTATCAACACCTCAAGCTGCATCGGATGAGGAATCGCAGGCGCAGGAATTGATGGCGGAAGCGTCCCTGGTGGCCGATGATAGCTGGCTGGATGACGCGCCGTTGCCGGAGCCCGAAGATCTGCCGGATGGCCTGTCGGAACGCATTGATGATGAGGACGATTGGGAAACGAAGTACAGCGACGATGCGCCAGCCAACGCGGATGCCCGAGCAAAAGAAATCGGCGCCAAGCTTTCTGCGCTGGAAGACAGCCGAGCGAAGGGCGTCCTGGCAAGTGCGCCTTGGATGCTGGATTCGTCACTTCTGAGCGGGTGGACAGAGAGACGCCTGACTGAACACGAACAAAAGATGGCCATCCAGGCGGGTGAAAGTGCCGCTCGCGTGGAAATGGCGATGGGCCGCCCCGAGGACGAAGCGCGGGAAATTGGTCTTTCCACCAGTAGCGCGGTAGCCAATAGCATTAACTACCCCTCCAACGAGGATTTCCGAGGTAAAAAGCCCCAAAATGAGGCGGAAATGCAGCAGGTCGTCAATCGCAATGTGAGAACGCTGGGCAACTGGCTTGGCGATGATTCTGACGACGATGGAGAAGAGCATCCCCATCTTTAAAGTTCGGTTTGCCGGACAAGGTGGCGGGCGCTCCCCCACCCTTTCTCAATGGGTTGATAGACTGAGGGAAAGTATAAGGGAGCGTAACCAGTGAGTGACTTAAAAGCCCTCTATGATCGCGTTAAGACGGTAGTGGATGCGCTACCGCAGCGGTCGGTCATACCTGATGAAGTAGCAGACTCGTGGATCAACGGCATCATTCGCATGGATCCGGAGCGGGCCGTTTGGCATGCCCGGCGAGCCGCAGGCATTGGTGGGTCAGAGATCGGCGAACTGGTGCTGGAAGATGCAGGAGAGCCCGCTTACCTCCAATCTGCAGAATCTATTATCCGTAGTAAGCTGCTCCTGGAACTCCCGTTACCGTCCACGTATGCCATGCGTCGGGGCACGATTCTGGAAGATTTCGTGCAAGCGTTGTATCACCATCGAACCGGTGCAACCTCCATCCTGAATACGCCCGATATTGAAAAAGCCTTCCAGGTTCCTAATCAACAGCATCCTTTCATGGTTGGCAACCCCGATGATGTGGTGAAAGATCCGCATGGTGCCATTGTTATTCCCGATTTTAAGGTTCGTGGCGAATTGGACTGGTCGGAGCGGCTGGCTCCCACTTACATCATGCAAGTGCATAATTATGGCTTCCAACTCTTAGCCAACGCCGGGATAACCCCAGACCGGTACGCCTTGGCGGAACTGGATATTCCTAATGCGGTGGCTGATGAGCTCATGCGCAAGCTGACAGATCCGGAGCTGGATGAAACCCAACGCCAGGCAATTATGCAAGATATGGTGGAAACCGTAGACCGCCTGAATATGCCTGGGTTTGGAATTCGTATCACCGCTTTTGATCGGAACCCGGCCATAGAGCAGAAAATGGTCGAGGTCGGGGCGCGCTTCTGGAACGATTATGTCATGGCGGGCAAGCCCTACCAGAAACCCGGGCACCCCCGGGAAGAAGATGTACCGCCCGAAGTGCGGGTGGAAATGCAGGCTTTAATGAACCAGCAATTTCGAAACCGGATAACCGAACGAGTAGCAGGTGAGGAAACCAAGAAAACGCAAGATCGTGTTGCGGAGTTGATGGAGGATTACAGCTTTAAAAGCTGGCCACTTTCCACGCCTGGCATGACCTATTCACAAAGCGATAAATTCGATGCCAGAGCAGCGGCTGACCAGCTTGCATTGTCCGGCGTGCCCATGGATTCCCTTTTGAAGAAAAAAGCCGGCAAATTGAACCTGGAGCGGGTTCAGGCGACCCTCGAGAGCCACGGGCTCCTGGATGACAGTTTGTACGATTTTCCGGTTGATACGACGGCCGTGAAAAAAGCGGTTAAGAACCATCCGGAGATGACTGAAGACCAGTTTATGACGCAATCTCATCGCCTGGCGCTCAGTGGTAAAAAAGACGACAAGGAATTGATCGCCAATGTGTCCAAAGACATCCAGCGGCATGTGAATTCCTTCGACATCACCAAGGAATACCCAGAGATTTACACGGCACCGGAAGAAGACGGGGAAACGGCAAATTCTGGCCCTCGACTGGCGTAAAATGAACCAAATGCCAGAACGGCCGTGAGGTCAATGACCTAGCGATGTTATCCAGTGGGTTATCCACAGAAATAGTGGACAAGTCTGGAAAGGGCCGGTAAATGAGGGAGTTATAATGTCGGAGCAAGCAACAGAGCAACGTGAGGTCACCCTGTTCGATGCCAAGGCCAGATTTTATGCCTGTCGTGTGAAGCTGGATGACCTGGAGGCCAAGGTGGAAGCCTTGGCAGGAAAACAGCATCCAGGTGTTCGGGATTTGGTCGCGCAGTTTGCAATGCTGCGAAGTCTGAGCATGAAGGCCGCCCAGACCATCGAGAAAGAAGATCCCAAGAATGATGCGCGGCCGTTAAAGCGTAAAGCGCTGACCATGATTACTAATTTTGAAATCCTGATTTATGATTTTGAAGAGATTTTAAGTGAGGCCTACGAAGAGCTCGTAGATTTCCAAAAGGAGTAAGCCCTTATGAGCAAAACAGATACTCGCCGATGGGATGCCCCCAGCCGGTTAATGCAGTTCACAGATCGACTCATGAAATTTGCCGGAGAGTATGGGCCTGCTCTTGGGATGATTGGGGCGACAGTGGCCGGTGGGTGCGCTTCGTTAGCCATGGTCTATGGCCTGGGCGACGGTAGCCCTGAAACGATGGAAATGGCCAAAAAGACGGCAGCCACGCTCATTCTCACGGGTACCGCCAGTGCTTTATCTGGCGGGATACTCGGTACCTTCCGGCAAGGCATTCTGACCGAGGAAGAGTACGATGAAATGCGGTACGGCGATCATTGGGAGCAACAAGTCGAGCAGACGCGACACGCCCCGAAAGGCGCGGTGCCGGTGATTGACGATCCCACCCGGCAAGAGGATTTCCAGGCGGCCATGCAAATGGCGGTGACCGCCATGGATCGGATGCCCCAGGCAAAGCAGAAGTTCATTGAAGCCATGCAGAAATCCCCCGAGGCGCGGCAGGCAATGACGGAGGCCGTTCTTGGCGCTCATGATGCGCCTGAGAAACAACGGGAGATCGCGATGGAGATTGCGGACCAAGTAAGCCGCGACCAGGCGGATAACGATCATGACCCTGGGGGACCCAAACTGGGTTAAAGGAAGCGTCAACCTGAAGAACGAAAAAGGCAGTGAGCTGAGCCCACTGCCTTTTTTATTGGCCAAAGGAAAATGATTAGCCCAACGAAGGGCCGGAGGTACCGGGGGTGTGGTAATCGTTTAGCTCATCGAGCATATCGGCGGTAATGCGATGACCTGGGTTGGTCAGCAGGGAGGCGATTCGCTTGGGATCCGCCGGAAGGCCCTCGATATGATTGATGATCATTGGGTTGTCGCCATCGATGTTCGCCATTTCGTGGAGCGTATCCAGCGGGGTATGACCCATAGCTTCGTGCGATTCCACCTTCTTTTGTCCGGCCGCCATGTAGTAGCGGTTGCGGCTAACGTCTTCAATGACGTTCCCTGGGTCGTCAAATCGATGTTGATCATTGGCGACGGCGTTGCGCTGCTCTGGGTCCACGGCCGCTTGCATGGCCGGGTTCGGTGAGTTTTCCATTAAGGTCCGAAGACGACCATTCTGAGCATTAAGATCCGCGCCAGAATTAAGAAGCACCGCTGCAGACCGGGAATCGTTAGCCAACACGGCATTTTCCAGTGCCGTGTTTAGACCTTCGGGCGTGATTACCGCGTCGTGTTCCTGAGCAAGTTTAATGGCTTCCGGATCGCCGGAGGCAAGGATGTGAGCACCCAGCTCTTCGCGTTCCTTGTCTCCCGGGAACATGAAATCAAACTCAATGGGATTGAGTGTTGCCAGGTGATCACGAAGCGTTTCATGGTCACCCGAACGCAACGCATCCATGATGCGACTCTGAGTGCTGTTGGTGCGTCCAAACACCATATCAGGTTCGGACTTCATTAAAGCCACTCCCATAATGATGCCTCCCCATAATGGTTTTAACGAATAATGAGTAAGCCGTGCCGGCGACTAGGAGAGGCCCGGTTGTCGATTTTGCTCTTGCTCAGCTTGCTGGAAAGACTCGACTGCAGCATAGCCGCGATCGGCACAGGCCAGGGTTTCCGTAGCCAGGGCATCCGCAAACTCATACACCTTTTTAATGTGCGGTTGGGCGAGGTATGCGGCTTGATCGGCCGCCTCGGCGCAACCACGGCGAACCGTTTGAAGCTGGGCGCTAACCTGCTTCAATTCGCGCAAGGCGGCCTGGCACTGTTCTGTGGTTTCTTCGTCTGGGAAAGGCACTCGTCCGGAAGCCATTTCAGCCATAAAGTTGATGGACTCAGCCATACGCTGGTCAATTTTGTCCAAGGATTCTGTGTATTGGCTCATAGTCAGCACTCCTAAATCGACGGATTAGGCTTCATAATAGTGTCCCCTATGCGATAAATACAAGAGCAAGAATCCGGTCTACCGTACATTGTGGCTAGATTAGTCCTGACGTTCTGCCCGTAATTCATGGGCCAGGACCTGGGCCAGCGCGAGATTTGTTTCTCGTTTTGTGAGATAGCGCTGATATTTCATGTAGAGGTGTTCCGCCTCCATCTGAGCGGCCGCAATAGCCGCGTGCCGGGAGCTGACACCATTTACGCTTATGATTTCCGGATCCTTGACTCGCCGGGTAGCCATTAAATTCATGAACGCCTCATCGCTGATTGGGCCATCAACTGATTGGCCAATGGACTCCAGGATATATTGTTCACCACCAAGTGAGGCTGGATGCGCTTTGCGCATATTGGAATGGCGCCCCATGATCGCCGCAACGATGGATTGCCGGAGAAAGTGCAGTCGGCTTTCATTGCCTCTTACAACATCGCTAAAGCTCAACGTATTCGCGCTCAGCGAGTTATAGCTGGCAGGCTGGCCGTCCACCAGAACCTGAGTCAAAAGGTCCAGCTTGGCCGCGGTTGGAATATCCCCATCCGCCAGACCCTGCTCTTGCTCAGGGCGCGGAATGGTTTGATGACGCCCCCCGATGAGTAGGTTGCCGTTAATGAGCGCGGTCAGTGTTTGCTCATTCTCTTCGGCCACTTCGCGTAATTGGGTGAGCAGTTGTGCTTGTTGAGCCCTTGCCTGGTTCTTGAGGTCGGTGGGCATTATGCCTTTGCCGGCGGCGTTTTTGGTTGGTAGACCTGCTGGTGAATCGCTGGGTGAGTCGGCATCTTGATCAGGGCCTGACACATCATAACCCGGCGTTTGATTGGCGAGAAAACCAAGCGTGGTTTGCGTGTTATTGCCACCGCCAATGCCAAGCGCCTTCCCCATACGCATAGTGGCATCAGTTCGTTCAGGAAAATTAATCGCCCCCTTCCCTCTTGTCTTCTCGGCCTTGAAAGCGGCTTGCAGTGCTGGCACTTTCCGGATCTCAGCAGCCAGCTTTTTTGTGGTGAGTTCAAGGGCGGTAACAATGGACTTGGTGGCTTGGCCCTCGGCAGCTTCGATGGTGGACTCAAGTCCCGGGAAACCCTCATCACCCTTGGCCATATTTGTCCCCATGCCCATTGCGTCCAGCAGGTCTTGCTCGGATTCAACCAACGCTTCGTTTACTGACTGGAACGCCGATGTGATAGAGCTGGTGCAGCACTGATCAGCAAAGTTATACCCGACTTCGTAAGCGGCCTGCCAACATGGACAACCACACGCTACGGCCTGCGGTGAATACAGCGCAGCTCCTGGAGCCGACAGTGCTGCCACTAAACTTAATCGGGTGAATGTCTTGGTGGGTAGCCGGTGTTTAATTTTCATTGGCATCACGCTCCTGGCGATTCTTAACCGCCAACAATTGCGCCATCAGCAATGCGGTATTTTTCTCCTGTTTCCATATTTCATAATCCAACATCATCGAGTCAGCCTTGGCCAACGCATAGTCCTTCATGGCACCTGAAAACTGTTTGTTAGCCAGCAAAGCCGCCCACTGGGGATCTTTCACCCGATGGGTTGCCATCAGGGATAACACGTCGTTGCGACTGATTTTGGTGCCTTCAGGCAGTTTCTCGAGCAGTCCCGGGTTAATGCTTTCCAGTGTATCGGCAATCCAACTGTCTTCGTTCCCCTCCAATATCGGGGCATCGTAGCTGAGAATCTGGTTTTGCACCGCCATCGGCAGACTCATCCGGAGGTTGTAAAGGTCGGCCTCGACGTTGGCGTTAACCCCTGCCATGGTATTCGGGCGCTCCAGTCTTGCCGGCGGATTTGGATTGGTAGTCAGGTTGATTGTCACAGCAGCATCCTGAAGCTCTTCTTCTGACAGGGAACCAAATTGGTCTGTGCCCTGAACCATTCGTGCTTGCGCACCCATTATTTCTGGTTTTTCCTGGAAAAGCTTAGCCATTCTGGCCGCATGCTGCGTTTCCGGGTTACTGCCTCTCGGATAGCGTGAAGTAGATTCACTGTAGCTCGCCGACGCATTGTTCAAGCGATCTTGCATTTCAATCACAAGCTCATCGCTCACCACAATATCGCCGGCCCTATCGGTATAAGGGCACGGTGCCGTCGCTTGATTGGCCGGATTTGACGCCTCCATTTGGGCATCCATTGCTTCGGTCAACGCAGGAAGCTTACGTAACTCAGCAGATAGTTTTTTAGTAAGCAGTTCCAGGGAATCCACAATTTGTTTGGTGGCCTGCCCTCGAGAGGCTTCGACAGTGGACGCAACACCCTCGAAACCTTCCTCCATGGACATGGTGATCATGCTAGAGCCAGTCGAAACAAGCTGGGAGGTCGTCTGTGCATTCGACTGCGCTGTGGCGGAACAACTACAGGCGTATGCCTGACCCGGGCTAGACAGTGCCAGCCCACCGAGAGAAGCCGCGAGTATGGCTTGACGCAAAGAACGCATTACCGGCGACCTCCTGTGCTGTCTACGTAGTCATAGTCGTCAAAGTTCTGGCCACCGGAGTAATCACCGCTGAAATAGCCGCCATTGACGCTAGGCAGGTTCTCAACTTGATCGCCAATGAGTTGGTCGAAGTTGAAATCCAGCTCGGTGGTTTCATGGTCCCAGTTCATCCCGCTACCCCCTTTGGAAAGGCCAACACTACCGCCACCGAGCCCCATGGGCGCATCAAAGCTGGCACCCAGACCGTCAACCTGATCCGCGACGTAATTATCCGCCGCTTCACAAACCGCATCCTTCAAGCTTTGCATAAGTCCATCCGCAAGACCGGACAAACTGAACGATGACATATCAAGCCCGTAGGTATCGATGCAGCCCTGTTTTTCAAAATCAATTTCATCATCAAGGCCCTCCAGGGCCGCTTTCGCGCCCTCTTCTGCAAGGTCCATGGCGCTTTCATAAAAGCTTTTGCGCACCTCATCGACCGGGCACGGATCGTCGCCATTCGCACAGGCGAGAGCCGGTGCGGATATTCCGCCGAGAAGCAATACGCTGGCGCGAGCCACCCGCAACCAGCGGGGTGTTTGACTGAGTTGAATCATTTGGTGCTGCCTCCTATTGGTGATGCCATCGCCATTGCGTCCTGAAGGGCCCGTTCCACCCGCTCGGCTCGCTCGGGTGCGAACAAACGATTGAGCATGGCCAGCCGCTCGAAAACGAGAAACCGATCCAGTGCGAGGGAGGTTTGGCGATACAGGTCAGAACTACACTGAGGGTCGCTCAAAATCTCTTTGCACACATCGAGGAAGGATTTCACGACATTCGCTCGATCGTCATGGGAGTAATGCAGCAGCATCAACGCCGAACTCGACTTCAGCCATGACATAAGTTCCATGGATTTGCGGGGTTCTCTCAAGCAAAACGTCCCAAGTTCCGGTGATTTTTCCAGTCGCGCGATCAGTTGATCCAGCGACTGACGTACCACTTCATGATCCTCGATTGTCCACTCATCCTGACCATCCATGATCTCGAAGACTTGGGCGATAGCCGGATCAATCGCCGCCCAATATTTAAGCCCGCCATCATGCCCTGGTTGGGGTGGTTGTTTCGGGGCGCTGTCACTGAACGGCTGAAAACCACTACTCACAATATACTCTCCACGCTTAGTTCGGAGTCCGCTTTACCCGACAACCGCATGAGTTGGGGCGACACGGTTAATGCCTTCTAATATACACTATACTGTGACGTATTCTCGGGCGCCGCCCCTATTGAATAAGTGAGGAATCTCCGTGACTAAACATGATCAGCGTGAAGCTGAAGGAAACAGCCAGAAAAAGTCACAGAACAAGGCAGTTCGGGCCCTAAAATTTACAGGCAAGCTCGCCTGGAAAAGTACGGCGGGTGATGTGCTCGTTAGAGACGCCAAACGGGTCAAACCCCTTCGACCGGATCTCTGGAAAGATGTTTTCAGTCGTAAAGGCTGGGAGGCCCTGAAGCGACTGGGAACTGGGTCGTCCGGGAACGCAGTGCCTGTTAGCGATAAAAGCAAAAAAGCGGTGAGGCGTCGCATCATCTGGCCAGCCCTCGCCTGTGCCCTGATTGGGTTTGCGGTGATGGGGTATGGGTTGATGTTCATGGTGTCGCTGGGTGGCCATGAAGCCGTGCCGACGACCAATAAAGTGATCGCGGTAACGATCAGTGGGATTGGCGGCCTTTATGGAGCAATCAATCTGACAACACTGATCGTGGCGATTCACCGGGGTCTGGCGACGAAAGCGCATGCGAGAGGGGCAACAAAATGATGACTGGTGATAGGCAGTGGGTAGAAAGGCCGCGTCTAAGTCGCATGATCAGAAACATGGGTGCGTTTCTAGTGTTCGCAGGGCTGCCGCTGATGGCATCTGGTCAGGAAAGCACCCCGGCTTCGATTAATGGTGGGCTTGGCAAATGGCTAATCGATTCGATCTTTGAGGCGGGTACCGTTGGCAATATACCGGAAGACCCTGGCTGGGTCGGCACCATCATAATGCCGCTATCGATGATCGCGATGGCGACGGCATTGCTGGTAATCATCGCGAAGAGTGTCCAACACCTACTGATCGTGTCGCAGGCCAAAGACCCGGCCAGCTCCCCCATTTCAATGACCTGGGCACCGATTCACATGATCCTGGCGGTGACTCTGATCATGCCCATGCCGTCCGGGTATAGCCTGGGGCAATACGCCGGGCTCTGGGTTGGGCATCAATCGAATCTTTTGGGGAACGTCACTACTGAGCGAGCCCTCGAGTACGTTGGTAACCAGGGGGTGATTACTCCGCCCCCCATCCCGCAAATGCAGCATTTCGTGAAAGCAGCGGTCGCATCCAATATGTGCCGATCTATCTTCAACCAAGCATACAAAACTGTTGGGGAAGAATATGGGGGAGATAGCGGGGTTAGAATCATTCCTCAGAAAATTACGAGTGAGCAAACCCAAGGTAAATCACAAAAAGAAAAAAGGTCGGTTACCGAAATAAACTTTACACGCCAGGGAGATTTTGTCAATGATGGTGCCGACCGAAATACCTTTTGTGGCGGGATGAATATTAGCGTTGCAAGGTATGAAGGAAGAGATATTCGACCACAAAAAAAATGCAGTAACAACACTGGAAATCCACTCTGTAGTATTATTAAACCAAGTGATAAATCGTCGGTGTTCTCCGGCGAGATCCACGCTGTCCATGAAACGCTCGCCGAGCAAATGGCTGACAGCGCCATTCAAGACGATAAAGCCTTAGCAATTGCGGCTGACCTTACATACGACACGGAGGCGTATCTAAAAGGAAAGAGTGATCAGGAAAATTCACGGGCATATGTGGATATGCAAAAAGAGGAAAGTGAGCGAATTGACGCAGCGGTTGAAAAAACCATCAAATTGTATAGGCACCTACAAGAACAAGCCTATAGAGGGTACGCACAGGTTATCCGAAAGGCCAGCAATAATGAAATTAATGGCAATGATTGGATCGACCATGTGGAACAGGGCGGCTGGCCCCTATTTGGGCTTTATTGGTTTCAAGTCACCAAAATGAATGACCGAACCCTTAATGCTGCCAGTATGGATTTTTCCGGGTCGGCTAACCCAGTAAAGTATTTCAGCCGATTCGCAAGTGCGTCGGAGGACCCAATAGTTGGACAGCGATTAACAGACCGCTGGAATCGCTATTTAGAAAGGCTTCGCAAGAGGGTAGAAAATACCCGTCATGACATTCTACCTACAACTGCGCAAAATTATGACGATGATGGAAATGTTGAAGGCGCAGCCGAGGCTGCCTTACAGTCAGCATCCAATATGGCGGAGGTTCAAAACCTTTATCCAGCGATGAAGGATGAGATGCTTGCATTGAGTCAATCTGGAAGCATGTCACCATCCGGTATTGGAGAGACAATAAATAGTTGGCTTGACCTCATTGTTAAAAAAAATATTCAACCATGGCTGTTTGATTCAATGAGGCAAGGCGATATTGTTACTTCGATGGCTAACACCGGGCATAACATAATCGCCATCACTGAAACACTCTATGCGGTGGACCTGTTTACCAGGGCAGTCCCTAAAGTTGTGAGGCATGAGGCAGATGTCAAGGAGGGAGATAATGTAGCAGAATCTGCCGTTAAGAATATTTGGAGTTCAATAACGGCAGCGGCAACGGCCGGAGCGACACTGTTTGCAGATGTTATTGGCGATAAAATTACCGGGCTCTTATTCGGGACCGTTCCTGGCCAAATGCTACTGACTGCATTTAAGGACTTCATGACAGTTATGAAGGGGCTTTTTGTTGTTGGTTTGTTTATGGCGTTTTACATTCCAGCAATAATCATCATTCAGTGGTTGATTGGAGTGGTCACTTGGATGATCTATCTCGCTGAAGCCATCATTGTAATACCGCTATGGGGGCTCCTGTTTGTGGCCGACATGGGATCACAAAGCCTGTCCCCTCAATCCGCGAGACAAGGTTTTGTCCACATACTGAGTATATTGTTTTATCCCTCATTGATGGTGATCGGGTTCACCATCGGCATGAAAATAATCGATGTCGCCAGCAAATTTTTTATTGATTTCCTAGAAATTGGTATAAACCAGTTTACAGAAGGGTATGCATTCGGAATTGTATCTTTGGCAGCATCGCTGGCCATTATTGGGTTCGCAACCTATCAGGTCATCACCAGGGTTTTCTCGCTGGTCTTGGAGTTCAATCAGCGCATGATGAACTGGATTGGACAATACAACAATTATGGTGAGCAGGGCGTAGAAGGGCAAATCCGGCAAGGTTTTGTGGCTTTCTTGCACCAAGGTAAGTCAGACGTAGGCAGTAGAATAAATCAAAGCATGGCAGATGAGGCCAACAAAAACAAAGGACAATAACCAATCGTAATCTGCTGAAAATTAATGGTGATGAAAGGGCAAGCGGTGCTTGCCCTTTTTTGGTCGTGCAGGCTTGACATAAATACAAACTTGACGCAAATACAAAATAGTATATACTATACGATAACTAACGATAGGACGGAGGATTCTTCAATGCTTACAATTAGAGGCCTTGCGCCTAGCGTAAAACTGCGCACACCCCAAAATGACACCTCGCTTGGAAAATTTAATGCTTATCAGCACATTCAAATTTTCCACACGCTCATGATGATTTACAGCCTCCTGTGGCTTATCGTGCTTAGTGGGGCATACCACGGCTGGCTGGGGGTTGTGGCAGCGTTTGCAATGTTCCCGCTCACAATTTGCTTGGTACCGCTCAGCTTCTTTTATGGTCGCTACGCCCAAGCGAAGCTATTAACACGGGTTTTGGATCCTGCAAGCAAGGTGTGGGCATCTACCGCCTTTGCCTTCACGCGCAGTGGCAGCACACTGCTTGGAATTTTTGCGGCAATGTTATTTCCCATCGTTATGCCGTTCCTGTGGATTCAAGATGCGGTTAGGTTCGTGAAATTTGTTATAGCGAACCTAAAGGGCGAGGACGTTCAGTGGGCAAGCGATGAAGCGATCTTCTATAAGCGACAGGCCCAAGCGTATAAAGAAATGATAGAGAAAGAAGGCAAAGAGAAGGCTGATCAATTCCTCATCTATTCAACGTGCATGACGGAAGTGCCGAACCGAACAATTATTAGCAAAAAGGACTGGAGTCAGGAGGTCGGTCCCGAGCTCACACAATGGAAAGCGAAAAAGTTCGGTGATTTCGCATCCTACGCCAGTTAGTTGCCACTGAGCGAAAAGATAAGACCTGCAACTAGGCCCGGCCAATATTTTTGGCTGGGCCTTTTACATGACGCGCCCAAGGGCTGATTTCAACGGGGATGCGGCGCCTGAACTGGCTTGCTCAGATGCGGGCTCCTTTGCAGGTTCCTTGCCCGGCAAGCTCAGCTTCATCTTGGCGCCCTGCTCCGCATCCGAATGAGTCGCCCGATCATCGGTGGGCACGGTAGCTGTCGAATTATCCTGAGATTGTTCTGACGCAGGTGCGGGTGGTGGGTTTTGTTGTTCCTTTGTATTAGCTGGTTCCGCGGTATCGGGACGGGGAGCGGGAACATCCGGCGTTGATTCTTCAACTGAATTAACCGGGCCCCGCCCCGCATTGCTGGACGCACCCGCCACGGGTGCCTGGGAGGGCTCAAAGCCAGACGCTAAATTCGCCTCTGCAGGAACCCCGTCATTATCATTCATTGCCATCCTTGCGAAGAATGCCAGATGCCGCTCCCTTTTATCGGGAATACTGGATAGATCCGCTGTAGACAGCATGGCCATATAGCGTAGCAAAGCGGATTTCTGGAATAAGTTGGCGGCCCCCCGGGTACTCTCCTGAATCGAGTCCAGCAGCTCGCTCAACGCTCGCTCGCCGGGATCGTCCAGGTCCAGCGTCAAGCGATACCGGTGTGTCTTTTTTGCCGCCATGCGTTCCTCCGCTTATTGCCCGCCAGGCAGGTGGGTAATGAACTTCAGCATGCCCCGGGCATTGGCGAATTCATCGCGCAGGATGAGGCTGTAGTCCTCCATCCAATCTTTAAACAACGCACCACACAGCAAAGAGCCCCCACCAACCAGAAGAATGAACTGGTAAGAGGTCATATCGTTCAAGGTGGATTTGGCAAATTGCTTAATCTCATTCACCACCGGCTCGGCCGCTTTGACCAACAAATCGCTCACATCCACATCGGAGACCCCATCAGAGCTGTGCATGCGGATATAGCCTCGCTCGAACGCCTGGGCGATCATCCAGTTAGCAGGCTTGTGAACCTTGTGGCCTTTTTTGGCCAGATAATCCGGCAGCAGGGTGGCAAACTTTTCTTTGATGTCCAGGGTGCCACGCTGGATCGTACCAGAGCTGTTCTGCATGATCGCCAGGTTAGGAGCCATGCTGACCACATCAAAGGTTGACCCGCCAAAATCCAACACCGCCATGGGCGCGTTGATATCTTGTAGGTCGAAAAGCTCCTGACCATCATCGTCAATCAGGTAGTCAATGATTGCTGACACCCCTTCTGACAGCACCCGGCTCTCGACAATCTCAGCGACAGGTTCCTCATTACGTGACGAATCGAAGGCCTGATACACCGGCTTACGCATATTGGCGGCCTGGCCATCGATCAACCGTTGGTTCTGGTGGCCATCGTGACTGTAGAAGTCGCGCATTGGCAGTGCCGTGGCCAAGCGGACTTTTTTGCCAGCCATGCCAGCCTTTACCAACCCGTGATTCACCAGGATGCGGTTTTCCACCGACTCACCATAGTTCTGGTTGCGAATCGCCACCGGCGTCACAAAGGCGTTGCAAGTAAAGCGCTGACCATCCTCGGTTTCGTACATATCAACCAACCCGCCATGGAGGCCAGTTTGTGCCTCTTGGGCGGAACCAATGATGGCGTCGTATTTGTGGGTGCGAATGTTGCCGGATTCGTCGTGCCAAGCCAGCTTGTGTGAGTAGTAGCCATTATCGTCTACAACAGTACAGATTTGATCATCAGCCATGATTACCTCGTTGATCAGTGGAGAGTGCTTTTGAATTCATCCCACAAGCGCCGAGTCTGACGCCCCTGGTGATGTGACTGGACGTACCAATAGCCGCCGTTGAGCGGGAACCGGAACCGCCGAATAATGTCCGCCCAGCGGTTGGCTCGTTTGTGTGTTTTGTAAATGTCGAGCACAAAGTTCGTAAGGACCGGCCAGAAAACCCAGGAATATGGCATGATCAGCAACAAGATGAAGGGAAGAATCCCCATCACGGACACCTTGCCGCCCAGGGTTGCGGGGACAGATTTATGCGACCACACGATGGGATCGCCGTTTGCGTCCTGGACCAAATGGAGTTTCATCAGGCCGCCTCCGCTTTAAATCGGTCATACGTCCGATCATCAATCCGGCCCGCCTCATAATGCTCTTCAATATCCCGCATCAAGGGCCTGCCGTGAGTTTCAACCAGATGCTTCATTTCCCGAGTAATGTGATCGTCATCGGTTGAGTACAGGTGCCGGCGAATCTCATCGGTCATTACGAGCCATTCCCGAGCCGCACAGCGCCCGCCATCCACGGTCTTGAGCAGCGTTTGATACAGGAATACCCGGCCACTCCCAATGAGACCGGAAATGGCCCGCGCACGTTCATTCGCCGGGAAAACCCCAGCCATCCGGCCAAGCATTTCTGACACAGAATTTACATGCACTGTGGAATAAACCGCGTGGCCCGTTTCAGCGTTATGTACTGCACCCTGAATTGTCTCAGCGTCCCTCGCCTCACCCAAAACGATAACGTCGGGGTGCCTCCGAAGGGCATTTGAGGTCGCGTGAGCGTAATCTTTCAGGTGCGAGTAGACTTCGGATTGGGCAATACGGCCACGCCGATTGGGGACAGCCCGAAAATCAAATTCGATCGGGCTTTCATAGGTAAGAATGCGCTTGCCATCCGGATCTTCCATGTGGCGGCGAATGATGCCGCCCAACAGGGTACTTTTCCCCGAGCCAGTTGCACCGCCGACGATGACCACACCTGTTAATGGGAATAATGCTTCTTCCAGGCTTTTGGGAACGCCGAGTTCATCGAGGCTGGGCGGGATCTGCGAAATGGACCGCATAGTGATATCCAACCCCAGCGGGTTGGAATGCTTACCCATGGTGGCTGTGGCATTTACCCGGAACCGGTACTTGGTACGCCGACCTTTTGTTACGTAATAACCAAAGTTGTGATCCAAGGCCTCCTGCAGAGTTGCGGCAGCCGTTTGCCTATGCATATCGTTCAACAACCCCTGCACGGTATCCAGCTCAAGCGGGCGGGTACCGACATCGACAATCCGACCTTTACGCTGAACCGCCAATCGCTCCATATCCTGCAAGAGAATATCGTCAACTCCCCACTCGTAAAGCTTGCGGAGCGCGTCATCGAACTTATCCAATGTGAAGGGATGGGCATCATCAATGACCGGCATATCGTCCATCAACGAACCTCCTATGGCTTGGTAAACAGTGGCAATGCAGTGTCGTGCTCTGCCGCATCGGGCGTGAGCACCGGCTCACCGCGATCCGGCTCACGCCACAACGGCTCCCACTGCCCTTGCGGTTCAAACTCCACCGGGACGGTAATGCTGTAAACGGTGTCACCTGCATTCAGAATGTTGCCGCTGGCATCTTCCGTGACCTGGGGCGCCGAGCCCACCATTTGAGGGCGTTGCACCACCCCGCGATTCTCCAGGATCCGGAACGTCACCCGACCGCGAATATCGCGGACCAGCTCATTGAGATTGTTTTCCCAGATCAGTTGTGCCTGCTCCAGACCCGAGGACCAGCCATCGCGTACACCTTCCTCCCACACCGTCACCTCTTCAGGCGTGTCCGGTAACAAGGCCGGGTGCGGTGGTTCCGGGTAGGGAAACTCCCTCCATAAATAGTCGCGCCAGGTTGGAGGCTGGCTAATGGCCTTGGGCTTCTCATCGATCACATACTGGATTTGAACCGAGCGAATTTCTTCCTGGTCGGCGGTCACATCGAAGCGATCCCGGGTTTCGGTGACCGAAGGCAGCAGCATATGGGCATCCACAATAAAGGGCGCGAAGCTGGCGATGCGGTCAAGCGTGCCCTCTTGAGACTTGGTGAACTCAAGCAGGTGCTCATAACGCCAGGCCAACGCGGTTTGCGCCCCCATGGTGAACGCGGCTTCGGAAATGGCATTCAGGCGCATTTCACCCGACGCCAGGGAGTCAGACGGGGTGCGCCCCACAACATCCACATCCCCTGGCCTCAACTCAATGGTCTGCTCAAGCGCGGGCGGGGTCTGAGCACTAATCCAAACGTCCAGATCAGGCGCGTCCATAACACTCCCCTTTATTGCGGATAAGTAATCAACAACCGATCCTTCTCAGGATCCAGCGTTACGGTCGCCCGGTCGCCCGCCTGATACGACGCATCAATCAGGAATTCCGCCAGCGGCTTCTTATCACGATTGATCGTAACGGTGACCGGGACCACCGGCCGGCGACCAATGATCTGAGGCTCGCTGTAGCCAACCAGACGGGAAAGCCCGCGAACAAAGGGCTCCAGCTCGCCGTAAAAGTCATCCTCCAGGGCATACACTTCTTGCCACTTGGCGGGGAAGTCCGAAATGTCATAGTCCATATCCCGAGCCGCTGCGTCCGGCGAGGCCTGGGCAGATTCGGAATACGACAGCATCCGGTAGGACTGTGAAATCTCGTTTGCCGCTTCCGACAGTTTCACGACTGCCGGATCAACCGACACATCCATGTGCTTCTCCTGTTGGCCGGCACACCCGGCCAGCACTAACGGTGCGGCAACAGCTATCGCCAATACCGAACGCCTCAACGATTGCATAAGAAGATCCTCTATTGATTCATCATGACAGGGGTTATTCTATCACCCCGCAACCGCCCGCAATCGCCGATACCCCCACACGTGCCGAAAACCGCCTACATTGGAAAAAACCGTCTAAGGCCATGACACAGATAGGAAAATACGGCTTATCAACAAGTGGGCCACGCGGGACAAATGGGCCAGGTGGCCCGATCGGGCCAAGCGGGCCAGTCGGGACGACCGGCCCAAGAGGGCCTAAATTGATTCTTGTTGTGCAAAATCAGTACGTTATGACCCCCAAAAGCCAAGCTTGAGACCTGGGGAACGATTACAAAAGCCCCAAGGTGCCGCCCCACAAGCAGTTGCGCCAGAAGGGCGCAGCCCGCCGGTCGCAGTTAGCCGCTTTTCAGTCAAAAACGAACGATCAGTCATGGCAAAAGCTGACTTGGCTACGACCACACCATTAAGACGTACCCGCCGTTTTCAGCAGACAGAAGCCATAAACTGGCTTCCGGTTCCACGTTCAGAATACCCTCCCCGTTCTGATAAGATAATCAGTAAATAAAGACTGAGATCGGGAATCAAAACCAACCAATCTCTAGTAGGTACAAGATATTAAGTTAAGGGTGAAAAGACGACCGGGATCCTCATTGAATAACGGCGTATAACGAAAGCTCGGAGATACAAGAGAGTGAGGTGCTTATGAGAATAAAGATAATGTCTCAAGACGCGGAGACCGATCTGAAAATTGAAGAACAAGACCAGCGTGTTCAACAGATGATGCGTTCGTTCGTGGCGGAACAGTTTACGGCCAGCATTATCGAGGAGCCCGAAGCTCAGGTGATGTTTGCGCAATGGCTGGAGAACCGGAACAGGCGCAGTAGTCGGGAAACACAGCGCAAGGAGTGGCGCAAGCTTTTAAAGGTCGCTAGTGAAACCCCCTCATTAAAGATGCTGGAACGAGAAGTGGAGCGCCGACTGATTGATGGGAGAAATGTCGTGCCCAACAAGTCGGTCAACGTCGATATTAGCCGGATGATCGATGAGCGCTTCTTGCGCAAAATGCAGGAGGCGATGGAGAGTAGCCCCGAAGTGACAGAAGACCAGCGCCATGCCTTTGTGGTGTTCAGCGCCACGCTTATGACCGGCCTGCGCGTCAGTGAATGGCCGGAAGCAAAGTTGGAAGTCCCTGAACAGGTGCCCGCAGCCGCCGACGAAGCCGTGCATCCGAAACTCCATGTGCAAGGAGCGAAGGGGAAAAAGGACGAAGACCGGCCCAGAACTCTGATCCTCGAAGGGTTCAACGCAACCCACCAACACCTGATCGGTTCAGCCATTGAAATTGCGAAGCGATTGACGCCGGCCCAAATAGGAAAGCTCTCAATGAGTCTTCGCACTCTGGGAGAGTATGGGATAGCCGATGTGAGTCAAAAGGACATACTCGCGGATTTAAGCCTGAAGTCAGGCCGCAAGATGTTCACTGTCGAAGCTCTCCGAGATCGCCGCTCTAAGCAACAGGTCGCCGGGGCTCTGGGGCATACAACAACCGTGAATCTGCGGTGGTATGCAAATGGCGACATTTATCGGGATCGAGCGATGCGGTACCCATTGGCCAAGGTGGCACAAGAAGACGCACAGAAAGTGCGGGACACGCTCAAAGAATATGAAGAAAGAAAGCGGCAATCCCAGGAGGAATCGCAAGGCCCTGATAGCAAGCCGGGAGCCCCGCAATAATGAAAGGGGTAACTCGTAATATTGAAGAAAACCAACTGGATCTTTTTGATTCTCCCGAGACAAGCGCAGGCGCGGATAGCCCATCCTCCCCCGGGCAAGCCTCAAATCAGGAGTTGGCCAACCAACGCTACATTTGGCCACCCGGCTTCTGGCTGGTCGCCCCGGCTGACGATCCGCAACAGGCCATCCAGATGAAAGCCTCGAATGCCCCGAAAGCGATCCAACAGGCTTGCCGTTATTTCCCGGGCTATCCCAAGTCTGCTCTGACCGCCCAGCCTTTACGGGTCGCCCACGGCGGTTATCGGCCTACCTGATAAGGATTACCCGATTGTTGGAGAGGAATCGCCGGACCTGGCGCGGGCATCCTGTGATCCACGGTGCGCCAGATGATCGGTCACCCCGAACGAGAAGGGGCAAGCCCGTTCCAGGCTGGTAAACCGCGATAAAATGGGGCACTTCAAAATCATGAATGCCCCAACCAAACAAGGTCATCCCCGCGTATGGTTCACCTTCTCTGCAGCACCGAACGCGCCAACACGCTATTGAAGACCCACGGCGAGCTGGTTCACGAAGGCCCGCCCCCAGACGGTCGTGGGTTTACCTCGGTGTATGTGG
>Ga0209300_1000279_pt1 | contig 29714 bp, 35 predicted proteins | sample Shrwel_input2_RT_FD_187535 | JGI IMG/M metagenome (GOLD analysis project Ga0209300, IMG submission 187535) | Subsurface microbial communities from deep shales in Ohio, USA - Utica-3 well 1 S input2 RT (SPAdes) (version 2) ... | reverse complement strand
CTAGCAGGCCGTTGAAAAAAGCCAGAGCCCGCCTGGCTCTGGCAAAATGGCGACTATCCTCTTCTGCCGAAGCCAGCCCAAGCCGATGCGTGGACTCGACCTCAAACAAAACGAGCTTTTCAGCTATACGACACTGGAGCAGCGCATCCCGAATGATCACCCGCTGCGTCCACTGCGCGAGCTGGTCGATGCCGTGCTGGCGTCGATGGACCAGGACTTCGACAGGCTGTACTCCACCTTGGGACGGGCCTCGATTGCGCCGGAGCGCCTGCTGCGCGCCTCGTTGCTCCAGGTGATCTACACCATTCGCTCCGAGCGGCAGTTGGTCGAGCAGATTGATTTCAACCTGCTGTTTCGCTGGTTCGTCGGCTTGTCGATGGACGAGCGCATGTGGGATCACTCGACCTTCAGCCAGAACCGCGACCGGCTGTTCAATCAGGATGTAGCGCGCCTGTTCTTTCAGCGCATCAAGTCCCTGGACGAATGGTCCGAGTACGCCAGCGACGAGCATTTCAGCGTCGATGGCACGCTGATCGACGCCTGGGCCTCGCACAAGTCCTTCATCAAGAAGGACGGCGGCGACCCACCGGAGGATGGCACGCGCAACCCCGATGCCGACTTCAAGGGCGAGAAGCGCAGCAACGCGACCCACCAATCGACCACCGATCCTGAAGCCAGGTTGGCACGCAAGAGCAATGGCGATGCCAGTCGCCTGGCGCACATGGCCCACACGATGATGGAACACCGCAACGGCCTGATCGTGGATGTGGAATGCACCGAGTTCAATGGACGTGCCGAGGTGGAGGCGGCCCTGGAGATGCTCGAGCGCACGGCCAAGCCGGGCAGCACGGTGGGGGCGGACAGGAATTACGACCAGAAGCGTTTCGTGCAGGGCGCGCGCGAGCTGAAGGTGACGCCGCATGTGGCGCAGAAACGCAAGGGCAGTGCCATCGACGGTCGCACCACGCGGCACCCGGGGTACGCCACCAGCCAGAAGATTCGCAAGCGGATCGAAGAAGGCTTTGGTTGGCTGAAGACGGTTGGCGGCCTGCGCAAAACCAAGCTGATCGGCCGCGCCAAGCTGAGTGCCCAGTTGCTGCTGGGCTTCTCGGTCTACAACCTGATCCGATTGGGGAGCCTGTCGGGTTGGTGGCGAGGCTCGCATGTATAGGGCAAGGTGCGCCCGAAAACGCCGAAAGGCGTGAAAATGGTGCTGAAACCGGTCAAAAAGGCCAAAATCCAGGCCTTTTGCGGCCTCCGTTAGCCCCAATCGCTTGAAAAAGCGTCACCCCGAACGGGTTGGGGCAGTCGAGGCCGAATTTTTCAACGGCCTGCTAAGTGTGGTCGTCGCCTCCGCCATCGGCGCGGTCGGCTCGGTAGTTGGGCAGCTTGCCCGGCTAAAGGGCGCGCGCGCCATCGGCATCGCCGGCGCGCTGATGGGCCGCCATCGCCTGCGCGAAGCCCTGAACGCGCTCGGCTTCGCCCTGCGCTGAAACCCACCGCGTCCGGCTCGTGTCGAGCCGAACGCAACTTGTTCGTTCACTGCTGCAAGGAGTCATAGCTATGGCCTACGCCACCACCAACCCCTACACCGGCGAAGTCGTCAAGACCTTCCCCGACGCTACCGACGCCGAAGTCTCCCAGGCCATCGGCGCCGCCCATGAAGCCTTCCTGTCCTGGCGCGAGCGCTCGTTCACCGAGCGCGGTGCCATCCTGCAGCGTGCCGCAGACCTGCTGCGCGCCAAGGCTGGCGACTACGCGAAACTGCTGACCCTGGAGATGGGCAAGATCACCGCCGAGGCACTGGCCGAGGTCGAACTTTCCGCGCGCATCTTCGAGTATTACGTGAAGAACGCCGAGGCCCTGCTGGCACCGGAGAAACTGACCGTGGCCGATCCCGCCGAAGGCGACGCGCTGCTGGTGCACGAGCCGCTGGGCGTGATCCTGGCGATCGAGCCGTGGAATTTCCCCTACTACCAGGTCGCCCGCATCCTGGCCCCGCAACTGGCCGCGGGCAACACGCTGCTGCTCAAGCACGCCGCCAACGTGCCGCAGAGCGCGGACGCCTTCGAGAAACTGATGCTCGACGCGGGCTTGCCGCAAGGCGCCTTCAAGAACCTCTACGCCACGCGCCAGCAGATCGAGACCATCATCAACGATCCGCGCGTGCACGGCGTGGCCTTTACCGGCTCGGAGGGTGCCGGCGCAGTGGTCGCCGCCCAGGCCGGCAAGGCGCTGAAGAAGTCGACGCTGGAACTGGGGGGCGCCGACGCCTTCGTGGTACTGGCCGACGCCGAACTGGACAAGACCGTGAAGTGGGCGGTGTTCGGCCGCCACTGGAATGCCGGCCAGGTCTGCGTGTCCTCCAAGCGCATCATCCTGGTCGAGGCCATCTACGATGAGTTCCTGCGCCGCTACACCGAGGGCGTGGCCGGGCTCAAGGCGGGCGATCCGTTCGACCCCGCTACCACCCTGGCGCCGCTGTCCTCGCAGAAGGCCGCCGACGACGTCAAGGAACAGATCCGCCAGGCCGTCGCCCACGGCGCGACCGCGACCGAGGTGGGGCCCAAGGTGCCGGCGCAAGGTGCCTTCGTGCAGCCGACGATCCTCACCGGCCTGACTCCGGACAACCCGGCCTACTACTGGGAATTCTTCGGGCCGGTGTCGCTGATCTACCGCGCCGCCGATGAGGAAGAAGCGATCGCCATCGCCAACGACTCGCCGTTCGGCCTGGGTGGCTCGGTGTTCACCGCCGACGCCAAACATGGCGCGGAAGTCGCCAAGCGCATCTCCACCGGCATGGTGTTCGTCAACCACCCGACCATGTCCAAGGCCGACCTGCCGTTCGGCGGAGTGCGCCGCTCCGGCTACGGCCGCGAGCTGATAGGCCTGGGCCTGAAGGAGTTCGTCAACCACAAGCTGATCGACGTGGTCGATATCGACGCGCCGTTCTGATGCAAGCGGGCCGGCGGCACGGTACCGCCGGCCGCCGTTTCGCGTCCACGGCCGACGTTCAACGTTAACCGAACTCAGGAAACCCTCAGGGGTCGTCTCAGAAAACGGAAAATAAAGCACGCTAAGCCGGTTGCAGCGGCCGTAGCGGCCTGAACTTGCCCGCGCCGATCTTGGCGCTGCTGCGCCAGAGGTAATCGCCGGTCAGGTTGATGTGCTCCCAGCCGAGCGGCGACAGGTACTGCAACAGGCCGTCATCGACGGCTTGACCGTGGCCACGCAAGGCGTTCGCGGCCCGCTCCAGATAGACCGTGTTCCATAGCACGATGGCCGCCGTCACCAGGTTGAGGCCGCTGGCCCGGTAGCGCTGCTGCTCGAAGCTGCGGTCGCGGATTTCCCCCAGGCGGTTGAAGAACACGGCGCGGGCCAGCGCGTTGCGCGCCTCGCCTTTGTTCAGCCCGGCATGCACGCGGCGGCGCAGCTCGACGCTTTGCAGCCAGTCCAGGATGAACAGTGTGCGCTCGATGCGTCCCAGCTCACGCAGGGCGACGGCCAGGCCGTTCTGGCGCGGGTAGCTGCCAAGCTTCCTGAGCATCAGCGAGGCCGTCGCCGTGCCCTGCTTGATCGAGGTGGCCATCCGCAGGATTTCATCCCAATGGGCGCGGACGTGCTTGATGTTGAGCGTGCCGCCGATCATCGGTTTCAACGCCTCGTAGGTGGCATCGCCCTTCGGGATGTAGAGCTTGGTGTCGCCCAGGTCACGAATGCGCGGGGCGAAGCGGAAGCCCAGCAGGTGCATCAACGCGAAGACGTGGTCCGTGAACCCTGCCGTGTCGGTGTAGTGCTCCTCGATCCGCAGGTCGGATTCGTGATACAGCAGGCCGTCGAGCACGTAGGTCGAGTCGCGCACGCCGACGTTCACGACCTTGGTGTGGAACGGCGCGTACTGGTCGGAGATATGGGTGTAGAACGTCCGCCCTGGGCTGCTGCCGTATTTCGGATTGATGTGGCCGGTGCTCTCGGCCTTGCTGCCGGTGCGGAAGTTCTGGCCGTCCGACGATGACGTGGTGCCGTCGCCCCAATGCTCGGCGAAGGGATGTCGGAACTGCGCGTTGACCAGCTCGGCCAGTGCCGCCCCGTAGGTTTCGTCGCGGATGTGCCAGGCTTGCAGCCAGGCCAGCTTGGCGTAGGTCGTGCCGGGGCACGATTCCGCCATCTTGGTCAGGCCCAGGTTGATCGCGTCGGCGAGGATCGTGGTCAGCAACAGGTTTTTGTCCTTGGCCAGGTCGCCTGACTTCAGGTGGGCGAAGTGCCGGGTGAAGCCCGTCCATTCGTCTACCTCCAGCAGCAATTCGGTGATCTTGACGTGCGGTAGGATCATCGCCGTCTGGTCGATCAGGGCCTGTGCGGTATCGGGCACCGCCGCATCGAGCGGCGTGATCTTCAGGCCCGACTCCGTGATGATGGCGTCCGGCAGCTCGTTGGCCAGCGCCATGCGGTTGACGGTGGCGAGCTGCGTTTCCAGCAGCGTCAGCCGGTCATGCAGGTACTGGTCGCAATCGGTGGCCACGGCCAGCGGCAATTCGCTGGCCTGCTTGAGGCTGGCGAATTTCGCGGGCGGCACCAGGTAGTCCTCGAAGTCCTTGAACTGGCGCGAGCCTTGCACCCAGATGTCGCCGGAGCGCAGCGCGTTCTTCAGCTCCGACAGCGCGCACAGTTCGTAGTAGCGCCGGTCGATGCCGGTGTCGGTCATCACCAGCTTCTGCCAGCGCGGCTTGATGAACTCGGTCGGCGCGTCGGTGGGCACCTTGCGGGCGTTGTCGCTGTTCATGCTGCGCAGCACCTCGATGGCGTCGAGTACGTCCTTGGCGGCGGGCGCGGCCCGCAACTTGAGCACGTCGAGAAATTCCGGCGCGTAGCGGCGCAGCGTGGCGTAGCTCTCGCCGATGCGGTGCAGGAAATCGAAGTCCTCGGGTTGCGCGAGCCGCTGCGCTTCGGTGACGCTCTCGGCGAAAGCATCCCAGGACATGACGGCCTCGATGGCGGCGAACGGATCGCGGCCCGCTTGCTTGGCCTCGATCAGCGCCTGGCCGATGCGCCCGAACAGCCGCACCTTGGCATTGATCGCCTTGCCGGATGCCTGGAACTGCTGCTGATGCTTGTTCTTGGCGGCATTGAACAGCTTGCCCAGGATGCGGTCATGCAGGTCGATGATTTCGTCGGTGACGGTGGCCATGCCCTCGATGGCGAGCGCCACCAGGGTCGCGTAACGCCGCTGCGGCTCGAACTTCGCCAGGTCGGCGGGCGTCATCTGGCCGCCCTCGCGGGCGATCTTGAGCAGCCGGTTCTGGTGAACCAGCCGCTCGATGCCGGAGGGCAGGTCGAGCGCCTGCCACGCCTTGAGGCGTTCGATGTGTTCCAGCATGTGCCGCGAGTTCGGTTTGACCGGGGATTGCCGCAGCCAGGCCAGCCACGTCGTCTTGCCGTTGTCGCGGCGCTTGAGCAGATCGTCGAGGCGACGGCGATGCACGTCCGTCAGCGGCTCAGCCAAGGCGTCGTAGAGACGCCGGTTGGCGCGGGTAATCGCTTCGGCGCTCGCCCGCTCGACGGCGTTGAGGGCGGGCACAATGACCGACTGCCGCCGCAGGTGCTCGATCAAGGCTCTGGCCAGCACGATGCCCTTGTCGGTTTGCATGGCCAGCTCGGTCAGCAACTGGACAGCCTGCCGGTAGTGGCCAATCGTGAACGGCTGGAAGCCGAACACCGTTTGCAGCTCGACCAGGTGCTCGCGTCCGCTCTTAAGTTGAGGGTTATGTTAAGTGCTAGTCTGAGCCTCAACAATAAACACTCCTGCTAACAGATAACATAAAGTGAAAAAGTAACTAATTTGAATTGATCTGACAGTTATGCATCCACAAAACAGGTAACTGTCAGATCAGATCGCGACTTCTACAGCTTATATATTTAGCAAAACTTAAACCTTCATGTATTTGTCGAACCAGCCAATTAACTTTTCAGGATGGCTGCCAAAGTAGTTGTAGCCAACCCAACGGCGTGGTGTCCCTTCAATCCAGAACAGCTCTTTTTCTTTTGCGCCCAACAGCTCAAAAGTTTTTTCGCCATCTTCCACTGAAGTCCAGCGATCTTCACGCACTTGCACCACCAAAGTTGGCATAGTGACATCGGGTGCAAAGAGGTGAGGAGTCATTTCTGAGTTTTTCAAGCCGCCTGCTTTGACTTGTTCAAAGTCCAAAATTTCAGGAAAATCACCAGCACCTGCCACCACAGAATTTGCATAATGTTTGGTGAACGCTTCCATTGAAACCACCATTGGACTGACCATGCACGCTACATCTTTAAACAATTCAGGATGACGTGAAATTGCCTCGTACTGAGAATTGCCACCTGTGCAACGGCTTAACAGACCCACTTTCATTTTTGACAATTCTGGATGTGCGTTGACATAGTTTTGTGCACCAACGCAATCACGCCACTCATAACGACCCACACCACAAGCACCATTGCCTCCTGTGCCACTACGGCCTAAATTGCGTAAGTCATAAGTCAAAATATTGTAGCCAGCATCATGCAGGTGTTTTAACTCAAACAAAAAATTAATTTCTGTCGGGTCAAGCATGTCCCAAGGAGATAAATGTCCAGCCAAGCCATAGCGATTCATCGGCAAAGGATGATTGGCAATAATCAACAAATCAGATGGCTGAACGGCTGGAATGTACCAAGCCTCAAGCGGCACGCCATCCAAAGCAGGGAAGAACACATCTTCATAGGCCATGCCGTGGTCAGCAGGGGTTTTTAAAATCGGGGTGCGCATCGGCTTAGCAGAAAAATTGGCCACGGCTTGAATGACCGCAAATTGTTCTGCTGTGGGTTGGTTTTGAATGCTCATCTTTGATTCCTATTCTTTATAAGGGGTAGCCACATCATTTCATTTAATGCAGGCCGCATTGTCTTCAAAGCATAGCTTAGGTTTTAAGCACTGAATTTCCGATGCCCAAAAAAATCAATTCCTTGCCTAAAATAGTCACAAATCAATGAAAGTGTTGTTCATAACCATATTTTGCATGTAAAATATGGTTATGAACAACGAAACCCTATGCGCCATCGCACGCCAATTGCTCAAGCAGCAGCAAGCCTCAAATTCATCTATAGTTGAAGGGCTATTGCCCACATGCAGCCCTGACATAGATCTTTTTTATCAGACCAGCGCTCAAGAGCTGCGACCGACACTGTACGCACCTGGATTGGTATTTTTATTTTCAGGTGAGAAAAGTGTACAGCTTGGGCAAAATTATTACGTATACAACCCCAGCAAAGCTTTGTTGCTGACTGGAGTTTATCCTGTGTACTGCAACATTCGCGCCAGCGAACAAGAACCTGTCATTGGGATACAAATCCGTTTTGAACGCAAACAAGTGGCGCAATTGCTACACCACTTGACTGTGCATTCAGACAGCACATCGGAACAGATGGCAGCAGCCCATTCGCACTCGGGTTTTTTGTCTGTTCAAGTGACTCCAGCCATCCAAACGGCTTTATACGGGTTGTTGAATGCACTAGGCAATCCAGTCACGTGCGATCTGTTTATGCCCACACACATTCAAACGCTGGTATATGCGGCATTAGAACAAGCCGATGTTTGTGCATTTATCCGCGAGTGGCTGGAGCAAGATGGTAGCTTTGCTAAATTTTTACAAGCCTCTGAGTTTCTTTTACGTCAATTGGATCAGCCTGTCACTTTGCATGATTTGGCGTCCCATATGGGCATGAGCATTCCCACCTTGCAGCGTAGATTCAAGCACTATACGGCCGATTCACCCATGCAATATCTAAAAAAAGTGCGCCTCAGCCACGCTTATGCTCGCCTCACGCAGACTAACTGCACCGTGCAAAGCGCCGCTTATGCAGTTGGCTATGAAAGCGTGTCGCAGTTCAGTCGTGAATTTAAACGCTATTATGGGCAGAATCCACAGCAGGTTAAGCGAATTTGGCTAAATTTGCCCAACGCGCCAAAAATGTAAAGTTAGCTTTAAATTCTAAAATCACTCACTTGAATTCTCGTTCTCAATCAGCGCTTGCTTCCAATATTCTGGTTCAGCATATCGAGCAACCAATGCATCGATATCTATTTTTGAGGTTGATGGACTAAACTCAAAATTGCCATACATATTGATGTGCTGCCATGCAACGGGCGAAATACTGTGAAGCTGAGCCAGTGCATTTTGATCTCCTACTGTTTGCTTCTGTTCATAGACACGAGATAGCAGCACTGTGTTGTAGTAAATGACCGCGTTGGTGATGAGCCGAGAGCATTCATTCCATATTTGCTGCTCCTCTTCTGTTTTTACTCTGAATTTTCCACCGTTAACAAATGCAACTGCTCGTCTAAGACGATGATAGGCTTCGCCACGATTTAATGCTTTTTGTACACATTGACGTAAGCCAACATCGTCGACAAAGTCGAGAATGTATAGCGTTCGGCATATGTTTTCCAACTCCCATAATGCTTTCTTGGTCTGATTCTGACGCGAATAGCTCGAGAGTTTGCGAACAATCGTGGCTTGAGTAACATCTTTTTGAGCTAGCGATGCCATGATCCGTTGAATATTGGGCCATTCACGTTCAATCAATTCATCGTTGGTTTTTCGGGCAGGCTTTATTAGCCAGTCACCACACTCATTGGGATGTTGTGAGCCGACTAACGTATCCATTTTCTTATGCAAATCACGATAACGAGGTGCAAAATGATATCCAAATGCATGCAAAATCCAAAAATTAACCTGATTGGTGCCATGGGTGTCAGTGGAATGCCGTTCTGGCTTTATATCAGAGGTATTGTTATGCAATAAATCGAAAACGTAATGGCTTTCATGTTCGTGAGTCCCAGACCGCTTTCGATGACGGCTACGTGCCCCGCGTGATGCCCTACGTGTGGCGCATCATCTGGACGGTCGGCGGGTTGATGGCTGTGACCGCCGTACTGCCTACCAACACCGGACGGCCAGCCTTCGATGCCTTGGTGGTCTTCTCGACCTGGTATCCGATAGGCGTGATGCTGCTGGTTTTCGCGTCGAGGCCCCTTGGCCGGTTGATTCGCCAAAGAGCACAGGAGCGGCGGAAATGAGCACGTCAACCATCGAGGCGCTGGCCAGCGCCTGGGCAAGGATTGCCGAGGAAGCGGAATTCCCCGCTGACTACGAGGGGACTGCCACACCACAAGCGCATCGGGCTAGCGAAGCTATTCAGGAGCAGATTCGGGAGCGCATCGTCGCCACCAACGACATGCGGCTGTTCAGCCTGCTGCACCTGCTGGGTCAGGCGTCGCTGCGCATGGAGCAAGCGCTGTGGCCGGAGGATTACGAGCGGATGACGCGCGAGGTTGAGGAAGCCCTGCGGCAAGCCACCGACGCCAACGCCAGATCGTACACCCACGAAGAAGTGATGCAGGCGATGCAGGAACGCATCGACCGGGCGCGAGACAAGCCATGTTGATTGGCTATGCGCGCGTCTCGACGCAGGATCAGAACCTGGAGCTGCAACGCGAAGCCTTGAGCAAGGCCGGATGTAAAAAGGTCTTCGAGGACAAGGTGAGTGGCACGCGGGCAGACCGGCCTGGCTTGGCCAAGACGCTCGAAATGCTGCGCGAAGGCGATACTTTGGTCGTCTGGAATCTCGACCGGCTGGGCCGGTCGGTCAAGCAACTGGTCGATCTGGTCGGCGATCTGCACAAGCACGGTGTCCAGTTCAGGAGCCTCACCGACTCCATCGACACCGGCACACCATCCGGGCGGTTCTTCTTCCACGTCATGGCGAGCCTTGCCGAAATGGAGCGCGAGCTGACCGTCGAGCGCACCCGCGCCGGGCTGGAAGTCGCCAAGCAGCTCGGCCGCAAAGGCGGCCGCAAGCCGAAGATGACCGACAGCAAGATCGAGTCGGCCAAGAAGCTGCTGGCCAGCGGGGTGCCGCCCAAGGACGTGGCCAAGAACCTCGGCGTGTCCATTCCGACGCTGTACCGCTGGGTGCCAGCCTCCACGCACGCTTAGCGTGCTTTATTTTCCGTTTTCTGAGACGACCCCGTAAAGGTTGAACGCCAAGAGAGGGGGGCGGAAGCCGTTGCAACGATCTACGCACCGAGGCAGTGCCAGAGCCTCCAGAATCGCGCCACACGGCGCGAAAGCAGCCAGCCAAGGGGTCAGCCTACCCATGCCCCTGAAAACGCCTCTACGGGCGTTCTATGCGGTCGGCATGTTCGGGCGGATTCCCAGGGGGCGGAGCTGGGCCGATCCGCGACCAGGTGGCGGCCCGTGTAGGGCCTGGCGAGTTGTAGGCTTGTAAAATGTAGTATGTAGTAGTATCATACAACATATTACAACTTACAGAGGTTTTACAGATGGCCGTCACCAAAGAGCAAATCCTAGCTGCCGCTGACCAGATCGCCGCCGAGGGTCAGCGCCCGACGCTGGAGGCAATCCGCCAGATCACCGGCGGCAGTTACACCACGATCAGCCCGGTTCTAAACGAGTGGAAGGCGAAGCAGACCAGCACCGCCGCCCCGATCCGCGAGCCTGCCCCCCAGGCCGTAGCCGACCGCCTGGCCGAAGTCGGGGCCGAGGTCTGGAGCATCGCCCTAGAGCTGGCGAACGCCCGTCTAGCATCCGAACGTGAGGCGCTGGAGAAGGCCCGCGCCGACCTGGAAGCCGACCGGGTGGAGGCAACCGAGCTGGCCGACCGCCTGGCCGGTCAGGTTGACGAGCTGCAATCCCGCTTGGCGTCCATCGAGGCCGCCGAAGCGGCCGCACGCGGCGAAGCCGACACGCTGCGCGACCAACTGGCCGCCGCCCAGGAGCAGGCCCACACCGCCGACGCTCGCACACAGGAGATCGAGCGCCGGGCCGCCGAGCTGCGCACCGAGCTGGACAGGGCACACCAGGACGCCGACCAGGCACGCCAGACGCTGGCCGAGCAGCAGCAGGCCGCCAGGGCAACCGCCGACCAGCTCGACCAGGTGCGGGCACAACTGGCGAAGGCAGAAGCGCGGAGCGAATCCACCGAGGCCCAGGCCGCCGAGCTGCGCACCCGACTGGCTGACCAGGAGCAGGCCGCCCAGGAACAACGCAAAGAAGCTGCCGCCGAGGCTCACCGGATGGCCGAGCGAATGACTGCCGCTCAGGCCGAGCGCGACCAAGCACGGCAAGAGGCAGGAAAGGCACGAGAGGAAGCCGCCCGGCTGGCCGGTCAGCTCCAGGCGCACCAGGAGCAGGCCGCCGCGTTGCTGGCCCGGATCAACCCAGCCGAAAGCAAGCCAGCGAGCACCAGGAAGAAAGGTGGGGAGTAAGACCGCCCCTCAAATATCAATACCGCGCCGAGGGGGGTCTGATTATGCGTAAGAGTAAGAGCCGGAAAATTCGGAACCCCTCTCACAAACCGAGGCAGTTTGACACTTGAGGGGCTGGGGCTTTAGCGGCTAAACCTCCCCCTTGGCGTTCAATCACGCCCGTAGGGCAATCAGATCAGATCGTCTTTCCGAGCTACCGGGTTGAAGCTGAAAGTTGGCAAGCTGCTGGTCACTTTCTTGGGTTCGCCTGGTACGGGTTCGGGGGCTTCTACTGCTGGCGACGGTTCAGCCTTTTTGGTGGCGGCTGGCTTGCTGCTACCGGCGGAAGCGGGTGCCGGTTTCGGGGTGGCCGGTATTGGCTTGGCTACCGGCTTCACGTCCGTGATGAACCGCCTAACGTGCAGCGTGAAGGTTTCATAGCGGGATGAAATCCGGCCGGTTTCGCGCATGTGCTCCCAGATAGTTTTCATCGCATAGCCCCCATCGAGAGCCGCCTTCACGTCATCGCGTACAGCCAGAAATGCCACCACATGCTTGTCCTGTCGTGGCTGTTTTGCCTTCTTCTGGCTTGCCCATTCGGCTAGTTCCTGCATGTAGTCGGTTGTCATGGCTACCTCGCAACAAGTTTTAATTTCTTCGCTATTTTGTCGCTACTAGCGTGCTGCTAGTGCCCTATATCCTGCAATTATCGACAATTCAAGCGGGAATTGCATCTTTTTGCGCATTAATAGCGGAAAAATCGAGAACACTGGTTTAAACTTCTTGCATGGTATTTAAGGCTGAACAGCGGGCAGGATGTGTGAAGTAGGCCCACCATGCAAGCATGGTGTTCCTCTTCACTGAGCCTTATTCGCACCTGACGGTGCTCAACGGACATCCTGCCCTGCGGGGCCAACCGGCAGCCGCCGGACAAGAGAAGGAGGACGCCAGGAGTGGAGGCGAACGAGACAAAAGTAACGAGGAAGGGCAGCACGCCGATCAAGGTCTATTGCTTGCCAGAAGAGCGGGCCGCCATCGAGGCCAATGCCAAAGCGGCTGGCCTGAGCACGTCGGCCTATCTGTTGGCCGTGGGGCAGGGCTATCGCGTCCAGGGCGTGACTGACTTTGAGAACGTGCGCGAGCTGGTGCGCGTCAACGGCGACCTTGGGCGGCTGGGTGGCCTGCTGAAACTCTGGTTGACCGACGACGCAAAGACTGCCCAATTTGGGGCTGATACGGTGCTGGCTTTGCTGGCCCGGATCGAGGCGACCCAGGACAAGATGAGCGGCATCATGGAAAGCGTGGTGCGGCCGCGAGGCGGGCAAGCATGATTGCCAAGCATGTTCCTATGCGCTCGCTGGGCAAGTCTGACTTTGCCGGGTTGGTGCGTTACATCAGTGACGCACAGAGCAAGGATCATCGGCTAGGGAATGTTCAGGTTACGAACTGCGAAGCCGGTTCCGTGCGTGACGCCATCACCGAGGTGCTGGCAACTCAACTGCTGAACACCCGAGCCGCGAGCGACAAGACCTATCACCTGATCGTCAGCTTCCGGGCTGGCGAACAACCGGACACCGACACCCTCAAGGCGATTGAAGAGCGAATTTGCAACGGGCTGGGCTACAGCGAACACCAGCGCGTCAGTGCCGTGCACAACGACACCGACAACCTGCACATTCATATCGCCATCAACAAGATCCACCCGACCCGCCACACCATTCACGAACCCTACTATCCGCATCGGACGCTTGCCGACCTGTGCGAAGTCCTGGAACGGGATTACAACCTGGAGCGGGACAACCACCAACCACGGCAACGAGGCGCAGCCGCGAGAGCGGCCGACATGGAACAGCACGCCGGGATTGAAAGCCTGGTTGGCTGGATCAAGCGCGAATGCCTGGAGGAAATCCGAAGCGCGGCGAGCTGGGCAGAGCTGCACCAGGTCATGCAAAGCAACGGGCTGGAGCTGCGCGCCCGAGGCAATGGCCTGGTCATCGAGGCTGGCGACGGCACCACGATCAAGGCAAGCACTTTGGCCCGCGACCTGTCCAAGCCCGCGCTGGAGAAGCGGTTAGGCACCTTTGAGGCGACGGCAGAGCGGCAGGCTCAACAGACCCAGCGCAGCTATCAGAAGAAGCCGGTACGGATGCGGGTTGATATGACCGAGCTTTATGCCCGGTATCAGAGCGAGCAGAAAGGACTATCCGCTGCCAGGGCCGAGGCGCTGGCCGAGGCGAAGCGGCGCAAGGATAGAGCGGTTGAGGACGCCAAGAGGAAGGCGGCAACCAAGCGAGCGGCGATCAAGCTGGCGACCGGCGGCGTGACCAAGCGGCTGCTGTACTCGCAGACCAGCGCCGGGCTACGGAACGACCTGGAGGCGATCCGCAAGCAGTACGACCAGGAGCGCACGAAGCTCTATCAAGGGTTCCAGCGGCGGCAGTGGGCCGACTGGCTCAAGCAAGAGGCCATGAATGGGGATAGCCAGGCGCTCGATGCGCTACGCGCCCGAGAGGCTGCCCAGGGTTTGAAGGGCGACACCCTCACCGGCCAGGGCAAGGCCAATCCGGGCCATGCGCCCGTGATCGACAACATCACCAAGAAGGGCACGATCATCTATCGGGCCGGAAAGACAGCCGTGCGGGACGATGGCAACCGCCTGCAAGTGTCGTGCGGGGCTGGAGGTGACGGGGTGCAAGTGGCTTTGCGCATGGCAATGGAACGGTATGGCGAATGCCTCACGGTCAATGGTTCGCCCGAGTTCAAGGCGGCGGTGATCCGGGCCGCTGTCGATTCCAAGATGCCTATCACCTTTGCCGATCCAGGGCTGGAGAAGCGACGGCAAGCCTTGATTGAAAAAGCCCGCCGTCCTGGTGTTCCCCCGGTCGGCCAGGAGCCGCCACCCCACCGCCGTAACGGGCTGCGCAATCTGTCCCAGGTGGAAGGGCTGCGCATCGAGGGCGAGGCCGTGCAGAAGCCCGCACCGGCTCCGACACAGAAACCGGCAGGCGTGAGCGAACAGGAGCAGCGCAAGGCCAAACTGAGGGCCGAGATGGAGGCCAAGAAGGCAAGACGCCAAGGGAAAGGGCGTGGCCGATGATGCTTGATTACGCTATGGACTTCGGCTAAAATTATTTAGCTGCTAGATTGTATATAGCCTATATATAGCAGCCTTACACCGCCGTTCAACAACGAAAGGCCGGGCGTTCTAACGGTGTCGCTCTGGTCGGGTACCGGGACAGTCATGTGGCGCACTGTCTCTGTGATGGCCCAACGCTTCCAGTTACCAACGTGGTGACAGGTAGGCGCAGCTTTGCCGCTCATCACAACAGAGGTATTCGACTATGAGGCCAACTCGCTTTTTAGCGGCTAAAACCGCGCTCGTGCTCGCCCTTTCTCTTGGGGGGGCTTCCTTGCCTGTTCAGGCTGGCATCCCGGTCATCGACGGTAGCAATCTGACGCAAAACGTCATGTCCGCCATCGAGAACGTGGCGCAGACGCTCAAGCAAATTCAGCAGTATCAAACCCAGCTCCAGCAGTATGAAAACCAGCTCCAGAACACGATGGCCCCGGCCGCGTATATCTGGGATCAGGCTACCCGCACGATGAATGATCTACGGGCCGCAATGGATACGCTGGACTACTACCGCAATCAACTCGGCAGCATTGACGCCTACCTGGGCAAGTTCCAGGACGTGGCCTATTACCGCAGCTCGCCATGCTTTAACGGCTCCGGTGGCTGCACCCCGGCAGAGAAGGCCGCAATGGAAGAAAACCGCCGCCTAGCGAGCGAAAGCCAGAAGCGGGCCAATGACGCTCTTTTCCATACGTTGAAGCACCAACAGGAAGCCTTGCAAGACGATGCGCGGACGCTGGAACGCCTCCAGTCTCGCGCCCAAGGGGCGGAAGGCCAAATGCAGGCCCTCGGCTATGCCAACCAGCTCGCCAGCCAGCAAGCCAATCAGCTCTTGCAGATTCGTTCACTTCTGGTTGCACAGCAAACGGCCGAGGCGGCACGACTTGCAGCCGAATTGGATGCTGATGCCAGAGGGGATGCCAGAGCGAAGCAAATGCGCACATGGAATTTTCGTGCAAGCCCAGAAGATCAGTTTTAAGGAGTGCTCATGAACAGACTTTCACTCGCCGCTTTGACCGTAATAGCGGTTCTTCTTTCTGGGTGCGGCAAGGAAACCATGCCAGAACCCAGCGCAAGTACATGCGCCCCGGATGCTTTTCAAAAGTTCATGAATGAACTTCGTGATGAGGCAAATCGGATTGCTTTCGCTGATGCTTGTAAGTCCTTCAATAAGGCTAAAAGCATGCGTGACTGGGAGTTCAAGCCCAGCCCCGCCGATGACTTTTAAGGGGTTTTTGGTATGAACAAATTTATTCTTGGTGGTTTGACAGTTGCTGCGTTTGCGGTGCTTTCTGAGCCTGCTATGGCGCAGGAACTTAGTAGTAGCGGTGTCATGAATGATGTGTTGAGGCGGTTCAATGATGCTGCTTCTTCCTGGGGGCCAGTCATACAGTCAGCCGCCAGTCGGTTGTTCTGGACGCTGGTTGTTATCTCGATGGTATGGACGTTCGGGATGATGGCCCTGCGCAAAGCAGACATTGGTGAGTTTTTCGCGGAGCTTGTCCGTTTCACAGTCTTTACGGGCTTCTTCTGGTGGCTACTGACCAATGCCAATCAGGGGATGAACATTGCCGGCACAATCATCCAGTCACTGCAAACGCTGGGAGCGCAGGCCGGTGGTCTGGGTGATAGCAGGCTAGGCCCATCCAGCATCCTAGACCTTGGCTTTGAGTTATTCGATAGAACGCTTGAGGCAACCTCGGAACTTGGATGGAGGCAGATGGCAACCGCCCTGGTAATGGAGTTAATGGCTTTGGCTGTGCTGTTCGTCATGGCGCTGATTTCGGTCAACTTGCTGATCCTGTTGGCGCTGTCTTGGATCATGCTCTATGCCGGTGTTTTCTTCCTTGGATTCGGCGGTTCGCGCTGGACTTCGGATATCGCATTGAACTACTACCGTGCAATTTTGGGCATAGCTGCCCAACTCATGGCAATGGTTCTGATTGTTGCGATTGGAAAGCAGTTCCTAACTCACTACTACTCACAAATCAGCGGGAACATGGCTTCTCAAGAGTTGGCAGTCATGTTCGTTGTTTCGGTGATTTTGCTGTTCCTGGTCAATAAGGTTCCGTCGATGCTCGCTGGCTTGGTATCTGGTGGCGGCGTGGGTTCAATGGGGGTTGGTAACTTCGGTGTCGGTGCTGCCGTTGGTGCTGGAATGACCGCTGCCGGAATCTTGAGTAGCACTTATTCAGCCGGGAAGAAGGGCTTTGAAATGGCAAGCAACGGGACAGAGGCGCTTATGAATGCAGTGAAAAAAGGCCAAGACCGTTCAAGCGAAATGCCATCGTTTGGTGGTAACAGTCTGGGCGGTACCAATGACAGCAATAACAAGAAGGAGGTGTGATGATGCGCAGTATTTTTGATGCCCTAGACGTGATTGATGCCCACGAAATTACGGCAGATTTTGAGCCAGTTGGCGATCAATCAACGGAGCTGGATGAAGCCGCAGAGGTGGCTGCGTTTGTGGCTCGGCCTAGTCCTTCCCTTGGGGTTCAAACTGAACGAGAAGAAGCCCGAGTGATGGATAAAACCTTTGGGATGAGTACGGGCAGAACGCCATTTGCGGAGGCCGCTGGCTTTCTCAGTTCAGGCCGATAAAAACGCACCGGCCGGCATTGCGGGCCGGCCGGTACTTCCTTAACCCACCTGCAAGAGAGGTGAATCATGGCAATGCAACAGTTTATCGAAACCAGCCAAGCAGTGCATCAAGCAGCATCTGCTTTGGCCGCTTTGGAATATCTCGACCAGGAACATGCGCAGCAGCTCGGGCCACTGGCCGAGGCGGTTGCCAATATGTTTATGGTGGTTTTCTATCAGGCTGAAACCGGCCAGGCAACACAGGGCGACTTCCAGGAGGCCGTCGAGGCCGTGCGCCAGTCGCTGACATCCTGATCAGGTTTGGACTCCAGGAATGAAAGGGGCGGCCAGTTGGCCGCCTTCTTTTTTTGGGGCGGCCTGTCAGTCAATCCCATACGGTGCAGCGGCAAGGCTGACTGCCCCACTGGCTACAGTGCCGCGCTCTGATTGCGAGTGGTTAGAGTAAGTCGGCCAGTCCGGGAAATACTCATCGGACTGATTGCCCCATACCGCCCAGCCTTCACGCGGGCCGCGTGCGAACAACTCTAGGTAAGGCCCTGGGCTGCAAGACTCAACAATGTCATAAAACTCGTCTGGCTTGCGCGAGTGTTCGCGCTTGCGAGTGGCGAGGTAGTTCACTTGTGTTCTGCCTGGTTGCAACGTCCTGGCGTTCTTGCCGCGAACACCGAATAGAACCAGCTCCGTGACATTGCGGAAATAGAAGCCAACGCCTCTACCGTCAGAGCCGCCATCCTTTCGGATTTTGTGCCAGACGATATTGCTTTTGTACGAGAAGCCCCAGGCTTCCAGTACCTTGATACCTTCCGGCAGCAGGGCGTTAGGAACCCACAGGTAAAGGTGCGCGGTATCGGCGGCCAGTTGCTCTACAGGCAGCGCCATGATTTCAGTCAGGTTCATCGTGCCGTAACGGGACAAGCGGCGATGTTCGGGCGCGACTTTGCCCGTCCGGTTCTGGAACTGCCAGGGCGGATCCGCAAGGATTGTTGAAAACTGCTTATCGCCATGCAGTTTCAGCAGGTCTTGCCCGGCCTCAGATAGTGCTGCATCGGCTTTCTTGGTTGTCATGTTTGGTTCCAGTCCTCTATCAGCTTTGGCGTGATGCCGAACACCAGGATTGGACAGCCACCATGCCGGCCGGCATTGAGCCGGTACAGCAGTTTGCCCATCCATGTGGTACTAGCGCCGTATTTGGCCCGTACCGTCTTGGGCTGGCCTGCCTTTTTGCCTGACTTGAATAGCTCAGGTTCTCCGGTCTTGGTCAGTTGCGGCACCACTTCAAAAACAGGGTTTAGCTTCTCGCTGCGTGTGACCATGACGCCCAGGCTAATCAGCCCGCACTCATGGAAGGCACGCATCGCGTATAGATCGCGGTCAAAGGTCTGATCCTTTGAGTTCCATTCCAGGTCGAAGGCAACGCGACCTTTCACGTAGTCGATTTTGTGGCCGTCGATGAAGTTTTCGATGACCCGAGGTGTCGAGTCTGACCGTTTGGTCTTGCGGGTTTTCCCACTCGGCAAAACTTCCTCGTCGTACTCCTGCATTCTCACCAGTAGATCACCTTGGATACGGGCTTCGACCCAGCCAGCAGGCCGCAGCGTGCGGGAATACTTTTTCGGCATGTCCGACTCATTGCCCCCTGGCGTTCCAATGTCCCGAGTAGTGATCCGGAAATCGAGCAACGCCCGTTCAATCTCGGCCAGCTCATCAGGAAATGACGTTGCCAAGATGGCCGCCGCGTGTCGGTAGCTGTACACGTCATAAAGCTCCCGCACTTCTGCGCTGATGTATTGCTCAATGTCTGCCTGATCGTCGGCATTCGGGCCGGGCCGGAGTGAAACATCATCCGCGCCGCTCTCTTCGGGCAGCTCGTCGCCCTCTGTCTGGTTGTCCAGATCTGGATCTTGTTCTTCGCTCATGTAAAGTGTTTGCAGCCATCGCTATGCCTCCTTGAAAGGCTGGTTGTGGTTAGGCTGATCGACCGGTTGCCCCCGGTCAGTCAGCCGCTTTTCTTATTCCGCGTTCGAGATCGCTTCCAGGCGCTTCAGGCGCTGTTCCAGGTCGGTCGCAGCCTTCAGGGCCTCGATGCCTAGTTCAGCCAGCAGCGGATTGTTTGCCGCCGCTAGGGCCTTCACATCACTGACAAGCAAGGCGGCGCATTGCGCCGCCTTCGTTACGTTCTCGCGTTCCGTATCGCTCAACATGCCGCCCCCTTCTGGTCGGTAGTCCTTCGGTCAAAGGGCAGGCTGGCTTGCCGGCCTTGTGTTGACTGCTGGACATACTCGCGCATGAAATCCCGAATCAATACCGAGGCGGGCCGGTCGTTTGCCCTGGCCGCTCTCAGAAAGGCTTGTTTCAGGTCAGCATCGACGCGGCAGGTGAAGTTTGTTTGCTGTTCCATCCTGCATCCTCTTAATAACGCCGTCTGTACTATGCACTAACATTGTAATGCAATCAATCGCCATAGGCTTACGCTGAAATTGTCTTGAACTGTCGCGGGTTTTAGGACTTGAGCGACAAACCAAAGGCGGCGCAATTCCGGGCTGTGGCTTGTCGCCTGTTTTAGTCTCATAATGCACCTATCAGAGACTAAAACCAGAGACAACGCCATGAGACACCAGGACGACCCCGGAACCCTCGACCTGATAACCGGCCGGCTGCTGCTGGGCTATGCCCGAGTGAGCACCGACGACCAGGACTTAACCCACCAACGGGCCGAGCTGCACGCGGCTGGCTGCACCCGCATTTACGCCGAGAAGATCACCGGCACCCGGCGCGACCGCCCGGAGCTGGCCCGCCTGCTCGATCACCTGCGACCCGGTGACGTTGTGACCGTGACCAGGCTCGACCGGCTGGCCCGGAGTACCCGCGACCTGCTGGACATTGCCGAGCGCATCCAGGCGGCCGGCGCTGGCCTGCGCAGCCTGGCCGAGCCGTGGGCCGACACCACGACCCCAGCCGGCCGCATGGTGCTGACCGTGTTCGCCGGCATTGCCGAGTTCGAGCGAACCCTAATCATCGACCGCACCAGGAGCGGCCGCGAGGCTGCCAAGCGGCGCGGGGTCAAGTTTGGCCCCCGCCCTACCCTCACCCCGGCGCAGATCGAGCACGCCCGCGAGCTGATCGAGCAGGAGGGCCGCACCGTCAAGGAGGTGGCCGCCCTGCTGGGTGTGCATCGCTCGACCATGTACCGCGTACTGAACAAGGAGACCACCCAATGACCCACCACGACGACGAGCCGGCTTTCCTGGACGACGAAGGCCCATCCAACGACCTGCCCGCGTTCATCTCCACCACCAACGCCCGCGAGCTGTACGGGCTACGCGAAGGCGAGACCGTGGCAGAGGCTATCTCTAGGCATGAGAAAGAATCTAGCCGATAGTTTTTAGCTTTTATTTATCTAGCTGCTATCTTATAATTAGGCCATCTGCCTGATAGATAGGAGCGCAGCTTATGGCGGCAATCGTCGCGTTTGTTTCACAGAAGGGTGGCGTTGGTAAATCCACGCTGGCCCGAGCACTTGCACGCGAGGCCGCCGCTGGAGGCTTGCGCGTCAAGGTTGCCGATCTGGACACCCAACAGGGCACGTCTGTCGATTGGCACCGTTTGCGGCTTTCCCAGGGAATAGAGCCAGTGGTTTCGGTCGAGGCTTTTGCCACCGCAGCCCAGGCACTGGCCGCCGCTGAAAACTTCGACCTTCTCATCATCGACGGGCCTGCTCGCACGAGTCAGGCCACGCTTGAAATCGCCCGAGCCGCTGACCTGGTTGTGCAGCCGTCCGGCGCATCGCGTGACGACTTGATACCAGCCGTGCGCGAGTTCCATGCTTTGGTGAAAGCGGGTGTTCCTCATGAGCGTTTGGCGTTTGCCCTGAACCGCATTGGCACCCCTGCCGAGGAAGTTTCTGCACGGGTCTATTTGCAGCAGGCCGGTTACAACGTCCTGGATGGAAGCCTACGCGACCGACCGGCATACCGGCAGGCGCAGAACGGCGGCAAGGCCATCACCGAAACCCACTATACCCAGCTCAATGAAAGGGCTGACACCTTGATTCAATCGCTGATCGACAGGATTACCACACATGGCTGACGTATCGAAACTCAAGAGCCTGAAACAACGACGCTCAACGCTGGGCGAGCCGCCGACACTGGAAGAGGCCAGCCCGAACCTAGAAGCGCCCGAGGTGGCACCGGCCGCACCAGAGGCCGCACCTGATCCGGTAGTGGATGCTTATGCAGACAAGCCGAAAAGGAAGCTCGATGGCCGGATTGATGGCCGTAGCGTTCGACGCACCAACCGGACAGTTCAGTTTGCAACCCGTGTGACACCTGACTGGGATGCCCGGATTCGGGCGCTGGCAATGCGTGAGGGTGTGCTCCTGGTCGAGATACTGGAGCGGGCGCTAGATTGCTATGAAGAACAATCTGGAAGCTAGTTAAAAGATTGTCGCTAACTAGCGGCTAACCTAATTTAAAAGCGATACCATCATTTTTCATTATTGATGGACAGCGCGGTAAAGGTGAGGCATGATTGCATTTGAATCAAAAGCCGTTATAAATCCAACAGCCTTCAAAGAAGTGCTTTTGGTCGGCGGCGTGGAAAGTGCGACGATCCGCGTAGCAGACAAGGGCCTGGTGCTCGTGCTGCGAATCGCTGGAGAAGATCGAATATTGGGACAGTATCGGGGCGGCCCCCGTTACTTCCGCTCGCTGGATGGTGCTGTATCGTTGCTGATCCAGCATGGCATCTACCAGCTTGAGGCGGATGTGAAGGGCTGGAAGCCTAAGACACTGACCAAGAAGGGCGGCGAGCTGCTGAGTGGCATCAGCATCGAGCCATGACAGAAATGCAAAAGCCCCGTTTTGGCGACGGGGCTTTGCGGGTGTTACGGGCTTGATCGTTTTGGCGGACGGTCAAGCACGCCAGCCGTAGAATGAAGACGACTGTTTAGCTAAACCCATTCTACGGCCTTAGCCCCGCTTTGACAAGTTCCGCGCAGGAGCGCGGCGGGGATTTATGGCTGCATATGCACAACTAGCTTTGTTTGACCCGGCCGAAGAGGCCGCGACCTACCACGATTGCGCCAGGACGGGCTTCTTCTCGCTCCTGGTGGCCGTAGGCAAGGACAAGAAGCAGGACTCTTACCGACTGACGGACATGCCCAAGATTCTGGGCATGGTCGATACCACCCGCGACACCTGGTTGTCACAGGCTGAGTTCTTTAAGCCGAACCGCCGTGTCGTCAATCTGGCCCGGATCGGGCTGCTGTTCGCTGACCTGGACACCTACCGCGAGCCGTGGGCACGCGGCCGCACCCCTGAGCAGATCGCTGACGCTGTTCTGTTCCGCTGCCATGATGAGGGGATTCCAACCCCTTCCATCCTGGTGTTCAGTGGCCGTGGCATTCAGGCCAAGTGGCTTCTGGATGGAACGTTGCCCCGCCAGGCATTGCCTCGATGGAACGCCTGCCAGCGTTACCTGGTGGATCGTTTGGCCGGGCTTGGCGCTGATCCAGCCGCCAAGGATGCCAGCCGAGTGCTGCGCCTGGTTAATACAGTGAACAGCAAGAGCGGCGAGGTGTGCCGCGTTGTGCATGTCGAAAACGGGCCTGATGGCCAGCCGGTGCGGTACTCGTTTGAGTATCTGGCGGAAATGCTGTTGCCGGTGGCCCGTTGGGATATTGAGAAGCAACGCCAGGAGAGAATCGAGCGGCGACAGCTCCAGCTTGTACCTGGTGGCCGAATCAGCAACTTGCGCGGGTTCTCAGGTCGGCAACTGGCTTGGGATCGTCTGGAGGATTTGCGGCGGCTGGTCGAGCTGCGTGGCGGCGTCAAGGAAGGTGAGCGAATGCAGCACCTCTTTTGGCGTTTGAACTTCCTGCTGCTGTCCGGGGCTACGAATAGCGCCCAGATGTACCACGAAGCGGCAGCACTGGCCCGCGAGCTGGATTCATCCTGGAACTACCGCAGCAAGGAGCTGATGACGCTCTACGCGAAGGCCAAGCAGTACGAAGCGGGCGAGAAGGTGGAGTTCGGCGGTAAGCAGTTTGCCCCGCTCTACACGCCCAGGAACGACACCCTCATCAACCTATTCCAGATCACCGACGATGAGCAGCGCACGCTGCGCACGCTCATCAGCCGGGACATGGCCGCAGAGCGCCACAGGAAGCGCGAGGAGGCCCGTAGGCGTGCTTCTGGGGCTGTCGACCGTGCGACCTATGAGGCAAATTCTGCGAGCCGTCAGAAGCCTTGGGAAGCCTTGGGCATGAGTCGAGCAAGCTGGTATCGAGCAGGTAAACCAACGCCAGCGGGTGAGACAAGTCCCTGCGTATTACAGGCCGCAGCGGGTGATTTCGATGTGTGAGACAAGTCCCTGCGTATTACTAATGGCGAAGCCTACGCCCGGCGCGAAGCGCCTGTCTTTGAGTAGCCCGAGCATTTATAAAAATGCGAGTAGCCCGCAAGGACGGTGGGTAACTCGCTTGCGAGTTATCCACGGGACGCGCAGCGCCGTTAAGGCGCGGAGGGTGTGGGCATGAGTCGTGCTCGTCGTTCTTTCTCGCCTGAGTTGTTGGAGTCGGTGCGCGCCTTGTCCGTGAATGAGGCTCTGGATCGGTTGGCGCTGTATTGGAAGCGTGATCCTGACTTTGTGCCGGTGAAGGATAAAGCCACTGTCCGCCTGAATGTTTCCCCGCCTGGTGGTGGCTCTGTGGAGCTGCTTGTTACGGGCCAGAAGTGGTATGACACACGGGCAGGTCGGGGTGGTGGCGGTGCGATTGATCTGGTCATGCACCTGTTGCGCGTTGACTTCGTTACGGCGGTGAAAACCTTGGGAGATTTTAGCCGCTAAAGATAACTAGCTGCTAGATGGCTGCTATTTGGTTTTGGGTTTTGATAATGAGTTATCTCTATCTGCTACGGAACAAACTTGGGGATGCCTTCAAGATAGGCGTCAGTCTTGAACCTGCTCGAAGAGGCGGGCAACTTCCCCAGGAACTAGATTGGGATCGAAGTCTGCAAGTGCCTATGTGTGGGGGGCATGCTTATAAGGTTGAATCGGCCCTGCACTACCGGCAAGCCCGGCGGGCAGCCGGCAAAGATCAAGCCGTGTGGGCGTTTCAGACCCTCTACGAGCGCAGCGGCAGCGCCGGAACGCTCAAAAAATTTTCGCCACCCAGGCTGACCGTGGTGCTGGACAAGATCACACGAACGCGCGAACTGATTGAGGCCAGCGGTGAATTCGTCATCCAGATTCCAACTGTCGCGCAAGCGCGGCTGGTGCACGAGGTAGGCTCCCGGAGCCTGCATCAGGATCCGGACAAGCTCCAGAACTGCGGCGTGGAGCTCCTGCGCTTCGACGGCTTCGACCAACCCTTCGTGGCCGGAGCTTCGGCCTGGCTGGCGTGCCGGCTCATCCCGGAAGTGCGCAATCAGGAGACCTATGACTTGTTCATCGGCGAGGTGGTCGGCGCCTGGGCGGACGCGCGGGCGTTCAGCGATGGCCGCTGGCGCTACGAGCATGCCGACCCGGTCTGGCGCAGCTTGCATCATGTCGCCGGCGGGCATTTCTATACCATCGGCGATGCCCTGGACGTGCCTTTAACGCAACGCTAAACCTTTGGTCGCCCAGGTGGAGCGGCAACTGCCGCACCTCCGTAAAGTGCCCACCGATTACAGGAGAAAAGCATGAAGTCACGTGCTGCCGTCGCCTTCGGGCCAGGCAAACCGCTTGAAATCGTCGAGATCGACGTCGCTCCACCAAAGGCCGGTGAAGTTCTGGTCAAGATCACCCATACCGGCGTCTGCCACACCGACGCCTTCACCCTGTCGGGCGACGACCCCGAGGGCCTCTTCCCTGTCGTGCTGGGCCATGAAGGCGCCGGTATCGTGGTCCAGGTCGGCGAAGGCGTCACCAGCGTCAAGCCGGGCGACCATGTGATCCCGCTCTACACCGCCGAATGCGGCGAGTGCCTATTCTGCAAGTCGGGCAAGACCAATCTGTGTGTGGCCGTGCGCGCCACCCAGGGCAAGGGCGTGATGCCGGACGGCACCACGCGCTTTTCCTACAACGGCCAGCCGATCTATCACTACATGGGCTGCTCGACTTTCAGCGAATACACCGTCGTCGCGGAGGTTTCGCTGGCGAAAGTCAATCCGCAGGCCAATCCGGAACACGTCTGCCTGCTGGGTTGCGGCGTCACCACCGGCATGGTCAAGGCGGCGCTGCATGAGATCTGGATGGCCGAGACGCAGGACGAGGCGCACAAGGCCTTTGACCGGGCGCTGGTGCGCTTCGAGTCGAAGTATCCCGGAGCCATGGAGCGCCTGCGTAAGGACCGGGAAGAGCTGCTGACGTTCTACGACTTCCCGGCAGAGCATTGGGTTCATATCCGGACAACCAATCCGATCGAATCCACGTTCGCGACTGTCCGGCTGAGAACCAAACGAGCCCGGAACTGCGGCTCGCGCGAGACCACGCTGGCGATGGTCTACAAGCTGCTTGAATCAGCGCAGAAGAACTGGAAGCGGATCAAGGGATTTAATCTGCTGACCCTCGTGGTCAACAACGTGAAGTTCAAGGACGGCGAACAAGTACAGGATCAATCAGACAGGAACGCAGCCTGATGTCCGTACACCAGATTTGACATTAACTCTGAACAATGTTACGACAGCGATTCAGCAGGCTCAGCAGGCAGGTGACCTGGTGGTGCTGATTCAACATGTTGCGGATCCCGCGATGGGGATTGCCCCCTTCTTCAATGAAGGTACGGACGGAGCTGACCTTCATCCGCGTATTCGTGAATTGGCGCTTGGTGCTCCGGTCGTCGTCAAGGCGTATGCCGATGGCTTCGTTGAAACCCACCTTGAGAGCCTGCTTGCGGAGCATGGCATTCAGGAGCTGCTGGTGTGTGGCATGATGACGCAGAATTGCGTGACACACGGCTATCTCACCCTCGGCAGAGCATTACAAGATGTCCATTCTGGCCGATTGCTGCACGACCGTTGATGAGATGATCCACAATATCGCGCTGCACGCGGTCTCAACTTGCATTGCACTGTTGCCACGTGAAGCGGCTTTTGGTGAGTAAAAAGTGACGGGCTTGAAATACTGAAATGGCGGGCTCCGGTGATGTTTATGCCGCTGTAGAACACACCGGGTCCGCTTGTTTACGCGGCGGGGGATATGCCCGAGCTATCCTGTGGTGAAAGGCCAAAATAGCGCTTGAACTCGCGGCTGAACTGCGTCGGGCTTTCATACCCCACCTGCGCGGCGGCCTGTTTTACCTTGATATCCCTGTCCTGCAGCAGCTCTCGAGCACGGGTCAGGCGCAGCTTTTTCAGATACTGCAATGGCGGTGAGCCGGTTGACTGGCGGAAGTTGCGATGAAAAGAAGAGCTGCTCATGCCAGCCAGATCTGCCAGCTGGTCAACATCCAGGCTCTCATTGTAGTGCTCGTGCATGTACTTGAGCACCCGCGCCATTCTCGCCAGCTGAGTGTTGTAATGCGCCAGGTCAAATAGCGGTGCAGCGTGCTCACTGGTCAAAATCAGATACAGAATCTCGCGCAGCACGCCCTCACTCAGCGCCCTGGCCGTCAGGTCGGATTGCAGATGCTGGCATAACCGTGTTGTGGTCGCTGAAAAGGCTTCGGTCACCTGGCTGACATACAGTCCCGGTTTGCCATTGTTTGCAGCGGCCTCGGGTGGTGCCTGGCGGTGCTCATCGAACAGGCGGATCAACGGTTGCAGCAGGTCCATTCGGATATCAATGAGCAGAGCCAGCAATGGCTCATCTGGCGTAACCCGCGTTTCGCATTCGGCAGGAATGGACAGGGTCATGACCAGGTAATGGTTAGGGTCATAGTTATAGACCTGGTCACCAAGATAAACGCGCTTTGACCCCTGGGCAACGATGATGATGCCCTGATTATAACAAAGCGGTTCTTTGGGCACCGACTGACTGGCGCGATAGACGCCAATGCCATCGACCCGCGTCGCGTTGTAGCCCTCGTTTGGTGCCAGTTGATCCAGCAGTTGTACCAGTTCACTCATGATGCATAGCCCGGGTGGGTTATTAATAATCTGATTCATGCTATAGCAAAAAAGTCATAATTGATAGTTTTAGGCATGATATTGGCATTAATGCCCATTCATAGTTCGGATCTTATTCTTAAAATAGGCACTATCAAATGAACGGGAGCCGAACAATGCAAAACTTTGATTATCACAATCCGACACATATCGTATTTGGCCAGAATCGTCTGGCAGAACTGGACCAACTGATTCCTGCCGACGCACATGTCATGGTGCTGTACGGTGGTGGCAGCGTGAAACGAACCGGCACACTGGACAAGGTACTCAGCGGCCTGGGCCAGCGTAAGGTGACCGAGTTTGCCGGTATCGAGCCTAATCCGCGTTACGAAACGCTGCTGAAAGCGATCGAGATTGTCCGTCACGACAACGTTGATTTTCTTCTGGCAGTGGGTGGCGGTTCCGTTATGGACGGCACCAAGTTTGTCGCCGCGGCAGCACCTTACGCCGGAGCGGAAACCGATCTGCTGCAGCACGGTTTCGAGCCGATTCCGATTACTGAAGCACTGCCGCTGGCGACGGTTGCGACTCTGCCGGCAACCGGTTCTGAAATGAACATGGGCGCTGTCATCAGCTATCAGGGCGGTAAGCGTCCGGTCATGAGCCCGTTGCTGTTCCCGCGTTTTTCATTCCTGGACCCGACCCTGACCTTCTCGCTGCCGGCGACTCAGGTGGCCAATGGTGTTGTGGATGCGTTTGTCCACGTACTGGAACAGTACGCGACCACCGATGAGAACACCCGCATCCAGGATCGTACCGCTGAAGGCATTTTGCGTACCCTGGTTGAAATCGGTCCGGAAACACTGGCCAAGCCGCAGGATTACGAAGCGCGTGCCAACCTGATGTGGAGTGCAACCTGTGCCTTGAACGGCTTCATTGGTGTGGGTGTCGCTCAGGACTGGAGTACGCACATGATCGGCCATGAGCTGACGGCTCTGTTCGGTATCGATCACGCGCAGACTCTGGCGATTGTGCTGCCGTCGCTGTGGCGCGTTCGCAAGGAGCAGAAGCGCGCCAAGCTGCTACAGTACGCCGAACGTGTATGGGATATCACCGATGGTGATGAAGATCAGCGCATTGAGCAGGCGATCGAGCAGACACGTCAGTTCTTCGAATCGCTGGGCGTTAAAACGCGCCTGTCGGATTATGGGGTCAAAGCTGAACAGATCGATGATGTGATCGAGGCCCTGAAGGCGCACGGCATGGTTGCCCTGTCTGAGTCTGGTGACCTGACGCCGGAAATCAGCCGCGAGATTCTTGAGGGCGCCGTCTAACAGGCCGTTGAAAAAAGCCAGAGCCCGCCTGGCTCTGGCAAAATGGCGACTATCCTCTTCTGCCGAAGCCAGCCCAAGCCGATGCGTGGACTCGACCTCAAACAAAACGAGCTTTTCAGCTATACGACACTGGAGCAGCGCATCCCGAATGATCACCCGCTGCGTCCACTGCGCGAGCTGGTCGATGCCGTGCTGGCGTCGATGGACCAGGACTTCGACAGGCTGTACTCCACCTTGGGACGGGCCTCGATTGCGCCGGAGCGCCTGCTGCGCGCCTCGTTGCTCCAGGTGATCTACACCATTCGCTCCGAGCGGCAGTTGGTCGAGCAGATTGATTTCAACCTGCTGTTTCGCTGGTTCGTCGGCTTGTCGATGGACGAGCGCATGTGGGATCACTCGACCTTCAGCCAGAACCGCGACCGGCTGTTCAATCAGGATGTAGCGCGCCTGTTCTTTCAGCGCATCAAGTCCCTGGACGAATGGTCCGAGTACGCCAGCGACGAGCATTTCAGCGTCGATGGCACGCTGATCGACGCCTGGGCCTCGCACAAGTCCTTCATCAAGAAGGACGGCGGCGACCCACCGGAGGATGGCACGCGCAACCCCGATGCCGACTTCAAGGGCGAGAAGCGCAGCAACGCGACCCACCAATCGACCACCGATCCTGAAGCCAGGTTGGCACGCAAGAGCAATGGCGATGCCAGTCGCCTGGCGCACATGGCCCACACGATGATGGAACACCGCAACGGCCTGATCGTGGATGTGGAATGCACCGAGTTCAATGGACGTGCCGAGGTGGAGGCGGCCCTGGAGATGCTCGAGCGCACGGCCAAGCCGGGCAGCACGGTGGGGGCGGACAGGAATTACGACCAGAAGCGTTTCGTGCAGGGCGCGCGCGAGCTGAAGGTGACGCCGCATGTGGCGCAGAAACGCAAGGGCAGTGCCATCGACGGTCGCACCACGCGGCACCCGGGGTACGCCACCAGCCAGAAGATTCGCAAGCGGATCGAAGAAGGCTTTGGTTGGCTGAAGACGGTTGGCGGCCTGCGCAAAACCAAGCTGATCGGCCGCGCCAAGCTGAGTGCCCAGTTGCTGCTGGGCTTCTCGGTCTACAACCTGATCCGATTGGGGAGCCTGTCGGGTTGGTGGCGAGGCTCGCATGTATAGGGCAAGGTGCGCCCGAAAACGCCGAAAGGCGTGAAAATGGTGCTGAAACCGGTCAAAAAGGCCAGAATCCAGGCCTTTTGCGGCCTCCGTTAGCCCCAATCGCTTGAAAAAGCGTCACCCCGAGCGGGTTGGGGCAGTTGAAGCCGAATTTTTCAACGGCCTGCTAG
>Ga0209300_1000278_pt1 | contig 29879 bp, 26 predicted proteins | sample Shrwel_input2_RT_FD_187535 | JGI IMG/M metagenome (GOLD analysis project Ga0209300, IMG submission 187535) | Subsurface microbial communities from deep shales in Ohio, USA - Utica-3 well 1 S input2 RT (SPAdes) (version 2) ... | reverse complement strand
GGCTTCTTGTTCGATGGCCTCACGCTTGGTGGTGAAGGCCTCCCAGCGGGCGTCATCCACCAGCCCCAGTTCGCGACCGATCTCGGTCAGGCGCAGGTCCGCGTTGTCTTCACGCAGCAGCAGGCGGTATTCGGCCCGCGAGGTGAACATGCGATAGGGCTCCTGAGTCCCCAGGGTGATCAGGTCGTCGACCAGCACCCCGAGATAGGCCTGATCGCGGCGCGGTGACCAGCCTTCGAGCCCTTGCGCGCGGCGTGCGGCGTTGAGGCCCGCCAGCAGCCCCTGGGCGCCGGCTTCCTCGTAGCCTGTGGTGCCATTGATCTGGCCGGCGAAGTACAGGTTGTGGACAAACTTGGTTTCCAGAGTGTGCTTCAGATCGCGGGGATCGAAGAAATCGTACTCGATGGCATACCCCGGACGCGTGATGTGCGCGTTCTCCAAGCCCTTGATCGAGCGCACCACCTCGAGCTGCACATCGAAGGGCAGCGAGGTGGAAATCCCGTTGGGATAGAGTTCGTGAGTATCCAGGCCCTCGGGCTCGATGAAGATCTGGTGGCTCGCCTTGTCGGCGAAGCGGTGCACCTTGTCCTCGATGGACGGGCAGTAGCGCGGGCCGACCCCCTCGATGGAGCCAGAATACATCGGCGACCGATCGAGGTTGGCGAAGATGATCTCGTGAGTGCGCTCATTGGTATGCGCGATGTGACAGCTGACCTGGTCGGGATGCATCTCCCGGTTGCCAAGATACGACATCACCGGAACCGGGCTGTCGCCGGGTTGCTCTTCGAGATCGGTGAAGTCGACGGTACGGGCATCGATGCGCGGCGGTGTGCCGGTCTTCAGGCGCGCCACGTTGAACGGCAGCGCCCGCAGGCGCTCTGCCAGAGCATTGGACGGTGCGTCACCGGCGCGACCGCCGCGGCTCTGGTCGAGGCCAATATGGATCACGCCGCCGAGGAAGGTCCCGGTGCACAGCACCACGCTCTCGCCGAGGAAGCGGATACCGGTCTCGGTGACCGCGCCGCGTACGGTGTCGCCATCAACGATCAGGTCGCCGGCCGCCTGCTGGAAAATGGTCAGGTTGGGCTGGTTTTCCAGCATGCCGCGAATCGCCGCCTTGTAGCGGACCCGGTCGGCCTGAGCGCGAGTAGCGCGAACGGCGGGGCCTTTGCGGGCATTGAGCCGGCGAAACTGGATGCCACCCAGGTCAGTGGCAAGCGCCATGGCGCCGCCGAGCGCATCGATTTCCTTGACCAGATGGCTCTTGCCGATCCCGCCGATGGCCGGATTGCAGGACATCTGGCCCAGCGTCTCGATGTTGTGGGTCAGCAGCAGGGTCTTGGCACCCATGCGAGCAGAGGCCAGGGCGGCTTCGGTTCCCGCATGGCCTCCGCCGATGACGATGACGTCAAAACGGTCGGGGTAATCCACGTTGCACCTCGAATGGCGCCGATGGCGCCGTGTCCATAACCGTCGTCAAACGACGGGGTGAGAAATCAGCGGCACAGTATAAACCTCCTGTGGGTAACCGTCAGGGGTTTTCCACACCCGGATTCTCAGCCAGCCGCTTGAGCGAGGGGTTCTATATAAAATACAGATTAAATAAGAAAGAAGTTCTGTTGTTGTAGTAACTACTGGTGTGGACACTTTCTGTGGAAAACCAAGATATCCTCATATTTATCAGTGCCCTGAAATGTTGACCGATCGTGTGAAAAACGGCGGAGGGCGTGCGTACAGTCTGTCGTGAGCCTGTGGACGAAAGAGCACCTTGTCCACAGTTGCAAATGACCCAAGGTTATCCACCGAGCCTAGCCTGGGTTGTTACCGCGGCGGTCAACATGCGAAACCGATACCCGCGAAGACGCTGATGCCGGCGGTCGTGGAAGGATTTGGGGCCTGTGTGAAAAAAACTTGTCCACAACCCAAAAAAAGGGCCTGTCGAGAAGTCGACAGGCCCTGTGAGGTGCCACTATCAGGTCTTTTGTAGCTGTACCTGAGCGATTACTGGAAGATTGGCAATGCGTTAAATCCGACGATCAGTGTTTGAGCACGCGGCCCAGGAAGCTCTGGGTGCGTTCATTCTGCGGGTTGTCGAACACGTCTTCCGGCTTGCCCTGCTCGACGATCTGACCCTGGTGGATATAGATCACGCGGTCGGCCACTTCCCGGGCAAAGCCCATCTCGTGGGTAACGATCATCATCGTCATGCCGGCCTTGGCCAGCTCGCGCATGGCATCCAGTACCTCGCCGATCATCTCCGGGTCCAGGGCCGAGGTAGGCTCGTCGAAGAGCATCAGCCTTGGCTCCATGGCAAGGGCACGGGCCAGCGCCACACGCTGCTGTTGGCCCCCTGAGAGCTGACCTGGCAGCTTGTCGGCCTGGTCGGCGATGTTGACCTGTTCAAGCAGTCGGTCGGCGTTTTGGGTGGCCTCTGTCTTGCTGCTGCCACGGACCTTGATCGGTGCCAGGGTGACGTTGTCGCGCACGCTGAGGTGCGGAAAGAGGTTGAACTGCTGGAAGACCATGCCGACCTCGGTGCGGATGGTCTGCAGCGACTTGCTGCTCTTGCCGTTAGGCAGCAACTCGTTGCCGTCGACTTCGATATGGCCGTGCTGGAATTCTTCAAGGCCGTTGATGCAGCGGATCAGGGTGGACTTGCCAGAGCCGCTGGCCCCGATGATCACCACCACCTCGCCGTGGCTGACCGAAAGCTCGATGTCCTGCAGCACGTGCAGGCTGCCGAAGAACTTGTTGACCTTCTCCATGCGCACGATCAGCTCGGCGCCGGGCTCTGTCTTGATATCTGTCATGATCGGTTCCCTAGTTGTACCGATGTGCGTGTACCGGCGTTATTGACCTACCAGTCCCTTGCGCTCGAGCAGGCGCAGGGCCAGCGAGAGGCTCAGGGTGATCGCGAGATACAGCATGGCGACCATCAGGTAGACCTCCAGGGCACTGAAGGTGGTGGCGATGTAGATCTGCCCCTGGCGAACCAGCTCACCGACGCCGATCACCGAGAACAGCGAGGTATCCTTGATGCTGATGATGCCCTGGTTGCCAAGCGAGGGGATCATGCGGCGAAAGGCCTGAGGCCAGATCACGTAGCGGAACGACTGGGTACGCGACAGGCCAAGCGACAGGCTGGCTTCTCGCTGGCCGCGTTCGATGGACTGCACGCCGCCGCGCACGATTTCCGAGATGTAGGCGCCGGAGTTGACTGCGATGGCAGCGATGCCGGCCACCAGCGCATTGACCGGACCGCCGATGATCTGCGGCAGGCCATAGAAGATGAAGAGCACCTGCACCAGCACCGGCGTGCCGCGGAAGATCTCGATATAGGCGATGGCTGGAATGCGCAGCCAAGCGACCGGGCTGATGCGCAAAAGGCCAAACAGGATGCCGATCAGAAAGCCGATGGCGAGACCACCGAAAGAGATCAGCAGGGTGTAGGGAATCCCCGTCAGCAAGTAGGGAATCGAGGATATGGCGGCCTGCCAGTCGAATTGAAAGGTGACGTCCACGAGGGATCTCCCGTCCAGAAGCTTCGTCAAATAGAGGGGGTAAAGAAGGCGTTGCCGAGGGCGCTACGCAAAGGGGTCGAGCCTAGTGACTCGACCCCCTGCGACTGAGCCATGTCTGGCCGTTCGCAAACGTCTCAGACACAGCGCCGGCTGGCCGTATTATTCGGCGCTACCAAACCACTTTTCGTGGATCTCGTCGTAGGTGCCGTCTTCACGCATGGCCGCGAGGGCATCGTTGACGGGCTTGACCCACTCGCTGCCTTTGACCAGGGCGATGCCGTATTGCTGGCCTTCATAGAGTGGTCCCACGACCTTGGCTCGGCCTTCGCCGCGGGTCTTGGAGAAGTAGCCGACGTTGGGGGCATCGTAGAAGACCGCATCGACGCTGCCGCCGAGCAGGGCCATGTACATGTCGGAGCTGCCCGGATAGGGCGTGATGGTTGCCTCGTCGCCGAGGTTCTCGGTGAGGTAGTCGTAGCTGGTTGAGCCGATCTTGGTGCCGATGGTCATGCCAGCCAGGTCGTCGATGGTGCTGACGCTATCGTTGTCGGCGGCGACCATGATGCGCAGGCCGCTATCGTAGTAGGGATCGGAGAAGTCGACGATCTCGCCGCGCTCGTCGGTAATGGTGATGCCGGCGATGGCGATATCCACGTTACCGGTCTGGATCGCCGGGATGATGCCGTTGAAGTCCATGGTGTTCAGGTTGACATCAAAGCCGGCGCGATCGGCGACTTCGGTGATGATGTCGATATCGAAACCGACCATCTTGCCGGAGTCGGTATCCATCATCTCGAAGGGCACGAAACTCGGGTCGGTGACCACATCGAGGGTCGGCTGGTCGGCTGGTCGGCGGCGCTGGCAAGGGTGGACATGCCAAGGCCGAGGGCAAGAGAGGAAAGCAGAGAGGCTTTTTTATGCAGTGTTGACATGAGGTTCCCCGTTTGGAAATTTTGTTTACGGAACACGCCCTTAACAATGGCGAGTTCCCGGGGAAGCGTCAAGTTGAAGAAAAATGCGCCATTTTGACGGTGATTTACACCATGAAGGAGGCGCCACAGCCACAGGTGCTGGTGGCATTGGGGTTCTGAATCACGAAGCGGGCGCCGGCAAGGCCTTCCTCGTAATCGACCGTGGAGCCGACCAGATACTGGTAGGACAGCGGGTCGACGATCATGGCGACGTCGTCGAAGGCGATCAGGGTATCGTCATCGCTGGCATCATCGGCGAAATCGAAACCGTACTGGAAGCCTGAGCAGCCACCGCCGGTGACGTAGACACGCAGCTTGAGTGCGGAGTTGCCCTCTTCGGCGATCAGCCCACGTAGGCGCCGCTGGGCGCTCTGGGACAGCTGCATCGGCTTGAGGGACCCGGGGTCAAAGGATTCGGCACCGCTCATGGAGATTCTCCCGCGGTTGATGGAATGGGGTTGATGTGGGGATTATCCCCAATCCCCAGCAAAAGGGTCAACTTTGTTAGGGATTGGGCGAAGCATACCGGACACAAGATGCCGCAAGGGCGCTGTGAATACCTCCCTGTACGCTACTTTTTCCTTCCCTGGAAAAAGACCCTTACGGCAACTTGTACCCGTGCCTCGCCCATGGGGAGGGGAATCAGGGCATCAGCGCCGGCGCCTGGAGGCCGGTCATTTCGTCGAAGCCGAACATCAGGTTGAGGTTCTGGATGGCCTGGCCGGAGGCGCCCTTGACCAGGTTGTCGATCACCGACAGTACCACCACGGTGTCGCCATCGCCGGGACGATGTACGGCCAGCCTGCAAATGTCGCTGCCCTTGACGCTGCGGGTCTCCGGGTGGCTGCCGGCGGGCATGACATCGACGGCGGGTTCGTCCTTGAAGCGGGTCTCGAACAGTGCCTGCAGATCGTCAGGCTCCTGTGTCAGCCGTCCGTACAGGGTGGCATGGATGCCGCGAATCATCGGCGTCAGGTGGGGCACGAAGGTAAGGCCCACCGGCCTCTTGGCCGCACGACCCAGGCCCTGGCGGATCTCGGGCAGGTGGCGATGACCGCTGGCGCCATAGGCCTTCATGGATTCGCTGGCCTCGGCCAGCAGCGAGCCCACCTTGGCACCGCGCCCGGCCCCGGTGACGCCTGACTTGCAGTCGGCGATCACATGCTCGATATCGATCAGGCCGGCTTCGAGCAGCGGCAGGAGCCCCAACTGCACGGCGGTGGGGTAGCAGCCCGGCACCGCAATCAGGCGTGCCTGGCGGATTGCCTCGCGATTGACTTCGGGAAGTCCGTAGACGGCCTCGTCCAACAGCTCGGGGGCGCCGTGGGGCTGGCCGTACCACGCGGCCCACTCCTCGGCGTCTTCCAGGCGGAAGTCGGCGGACAGGTCGATCACCCGGGTACCGCGCTCGAGCAGCTCGCCGGCCAGCGCATGGGCGACACCGTGCGGGGTGGCGAAGAACACCGCATCACAGCGGCCCAGCAGCTCGGCGTCCGGGGCGGTGAAGACGAGGCCCGGATAGTGGCCGCGCAGATTGGGGTAGAGCTCATCCACGGCGAGCCCCGCTTCAGAGCGCGAGGTGATGGCCGCTACTTCGACCTGAGGATGCTGGGCCAGCAGCCGCAGCAGTTCGACGCCGGTATAGCCGGTGCCTCCGACAATGCCCACCTTGATCACGATGTCCCTCCTTAGGTGCTGGCTTGGGTACTGGGTCGACCTCGATGCGGTCGAGTCTGAAGAGATGGTCCCGATATGATACACATGTCAGACAATGACAGGTGGAATCCCGGTCCCACCATGGGCCCCTTGGTCAAGGACGCGCCGACGTGCCACGCCCTCATCTTCCCGATCTGAGCCTTGCGACTTTCCGTCGCAAACTGGCCAACGTCGATGCCCTTCCCCAGCTGTGCGTGCTGGGGACAATCGCCGGGCTCGCCACCGGCAGTCTGATGGTGGGCTTTCGCCTGCTGCTGGACCTTGGGGCGCTGGCCTTCATGCCTGGGGCCGATTCGGAGGCCTTCGAGGGCTTGCCTGCCTGGTTTCGTGCGCTTCTGCCCTTGGCGGCGGTCGCACTGATTGGGGTGGGCCTGTGGCGACAGCCCCCGGCGGCACGCAAGCTTGGTGTCGGGCATGTGATCGAGCGGCTGACCTATCATCAGGGACGCTTCCCGATGCGCAACTGGATCAACCAGTGGTGGGTCGGGGTGGCCTCGGTGCTCGGCGGGCTTTCCGCCGGTCGCGAGGGGCCGGCGATCCATCTCGGCGCGGCGGCGGTCAGCGGCATCGGCGAGCGTCTGCGCCTGCCCCACAACAGTCTGCGGGTGCTTGTCGCCTGTGGCACCGCGGCGGGCATCTCCGCCTCCTTCAATACGCCGGTCGCCGGGGTCATCTTCGCCATGGAAGTGGTGATGATGGAGTACACCATCGCCGGCTTCATGCCGGTGATCCTGGCCTCCAGCATGGGAGCGGTCGTCGCCCAGCTGGTCTACGCCACCGAGCCGGCCTTCCAGGGCTCGAGTGTGGCGCTGGATTCCTGGTTCAACCTTTCCTGGATTCTGGTCAGCGCGCTGGGTATCGGCCTGCTGTCCGGCGGTTTCATTCGTCTGGCCAAACTCACGACAGGCTTTGCTGCCTGGCCGGTCGCGGTGCGTTTGACCCTGGTGGGGCTCGCCACGGGCCTGGTGGCCTGGTGGTACCCCGAAGTGCAGGGCATCGGCTACGACAGCCTGGCGGCCACCCTGGACGGCGAGCTGGCGGTGAGCGTGCTGGTAGCCCTGGCGCTCGCCAAGCTGGGGCTGACCGCGCTCACCGTGGCCAGCGGTATTCCCATCGGCATCATCGGGCCGGTGCTGGTGTCGGGCGCTGCCGCTGGAGGACTCTGCGGTCTGCTCGGCCACTGGCTGTGGCCCGCGGCGGCGGCGGACCCGTCGCTGTTTGCCATGCTCGGCATGGCGGCGATGATGGGCGCGGTGCTGCAGGCGCCGCTGGCGGCACTGATGGCGCTGCTCGAACTGACCCACAACCCCAATATCATCCTGCCCGGCATGCTGGCGGTGGTCATTTCAGGGCTCACCGCCCGTCGCCTGTGTCGCTGCGAGGGGTTCTTCATCAATCTGACCCGCCATGGCCTGCATCCTTTGCAGCAGCCGCTGGCGCAGGCGCTGTCACGGGTTTCGGTGCCGGCGGTAATGGAGCGCAGCCTGGTACGCAGCCAGCGCATGGTGAGCCGCGAGGAGGCCGAGGCGCTGCTGCATGCCAAGCCGGCTTGGGTGGTGATCGTGCGCTCAAGGGACGACAAGCCGACCCTGGCGCTCAAGGCCGCGGATCTGGCCCGGGTGCTGCTTGACGATGAGGCCTGGGCCAAGGAGCAGCAGATCGACCTGCTCGAAGTGCCCGGCCAGCGTCTGGACATGGCGCCAATTCATCTCGAGGCAACCCTCAGCGAGGCGCTGGATCGGCTCAACGAAGCGCGCGTCGATGCGCTCTACGTTGAAACCTCGATGGGGCCGATCAAGCGGCGCATTTCCGGTATCATCACCCGTGAGAGCATCGAGAACTACTATCGCTACACGCCGTGAGCGGGCGTGGCCCGGCGGGCCGCTACCCCTGCGATGACCTATGAGGAGTGGTGTATGTACTTATGGATTCAGGCCCTTCACCTGATCGCCGTAGTGACCTGGTTTGCTGCGCTGTTCTACCTGCCGCGCCTGTTCGTCTATCACGCCATGGCCCGCGATGCCGGCGATGAGCAGGCGATCGGCTACTTCACCACCATGGAACGCAAGCTGTATCGCGGCATCATGATGCCGTCGATGATCGCCGTGATCGTGCTTGGTGCGAGCATGCTGGCGATGGTGCCGGGGCTGATGAGCCAGGGCTGGATGCACGCCAAGCTGACCCTGGTCGTGCTGCTGATCGGCTATCACCACGTGTGCCTGGCCTACATGAAGAAACTGGCCGCCGGCACCTGTCAGAAATCTCACGTCTTCTTCCGCTGGTTCAACGAAGCGCCGGTCGTGGTGCTGGTCCTGGTGGTGATCCTGGCGGTGGTCAAGCCATTTTGATGCCCGATGCCAACGAATATGGACTGCATGACACCCGCCAGCTGCCGGTAGTGCTGGTGCTGGCCGGTCACGACCCTAGCGGCGGCGCCGGGCTAACCGCGGATGCCGAGACCATCGGCGCCTGCGGGGCCTGGCCGCTGACCATCCCCACGGCACTGACGGTGCAGAACAGTCGCGATGTCAGCGCCGTGATGCCCTGTCGCGGCGATGACATGCGTGCCATGGCCGCTGCACTGAGCGAATTCACGGTCTCCGCGATCAAGGTAGGACTGGTGGCGGATCTCGAGAGCCTGGATGCGGTGGTCGATATCGTGCGTCGCTATCCCGGCGTGCCGGTGGTGGTCGATCCGGTGCTGCGCGCCGGCGGCGGGCGCGAGCTGAGCTCCGCCGAGCTGATCGATGCCTTTCATGAACGGCTGCTGCCGCTGGTGGATATCCTGACGCCAAACCGGGACGAGCTGGCGCGGCTTACCGACTCCTGTTGGCAGAATGATACCGATCGCGCCATCGCGCTGATGGCCGCAGGATGTCAGGCGGTGTTGGTGACCGGGACCGATGCGCCGGCGGCGGGGAGCGCCGTCGACAAGGTTGTCCACACCCTGCATACGCCGGACAATGGCCGTCAGTGGCAATGGCCGCGCCTGGCCGGCAGCTTTCATGGCTCTGGCTGTACCCTGGCCGCGTCCCTGGCCGCTCATCTGGCGGCCGGTGAGAGCCTGATTCAAGCCTGTGAGCTGGCTCAGGAATACACTTGGCAGACGTTGCGCCATGGCTGGCGCCCGGCTGATGGGCAGACGCTGCCACGTCGCCTGTGGCGCCATCCTAGCCCTGCCATCACTTCGGAGTGACGATGATCGAGCCTGACTGGACCCGTGGCCTCTACGCCATTACCGACGCGGCCCTGCTGCCGGATGACGAGCGCCTCCTGAACGCCTGCGAGGCAGCGCTGCGCGGTGGTCTGGCACTGCTGCAATACCGGGACAAGTCCGACGACGGCGAGAAGCGTTGGCGCCAGGCCAGCGAACTGGCGGCGCGTTGTGCGGCGTATGGGGTTCCGCTGATCATCAATGACGACGTGGCGCTTGCTGCGCGTTTGCGCTTGGCTGGTTATCGGGGCGTCGGAGTGCATCTCGGCCAGCAGGATGGCCATGTGGACGAGGCTCGCTATCGGCTGGGGCCAACGGCAATCGTCGGTATCACCTGCCACGATCGGCTGGATCTTGCCGAGCGGGCCGCGGCTGAGGGGGCGTCCTACCTGGCCTTTGGGCGGTTCTTTGACTCCCGCACCAAACCATCCGCGTCGCCGGCATCGCTATCGCTGCTCGAGCAGGCCGGGCGTTTTGGCTTGCCGCGGGTGGCGATCGGCGGCGTCAGGGCCGATAACATCGCCGCGGTGCGCCGGGCCGGTGCCGATCTCGCCGCCGCCGTCGACGCGGTATTCGGCGGTCAGGATCCCGAGGCGCGCGTCAGCGAGCTGAACCGGCAGTTGGCCACGGCAGCGCTTGATTCATAGCTTATCCACAGGGCACTCACCGAAAGTTATCCGCAGTGTCCAGAGACTTATCCACAAATTTCGCTGCATCAGACCCGAGAGGCTTCCATGACCACCTCAGCAGAGCTCTTCGCACAGGCTTGTCGCCACATTCCGGGCGGCGTCAATTCGCCGGTTCGCGCCTTCAAAGGCATGGATCGTCCGCCGGTGTTCATCGAGCGCGCCCAGGGCGCCTACCTGCATGACGTCGAGGGCAAGCGTTACGTCGACTACGTGGGCTCCTGGGGGCCGATGATCACCGGGCATGCCGATCCGGACGTGCTGGGCGCGGTGCGAGAGCGCCTCGAGATGGGGTTGTCCTTCGGTACCCCGACGGCCATCGAGACCCGCATGGCCGAGCTGATCTGCGAGATCATGCCGTCCATCGAGATGGTGCGCATGACCAACTCGGGCACCGAGGCCACCATGTCGGCGATCCGTCTGGCGCGGGGCTATACCGGGCGTGACAAGATCGTCAAATTCGAGGGCAACTACCATGGCCACTCCGACTCGCTGCTGGTCAAGGCCGGTTCCGGCGCCCTGACCCACGGCGTGCCGAGCTCGCCGGGCGTGCCGGCTTCGCTTGCCGAGCACACTGTGACTCTGCCCTTCAACGATATCGATGCGGTGGAAGCCTGCTTCGAAGAAATCGGCGACGAAGTGGCCTGTATCATCGTCGAGCCGGTGGCCGGCAACATGAATTGCATTCCCCCGCAGGAGGGATTCCTCGAGGCACTGCGCCAGGTCTGCGACCGCCATTCGAGCGTGTTGATCTTCGATGAGGTAATGACCGGTTTCCGGGTCGCCAAGGGTGGCGCGCAGGCGCACTTCGGGGTGACCCCGGACCTGACCTGCCTGGGCAAGATCGTCGGCGGTGGTATGCCGGTGGGTGCCTTCGGCGGCAAGCGTGAGGTGATGGAGCAGCTATCCCCCCTGGGGCCGGTCTACCAGGCCGGCACGCTGGCCGGTAATCCGCTGGCCATGGCGGCGGGCATTGCGCTGCTGACCAAGATTCAGGAACCGGGCTTTCATGACGCCCTGACCCAGCGCGTCGATACGCTCTGCGACGGCCTACAGGCTCGTGCCGATGCTGCCGGCATCGAAATGATCACTCAGCGGGCCGGCGGTATGTTCGGGCTGTTCTTCACCGCCCAGTCGCGGGTCGATAACTTCGCTCAGGCGACTGCCTGTGATGCCGAGGCGTTCCGCCGCTTCTTCTCGTTGATGCTCGACGAGGGAATCTATCTGGCGCCCTCGGCCTATGAGGCCGGCTTCATGTCCAACGCCCATACCCCGGAAGACATCCAGGCTACCCTGGATGGCGCCGAGCGTGCCTTTGCCGCCATGAACAAAGCCTGAGGAGGCATCTCGGTGAGCGATGTCCTGATCCAGGCCCTCCGCCAGGCGGCCTGCTATGACCATCCGGTGGGCGATATCGAGATCCACGAGACGCATATCTCATGGATCCTGCTGACCGGCGACTATGCCTACAAGATCAAGAAGCCGGTCGATTTCGGCAGCTTCCTGGATTTCTCGACCCTGGAAAAACGCCACGCTCTGTGCGAGCAGGAGGTGCGCCTCAATCGGCGCCTGGCGCCGAGTCTGTACCTGGACGTGGTGCCGGTCTGCGGTTCGCCGGAGGCCCCTCGCCTCAACGGTGACGGTGTGCCTTTCGAGTATGCGGTGAAGATGCGCCAGTTCAGCAACCGTCACCTGTTCAGCAACCTGCAGGCCGAAGGTGAGCTGTCGATGGAGCTGCTCGACGACCTGGTCGATCAGCTGGTCGACTTTCACGAGCAGGCGGACAGGATCGAGACGGCGAGCCACCATGGGAGCGCCGACTCGACCCGTGAGATCATGGCCCGAGAGTTCTCACTGATCGGCGAGCGGCTGCCCGGTCCTGACGATGGCGAGCGGCTGAATGCGCTTAAGGAGCGGGTCAACGAGATGGAAGCACGGCTGGCGCCGGTGTTTGCCGAGCGCCATCGCGATGGTTTCGTGCGCGAGACGCATGGAGATATTCATCTGGGCAATGCGGTGCGCCATCAGGGTCGGGCGCTGCTGTTTGATGGTATCGAGTTCAACGATGCGCTGCGCTGGAACGATGTCGGCTGTGATCTGGCCTTCCTGTTAATGGATCTGGAGGCTCGCGGCGAGCTGATGCTGGCACGCCATGCGCTGAATCGTTACCTGGAGCTCTCGGGTGACTACGCACTGGTACGGGTACTGGACTACTACAAGATCTATCGTGCCCTGGTGCGTGCCAAGGTCGCCATGCTGCGCTATGCCGACCCCGGCCTAGCCGACGATGAGCGGACGTCGCTATGGTCTGAGTACCAGCGCCACCTGTTGCTGGCCGAAGGCTACAGCGAGTTCCGCTTCCCCTACCTGCTGATTGGCGTCGGGGTATCGGGTAGCGGCAAGAGCCGGTTCACCGGCGAGATGGTCAGGCGCCTGGGTGGCGTGCGGCTGCGCTCCGATGTTGAGCGCAAGCGTCTGTATGGATTCGATCCACAGGCCGATAGCCAACAAGAGGGTGTGGATATCTATACCCCGGAGGCGACCGAGCGGACCTACCTGCACCTGGCGCGTCTCAGCGGCACTCTGTTCGAGGCAGGGCTATCGGTGTGTATCGATGCCACCTGCCTGAAGCAATCACAGCGTGAACTGCTGGCGGATCAGGCCGAGGCCCGAGGACTGGCGGTGATGATCATCAGTTTCGAGGCCGACGAGGCTACCCTGCGGTCACGCATCGAGAAGCGGGCGCGGTTGGGGGGCGATCCATCCGAGGCAAGCCTCTCGGTGCTCGAGCGTCAGCTTGAGCACTTCGAGCCCTTCAGCGAAGAAGAGCGCCGCCACCTGGTCCATCTGGATACGACCGCCAGAAATGCCAGCGAGACGCTGGCTGAACTGATCCATCAGCACATGAACCACCTCTGAAACGCCACGCCCTACGAAGACGTCGCTTGCCTATTTACAAAAGTATACGACGTTCTTCACCGCATTGTTTCCACTAGATTTTCCCCTCTCCACCTGGCTGTAGTCGGTGCCTGGTCTGCCAGGCGCCGACTTTTTGTATCACCAATGCATCATTGGTGGTAGCAACTTAATTTATTGAATTAAATAATAAACTGAGATTACTCCAGCGCTCTGCCATACGTTGGGTTGCAAGGATGAAACACTTTCCAAGCCAGCTGACGCCCGCTTTGTAAGGCTGTGTCGGGGTATCCCGGCCTAGCGCGATTTTATTTCCTGATACTTACAGTGATTTACAAACCGTTTCACAAGTTCTGGCACGCATTATGCCCTGTGAATAACGACTGCGAATGAATGTCGCCAGCCACTGACCGCTACAGGTTCTTTGACGAGTCATGGTTCGCAGCGAGAAGCAAGGGATCATATCCAGAGTGGAGAAACGGTCATGAAGAATTATGTAATCGCAGGTACATCAATGCTAGCCCTGGTAATGGCGATTTCCGCTGCACACGCCAACCCGAGTGCAGGTGTTGCCGAGAGAGCAGACCAGACGGTTAATTCAAATGCTACGTCAGTTGGCGGCAGCAGCGGCAGCGCCAATGGGGGGGGAGGCTTTGGAATGGGCTTTGGGGGCAGCTCCTCAGGCGGTGATTCCGATAGCAGCCTGGACTTGGACGATAGGAATAACACCTCAGGTCTGAATGCCGGCGCTGGTGGTACTGGCGGTTCAGGGTCTGGCACTGGCTTGGGTGGTGCAGGTGGTACTACCGGTCGCGGTGGTGACGCTTGGTCCATGAGCGAGTCCTACAACACTTCCACCAGCGTTATCTCGCTGCAGGATATGAGTTCTTCCGTGACAGGTTCTCGTATCAATGTCACCGGTGGCCGTGGCGCAGCTGGTGGTGCTGGCGCCGTCAGCGGTGATGCGGGTGCGATTAGCCTGGGGCTGGGTGCTGGCGGTGAAGGTGGCAACGGCACCGGTGGCAAGAGTGGCTATGCCGATGCCAATGGTGGTAATGGTGCTGCTGGCGGCGATGCCGGCGGGATGGGCGTAGGCATGGGGCTAGGCGCTAGTGGCGAAGCCGAATCTGAAGCCGGCTCTGGCTCTATGGCGGGTGGTCTTGCCTCAAGCTACAACGATGAAGATATGTCTCGCAGCACCCAGACCAGCCGGTCTGACAATGGGTCCAGCTCGGGTGCGACAGCCGGGAATGCCTCTTCTGGTGACGGCACCGGTGCTGGGACTGGTTCTGGCACAGGCACAGGTGGGGCCGGCGGTAACGGCGCTGCTGCAACTGCCTCAACCGGCGGCGGCGGTGCAGGCAACGGCGGCGGCGGCGGCGGCGGCACTGGCACTGGCGGAGCCGCAACGGCTGCTACCGGTAACGGTGGAGCTGGTGGTGCCGGCGGCGCTGGCGGAGCGGCTCTGCTGAGCACCGGCGCAGCCAACGTGAATGTCGCGGCTGGCAACTTCGGTGGCATCGCCAACATGAACGTCTCGACCGGGCTCTACAACTCCCAACTGGCCGGGACCAACGTGGCAGCGCACAGCAACGTCAGCATCGGCAACTGAGGGTTGGGTTCGACCGGCATAACGCCGGAACGAACTCCTCCTGAGCAGTAACTGTTAACGGCTGGCGGGGCTTGCTCCGCCAGCCCGTTGCTCATCTAGAGTCTTCATAGCAAGGAGTGCCAGGCCATGTGCGCAGTCCGTGTTTGTTTGCCTCGGTACAAAGCAATCCTCATCGGTGTTGGGCTATTCGCTGCTGCCGGTATGAGTCAATTGAGTTATGCCGACGCCTCCGCTTCATCTACCTCTACCGGCTTCGATGATAGTAATAGTCTCGACATGGAAGAAATGCAGGAAGCAAGAGGACGGGAAGGCATTAACCTCACCAATGTACAGAGTATCCAGAACATTGATACATCGGTGGACTCGACCAGTTTCAATGTTTCCGGTGATGTCGTAACAGGTAGTGTCAACATCCAGGCAGACTCCCTGAATAGTTACAGCGGTGTCGGTGTGTTCAACATCACGACGGGCAATGCCAATGCCGTGAGTGGTGCGGTCGGTATAAGTGTTTACATCGCAAACCCCCAGTGATGGTTACGCCATTGATTGGTAGCGATGATATCAAAAGGGGGAGAGTTTGATGTCGATGTTTTTTCGTTCAGCAGTGATAGCTGCTTTTTTGAGTCTAGCGGCTCAACCTGTTTTGGCTGGACCCGTAACAATTGCCAACCCCTTCGGTTCTTTCCAGGTCAAGGCTGAAAGTCTCAATGAATTACGTTGGGAGAACGTGGTACGTCAGCAGTATGACTTCAGTTGTGGTTCCGCAGCCGTCGCGACATTGCTGACCTATCATTATGAGCGCCCTACTTCCGAAGCCGAAGTTTTCGAATCGATGATTAAGCTTGGTGATGTGGATAAGATCCGCACCTATGGCTTTTCCATGCTTGACATGAAGCAGTACTTGGATTCACAGGGTCTTAATTCTGATGGTTTCCGTGTGAAACTTGAAGATTTTATCGGGATTGGATTACCTGCCATTACCCTGATCAATACGGGCGGATACAAGCATTTCGTGGTGATCAAGGGAATGGACGACGGTAACGTGTTGGTCGGCGATCCGGCGGTTGGCACCGTGGTGGTTCCCAAGGAACATTTCGAGACGCTATGGACGGGAACCGTGCTAGGCGCTCGCGAAGACATGCTGCTGGCAAAACAGTATTTCAATAACGATCGTGATTGGCAAGTCAGACCAGATTCTCCTCTCCAAAGAGGTATGCAGCGCTCGGCGATCGGTTCGGCCATGTTGCCGCTGCCGGGGCGCAATGAGCTGGGGCGCTAGTTATCTACGATGTAACTGGCTATTAACCAGGCCCCTTACTACTGAGCAGCGGTTTATCACTACAGGAGTGGCAAACCATGGAAGCGTCAAGGAGCATCAAAAAGGGGGGCTATCGCAAGTTGCATGGAAGCGCCCTGACAGCGTTGGTATTGGCAGGCCTTGTGTTAGTGCCTGCCACAGTGGAAGCAGAGAGCTTGATTCTGCGCGAGGCAACTACGTCACCGCTTGATGAAGATATCTATACGAACTCCCATGCAGACATCATCCCCTTGGATGATATGGAAGAATTGCGTGGTGGCTTCTCGATTGGCGGTGTTGATGTGGACTTCGGTGCCACCTTGCAGACCAAAATCGATGGCATGGTTCGCATGAAGACTCAATTGGCTTTTAGCCAGTCCGGCATCAATGTCGTCTCAGAGGAAATTTCCAACCTGTCACCCAATGTCACCAGCATCAGCCCTAATGGCACGTCCGTTACTCAGGTTGCCCCAAAGACATTCAACCTGGCAGGGCTTGCAGACTTTTCCGGGGTGGCTTTTTCGGATGCAGGAAGTTTTACGGCAGCACTTCATAATATCACCCGAAATGCCATCATCAGTGCCGTTGTCAGTAATGGTTCCGGGCAGAATATATCCCAGAGTATTGATGTAAGCGTGACGTTGAGAAATGCCGAAACACTTCAAGCCTCACAGGCTCAGGCAGCGATCATGCGGTCATTCGGGCGCTTTTAATATTTAGCCTTTGATGGGAACTTTCGATTTTTTATACATGAAAAAGGCCTTCTTTGAAGGCCTTTTCTTTTTCATAAACTATCATCAAACAATTAGTTTATCAGAATACATCAAAACCAAAAGGAGCACGTAGCGTCAGTGTGGTATCGGGAGCATCGTCAGTGATACCGAATTCAAGGTTCAAGCTCAGCGCGACATCGGGGTCAAGCTGGTACGACCATCCGAGTAGCATAGACCCGATGTTTAACGATGCAGCCGTCTGAGTGGTCGTAATCCCGGTATCAGGATCGGTGAACTCTGTGTCTGTTTTTCCAATAAAATCATTCTTGTAGCCTAACGTGAAGGACGACTTTTGGTTGATAGAGTAGGCCATCCCGAAACTCAGGCGAATGGCATCACCGGGATCCACTTCACCGATGACGAAGTCCCCGATTCTTTCATTGACGTCATCCTTGATATTAAAAAGATAACCGATGTTAGCGAAGTAGATGGCCGGGTCTGACGGAAACAGGATGGTAAGGCTGGGTTCAATAGAATGAAACCCTGAGCCTGTGGCCAGTTCACGCTCTATACCATCATCGGTACGATCGATCTCGAAGGGGCTCTTGCCGGTCGTTGACTTGTAGCGCAGGTTGCCGACGTAGAAAGGTCCTCCATCGAGATTACGGTTGAGCTGGTAGTGGGCAGCGACCTCGATATCACCCAAGCCATCGCCCGAGCGCGAGTTCGTCAGGTCAAAGGTGGGGTTAACCTCTGCGATGGTAGTATTAACCGTATCCTCACGGTAGACATAGGGTACCTTGAGTTCGAGCTCCAGTCGGTTGGTCACCCCCAGGCGTCCAGTGAGCGACGTCGTCCAGGTATCCCGATCAACATCTTCGGCATTCAAGGCGCCGACCAGCAGAGTGCTGAGGATTTCGACACCGCGGAAGGTAAGTCGATTGACGCTGGAGTGTGAGTACTGGAATTCAGGCTCTAGTACAAACCGGCCTTGAGGTGTCAGTACCCCCCCTATATCGGGAATAGACTGAATTTCTGGCTGTGTTTCCTGTGCAGGAGGCGGCTGCCCTACCTGCTCCATGCTCTGATCGTCAGATGTCTGGGCATATGAGGATCCAGCCACCATCATTGTTAACAGACTGGGTAAAACGATCACCCTTTTGGTCATCTCGTGCATAGTCGTCCCCTCGCCTTTCAGCCCTTTTGACCCCAACAACGTTTTGATCGTTTGGACTCGATCATGTTGGTTTGCTCGCGTTAGGTATGATGTGCTAGCTAATGATGAATGCTTATTTTCTTACATACCCTTAGGCAAGCTTAGTTCATCTATAGCCGGCCTCAAGGAATTTACGCCGAGGATAAAAAAATTATTGGAAATAATGAGTTATCTAACCACTATAAAGAGGATAGCTTTATTATGCTGGAAGGTTCAAAGGTGGTTTTTTTGGGATGACTTCCTTCGGAAGCATGACGAGAAAGATGATGCTTCTCCATCAAGCGATAGAGCGTTACACGGGAAACACCAAGCTCCTTGGCTGCTTTTTGCACCTTATACTTGTTTCTGACCAAAGCGGCATTGATGACTTCATGCTCGGCCATCTCGCGGGCCTTTTCCAGGGTGAGCGGCTCTCGCCAGTCATGACTGCGTCGTTCCAGCCCCAAATCTTCAGGCGCAATTAAACGATGCTCACACATCACCGTAGCGCGCCTCACACGGTTGATGAGCTCCCTGACATTGCCTGGCCACTGATATTGCTGCATCACGGCTCTGCTATCCTGACTGAAGCCACGGGCCCTGGTGCTAGCCTCACCTGAAAATTTATCGAAGAAATGGTCGGATATAAGTCCAATATCTTGGCTGCGTTCTCTCAAGGGTGGCACTGAGATATGTAGTACATTTAATCGATGATATAAGTCCTCTCGGAACTTTCCTTCTTCTATTGCCTTGTTAAGATCGACATGAGTCGCCGCTAATACCCTTACATCTACTGATATTTCAGCTGTATCACCAATGCGCTGTATCTTATGATCTTCTAAAAATCGTAAAAGATTAACCTGCATTTCGAGCGGCAGGTCCCCTATTTCATCTAGGAAAAGCGTTCCTCCTTGAGTTGCCTCGATGCGTCCAATCTTGCGTTTCACCGCTCCTGTAAAGGCCCCTTTTTCATGGCCAAAAAGCTCGGATTGAATAAGGTGGGTCGGCAAGGCACCACAATTGACAGCATTGAAAGGGCCATTTCTACGTAATGAAATCTCGTGAATGCTTTTGGCTGTCAGCTCTTTCCCTGTTCCGGACTCGCCATTAATAAACACTGGAGCATCGACTGCGGCCACTTTTTTGATGTTACAAAAAAGTCCCTGCATCGAGGCTGTGTTCCCCAACATTTGTAACATGCTACCGTGCTTCATTCCCTCGCGAGGGCTTCTTCCACTATTTGATTTCCTTAACATTGACATTGTCTTGCAGCGAACTAATGAAACGATAATGTCTTCAGTGGAATCGTGTTGCTCGTGAAAGACGAAAAGATTGCGTAATATAAACGTCTCGAGTACAGCATTATCTTCTAAAGAAGACGATCCAGATCTCAGCCATCCGACCCATTCTACATCGGGATAGGCATTGATGGACTCTTCAATCGCAGATAGCACGCCTTCATCAGAGCTGAAGATAGGTATCAGTCCGATAGGTATGTCACTTTCATCGCTCTGTGACTTGACTGCCAGCTCAGCAGATGAAATGCCTACCCAGCCCTTTTCCTTGAGAATATGAAGCTTCTCCTGAATATGTGGAGAGCATTCCTGAGGGAAAATGAAGAACTCAGGTGAGTCCATTCGATTCACCTTTATCTTTAAAAACGAAGGTAAAGCCGGCTATTTGGGGTCTTTGCTCAAGCGCCTTTGAGAATTTTTTTTAATGGGGCAGGGCTGGTCGCCAGGTTCTGTCGTGCCCAGTTCATTGCCTGAATACGATTGTGGACCTTGATTTTCTTGAAAATATTGTAAAGATGCGACTTCACGGTATGTTCGCTGACAAACAGTTTGTCGGCGATATCGGTATTAGAGGCACCAGAACTCAGCAGGCTGATGATTTCCATTTCACGGTGCGTCAGCCCGCAAACCGGGCGATACGCATTGCGCTGCTGCTGCCGGTAGAAGTTTATCAGGCGTGCCATCAGACTACGCGACATCCAAAGGTCGCCTTCGATGAGTCGATTGATCCCCTTGCAGGTCAACAGCAAGCTATCGTTACGGTAAAAAACGCCCTGCAGGTGGAAGGCAGCCAGTAAGTCTGCAGCGTGATCCTCGTCGCGAAGGTTCAGAGCCGCGAGTACCACGGTCTCATCCTCCAGTGACAGGTTGTGCCATTGCTGAATGGCCTCTTCGGCCACATGATTCATGTCCAGCAATACGATGTTCTTGCTACTGCCCTCTGGAATGACTTGTGCATCCGGCGGCAGGGCAGTGACCGTCTCCTCCAACTGCTCATGGATATAGTTGATGAAGAGCTGAGACTGCGGGTTGCAGTCTGTGACGAGCAGGATTGAAGTGCCTGGATGATTCATGACCTGTACTCCGGCGAAATTTTCATCATCCGATAGGATGAAGCCTCATCTGATCTAATATATAGCTGATCTTGCACCTAAGCGTTGCTTGTTCCTGCCAATTTGTAAAGTTTAGTTACAAAAAGGGCTTTTAGCTGCCGTCCAGAACGGGGATTGCGAGCCGCCATCACTGTCTTATTAATTTATATATATCAATTACTTAGTTTATTTCATCAGGTTCAGGATGAGTCGGCTGAAGCGTAACGCTGAGTTGATTTCCATAATGTAACTGATTGTGGATTTTTTTGGATTAGTGCTTTTCGATGGCTTTCATAATCTTCTCTGCCTATCCCCCTTCTCCGGCACTGGATGTCACTGGCGTAGCCAGGGGCGTAAAATGGTGGCATTTCCCTAGCAGGAGCCGAAATGATGATGACCACGCAACGACTGGTATTGGCCAGCGGAAATAGCGGAAAGCTGCAGGAGTTTCATCGCCTTCTGGCCCCCCAGGGGTATGCTGTGCACCCTCAGTCAGAGTTTGAGGTGCCGGAGGTAGAGGAAACCGGCCTTACCTTCGTCGAGAATGCGCTGCTCAAGGCACGCGAAGCGTGTCGTGTTAGTGGCTTGCCGGCGCTCGCCGATGACTCTGGCTTGGCCGTGGACGCCTTGAATGGCGCCCCCGGTATCTACTCTGCTCGATATGCGGGTGAGCCGAAGAGCGATGACGCCAACAATCGCAAGCTGCTCGATGCCTTATCCGGGGTTCCCGATGGTCATCGCATGGCAAGCTATTGGTGTGTGCTGGTCTATCTGCGCCATGCCGAGGATCCGGTTCCCCTGATCGTGCAACGCAGTTGGGATGGCGAGATCCTTTCCTCGCCACGGGGTGAGGGTGGATTCGGCTATGATCCGCTTTTCTGGCTGTCATCCCTTGGCCGGTCAGCCGCCGAACTGGATGGCGATGAGAAGAACCGTGTCAGTCACCGAGGCCAGGCCATGCAGGCATTGCTGGAGCAACTGGCAATATGAGTGCTTTGCCCCCTCTCGCGCTCTATGTCCATGTCCCCTGGTGCGTTCGCAAGTGTCCCTATTGCGATTTCAACTCCCACGGTGTGGGCTATGGAGCAGACCTTCCGGAGGACGCCTACCTTAAGGCGTTGCTGGCGGATCTTGATGCCGATCTACCCTTGGCCGCAGGACGTGAGCTGGTCAGCATCTTTATCGGTGGGGGAACACCGAGCCTGATGTCGGCCGACTTTTATCGACGTTTCATCACTGAGCTTCGCCTCAGGTTGCCGTTGGCCGAGGACATCGAGATCACGCTCGAAGCTAACCCCGGTACCGTCGAGCACGATCGTTTCGAAGGGTATCGGGAAGCGGGGATCAATCGGCTCTCGCTTGGCATCCAGAGTTTTCAGTCAACCCAACTGGCCGCGCTGGGGCGCATTCACAGCGGCGACGATGCCAAGCGTGCCTTCGAACAGGCAAGGGCTGCAGGGTTTGATAATATCAATCTTGACCTGATGCATGGCCTGCCGGGGCAAGATTCTGCACTGGCGGAGAATGACCTTCAGCAGGCGTTAGCGCTTGGTCCTGACCACCTGTCCTGGTACCAGCTGACGCTCGAGCCCAATACCGAATTTCATTCCCATCCGCCGGCCTTGCCCGAGGAAGAAACTCTCTGGAACATTCAGGACAAGGGCCATGCGCAACTCGAAGCGGCCGGTTTCCATCGCTATGAGATTTCGGCCTACAGTCGCCCCGGACGTGAAGCCCGTCATAACCTAAACTACTGGACCTTTGGCGACTATCTGGGCATTGGTGCCGGCGCCCATGGCAAGTTGAGCCGGCCGGGGGTACAGGGTCTGGAGATCGAGCGCCGCTGGAAGAGCCGCCAGCCCGAGGCATATTTGCGCCGCCTGAATGATCCACGCGGTTTTGTCGCCGGTCACCAGCGTATCCCTGAAGAGGACCTGGTGCTTGAATTCGCGATGAACGCGCTACGCCTGGTTGATGGCGTCCCTATGGACACCTGGATACGACATACCGGCCGCTCCCCCGATAGGTTGGAACGGTCGCTTAAGGAAGCACGTAATAAAGGATTACTTGTGGAAGATCCCTCGCATCTGCGAGCCTCTTCTCAGGGCTTGTTGTTTCTCAATGATCTCTTGGCTATGGTCAGTGACGACTAACCCAAGGTGACGAGCTCGTGACCCCAAGGAGTGTGAACCGCATGACCAAATACTTCCGCCTTGCCCTGCCGCTGGCTGCTGCCCTGACGCTTGCCGCCTGCACGACTACCAATCCCAACACCGGTGAAACCCAACGCAGCAAGACAGGTACCGGTGCCGCCATCGGTGCTGCCGTCGGTGCCATGGCAGGTATGGTCAGTGGCAGTGGTGGTTCCAGCAGCCGTGACCGTGCGTTGATCGGTGCTGCGGTGGGCGCCGCTGCCGGTGGTGGTATCGGCGCCTACATGGATCGCCAGGAAACACAGCTGCGCGAGAGCATGCAGGGAACCGGTATCGGCGTGGAACGCCAGGGTGACAACATCATCCTCAACATGCCGAGCAGCGTGACCTTCGCCTTCGATTCCAGCGACCTGACACCTGCAGCACGCTCTGCCCTGAATGATGTCTCGAACGTGCTGCAGCAGTACCCGGAGACGCGCGTCAACATTGCCGGCCACACCGACAGCACGGGGGCTGATGACTACAATCAGCGCCTGTCCGAGCGGCGTGCCTCGGCAGTGGGCAACTACCTGTCTCAAACCGGTGTCGCCGGCATGCGCCTGTCGATGACCGGCTATGGGGAAAACCAGCCTATCGCCAGCAATGACACCGAAGAGGGTCGTGCCCAGAACCGTCGGGTCGAAATCACCCTGACCCCGATGCAACAGCAGTAATACACCATCCTGCGCCTGCCCTGGCAGGCCGCATTCTGACCCGCGGGCCTGCCAGCAAGCCCGCGGGTCTTTTTCATGGATTCGACTATGCTTGCCTATCAGCATGCCTACCATGCCGGCAATTTCGCCGACGTTCATAAACACCTGACGCTTTTTGCCGTTACGCGCCACTTATTACGTAAGAAATCACCTATTACGTATGTCGATACGCATGCCGGTCGTGGAAGCTATCCCCTAGACGCCGAGGAGACCCGAAAGCTCGAGGAGTACCGCCAAGGGGTGGCGCCGCTCTGGGAAGGACGGGAGGCCCTGAGAAAGAGTGATGCGTTGCTCGGCGAGTGGCTCGATGCACTTGTTCTGGCCCAGCGCGAGGCACGTCCTGAAGGTGAGCCGCGTCTCGCGGTCTATCCCGGCTCGCCCTGGTGGCTCACTCATGTCCTGCGCCCGCAGGATCGGCTCAGCCTTTACGAGCTGCACCCCAAAGAGCACGATCACCTGAGCGGGCAGGCCCTGCCTAGCAACGCCTGGCGCATCCATGGCGACGGGCTGGAAGGGCTAAAGAAGCGGCTGCCGGTCGCTACACCGCGGCTGTGCGTGCTGATCGATCCCAGCTACGAGCGCAAGGACGAGTATGCCGAGGTGGCCGCCACCCTCAGCGAGATCGGCCGCAAGGCCCGTCATGCGGTAGTGATGATCTGGTATCCGCTGCTGCCGGCAGGGCGACACCACGTCTTGCTCGACGAGGTGAAGCGGGCGGGCCTTCGCAAGCTGTGGCGCAGTGAGTTCATCCTCCAGGATCCCGGTACCGCCTCTCATGGCATGTACGGCAGCGGCATGCTGGTGATGAATCCCCCCTGGGGCCTCGATGAGATCCTGAATCAAACGATGTCGCTGAACCGTGCGCGTCTGGCCCCTCAGGGGCGCCACGAGAGTGGATGGTGGGTGGATGAGTAAGCGGTCACTTCGTATTTGTCGTTTGTCAAAACGGGGTTCCGGCGCGCTGTTCTTCGATTAGAGCGGTCCCGGCGCGGCCGTATTGCGCGATCGCACCGGGGGGCCGGCAGTGTGGCGTGTCGTCATTTACCAATACAGAATGTTTATTCTCCTTTAAAAACAGAAACTTGCAAATTTTACGGAGCACTCTCGGAGTGCTGGAATGTGCGAAAAAAGTGTAAATATTTGCAAGTTTCCGTAGATCCGAATGCCGGTGCCCCATCAATGAACCGGGAAAAGTGGGAAACTGGGAACATAAAGTATCTCCTGTTCGATTATTCTGCATCTGTCAATATCCACTCCTAATTGAGTGGTATGACCGACTGCCAAGTTGTTCGCCCCTATGACAGTAGAGTTACTCCGACTTCGAAATAAGATCTTCAGCTTGGGATAGAAATAAGGCGAGCTCTCTGTCTTTTCCTACCCCCTCTGATTCCCATTCTTCCATAGGTCTTAACATAGCAAGGTCGTATGCGTCTCCTGACAAGTTATCTAATTCTACATTAGCTTGCTTCAGTTCGGTTAAATAGTATTGGCACCACCTAGTGAATGCCAATATCCACATTGAGACTACCAAAGCATCGTTCCAGCAAGACCAGTTGGAAGTACTTGCCAGAGGTTGTTGTAAAACTCTTTTCTGCTTATTTAAGATGGGTCGAATCATACCAATTACTTTTCTTTGTTGCTCAGGCGTACTATGAGCGAAGATAAATGCACAAGTATTTGTCATCTGCCCTTCCCGTGAAAGTTGGAACAGTCTTGAATTCCTGCTTTCAGCTGGGCCTATCAATGAAACGATTTCCTCGATCCAGATTTTGCAAGCATCATCCGTATCAGCTTGCTCACTTTGAAGTAGAGGTAAAACTAGATCCCGAAACAACCACGGTTCTGTCCATGGTAATTGGCGCATATGGCCTCTCATCGAATCGATTACTTGCCTCAAATCACTTTCAGATAGCTGTTCTGGTAGTTCGTTTTTGAGTGCGACTAATAATTTCTCGTATTGATCGCGTTTTCTTTCATCATTTGCCGATCTGTTAACCAACCAACCTAAATATCTTACCTTTTCCGTGCGGTCAAATCTTGAAAGCAAGCCCAGCTCTGATGTGACGTCTTTAGTTTGATGAATCATCTGCTCTAGAGCATATAAGCCCATCCATCGAATTAAACCGTTACAACTATTCAATAAAGTGCATGTGCGGGAATAGTTTGGTAGCAGCTCTATGGATAGGGAGATCTCGCTAACAATTTGGCTTAACAATGACAGCCTAATTATGTCAGCATGATCCGGCTCTTTCGGAATTTTAGGCGATTCTTCAGCAACCAGTTCTAACAATGATTTTGGGTCATATGACCAAAGCAGTTTTATTGCAAAATATTCTGGCCAAGTAAGTGCTGTATATTTAGTCATATGACACATATGATGAAGCTGGTAAGAGCTACACAGCAGCTTTTCAATTGGTCTTTGAAATAGGTGAGGTTCTAAGACAGTTATATCAGTATCCAGATCTTTATGGGTGCGCTGTATCGATTTAGTAAGGTACCCCATGAGATTCTCTAAGAACGAGGTTTCACTTAATATTTCTTGAAAATCTGTATCACCAGCTCTAGAGTTTGCCAAAAATTCACCAACCACTTCCCATTGATCCATGAAATCTTCAGAGCTGACCTTTTTCTTTACCCAGGCTAAGAACCCCTGAGGATCGATCAAGTTAAGTGAGTCCCCTTCTAATAGCTCAAGAGATATCAACTTGTCTTTCAGTGGTGCACCGTATAATCCTATTAATGAAGGCTCGTTAGCCCATATTGATAGGATGTCACCTGCTAATTCATTATTCAGTATCTTTAGTGGCTCGTATCTTACAGTTTTCCTAGGAGCATCGGAAGAAACATAGAGTTCGCTTAATCCAGGGTTATTTTCTTCAGAATCAGATTTTTTTGCCTCTAATTCTTTCAAAAGACTGCTTTTATATTTTTCGACCTCTAATAAAGTATCAGATGGTATCGGCGTAATAAGTAAGGGATAGTTCTCTGCCACCTTCTGCAAGGAGTTAGACAAATTAAATCCAGCTATTGGTAGGCCGTCGCTCCCTATAATCAGAATATATCGGTCATGGAGTTTGCCATCTTTTAAGCCAATGATTCTGAGGTTTATTTTTGAGAGAGTTCGTTTGTTGTTTTCACAAGCAGTAACTAGATCATCTACTCTGTTACGATTAGTAGGATTTTCTTCGTCGCCTTTTTGCTTTGGTAGTGAAGTAAACACTATGTAATTACATTTAGGCGCAGCATATAAAGAAAGCAACGATAATCCAGCTGAATCAAAATACGGATCGAAGATTATAATTTGACTGTCATTATATTTTGAAAAAAGAGCTTTGAACCATTCGACAAACTGTAAACGGCCTTCACCATCGCTTGGTCCATAACGTTCGAAAAACCTTGCATCGGATTTTTTTGGGTGCAGTTTGTTGAAAATAGGGCTTATTTCGCGGTTTATAGCAACCCAAGGGTCGGCTTCTCGGCCGCCAACTTGGCTAGCAAACCCATGATTTCCTGTGTTTTTAGTTAGTACTGCTTTCACGCGGCCTGATTGCTTTTCTTTTACCGTGTTCTCTAACCAATCAAATTTAACGGAGCTTGAATTACCACCGGCCACATTAGCTTTAAAGTTAATTTCTCGAATATATCCGGTACGCCACCTGCAACATAATATATTTTCTTCGTTATCTTCGGCATTAAAACCATAGATTTCTAGTTCAGTAGAGTCAGCGATGGATCTAATTGTTTTATCAATATCGAATTCGCGCATATACATACGGTTGTCGTACTTTTCCGCATTTGCAATTCTTGAGTATATAATTTGGCCGCTGTTAAAGATCTTAATGTTGAATATAAAACCAGAGTAATTAGGAAGATTTTTGGAGTCGAATTTAACGCTTAACTTTCGTCTTTTATCGCCCCAAACAACTTCAAGTAAATTTTTCTCTTTTTCATCTAAAGTCGGGAAGACAAGAAATTCGATATCACCAAACCGCACTTTATCGTTCTGTTCAAAGTTCAAGCCAGTGTCAAAGTTTAGATGTTCGACAATAAACTTTATTAGGTCGGATCGATAATTATGATCTGCTTGGAAGATAGATAATTTATCTACTTGAGTGATCGATGCGCTCATGGCACCCGCTGCTCCATGGGGGCTAGTAGTCGAGTGAAGTTCGAACGCATCCTTGTTGATAAGATATGTTACGGGTTTATAAACTAAATTTTTTGGATCTAAAAATATTGTGCCGAATTTCTCATCAAACTTATTGCTTCGCTCAAGACCTAAAGTATCGCTGATCGTGGAAATCTTAACTCCATTACAAAGCATTTCCAGAAAATCACTTAACAAATTGCTATCGATGTACAGATTGAGTCGGGTGATTTTCGCTCTGCAATGTTCAAGAGTCGAAAATTTGTCGTTATTGCTGAAAGACCAAGAGTTATTAGAATGTGAGTATGGTACTACACGACCATAGATAATCCGGTTTTTAGTTGTTTCTGTGGAATGAATTTGAAGAATCCAAAGCTGTACTGCGCATGGTCGAGAGTCATCATGGAATAAACGAGCCAGTCTAGTGTCGCCTATTAGGTCTTTTAATGTTGTGCTGACCTTATTATCGTTAAATCCGTTGTTCATTATTGCCTCGATTTATGCTCTTGTATCAACTTTGTAAATTGGTACGTCCCTCGCCGTTACCATCTATCATTTTATAGTGTTTTACAACGGCATGAGTTTCAACGTGACGGCAGTGTACCTGCCGATTTATATGTTTGAGCTCAAGGAACTTTGTTCTGTTAGTACAAACTATTGATTTAAAAGGATTATTTTTAGTTTTCCTCTTGCATATTCTTAACCTCATGAGAATATTTAATAAAAGCAGGAGGACATAATGAAAAGATTAGCACCCTTAACTACAGTAATATTGGCCGCTGCCCTGGCTGGCTGCGCGGCCACCCCACGAGCTTACAATCAGGAAGAGTCTCGGGCTTTAAACCTGGCGAGAGCCGGTGGCATCTACGATATGGACTTGCGTGATTCTGGGGATGGCTCTCGCTCCTACAGTAAAGGCATGTTGGTGCCATTACTGGATCTCGCCAGCCTGGCGACTTCATTCGATGCACCGCTTCGACATCTCTCGGGTAGCCAAACGTTTCTGTTCAACGCTACTGACATCATGATGACACCGGATAATCCGTCGGCGAGACCAAGCCTGATGGGATGGATGCCTGCGTCGATGGCCACTTCGGAGGCTCAGGCATATGAGCAGTATGTGGATCTGGTGGATCAGGCCATCCGATTAGCTGCCAATGATATGGCGTTGAGCGCCACCAAACTCAGTAACGTGGAGACGCCTGAGATTGATGGCCATCCACTGATGCTCTGGTCCATTGAAAGCACTGAGCATGGATGCGGTGCAGGTCAATGTGTGGTTGCTTACAACATCAAAACGCCGAATCTCTGGAAGTCTCCAGCCTACGTGGAAGGTGCTGAGCCCGAAAGCTACAACATCGCGGCTAATCATCCAGAGAATTATTCTCGCCTCGTTTTCCGGCAATCAGGTGAGCAACTCAGCTTCCCTGTGGATGAGTTCTATCGCACGGTCAGTGGTGCCTTACCATCCTGGATGTTGATGTATTTTCCTCCCGGCACCGTCATCCAGGATAGCGAACCGCTGCCGTACCCTGTGCTTTACGAGCAGGGCCAGGGACTGATGTTCAAGGAGCCAGATCATGAGTGACTGGCATGATGAACTTGAGTTCGCTCTGTTGCCGCTTGAAGACGCCAAAATCGATAGCGACTGCATGACCTTTGTGATCAGCAATGCCCTGAGCGAGCAAGGCATCTTTCATCAATGTCGTATCGGATACGCAGAGGACCGGCTGAGCCGAATAGCCACCGCTCCCCATTGCTGGATCGAACTCGAACAGGGCTGGTGTATTGATCTGCGGCTCAGGCATTGGCTGGGCGATGAGGACGACCTTCCTCACGGTGTATTCCAGCCATCCAACTACCCCAGAGTTCGATACCAAGGCAGTGCGTGGCTGGTTCCACGCCTGGACGCAGGAGATTTGAGGGCGATGACGAACGATGTCTACGACAAAGTGAAACTGCCATGGCTGGCCGGACGAGCCAGAGCGGCCTGACGCCGGGCAAAACTTGCATTTTCTCAGGTTCTGATAGCTTCGAAGTAAAGAACTATCTGGCACTGAAACCATGGTGAGGGTGACAAAAATAGTAGCAGTAGGGCTCGCCGGGATCTGCATTGTGGAGCTCGCCTTTAGAGGTACCAATGCAGCGCTTTACGCATGGTATCTATTGTTCGTGCTCTGGGTGGTCGTACTGCTCATTCGCTTCGCAATGGCCGCAGTCGATGCTTACAAGACGGTTTTCGCCAAGGGACCCGATGGGGAAATGACGTTTCCTGAATTTGAGAAAAAGATGGCGTCGTTTAGTCGAGGCAGTGGTAGGGGAGAAAACGGTCCAAGCAGCACGACAACCCCCGGCACTGGGAGTCAACAAGACACTAGCGATCTGTTCGATGACTTCAGAGTCAATCCGATCCTCCGGGAAGATGATCCGTTCGGGGAGTTTTTCGACTCTTGAGGTGGTTCCTGATGGGTACACATCAGGGGAACCAACTATTCAGGCCGCTTACCATGACAAGGAACCATTTAAAACAGACCGGCCAAACGGAACCACTTATAACAGACTGAGGAGGCATGAATGTTTATACGCGCCTATTTGAGAGC
>Ga0209300_1000274_pt1 | contig 30031 bp, 22 predicted proteins | sample Shrwel_input2_RT_FD_187535 | JGI IMG/M metagenome (GOLD analysis project Ga0209300, IMG submission 187535) | Subsurface microbial communities from deep shales in Ohio, USA - Utica-3 well 1 S input2 RT (SPAdes) (version 2) ... | reverse complement strand
GCTTTTAATCTACCTGTTGTGATTATTAGTATTTTTGGTAACTTAGTTTCGGCCTGGCTGATAGTAAAAACGATTACTTTATTTTTTCCACGAAACCGGATGTTTCGTTTTCTCTCAGCTTTAATTTGGATTATTGCAGCTTTAAGAATTTTAAATATTTATCAGGAAACAATTTATTTTTTAGATAGTTTGGCTTTTAACAGCGGCAATCTGCGTCTTTCTTTATTATTAGTAATCAAAACAATAATCATTTTTAGTATTTTATTCTGGTTGGCCGGAAAATTAAGCCGATTGGTTACCGGTAGAATTGATAATAGTGATGGTTTAACACCATCTGTAAAAGTTTTACTTAATAAAATAGCCAAATTTTTGATTTTTACTTCTGCAATCTTATTTACTTTAAGTTCAGTTGGAATTGACCTAAGTGCCTTTGCTTTCCTTGGTGGTGCTATTGGTGTTGGTTTAGGTTTTGGACTGCAGAAAATTGTTTCCAATTTTATCAGTGGAATTATTATTCTGGCTGATAAGTCAATTAAACCCGGTGATGTTGTAGAAATTGGAGATGTTTACGGCTGGGTTAGAAAACTTGATACTCGTTTTGTTTCGGTAGTAACTCGTTCTGGTAAGGAATTTTTAATTCCTAATGAAGATTTTATAACCAAAGAGGTAATTAACTGGTCTTATAGTGATGAACTGGTCCGAGTTGAGGCAAAAGTTGGAGTTTCTTATAATAGTGATTTGAGATTGGTACAGGAACTAATGATGCAGGCTATTGAAAAAAAGCAAAGAATTTTGCCAGATCCAGCCCCAAATGTACTTTTGATTGAGTTTGACGACAGTTCTGTTAATTTTGAACTGCGTTTCTGGATCAGTGATCCGAGGAATGGAATTCAGAATATACGCAGTGAGATTTTACTTTCAATCTGGGACAGTTTTAAAGAAAATGATATCGAAATTCCATTTCCACAGCAGGATCATCATTTGAAATCACTACCGGATGATTTAATTAACTTTTTTAATCAAAAGAAACAGCAATAAAGATCAATAAATTTTAAGGAGGCTAATTTATGTCTAAAATATTAATTCCATTAGCACCGGGTTTTGAAGAAATTGAAGCTGTAACAAATATTGACGTTCTGCGTCGAGCTGGCCTTGATGTATTAACTGCTGGTATTGGAAGTAGTGAGATAGAGGGAAATCATGGAATAAAAATTGAAACTGATACTGAGATCTCTAAGGTTGATGCAGGTGATTTATCTGCAGTAGTTTTACCGGGGGGAATGCCTGGAGCAGCCAATCTGCGTGATAGTGCTGAACTTTTAAAAATAATTAAAGAAGTTTATGAAGATAACAAACTATGTGCAGCAGTCTGTGCAGCACCAATTGTTTTAGATGCAGCCGGTATTTTGGAAGGGAAAAATGCAACCAGTTATCCCGGCTTTGACAAAGAAATGCCTTCCTGCAATTACCGGGAAGATCGAGTTGTAATAGATGGCAATATAATTACTGGTCGAGGGCCAGGAGTTGCGATGGAATTTGCGTTAACAATAGTTGAGTATTTATTGGATGCGAAAGAGAGAGCTCAACTTGAAGATTCAATGCTGGTTAAAAGAAAATAATTTAACTTTTTATTATCTCCCCCGATATCGGGGGAGAATAATTTATCTACTTTTAGGAGGTTATGATGGCAGCAATTAAATTGGGTGAACTTGATCATATTCTTGAAAAACACAGCAGTAAAAAAGGAAACTTAATTCCGGTTTTACATGAAATCCAGGAAGAAATAGGATACCTTCCAACAGAAGTACAGCGCTATGTAAGTCAAAATTTAGGAGTGGCTATGAGTAAAATTTATGGTGTTATCAGCTTTTATTCGTTTTTTACTACTGAGCCTAAAGGTGAACATACAATTGGAGTCTGTATGGGAACAGCCTGTTATGTTAAGGGAGCAGAAGATATTTTAATGAGGTTAAAAGAAGAATTAGGAATAGAAACTGGTCAGACAACTGAAGATAATAAATTTACAATGACCATGACCCGCTGTTTGGGAACCTGCAGTATGGCACCGGTGATTATGATTGATGATCAGGTACATGGTAATCTGACAGCAGAAAATGTTCCAGAAATACTTAAAAAATATTAATTGGGGTGTAAAAATGGCTAAAAATGAAATTTTGATTTGTGCTGGTACAGCCTGTGTTTCTGCCGGTGCAGAAGAAATAAAGGCTAAATTCGAAGAAGAATTTAGAAAATTAAATATGACAGAAGATTATGAATGCAAAACTGTAATCAGCAGTACAGGCTGTGTTGGTCCCTGCAGTTTGGGACCTGTTGCAATAGTTAAAGCTGATAATACATTTTACGGTCATCTAAAATCTGAAAATGTTCCTAAAATTGTTAAACAGCATCTGCAGCAGGGAAAGATTGTAGAAGAACTTTTGACTGAAGAAGATGGCGAAAAGATTGAAGATTTTAAAGATATTCGCTTTATGAAAAAGCAGAAAAGAATAGCTCTGCGCAATACAGGTATTATTGATCCCAATAAAATTGAAGAGTATCTTGAAAGAAATGGCTACCAGGCTTTAAAAAATATTTTAAAGCAGATGACTCCACTCGAAGTAATAGAGGAAATAAAGGATTCCGGCCTCAGAGGTAGAGGAGGAGCAGGTTTTCCTACAGGTTTAAAATGGAGTTTTGCTCATCAAAATAAAGCTGATCAGAAATACATAATCTGCAATGCTGATGAGGGTGATCCAGGTGCTTTTATGGACCGCAGTATTTTAGAAGGAGATCCCCACAGCATTATTGAAGCAATGGCTATTGCTGGCTATGTAATTGGAGCTGATCAGGGTTTCGTTTATGTTAGGGCAGAATATCCGCTGGCAGTTAAAAATTTAAAAATTGCAATAAAACAGGCAGAAAACACTGGCTTTCTGGGCAGCAATATTTACGGCGGTGATTTTTCATTTAATTTGGAAGTAAGAGTTGGAGCGGGTGCTTTTGTCTGTGGGGAAGAAACAGCGCTAATTGCTTCCATCGAAGGTAAAAGAGGTCAGCCCTCTACCAAACCACCTTATCCTGCAAATTCAGGTTTATGGGGAAAGCCGACGGTGATTAATAATGTGGAAACTTTGGCCAATATTGTGCCGATAATTAATCAGGGCAGCCAGTGGTTTAATAGTATTGGAACTGAAAAAAGCAAGGGTACAAAAGTTTTTGCAGTGGCTGGTGATGTAAAGGAAACAGGGCTGGTCGAGGTTCCAATGGGAACTACCTTAAGAGAGATAATTTTTGAGATAGCTGGTGGAATTGCAGATGGTAAAGAATTTAAAGCAGCTCAGATTGGAGGCCCTTCTGGTGGAACAATTCCCAAAGAGTATTTAGACTTAAAAATAGATTATGAATCTCTGGCCGAAATTGGAGCCATAGTTGGTTCTGGTGGACTGGTAATTATGGATGAAGATAATTCTATGGTTGATGTAGCCCGATTTTTTCTGGACTTTACTGAGGATGAATCCTGTGGGAAATGTACTCCCTGTCGGATTGGGACTAAGAGAATGCTTGATATCTTGGAAAAAATACTGGCTGGTAAGGCAAATAGTGATGATTTAGTTAAATTAGAAAAACTGGCAAAAGTTATTCAGGAAACCTCACTCTGCGGATTGGGACAGACAGCACCGAATCCAGTTTTAAGTACTCTAGAATTTTTTAGAGACGAATATGAAGAATTAATCACAGACGCAGAGGAGGTTAATTAAATGGTGCAGCTTAAAATAGATAATCAAAAAATAGAAATAGAAAAAGGAAAAACTGTTTTAGAAGCGGCCCAGGAAAATGGAATTGAAATTCCAACTCTCTGTCACAGTCCATTTTTAACTGATGTTGGAGCCTGCCGGATGTGTCTGGTTGAAGACTCAGCTGATGGTAAATTAAAAACATCGTGTACGACTGAGGTTGCTGAGGGAATGGAAGTTCTAACAGCGAGTGAGAGGGTGGAAGAATCACGTCGAACAATTTTAGATTTATTAATTTCAGACCATCCTTTAGACTGTATGACCTGTGAGGCAGATGGAAACTGTACTCTGCAGGATTTAGCCTATCAGTATGGAATTGAACGTTCTTCCTATGGAACAAAGTCGGAGGCACGTTTTAAAGTTGAAAGAGAGAATGAGTTTATAGAGCTGGATCCAGATAAGTGTATTCTATGCGGTAAATGTATTAGAGTTGATCAGGAAATTCAGTGTTCTGATGCAATTGATTTTGTGGAAAGAGGTTTTCAGACCAAAGTTGGGGCTGCAAATGATCAGGGGCTGGGTGGAGAAGATTCCAGCTGTGTATTCTGCGGTCAGTGTGTGGACCTCTGTCCAACTGGAGCTTTAAGCTATATTCCTTCCAAACAGAAGGGAAGGGAATATGATTTTGCCAAAACAGTTACAACTTGTCCCTACTGTGGAGTTGGCTGTCAGCTGGAATTAAAAACAAAAGCCGGAAAAATTGTAGAGGTTGGCTCAGTTTTTAGGGATGGGACACCAAACCCTTATGGGGAAAGCTGTGTTAAAGGTCGGTTTGGCTATGACTTTATCAATCATCCAGAGCGCCTGAAAAAACCGTTAATTAAAAAGAATGGTCAATTTGTAAAATCAGAGTGGGATGAAGCTCTGGCACTGGTGGTTGAAAAATTAACTGAAATTAAAGATGAATTTGGCGGCAGAGCCCTGGCCGGTTTAAGTTCTGCTAAATGTACAAATGAAGAAAATTATTTAATGCAGAAATTTATGCGGGCAGTAATCGGGACTAATACAGTTGACCACTGTGCCCGTTTATGTCATGCTTCCACAGTTGCCGGTCTGGTTAAAGCCTTTGGCTCAGGAGCAATGACAAATTCAATCAGCGAAATTGAAGGTTCAGATCTGATTTTTGTTATTGGTTCAAACCCAACCGAAAACCATCCGGTAATCGGCAGCAAAATGAAAAAGGCTCAAAAAAATGGAACTAAATTAATAATTGCTGATCCCAGACAGATTGAACTTTCTGGACTGGCAGAAGTTGCAGTTCAGCAGCGGCCTGGGACAGATGTGGCTTTGCTCAATGGTTTGATGCACGTAATTATTGAGGAAGGACTGGCCGATCAGGAATTTATTGCAGAAAGAACGGAAAACTATGAATTTATGGCTGCAGTTGTCGAAGATTATACTCCCGAAAAAGTTGAAAAAATAACTGGTGTGGATGCTGCTAAAATTAAGAAAGCAGCCAGACTTTATGCTGAAGCAGATAAAGCAGCCATCTATTTTGCCATGGGAATAACTCAGCACAGAACCGGGACAGATAATGTGTTATCAGTTGCTAACCTTGCCTTACTTACCGGAAATGTTGGTCGGGAAAGTACAGGTGTCAACCCACTTCGAGGTCAGAATAATGTGCAGGGAGCCTGTGATTTAGGAGCTTTATCCAATGTTTATCCAGGTTATCAATCTGTTGAAGATCCAGAGATTAAAGAAAAATTTGCTCGAGCCTGGGAAACAGAAGAATTATCTGATGAAATTGGACTGACTGTAGTAGAAATTTTTAAAGAAGCTGGAAAAAATATCAGAGGCCTATATATTATTGGAGAAAATCCGGTGATATCTGATCCGGATCAGCGTCACATTGAAGAAGCACTGGAGAGCCTTGATTTCTTAGTTGTTCAGGATATCTTTTTAACAGAAACTGCAAAATATGCAGATGTAGTTTTACCTGCTGCCTGTTTTGCTGAAAAAGAGGGTACCTTTACTAATACCGAAAGAAGAATTCAGAAGGTTAACAAAGCAATTGATCCTCCAGGAGAAGCAAGAGCTGACTGGAAGATAATTTCTGAGATTTCAAGCAGGATGGGCTATCAGATGGATTATGATTCTTCAGCAGAGATTATGGAGGAAATAGCTGAAGTTACTCCAATCTATGGAGGGATTTATGCAGATCGTCTGGGTGAAAAAGGACTGCAGTGGCCCTGCAAGGATAGAGAAGATCCTGGAACTAAGTTCTTACATCAGGAAGAATTTGCCAGAGGTAAGGGTAAGTTTCATCCGGTAACTTATATTCCACCGGCGGAAGAGGTGGATGAGGACTATGATTATATTATGATGACAGGAAGAATGCTCTATCACTTCCATACCGGTACAATGACTAGAAATTCTGAGCCAATTGATAAGCATGAACCGGATGCCTATTTAGAAATAAATAAAAAAGATGCAAAAAAATTAAAAATTAAAAAAGGGGATAGAGTTAGAGTTATTTCCCGTCGGGGTGAGGTAGAAACAAATGTCAGAATTGGAGATAGAGTTCAGGTCGGTCAGATATTTATGCCCTTCCACTATGCAGAAAGTCCGGCCAACAGGCTGACCAATCCGGTCCTAGATAAAGACGCCAAAATCCCAGAACTTAAAGTAACAGCAGTGAAGATTGAGAAAGCTTAAGGCTGCAGCTTATTATTTTAGTTTAACCACAAAATAAAACAAATCCAAATAAATATAAATAAAAAAAGAATTGGCACTTTAACCAGAACAGACTTGAATATAAATAATAAGTCCCTGCAGTTTCCATGTGTGAGCGAAGCGAGTTAGAAACTGCAGCTTATTATTTATCAATGAAAGTCGTCGTGGAGTTTATGGCCAATTCTTTTTATAATTTATTTATTATACATTTCCGCATAATATCTTTCTAACATTCTCTTAGCGGAGAATCTTTCATAAGTAGTATCAATGCTTTCCATCATCATATCTTTCCAGCGGTCTTTGTTGCCGTAGAAAGTAGGTATAACATCATTGAATAGAATTCTGTAGAGTGCATAAAGATCACTTTCATCCTGACCTTCACCTACATAGCCATCCCCAAACTGCCAGCCGTTGATTCCGTGCTCACAACCTTCGACCCACCAGCCATCAAGAATACTTAAGTTTAGTCCGCCATTCATAGCAGCTTTCATACCAGAAGTACCACTTGCTTCAAGTGGTTTGCGGGGATTGTTTAACCAGATATCCACACCGCGGGTCATATAGCGAGCAATTTCCATATTGTAGTCTTCTAAGAAAACTACACTGTTTGGAAATTCTTTTGCCTTTTTAACAAGGTTAGCTACAATTTCTTTTCCATTATCATCAGTTGGATGAGCTTTGCCTGAAAATATTATTTGAATCTCACCTGATTCTAAATATGGATCAATAATTTCAGACTTTTTAAAGATCAGATTTGGTCTTTTATAGGCAGTTGCTCTGCGGGCAAAACCGATAATTAATTTATCTGGATCAAGTTCTGCACCATTTCTTTCTTTAACAAAATCAACTAATTCCTGCTTCATTGTTTGATGTGTACTATAAATAGCTTCTTTATCACCCATATTTTCAACAATTCTATTATCAACCCAGGTACCTCTGTGGACACCATTTGTGATTGAGATGATAGGTGATTTGCCGGCAACATCCTTCCACATTTCACGAGAAGTTTGTCCGTGAAGTTTAGCAACACCATTAGAAATTCTAGAGAGGCGTAAACCAGCAACTGTCATACTGAAAGGACTGTCACCAATTTCTTTCATCTGTTTTCTTGTTAAACCATTAAAAGCACTCATTTTTTTGAGGCTGTCTAAACTGTGAGATTCATTACCCTCTTTAACTGGAGTATGGGTGGTAAAGACAATATCATCTTTAACATCATCCCAGGAAGAATGGAAGTCCATACCAGTTTTCATTTTCTCTTTAATCAATTCTGTTCCTGCTAGAGCTGCATGGCCTTCGTTAAAGTGATAAATATCAATATTGAGGCCAAGTTTACGAATAGCTTTAACTCCACCGATACCCAGTGCAATTTCCTGTGCAATTCTTCTTTCATTGAAGCCATCATATAGACCATCAGTAATTGTCTTATATTTTTTATTTTCTGGCAGGTTTGCATCAAGTAAATATAAAGTTGCATTATCAAACTTATCCAATTTCCAGATCTTTAATGCTACTTCTTGATCTCTAATTGTCACAGTTACAGTTTTACCAGTATCTTCAGCATGGTCATAAATCTCTTTATTCATAGGATGCTGATCTTCAGGTCTGCCTTCTTTATTTATTACCTGTTTTGAGTATCCTTTGCGCCATAAAAGCCCGATTCCTGTTACAGGATAAGAAAATTCTTTTGCTCCTTTAAGAATATCTCCTGCTAAAATTCCAAGTCCACCTGCATAGATACGCATATCTTCATCTAATCCATATTCCATACAGAAATAAGCTGTGTGCGGCTTATTATTGTTCATTAACAAATCACTCCTTATTTAATAGTTGTTCAAACGCTTGCACAATTTTTTTTATAGTATATATTCCTATTTATTTATTATATCAAATTATTAGCAAATGTCTATTTTTTAAAAACTTTTTCTTTGAATTTCCCTAATAGTTTATGTTCATTATCACTGTCAGTCAGGAAATAATACGCGGGTATTTCACTGTGAATAACTGGTATTTCAAAGCTTAAACCTTTTTCCATTGCCTTTAAATATCGTTTTGCGGTTTGTTCCCAGGTATAAGTTGATTCTACTCTTTCTCTGGCTTTAATCTGATAATCTTTCCAGATTCCACTTTTACCGATAATTTTTTTGAGTCCACGAGCAATATCTTTAGGATCTTCTGGATCAATTAAGATTCCGTATTCATTATCTGCCATTATTTCGCTCTGGCCGCCATTTTTAGTTACTACAGCTGGTAAGCCGGCAGCCATTGCTTCTATTGGTGCCAGACCAAATGGTTCGTAAAAAGAAGTGAGAGAAAAGATTGATTCTCGTTCAGCAAGGTAACCATAACATTCAGCTAGTTCTTTCTGGCTGCCGAGCGGGAACATAGAGACCTTACCTTTTAAGTTGTTATTTTCGATTACTTCCATAATTTGATCCAGGATTTCTTTTTCTTCTCCTGCAGCTGCACTGTAATTTTCAAAAGGATTTTCTATCCCTCTTAAAGTGATGACTAAATTTGATTTTTGCTGCAGCTTTTGATCTCCAGCATAAGCTTGAACTAAAGCCAGATGGTTCTTTTTTTGATCAAGACGGCTGGCACATATAATCGCTGGTTTATCAATTCTATTAGCTTCTAGATCACGCTCAAGATAAATTTCTATCATTTCGGCTGTAGCTTTGGAATAGCTGCCGTCAAAAACATCAGTATTTACACCTGGAGGGATAACAGAAAACTTTTCATCATTATTTACATCAACTGCGCCTTCATAATATGGATGGGAATACTGCTCCATTCTTTCCTGAGAGGTGCTGACAATAATTTGATTGGAAAATTTCATGGTCAGTCTTTCACCTATTATGCGGCTGTGAAATTTAAATCTATCAATCAGCTGCTCAAAGTTATCTTTAGAAAAATTAAGTTTATCCATCTTTTGGGCGCCCAGTGAGTGTCCGGTGAAAGAAAATGGGGTTTCTATTTTTTCTTTTAGCAGTACTCCTGCCAGCCCTCCGTCTCCATAGTGGGTGGTAAAGAAATCAGGAAAAGCACCTTCTTCATCATAAAATTCGGCAATGGCATCTACATATTCTTTTAAATGAGACCATAATTTTTCTTTAGCTAAAAATTGATCACCGCCGAATGGGAGACGGATAATTCTTAAGTTATCAAACCCTGGATAGCTGTCATAAAGGTCACTGAATTCGGGCCATTTGGGATCATTTATCTGACGAGTAATAATATCTACTTTAATTCCCATTTTAGCCAGGGCCAGACTAACTTCTTTGACATAGACCAGCTGTCCTCCAAAATCAGGATGTTCTGTCCAATAGCTGTCATTTTGATCAAAATTGCCCTGTGGGTTCAAAAATGCTACATGTTTAATTTCACTCATTAAAATTACCTCCTTCAATTGGCTGTATATCATAATAAGACATAATTTCCATTAGCGGTGGAACTGAAGATAGAGCTCCAATTCCCTGAATTTTAAATGCTGCTACTGCACTGCCAAGTTTGGCAGCTTCTTTGATCGGCAGGCCTTGTAAAATTCCTGTTAAAAAGCCTGACCAGAAAGAATCACCTGCACCTGTAACATCTACTACTTTTTCTGAAAAAACAGGGATATGCAGGGGCTCACTGCTGCCGTCAGAAAGAAGAACACCATCTTTTCCCAGGCTTAAAATTACAATCTCTGCACCATCGCTGTGATATTTTTTTAGGTAATTTTCTGGATGATCCTGTCCGTAAAGATGATAGGCATCATCTAAAGATGGTTTAATAATATCTGCCTGAGCTAAGAGTTCTCTAATAATTTCACTACCTTTTTGTCCTTCAGGCCAGAGGCTGGCTCTGAAACTGGGATCAAAGGCAAAAATCTTATCTTTTTTTACCGCATATTCAATAGCCTTAATTGCAGTTGCCCGGGCAGGATTTCTGGATAGGATAAAACTACCTGTAAAAAATATTGAAGAATTATCAATTTTATCATATATTTGATCACTTATCTGTAGATTGATATCTGCACCACGATAAGCAAGCCAGGAAGGGGTTTCTTTACTTTTGTTAACAAAAATAATCGGAGTTCCTTCCTCCTGATCATACTGCAGACAATCAAGATTAACCCCTTCGTCATCTAAAATTTCTGTCAAATATTCTCCAAATTCATCTTCTCCAACACGGCTGATAAATGCTGTTTTGTTTTCGAGGCGCTGCATATTTACTAAAACATTGGCAGGAGAACCACCAAAATAGCGGGTGAAATTAACACACTTTTTAAGCGGAGCTTCCTCCCTGGATATCATATCCAGCAAAACCTCTCCATAAGCAGTTATATCGAAATTATTTTCTTTGAAACTGAAACTATCATTAATTGTTAACAATCGCCTCACCTCACATTTTAATTTTAGCTGCTCTTAAATATTATTTCTACATAAATTGCAAATAACCTGTTTTTAAAAGAATTAATCTAAAGTTGCAGCAGGAATAGTAGTAAAGATAAAGAATAATAGTTAATACAGGCAATAATTATAAATAAATACAAGAGTAAATTTTAATAATTTTAACGATGCCAGCATATAAATTGTATTAATAGTGGGGATGATTTTATGATTAACCAAAAGATAAATATTAAACCAGCAAAATTATATTATGCAGGGGATGATTTGGGTTTATCGTTTTCTAAAGATAGCATATCTTACAAAATCTGGTCACCTCCTGCTCAGTCAGCTGCCATTGAAATTTATGCTGACGATCAGGGAGTAAAAAAGCTGAATGAATTCGAGCTTGAATCTTCTCGCAGTGACACCTGGGAAGTTAGGGTGCCACAAAAGTATTACGGTAAATATTACCGTTTGAGGCTTAAACTGCCGCGCAAAGAATACAGCTTTGTTGATCCCTGGGCCAGGGCAGTGGGGACAAATAGTGAATATGGACTGATAGTCGATCCTTCTCGGGTTTATCCTCCAACCTGGACTCATGATCAAAAGGTTGAGCTTGAAGATCCTGTTGATGCAGTAATTTATGAGCTGCATGTAAAAGATTTTTCTGCTTCCAGGGAAAGTGGAATCAGACATCAGGGTAAATATACAGCTTTTATTGAAAGACACAGTATCAATAAAGAGGGCATGCTGACTGGAATTGCTCACCTAAAAGAGCTTGGAGTTAGTCATGTCCACCTGCTGCCAGTTTTTGATTTTGCTTCAGTAGATGATACTGATCCAGATGATTATAACTGGGGTTATGATCCTCTTTATTATATGGTTCCTGAGGGTTCTTATGCCTCTGATCCATCCAATGAGAGCAGAATTTATGAGTTTAAAAAAATGGTGAAAGCCCTCCATTCTTATGGAATTGGAGTGATTATGGATGTTGTTTATAATCACACCTATCAGACTCAGAATTCACCTTTTCAAAAGATTTTTCCTAATTATTTTTATAGATTTACAGATGATGGTAAATTTGCCAATGCTTCTGGTTGTGGAAACGAAATTGCAAGTGAGAGAGAAATGATGCGCAAATATATTGTTGATTCACTTTTGTACTGGAGCCGTGAATATCATATTGATGGTTTCCGCTTTGATTTAATGTCTTCTATTGATCGGGAAACTATGCTTTTGGCCCAGCAAAAATTAGAAAACGAAAATTCTTCGGTTTTGATTTATGGAGAGCCCTGGACAGCTCTGGAACCGCAGCTGGAGAGGTATCAGCAGATTCGTAAGGGTAATCAGCGGGGAACTGGGATTTCAGTCTTTAACGATAACTTCCGCAATGCTCTTAAAGGTGACAGTGATGGCACAGCTAAGGGCTTTATTCAGGGTGAGATTGGACTGGAGAGAGAAATAGATGAGGGAGTTATTGGGGCAATTGGGCTGGAAGAAAGACGCTTATATGGTTTTACTCTTCATCCAGGTGAAAGCATCAATTATCTAGATTCTCATGATAATTTAACTCTCTGGGATAAGTTGGCCCGTTCCTGTCCGGGTGCTGATGAGAAGCAGAGAAAGAAGATGCATAAGCTGGCTCAGGTTATTTTGTTTACCTCTCAGGGAGTTCCTTTTATGCAGGCTGGAAATGAGTTCTTAAGGACAAAATTTGGTGATAAAAACAGTTTTAATTCTGGAATAGAAATTAATGAGCTCAAATGGGAGAGAAAAACTACTTACAGAGATCATTTTAATTATGTCAAAGGTCTAATTAATTTGCGCAGCCATCATCCGGCTTTAAGAATACGTAAAAAATCAGAAATAAAAGAAAATTTACATTTTATTAATTCTCCCTTTGGAACAGTTGGCTTTGGCATTTTTAATAATGCAAATGAAGATGGCTGGAGTACAATTTTGGTGCTTTTAAATCCTTCGAAGGAGTGGAAGCAGTTTTTTTTGCCTGAGGATAGGACCTGGGCGATTGTAGTTGATGATAAAGAGGCAGGAACAGAGCCGATTAGATTTTTCCATTCTCACGAAGTCATGGTACCGCCAATTACAGGAATGGTAATTTATGCAGCAGATTTAGCTGCAGGCTATTAAATGCTTGTAGCTTTTCTGCTCTTATGATAAACTTAAGACTAAGTATTTGAGCAGGAAGGAGTAAGGAGTTTTTATTTTAAAATTGTAACAATTTTTACTTATTTTCAAATTTTAGTATAAAAGAAGGGAGTAGTAGAGTATAGGATGAATAAAGATCAGAATTTAAAAAATGTTGAGCTGCCAAAAGAGGTTGAAGAATTACTGCAGGCCTGTCCTAAATATACAGTTGCTCATAATGAGCAGCAGCTGGTGGAACTGTCAGTTAGAGATGCCCAAAATGGATGTCAGGAAGTAAAGTATGAGATTCCGGATCAGGGAGAGGTTGTAGAGGCTGTTGTTTGTAAGGTGCGCAATGGTATTTCTGCCAATTATCCTGATGCCTATATGAGGCGGCGTGATCCTAATTGTATGTTAATTGCAGATGAGAAGCCCACAGATAAAGAAAGATATGAAGAGAGATTTGGGGAAAAATTTGAGGAAAATATGAGGCAGGAGACCTTTGACTGGTTGAAGACCCAGGAACTTGCTTTATTCTTTTTCGAAACAGGTCCGAAAGGATTGGGAGTTAAAGCACTGGCTTTAGTGCCGGCTAATGCTGCTTTTTTTGCTTTTGGACTTTCTTTACTGCAGGGAATAGTTGATACTCGTCAGCAGAAGGAAGTATTTAAACCGACTTCTCATATTTATATTGCGCCGCCCTTCAGACATACCCATTTTAATGGGAAGCAGGTGGTAGTTCACCGCCGACTAGATAGCAAATACGAAATGTTTGCCTATAATCTTTATCCAGGTCCGAGTGCCAAAAAAGGAGTATACGGAATGCTGATTAACCAGGGGGAAAAAGAAGAATGGGTAACCCTGCACTGCTCGGCTGTTCAGGTAGTGACCCCTTACGGCAATACAGTTAATATTTCTCATGAAGGTGCCAGTGGTGGAGGAAAAAGTGAGATGTTGGAAGATATGCACCGTGAAAGAAGTGGGCGCCTGCTCTTTGGTAAAAATTTAATGACAGATGAAAAATTCCACATCACCTTACCTCAGGGCTGTGGGCTGCGGCCGATGACTGATGACATGGCAATCTGCCATAATTCACTGCAGAAAAATAACGGAAAATTAACTCTGATGGATGCTGAAAATTCCTGGTTTGTGCGGGTTGATCATATTAATGAATATGGGACTGAGCCCAATCTGGAGGCTATTACAGCCAACCCTGACAAACTCTTATTATTTTTAAATATTGATGCAGCCCCCAATAGCACAGCTTTAATCTGGGAGCATATAGAAGATGAACCGGGTGAACCCTGTCCTAATCCCAGGGTCACAATCCCGAGAGATATTATTCCAGATGTTTTAAAGGAGCCGCTTTCTATAGATGTGCGAAGTTTTGGGGTAAGAGTTCCTCCCTGCACCAGGGAAAACCCGACTTATGGAATTCTGGGACTTTTTCATGTGCTGCCGCCGGCTTTAGCCTGGCTCTGGCGGCTGGTTGCACCGAGGGGTTACGGGAATCCAAGCATTATTACAGGAGAAGGAATGAGTTCAGAAGGAGTTGGATCTTACTGGCCTTTTGCAACAGGTAAAAAGGTTGATCAGGCAAATTTACTGTTGGATCAGATTCTGGAAACTCCTAAGGTTAAATATATTTTGATTCCCAATCAGCATATTGGTGCCTGGAAGGTAGGTTTTATGCCGGAATGGATCACCAGAGAATACTTAGCCCGACGCGGTGGAGCCTGGTTTACTGAAGATCAGCTGCGGCCGGCCAGGATGCCGCTTTTAGGTTATTCACTGCAGGAACTGCTGGTTGAAGGTCAGCATATAGAAAAAGAATTTCTGCAGGTTCATCGTCAGCCAGAAGTTGGAGAAAAAGCTTATGATTTGGGTGGAAAAATACTAAGCAATTTCTTCAAAAAATGTATTAAAGAGTATCTGGAGCCTGGTCTTGATCCATTGGGAAGAAAAATCATTGAGACAGCTCTCAATGATGGTGGAGTTGAAGATTACTGTGAGCTAATAGAGGGAGATCCAATAATCAGACAGATTTAAATGATGATTACTTTAATATACAGGCTGCATGCTTCTAATTAAAAAGAATTAGTGAAATTAGAAATAAAAGAAGAGCTGAGAGCTCTTCTTTTTTTAGAAAATATGTTAAGCGCTTGACATATAAATTCCGACACATTAAAATAAGAATATAATTTAATTTTTAAAATAAATTTAGAAAATAATCTGGAGGGATTAAGTTGTCAGTAGAGAATAAAATAATGTTAATTACATATGCAGACAGTATGGGTCAGAATTTAAAGGATTTAAAAGAAGTGCTGGACAGTTATTTTAAAGATGCAGTTGGTGGGGTACACATTTTACCTTTTTATCCTTCTTCTGCAGATAGAGGTTTTGCACCCCTGACTTACAGAGAGATTGATCCAAAGTTTGGAGACTGGAGTGATGTTCAGGCTCTAAAAGAAAATTATTATCTGATGTTTGATTTTATGGTTAACCATATTTCCAAGCAGTCCGAGTATTTTAAAAATTTTAAACAGCATAAAGATGATTCCAGGTACTCTGACTTTTTTATTCGCTACCAGGATTTCTGGGACAATGGTGAACCAAGAGATGAGGAAGTTGATTTAATTTATAAACGCAAACCTCGCGCTCCATATATTGATGTAGAATTTGCAGATGGAACAAGCGAAAAAATATGGTGTACCTTTGCCGAAGAACAGCTGGATTTAAATATGGAATCAGAAGTAGTTAAAGATTTTATTCAAGAAAGTCTTGAATTTCTTGCAGATAAGGGAGCTTCCATAATTAGACTTGATGCCTTTGCTTATGCGGTTAAAAAGGCAGGCAGCAGCTGTTTCTTTATTGAACCTGATATCTGGGAACTTCTGGATTACTGCAAAGATATTTTAGCAGAAAAAGATGTTGAAATTTTACCTGAGATTCATGAGCATTATTCAATACAGCTGAAAATTGCAGAAAAAGGTCATCCGGTCTATGATTTTTCTCTGCCAATGCTGCTGCTGCATTCGATTTATAGTTCTACCTCTAAAAGGCTAAGAGCCTGGCTCAAAAAAGCACCTGCTAACCAGTATACAACTCTAGATACTCATGATGGGATCGGTGTTGTTGATGTTAAAGACTTAATGACAGCTCAGGAAATTGAAAAGACAAGAGAAATGCTGTATCAGCAGGGCTCAAATGTCAAAAAAGTTTACAGCAGTGAAGCTTATGATAACCTTGATATTTATCAGATTAACTGCAGTTATTATTCAGCCCTTGGAAATGATGATGACTCTTATCTGCTGGCAAGAGCAGTTCAGTTTTTTGCACCTGGAATTCCCCAGGTCTATTATGTGGGGATGCTGGCTGGGGAAAATGATATCGAACTTTTAGAGAAAACAAAGGTCGGCCGCAATATTAACCGCCACTATTATTCTAAAGCTGAGATTGAAGCAGAGGTTAAAAGACCTGTTGTCCAGAAGCTGATAAAATTAATGGAGTTTAGGAATTCTTATCCGGCTTTTAAGGGGGACTATCTAACTCACAACTCTGAGCGGGAAGAAGAATTAAAGATCAGCTGGCAGAAGGGAGAGGCAGAAGCAGTTTTAAGAGCTAACTTTAGTAATCAGAGTTTTGAAATTAAGTATTTCGATCAGAAAGAAGCGGAGATGAAAACTTTAAATCTCTAAACTTAAATGATAATCTGATTAAAACAGCAGAATAATTAACGGTCCCTTAATTTAAGTAGTTAAAGCACTATTTGTTTAAGGGAAATTTTAAGCTGAGGAGGTTAAATTAAGATGACTACTCAAAAGGATGTAGCTGAAAAAGCAGGAGTTACTGTAACTACTGTTTCCAGAGTGATCAATAACCGGGGCTATATAGCAGAAGCTACCCGAAAAAAAGTTTATCAGGTAATGGATAAGCTAAATTACAGACCGAATGCAGTTGCCAGATCACTTTCAAAAAAGAAATCAAATATTTTAGGGATTATTCTGCCGGCAGTTAAGCATCCTTTTTTCAGCAGTTTATTATCTTATTTAGAAGAATATGCCTATCAGAATGATTATAAGATTATGATCTGCAATTCTCAGATGGATGCAGAAAAAGAAAAGGATTATATAAATATGCTGCGGGCACAGCAGGTTGACGGGATATTTTTAGCCAGCCATACTCTGGATATTGCTGCAGAAATGACACTGGATCTGCCGATACTGACCTTTGACCGTGAAATTGAAGGCCTTCCTTATATCTGTGCTGATAACAAAAAGGGGGGGGAGACTGGCTGCAGAGCATTTAATAGAAGAAGGCTGCAGAAATCTGGCATATATGGGGGGGAGTTTAGAGCTGGATCTTCTTTCCAATCAGCGTTATCTGGCATTTAAAGAAAAAGCTGCAGCAGAAGCTTTAACTGTTAAAAGCTATCAGTGCCAGCTAAACAGCTTTGACCGCCGAGAATATCAAAAACTGGCAGCTCGCATTTTTGCTGAAAAAGAAGAAGTTGACGGTATTTTTGCCAGCAGTGATTTAATTGCTGCTGCTGTAATTAAAGAAGCAGAAAAAAATATGATTAAAGTACCGAAAGATTTAAAGGTTATTGGCTATGATGATCTTGAACTGGCAGATTTATATTCTCCCGAAATTACAACTATCAGACAGCCAGCAGCAGAAATTGCCAGAAAATCTGTAGAGCTATTATTAAAGGCAATAGCTGGTAAAGAAATTAAAAGGGGAAATATTTTAGATGTGGAATTAATTATAAGAGAATCAGCTTAAATAACAAAAAGGCATGGAGATTTTCTTCCCATGCCTTTTATCTGTATAAATCTTTTTTAATTTAAATTATAGTATTTTTGCCAATAATCATTGGTAAATTAGTATCCCCTTTAAGGGATTTATTAGCTGTTATCTGGACTCCTTTATCCAGAATAATATTTTCGAGATGAGCATTGGCTCCGATTTCTGATTTCTGCATAATGACAGAGTTTTTAATAACCGCACCGGGATGAACCTTAACTCCTCTAAATAAAACACTATTTATGACCTCACCTTTGATTGAACAGCCATTTGCAGCCAGAATATTGTGGGCATTAACCCCATTTTTATAGGCTGTAGGTGCCTCATCTTTAGGTTTGGTATAAATTGGACCATTTTTTAGGAATAGATCCTGCCAGACATTAGGTTTTAAAAGTTCTAAATTGCTTTTATAATAACCGTTGATTGAGTTGATTACAGCAGCATAGGAGCGGAAAGGATAACCATAAACTTTTAAATTATCCAGGCTGCCAATGATCGCATTTTTAACAAAATCCCATTCTCCTTTGGAAATACAGTCATCAATAATATCTAAAAGCAGTTCTTTTTTCATTATATAGCGCTGTAGAGAAATCTTTCTATAAAAATTCTTCCTGGGATCAACTTTCATATCAATAATTCGGTCATTATCATCAGTATTAATTACTGTATAGGTTGTGTCTCGGCGGAAAACATCAAGCTCACGATAAATTATTGTAATATCATTTTCATTTTCAACATGATATTTAAAAGCATCACGATAATCAATATTAGCAATCACACTGGGACTGCCGATGATTACATATTCCTGATTGCTGCGCTTAATGTAGTCTATATTACTGGCAAAGTTCTGCAGATCCCCCTTATAGGCTCTATTGGCCTGATAGATGTGGGCCGGCGGCAGAATAAAGAGGCCATTTCTTTTGCGGTCTAAATCCCAGGCCTTGCCAAAACCAATATGATCCATTAAGGAGCGGTATTTAGTCTGTAAAAGCAGACCGACATTGGTTACACCGGAATTAACCAGATTGGATAAAGGAAAATCTATAAGTCTATAGCGGGCTCCAAAAGGGACAGAAGCTAAAGAACGGTGGTCTGTTAGTTTATCTAGAAATGATTCATCCAGAGCATTATTGATAATAGCCATTACATTGTTCATATTTGTTCCGCCCTTTTTATAAATAGGTGTCATCATTATTTTACCCCACCACCATTCCTGCTTTGATATTTGAGGCCTCAGGTATAACCTCATCATCACCAATTACTGTAATTTTTAATTCATTATTTTCTTGATTATCTTTATCAATTTCAATTCCAACTTTAGAATCTTTTTCAACTATTACATTGCGGCCGACAATGGAGTTTTTGATTTTGGCTCCACTGCCGATTCTGGTATTGGGGAGGAGAACAGAGTCCTTAACAACAGCTCCCTGTGCTATCTTAACTCCATAGAAGAGAACTGAATTTTTAACTGTACCCATAATTTGAGTTCCTTTATTAATCATAGAATTATCTACAACGGCATCTTCCGAAAGATACTGTGGAGGACGGTTAGGATTAACACTGTAAATAATCCAGTTTCTGTCCTGCAGGTTTAATTCTGGATCTTCACCTAAAAGATCCATATGTGCCTGCCAGTAGCTTTTGATTGTTCCTACATCCTTCCAGTAGTCCTTAAAGGTATAGGCATAAAAGCTCAGATTGTCAGCCATCATTTTTGGAATTATATTATGGCCAAAATCTCCAGCAGAATCATCATTTTCTTCTGCTTCAGCTACCAGGTATTTTCTGAGATGCTGCCAGTTAAAAATATAAATTCCCATTGAAGCTAAATTATTTTTTGCATTTTCTGGTTTTTCCTGGAACTCAATTATTTTTTGATCCTGATTGGTATTCATGATCCCAAAACGGTGAGTCTCTTCCCAGGGCACCTCCAGTACGCCAATTGTAATATCAGCATTTTTAGTTTTGTGGTAATTCAGCATTTCTGCATAATCCATTTTATAGATGTGATCTCCGGATAAAACAAGTATATATTCTGGATCATGGAGATCTATAAATTCTATATTTTGATAAATTGCATCTGCAGTTCCTTTATACCAGGAACCGCCACCTTCTTTGACATAGGGAGGAAGTACTGTTACTCCACCATGATTGCGGTCAAGATCCCAGGAGCTGCCGCTGCCGATATAGCTGTTTAAAATCAGAGGCTTATATTGAGTTAAAACCCCAACAGTGTTGATTCCGGAATTTGTACAGTTGCTTAAAGGAAAATCAATAAGTCTGTATTCAGCACCAAAGGGAACAGCTGGTTTGGCTATATTTTTGGTTAAAACTCCCAGCCTTGTTCCCTTACCACCTGCAAGCAGCATGGCTACCATTTCTTCTTGCGGCATATTTATTACCTCCTTATAATGAACTTAAAGTTTATACTGCCATTCCTTCTTTTGCTTGAATTAATTAGTCTTTTTATTTTTCTTATTTTTTTCTGTTGTTTTGGATTTTTTTTCTTTTTTAGTTTTATCTTTGTACTTCAGATAGATACCGGCCAGAGGCGGTAGGTTAATACTGATTGAGTAGTTAAAACCGTGATACGGGTTTTCCTCTGCTTTAACCCTGGCTGCTGTCTCATAATTTGAGCCGCCAAAAACTTTTTGATCACTGTTTAAAAGCAGCTCGTATTCTCCAGGGCCGGGAACCCCAATTCGATAATCATCACGTGGTACAGGTGTAAAGTTTAAAACAATAATCAGCTGTTGAGCTGCATTTTCTGAACTTCTAATAAAGCTGATCACACTCTGTTCGTAGTCATCTGCTTCAATCCAGCGGAAACCTTGATGTTCATGGTCTAATTCCCAGAGAGCTTTTTCCTTAAGATAAACTTGATTTAATTCCTTCAAAAAATCCTGAGTCTGCTGATGGTTTTCATAGTCTAATAAGAGCCAGTCTAAACCCTGCTTATAATTCCACTCAATAAATTGACCGAATTCTCCCCCCATAAAGACGAGTTTTTTACCGGGATGAGCATACATATAGGTGAAGAGTAGTCTTAAGTTGGCAAATTTCTGCCAGTAATCCCCAGGCATCTTATCAAGTAGTGATTTTTTGCCGTGTACCACCTCATCGTGGGATAGCGGCAGCACATAATTTTCGCTCTGACTGTACATACTGGAGAAAGTTAATTTATTATGTTCCCATTTTCTATAAACCGGATCGTGTTCCATATAACCTAAAGTATCATTCATCCAGCCCATATTCCATTTAAAGTTAAAACCGAGACCCCCGTCATGAACTGGAGCTGTAACGAGCGGCCAGGCACTTGATTCTTCAGCAATCATTAAAACTCCTGGATAGCGCTCAAACATTTCACTGTTTAGTTCTTTAATAAATTCTATGGCTTCTAAATTTTCAAAACCACCGTATTCATTGGCGGCCCATTGACCGTCTTTTTTTTCGTAGTTTAAATAAAGCATATTGCTGACTGCATCTACTCTTAAACCATCAATGTGAAATTCATTAAGCCAGTAATTGGCACTGGAAATTAAAAAACTCCAGATTTCATTCTGAGCAAAATCAAAGTTTAGAGTGTCCCACTGAATATTTTCAGCCCGCCTGGGATCAGAACTTTCGTAAAGATGGGAGCCGTCAAATAATCTTAGGCCGTGATCATCCTTACAAAAATGGCTTGGAACCCAGTCCATAATAACTCCAATGTTGTTTTGGTGCAGCTGATCTACAAAATACATAAAATCTTCGGGAGTACCATAGCGGGATGTTAGAGCAAAATAGCCTGTTGTCTGATACCCCCAGGAACCAGGAAAGGGATATTCAGTTAGAGGCATCAGCTCAACATGAGTAAAGCCCATTTCATTAATATAGGGGACCAGTTCATCTGCAATTTTTTTGTAGTTCATCAATTCTCCGTCATCCTGTTTCCAGGAGCCGAGATGCATTTCATAAATGCTTAACGGTTCTTTAAGATGATTAGATTTTTTTCTTTTTTTGAGCCATTTCTGATCATTCCAGCTGTATGTTTCAGCCTCATAAATTTGAGAAGCTGTTTTTGGGGCTGGCTCCTGTCTGCTGGCATAGGGATCTGCTTTGACTCTTATTACACCTCTGCAGCCTCGAATCCAGTATTTATAATACATTTTATTTTCTGCACCTTCGACAAAAGTAGTCCAGATTCCGGAGTCTTTAATCTTCTGCATCGGATTTTTATGTTTATCCCAGTCGTTGAAATCACCAATAACACTAATTTCTTCGGCATTTGGTGCCCAGAGTGTAAAGCGTACTCCTTTTTTCCCATTTTCTTCTGTGGTGTGTGCTCCTAAAAAATCATAGCTTTCGTAATGTCTACCCTGATGGAAAAGATACCTATCATAATCACCAGGAAAATTGTTTTTTTGCATTAAACTCCCCCCTTTGAAATCTTAATCAAATATATTTTAAATTAATAAAAAAATCTTCTGTTGTATTATATTTATTCTCTATTTATTTTAGATTCCCTTTAATTAATCAGGCTATAGTTTGTTAGAATATTTTTCTTTTTTGCGAAAAGGATTTAGTTGACATTAGACATTACATTTATTAAACTAATGTTATAAGTTGAAATTTAGTTGAATTTGTAAATTAGCAGTTAGTAGATAGAATGAGTCGTATAATAACAGGAGGTGGCTCCATGAAAAATGAAAAGAAGAAAATTTTATTTGTGGCTTCAGAGGCAGATCCCTTTATAAAAACCGGGGGACTGGCTGATGTAGCAGGTTCTTTACCACAAGCGTTGAGAGACGAAGGACATGATGTTAGGTTGGTAATCCCACAGTACAGGCAGATTCCGGAAAAATATACTGAAAGAATGGAATCAGTCTGCCATTTTAGAACAAAGCTGGCCTGGAGAGATACATATTTAGGAGTTAATAGATTAGAAGAAGATGGTGTTCCAGTTTATTTTATTGATAATAAACACTACTTTGATCGTGACTCAATTTATGAGAATGGAGATAAATATGAGCAGTTTGCATTTTTTTCACAGGCTGTTTTAGATATGCTGCCGGTAATAGATTTTAAGCCGGATATTATTCATGCTAATGACTGGCAGACAGGTCCACTGCCGCTGCTTTTTGCAGATCGCTATCGTCAGCAGAGTTTTTATCAGGACATTAAGACAGTGTTTACAATCCACAATTTAAAGTATCAGGGACAGTTTGCAGGTCATATTGCCGGAGATGTATTAGGTGCAGCACCACATCACTGGGAAAGTGGAAATATAAGACACAATGGACTGCTCAATTATATGAAGTCAGGAATTATGTATGCCGACCATATAACAACAGTGAGTGAAAGTTATGCTGATGAAATACAGACATCTTATTATGGTGAAGGTCTTGATTATGCTTTAAGACTGCGCGGAGATGATTTAAGCGGTATTTTAAATGGTATCAGCTATAATAAATTTGATCCTGAGACAAATAAAAATTTGGCAGTTCGTTTTTCCAGAGGAGAAACTGATAAAAAAATAGCCAATAAAGTGCACATTCAGCATAAGCTGGGGCTGGAGGTTAATGGTGATAAGCCTTTAATTGGATTTATTTCGAGAATGGTTGAGCAGAAAGGTTTAGATCTTGTCAGAGCTGTATTTGATGAAATAATGGCTGCCGGAGCTCAGTTTTTAATTCTGGGTACAGGTCAGAGAGAATACGAGGAGTTCTTTAAAGCTAAACAGCATCAATATCCGGATAATCTTTCAGTTAACATTAAATATGATGCTCAGCTGGCAGATCAAATTTATGCAGGAAGTGATATGTTCTTAATGCCTTCCCGTTTTGAACCCTGCGGTTTAAGTCAGCTGATTAGTTTTCGCTATGGAACTATTCCTATAGTTAGAGAAACCGGAGGTTTAAATGATACTGTAGTTCCTTATAATGAAGAAACAGGTAAAGGTACAGGTTTTGGCTTCAGCAATTATAATGCCCATGATATGCTGCATACAATTGAAAGAGCAGTTTCATTTTATGATCAAAAAGGCATCTGGAATAAGCTGGTTAATAGAGTGATGAATCTTGATTACAGCTGGCATAATTCAGCTAAAAAATATTCTAAGCTCTATAATAAGCTGACTGGAAAAGAAGATCAGAACCTACTTCAAAAAGGTGATGAGTCAGATGTACAGATTACGACTTATCAGCCGGAAAATGTTAAAAAAAATGCAGCTCAATCTGAAGTTGAGCCTAAATTAAATTCTAAAATCAAAGCTAAAGCTAAGACAGAGAAAAAGAAGCCGGTTCAAAAGAAAAAATTAATAAATATTAATCAGGCTTCCGCAGCAAAACTAGCTGAACTTCCTGGAATCGGTGATGCTTATGCAGAAAGAATAGCAGCCTTTAGAGAAGAAAATGGTGATTTTAAAAAGAAATCCGAGCTGACAAAGGTTAAAGGTATCGGTAAGAAAAAATACCAAAAAATTTCTAAGTTGTTATCTATCTAATTAGTTATTTAAATTTATAATTTAATTAGAGATTAGGCCGTCTTTATAGGCGGTCTTTTTCTTGCTAAAATTGATAAAAATATCACAATACATTAGAAATTATTATTTTTGTTTGCTTATAGCTTTTATATTAAATATAATAGATGTAGAGAAAACTGATCTTCTTGATAAAACTATTAGATTTTACAGTACTTAAAAATAGCTGGAGGTTAAAAAATGAAAATAGCACTTGTTTCTATTGTATCTGAGATTCATGATCAAGAAAGAATAAATGAAACTTTAGAAGATAAGTATCAAGTTTTAAATGAGTGGTTTGAGCTGGAAGAAATTGCAGCTGATGAGATACCTTATACTGATTTTGATGAATATGATCTGACAATTAATTTTATTAAGTCAGGAGGATCAGAGAGTATTTTTGCAGAAAATGTGGAATATCTGCCGCAGCCTGCTTATCTGCTGGCTACTGAACTTCATAACTCTTTACCAGCTTCTTTAGAAATATTAAGCTTTTTGAATGCTGAAGGTCTGGATGGGAAAATTCTGCATGGAGAAATGGAAGAATTGGCGGCAGAAATTGAAGAACTGGCAGAATATAAGCGGGTTAGAGACAGCATTGCAGCAGCTCGTCTGGGAGTAATTGGTAAGCCTTCTGACTGGTTGATCGGCAGTCAGATTGATTATGAGCACGCTGCTCACCACTGGGGTACTGAATTTGTAGATATTGAACTGGATGAAGTCTATCAGGCTTTAGAAAAGGTGGGTTCTGCTAAAGCAAAAAGAATTGCTGCTGATTTTTTAGAGAATGCGGCTGAAATAGTAGAAAGTAATGAGTCAGAGCTGGTAGAGGCTGCAAAAATTTATCTGGCTTTAAAAGAAGTAATTGCTGTTAATGATTTAGATGCGCTGACTATTCGCTGTTTTGATATAGTGATGGAGCTTAATTCTACAGGTTGTCTGGCCCTGGCTCTCTTAAATAATGAGGGTCTGGTTTCAGGTTGTGAAGGTGATATTCCAGCAGCATTTACTATGTTTTTAGCTCACCAGCTGACTGGACAAATGCCTTTTATGGCTAATCCGGCGGCAATAGATAAAAAGAAGGATGAAATATTATTCGCCCACTGTACTGTAGCTACAGATATCAGCATGGATTATATTATACGTTCTCATTTTGAAACTGGTATTGGTGTTGGAATTCAGGGGATTTTAGAAGCGGGACCGGTCACAGTCTTTAAAATTGGTGGGGCCGGACTGGAGCAGTATTTTGCAGCTGAAGGTGAGATTATTGAGAATTTGGACTCTCCTAATGCCTGCAGAACTCAACTTAAAATATCTCTACCTCAGAGTTCAGATTATTTCTTAAATGATGCGATTGGTAATCATCATCTGATTATCCCTGGCTATCACGCCGATAAAATCAATGAGTTTCTGGGCATGGAATAGAAAAGTGAATTCACAGGAGGAATATGATGTCGAAATTATTAGAAGTTAAAGACCTGCATCTAAAAATTGAAGATGTAGAAATTTTAAAGGGAATGGAATTTTCTCTAGAAAAAGGCGAAGTATTTGCTTTGATTGGTCCCAATGGCTGCGGCAAATCAACTCTTGCCTATAGTTTGATGGGGATTAACAATTATCACCCTCAAAAAGGTGAAATGCTTTTTAAAGGTGAAAAAATTAATGATCTGAAAATTAACGAAAGAGCTAAAAAGGGGATGACTTTGGCCTGGCAGGAGCCGGCCCGCTATCAGGGAGTGACTGTGAGAGAATTTTTATCCCTTGGTTTAAAGAGCAGGGGGGAAGAAGTAACAGAGGAAAAATTAAGTGATGCCTTAAACAAGGTGGCCATAAATCCGTATCAATATTTACACCGTTTTGTAGATAAAAGTTTAAGTGGGGGCGAAAGAAAAAGAATTGAGTTGGCATCTTTAATTTTAATGCATCCGGAATTGATCGTTTTAGATGAACCTGATTCCGGGGTAGATGTTGTTGCTCTTAATAATATAGCTGAGATGATTAACTATTTTAAGGAATCCGGCAGTGGAATTTTACTGATTACTCACTCTGAGGAAATGCTTAAATATGCAGACAGAGCTGCTTTAATCTGTGAAGGAGAAATCATTCGTCAGGGTAATCCTTCAGATATCAGTGAATATTTTAAGTCTTTTTGTGGTCCCTGTGCCAGGGAAGAAGAATGTGAAACGGAGGTGGCTATTTAATGAATGACTATAAAATGATGGTTGATGCCTATAAAAATGCAGGTGGAGATGATATATTCTCCGACAGTGAAGTAGCTCATGTTGTCCTGGAACAGGATAAGATTTTGGGAATGCATGCTGTAGAAGGGCTGGAAGTTGAGGCTGATAAAGTTGAGACGAATAAAGTGAAAGTGAAAGTTACTGTCAGAGAAGGTTATAAAATTAAAAACCCGGTGCACATGTGTTTTGGAGTTTTACCTAAGGAAGGTAAGCAGATAATAGATATGAATGTTGAGATTCAAAAAAATGCCCAGGTAGAAGTTAGAGCTGACTGTGTATTTCCAAATGCGGTTAAAGTTCAGCATATTATGGATGCGGTGATCAACATTGGGGAAGGCAGCAGCTATATTTATAAAGAACACCACTTCCACGGGGACAATGGTGGAGTAGAAGTTATAGCCAGATCAGATATAAATGTTGAGGCTCACGGAAAACTGGTGACAAAATTTGATCTGCTGAAGGGCAGAGTGGGTAAAATTGATTTTGATTATGAGGCAGAAATTGCTGAGCAGGCCACTGTAGAAATGCTGGCCCGGATCAGCGGTCAGGAAGATGACCTGGTTAAAATTCGCGAAGCTGCTCATTTAAATGGCAGAGGAGCAAGAGGAATATTGGACTCCAAAATTGCCTTAAAAGATAGAGCAGAAGCAGAAATCTATAATGAACTGACAGCGGATGCAGCTGAGGCAATGGGACATGTTGACTGTACTGAAATTATTAAAGATCAGGCAGTTGCCCGGGCAATTCCAATTGTAGATGTGCGCCATCCGGGGGCAAAAGTAACTCATGAGGCAGCAATTGGTAGTGTGGACAGCACTCAGCTGCAGACTTTAATGTCTCGCGGTCTTGATGAAGAAGAAGCCTCAGAGGTAATTATTCAGGGTCTTTTAAACGATTAGCGTACATGCACCGGGAACCACCCGATTTATGTCGCAATTAGTCGAAAACAGGGGGTTTTAGACAAAAAAACAGAAAAATCGACAGGTTCACGGTGCGTGCACATAAACGAACACAAATAAACATAAGTGGAAATAAGGGAGGAAAAATTTATGTTAAAGAAAAAAAGATTATTAACATCAATATTACTTGTAAGTTTTATGATTCTAGCAGTTTTACCGGCAGCAGCCAAAGAAGTTAATATTCAGGCGCCAACTGTACCAGCAGCAGTACCATTTTTATGGATGCAGGAAGAAGCAAATCTTCCGTCAGCAATTGATTTAAATATTAATCTGTCATCTGATCACAAGCGAGGAATGTCTCTACTGGCGCAAAATGATATAGATTTTTTAATAACAGGAACTAATGTAGGTGCCAATGCCTATAACCGCGGTGTTAATCTTAAAATGTTGAATGTTAACATCTGGGGAATTGATTATCTGCTAACAAATGGTTTTAAAGCAGAAAACTGGCAGGATTTAAAAGGAAAAGATATTGCCTTACCTTTACAGGGGGGACCACTTGATTTTTTGGCCCGTTATTTAGCTTCTAAAAATGGTCTGGATCCGGAAGAAGATTTAAACTTAGTCTATAGAGCCCTACCAGGTGGTGCTCAGTTATTTATGGCTGGAGAATTAGATGCAATTATTTTACCGGAGCCGCTGGCAGCTATTAGTTTGTCCAGAGCAAAAAATGCTGTAATGTCAATGGATATTCAAAAAGAATGGGCAAAAATCCATGGTGATGAGAGAATTCCATTTGTGGCTCTTTTTGCTAATGGTAATTTTACTGAAGAATATCCTCAGTTTACTGATATCATTAATGGCTATTACAAACAGGGAGTTAACTGGGTTAACAACAATCCCGAGGCAGCAGCTGAACTGGCAGCTAAACATTTTGAGATGCCTGCACCACTTTTAAAAAAATCATATAGCAGAGTAAATTTAAATATTTATTCTGATAGAGAAAGCCGCAAGTTAACTAAACTTTACTTTGGAGAAATGTTAGAAATGTATCCAGATTTATTAGGTGGAAGCCTACCCGATGAAGAATTTTATTACTAAACCGTTCTGGATCTTATTAATTATACTTTTTCTAATCTGGGAAAGGGGTGCGGCTGGACTCAACAGCCTCATCCTGCCCTCTATTGGGGAAAGCTATCAGGCTTTAAAAGAAATTGCAGTTTCCGGTATTTTAGTTGAAAGTTTTTTGATTACCTTAAGGAGAACTTTAATTGCTTATGGCCTGGCTGTCCTGGCAGGAATAATTTTGGCACTTTTGCTGCATCGTTTTAAATTTCTGCAGCGAACATTTCGTCCTTTAATTACAATTATTCAGGCTACTCCACCGGTTGTCTGGGTTTCACTGGCAGTTGTCTGGTTTGGAGTGGCTGATGACTTAACACCAATATTTTTGATTTTTATTGTTTCCCTGCCCGTGATTTTTGTCAATATATTTCAGGGTTTAGAAGAAATGAATACCGATTTGATTGAGATGGCCAGAGCTTATTCTACGCCTCAATTTAGAATTTTAAAAGAAATTTATCTTCCTTCATTACTGCCAGCTTTAGTATCTGCTTTGAGTGTGGCTTTTGCCTTTGCCTGGAAATCATCAGTTTTTGCAGAATTCATTGCTTCTTCAAGCGGAATTGGCTATCAGCTCAGTCGTGCTAATTCTATGATGGCAACTGATCGACTTTTTGCCTGGACCATTATTTTAATTTTATTTATGTTATTTGTAGAGTATTATTTGTTGGAGAAGTTAAAAAAACATGTCAGCAGGTGGAAAAATGACTGAAACTAATAAAATTTTAGAACTAAAAAATATCAATAAATCATATCAAAATTTAAAAGTACTTCAGGATTTAAATCTGGAAATTAATACAGGGGAGATCTGCTGTCTCTTAGGACCTTCAGGCAGTGGTAAAACAACAATTTTTCGAATAGCTTCCGGTCTTGAAAATGCAGATTCGGGTCAGATAAATAAAAAAAATAATCCTCGTTTTGCTTATGTTTTTCAATCACCAAGGCTTTTACCCTGGAAAACTGCTGAGGAAAATTTGCTTTTTGTCCAAAAAAATTATGGTCTGGAAAAAGAGTCTAAACTCAGAAATTTACTCTTTGAATTGTCAGGATTGGGCAGCTTTAAAAATGCTTATCCGCACGAATTATCAGGGGGAATGCAGCAGCGGCTGGAGTTGATCAGAGCCTTTGCAATAAAACCTGATCTTGTATTTTTGGATGAGCCTTTTAAATCGCTGGATATGAAAACCAGAGTTAATTTAAGAAAATTAATCAGCTTGATTCAGGCAGAAAGTGGGATTACAATTTTTTTAATTACTCATGATCCAGAAGAGGCATTACTGCTTGCCGATAGAATCTACATTCTGGCAGCAGAAGCTGAGGGTGTAAAAAAAGAAATAAAAATAACCCAGGCAAGAGATAATCGCAAAATTGCTGATCCAGAGTTATATCAGGAGCTTGAAAATATTATGGATATTTTTACTGGTTTAGTTTCAGATTTAGAATATGCGGTTGAAGACATTAAAAATCTATTCTAGTT
>Ga0209300_1000273_pt1 | contig 30169 bp, 35 predicted proteins | sample Shrwel_input2_RT_FD_187535 | JGI IMG/M metagenome (GOLD analysis project Ga0209300, IMG submission 187535) | Subsurface microbial communities from deep shales in Ohio, USA - Utica-3 well 1 S input2 RT (SPAdes) (version 2) ... | reverse complement strand
AAATATTGACTTGCAATGTATCGTTACTATTAATACGGTAATTGAAAACTACAATCGTTTACTAGGTGTTACCGCTAGGAGTAATGTTGTAGATAATGGTACATCGAGCAGCGTGGGTGACATTGGTGTTGATTTTGGTGAAACATTACTTGCTGGGCTGAATAACCTGCAAATGTATACCTCTTATGTTGCATCACCAAATAGAAACTTTGGCAACAGTACTGGCGCACCGGCTAACGACCTATACGGCGTGACGTGGACTGGCACAAGCCCAGATGCAGGCTCTGGTACATTCCGGCAGGTGGGTGGTGTTGGTTATTACGCTCCAACAGAGCGGAACGCTTCAACCATCACCATCGCTCCCGGCTCAACATCACAAAGCATCGAGCTGTATCTAGGTGCTACAGGTCTAACAGCCTCCACAAGTGGTCTCACAGCCCGATACAACCGCACACGCACTGCCAGTGTAGCGATTCCTCTAGTAGCGCGTACAATCGCTCAAGCGTGGACATCTGGCGGCTTTGCCGAGGTAGACGCAACCAACATGCCGGGCGTGTATCGCTTAGACCTCCCTGATGCTGCTTTGGCGGCTGGTGCTGACGATGTCACTGTAGTGGTTAGAGGTGCAAGCGGTACTAACGGTGCGGTGATGACAATCAAACTGAGCAGTGGTGGTTTGACATCAGCGCAGACTGCATCTGCTGTCTGGGGTGCAAGCCCAGCAGGCTACAACGACGCTACGACCTTTGGTGGTGTTGTCAATCAGATTGACCAGACGGTCACGGGTACAAGTACATTGGTGCAGGACATACCGTCTAATGTCTGGCAGGAGGAGACAAACGACCATACAACGCACGGAACATATGGCTACAACATCCTCCGTGCTGACGCTCCAAGCAAGGAGGGATTGGTCACACTCCATCAGTCTGGTGGTATCTCCCGCATCGATGCCGACATACATGCGATTGTAAATGACACGGCGGCAGCTGCTGAGCTCAAGGGCGCGCTACTGCACACCGGCGGAGACTACATCACAGCAGATCTACTGAACCCCGTAGCCAGCGCACAGACGCTCCGCATCGGTCCATTCGGTGTACGCGCTGATGGCGGGGGTGCTGATGATGCTCTCGACCTCAACCAAAGTACAGCTGCATCTATCGTGGTGCAGATGACGGACGGACAAGGCACAGGCATTGACCAGACATCGGCAACTGTCCAGGCTAAGGTGTACAACGTGGCCGGCGCGCTGGTCGCGACGTACACATGTACCGCCGCCTACGCGCTTGGTGGCTATATGTCCATCCCGATGACGACTACGGTCACCGGCACGGCTGGCTCATACATCATCAATCTCTGGAGCACCGTCGGTTCGACGGTCACGGTATACGGCCCGCTACAGCTGCGGGTGAGGGCTATCTAATGACTACGCTACTCAGGATGGTCGAGGACCCGGACACATCGACGCATGTCGGAGCATGGGTCGGTGATTTCCATCCATACAACCTCTCGCTCGTGGATGCTCAGTGGAGCCCGGTCGACATCACTACAGGCACCCTGTCGGTAACATTCACTGATGACACAACAGGCCTGCCGTACACGTTCCCTAGCGGATCTGCGGTACTGACCAAGAAGTGGGCGGATGAGGGGCTCATCGAGCTTGTACTCCCTGCTGCTTGGCCAACAGCCGCCATTGTGCGTGTGACGGTCGCGCTGACCAACGGAGCAATTGTGCGGAGGTTCGGCCCTCTCCTGGTGGGAGTGTCCGCTCCGTGAGTGACTACAGCCTGACAATCAAGGTTGACATGTCCGGCCTTGACCGCAAGTCTGCCGCACTGGACAGGTTGTCGCGTGTGGTTCGCGATTGCGCCTGGCGTGCAACGAGCTACGCGCGGCTGTCGATGACTGGTATCAAGAGTGGGCGCGCATACATGATTTCTGACAAGCCCGGGAGTCCGCCACGCGTCCACATTGCATCCGCACCTGGAGAAGCGCCGGCGGCATTGACTGGCAACCTACGAAACAGCATCAAGCCACGCGAAGGTACCAATAAATGGGAGTCCCGTGTAGGGGTCGAAAAAGAGTATGGGCAGATTCTCGAACGCAAGCGCAATCGCCCATTCCTGATTCCGGCAGGCGCCGAGGCGTTCAAGTTCTTGGTCGCAGCGGCAAGGAGTATCGCCGATGGCAGCTGATGTATTGCAGGTTGACGAGTGGATAACAGAGACTCTCCGCGCGGATGCGACGCTCCAGGATCTACTCGCCATCGATGGCAGGGCACCCGGGTACCAGCTCGGCGTGTACACCAACGTGGCGCCGGAGAAGGACGTCGTAAGTCGTAAGCCGGTGATGGTGCCGTTCGTAATTGTCAAGCGCGACAGCGGGTCGACACAGGAGCAGGTATCCATCGGTGGCGCGAGATGTATTGTCCGGCACATCGTGTCGGTTGTCGTGTGGGACATCCACACCGGGACGGTCACATTCTCTCGTACCAAGGCAGTCGCGGACCGTGTGGACGCACTCTTGCACAATGTGTCATTCACCGTGGCGGATGGCCAAGGCTGGAGTATGCGCATGGCGTCCGACACCATCATCGACCCGCAGCCTGACGGGCGCATCAACTGTGGCATCATGCAGGCGTACAATGTCACAATATCGGAGTAAGGGGACCTACTAATGGCCAAACTAATTGCTAAAAACTGCACCGTTAAGTATTCAATCGGCACCGCCATTGTGGATGGGACCGCCGCCACTCTCGCGACAGCCGTCACTCCCGCGACGGAAATGCGCGCGTTCGCGAAGTCCGTCACGCAGTCGGTCACGGTAAATACAATCAACCTGACCGCGCTGGGCGACATCTACGAGCAGAAAATGCCGACGACGTTCGCTGGGTCAATCACGCTCGAGCTCTATGTGGATGGCGTCCGCGTCACCAACTCATCGATGATTGGATTCCCGATGAAGGTCACCGTAGACGTAGACGGCGCAGGAGCTGCAACCTCCGAGACATGGGTCGGCATGATTGCCGATTGTGGATGGGGTACACAATCCGAGACCGAGCAGACCGAAAGCATTACCATCAACCTCGGCGTCGCTGGCCAGACAACCTGGAGTAGCTAGTGGCGTTATCTGACCTCAAGCGCGCGCGAGCGTCGCAGGCTAAGCCTAACCTCGTCGTCGATCTCTCGGCATTCATGCCAGATGGCGAGGAGGCAAGTATCACGTTTCGCGAGCCAACAGGTGCAGATCTGTTCCGTGCGTTCCAGGCGCCGACGGTCGCGGAAAAGGTCAAGTATCCGGATTACGATGATGAGCTCATCAAGCTGCTCCGGCTGATGGCTATCTGCTACGTGGCGACCGAAGGCGATGAGGGTAAGTACAACGTATTCGAGACACTCGGCGATTTGGCACGAGACAACAAGCTTTTGTACCTCTACATCCACGGGACGTTTAACACCAACTATCAGCTGGACTTGTCGGTTATCTCGGAGAAGGTCCCAAACGACTAGGGGCGGTGGAGCAACAGGTACTCGAAGCATCGGTAACCTGGCTACATCGCCATCCTTCAGAATGTGACTTGACGCTAACAGAACTCGGCGAGGTGTATTACATCGGCGAGAGCTGGAAAAAGGTCATCCATGATGTGGCCGAAGCGATTATACGGACCATCGCGAGGAGTGGTATCTAATGGCACTTGGACTGTTTGAAATCATCTTTAAGGCGTCCGGCGCAAACAAAGTCCAGTCCGACATTAAGGCGATCAAGGACGAAGCCGGGAGCGCCGCACCCGCCGTTGAGCAACTCGCCGGCACAATGTCCAAGCTTGGTAGGATAGGTGCCACACTCGGCGCACTTGGTGGCATCGTGGCGTTTGGCAAGTCCGCCCTCGAGGCCAGTGGAGACGCCCAGGAACTCAACACGCGACTGGAAGGTGTAACCGGGTCGGCTGCCGAAGCGGCTAAGGTTATGGCAAAGGTGCGCGAGGTTGCTGGTCCGTCGCCATTCACGACTAAGCAGCTCGCGAACGCCGCTGTCGGTTTGCAGGCGATGGGTATCAATGCTCAGAAAGCACTCCCGAAACTTGCGGATCTAGGCGCCGCATTCGGCGCGGATGAAGAGCACCTAAAATCCCTTGTCGGCATGATGGGCAAACTGAACCAAGGGCTCATGCCAGACTCCGAAACACTCTCGATGTTCGGCCTGTCCAAAAAGGATTTTGCCGGAGAAGGCATCACGTTCGATAAAAACGGCAGTCTCATTTCGAGCGCAACCGAAACGCTCGATGCGCTGTTCCGCATCATCGACAAGAAGTACGGCGGAATGACTGAACGTATGGCGAAAAACACAAAGTCGCAGATGGCGACTATCGTTGACTCGTTTACAGTCATGATGGAAAAGGTCGGCAACATTTTCGGTGCTGGGCTGAGTTTGATAACACCTGCTCTCACAAGTGGGCTTGACAGCGTGACGAAGTTTTTCGACTCTGTGTCGACGAATGGAAGTACTGCGCAAAACATCCTCAAGGGGATTGCGGCAACCCTTGCGCTCATCACGGCGGTACAGGTCGTCGATGGCATTATCATGCTCAGTAAGGTGATGAAGGGGCTCGCAAACACGCTGAAGTTGGTCGCGGCTGGTGAGGCACTCATTCAGGCGCTTGCCGGTCCGGCTGGTATTGCAAAGGTTGTCGCCGGAGTTGCCGCTGCCGGGCTTGCAATCTGGGGGATGGATGCCATTTTCAACCAGATGGAGCAATCGGCAAAGACCAAGCCCGAGGGGCTCAAGCCTCCGACAACAACGACCCCATCAAATCCAATGACTGGCGCGACCGGTGGAACTCCAACGCCAGGGAGCGGGCACGGTGGCTTGATTGGAACCATGGCGCGCGTCGGCATTGGTATGTCGAAGGTCGGCGAGTTCCGCGAAGAATGGGGCAAGACTGTTGCCGAGTCCCTGGACAAGATTGCCAAGAACACCGGCACTACAAACGACCTGCTCGACCTGCGCCGGCAGACATTCGGCGGTGGGGCTTTGGGTCGACTTGGCGCGACCGCGGTTGAGATGCGCGAGGCTAACGGTGGCGGAGGCATTGCAGCTGGGACCGGACGCATACCGAATACGCTCATCCCCTACAACATCGATCTCGAGCGAGGCGTCAAAAAGATATTCGCGGCAGAGTATCGTACGCAAGCGGTTAACCTGATGAGGCGCATCTAATGGCTATCAAGTGGCCTATCAAGGTTGAGGTTGATTGTCCGGAACCAAGGCCGGCAAAGTCACGGCTCGTCATTGGCGCCGACGGTACTTCATGGGACCGCGCGACATCGAACGAGTACGCATGGTTTGACAGCGTGACAGGGTCGGCAATGCTATTGCCGATGTGTTTTGATGGCGCGTACGACACGACATTCTCGGGCATCTACAGCCGATTGCAGTTGTCGGACATGGAGACACCATTTGGTGGCACATGGCGTCAGTACCAGGTGCGAGGCGCCGGTGACTACTGGTGCAGCCAAGAGGACACCACGACGGCGTACAGCATCCGTACCGCTACATCGTGGAGCGCGAATCAGGGCTGGTGCCTTGGCATGTACCACGGCAACATCCCGACCAAGGCAAAGCGCATGGTGCTTGCGGTCGCATTCGCGCCAACTGCTACCATGAGCATGAGCCCGCTCTACCTGCGATTCTTCACTGACGGCTCATTGCAGATATTCAAGGACGGTGTGCTCAAGGGTCAGTATGACCAAGAGGACAGCAACAAGACCGCCGGGCGTCTGGTCAATGGGCTTACGCCAATGGGCAACCAGTATCACAGCGTGGTCATCATTCCGCACAAGCGTCGCGAGCTTCTGGTGCTCACGAGCTGGGGCCTCAACATATCGCACCTGTTCGAGGATTTGAGCCAGGACAGCACGACGAACACCATCATCCCTGCGGGCAAGTTGCAGGTACAGGATGCGGTGTCGCGTCAGTTCCTCCAGTTCTCGCCGATTCGCTTTGTCAGTTCGGCAGCCATCTACAGCAAGCCCATCAAGTTGCGGTACGCTCCTCCGACGGGTGCGGTGTTCACGGCTCGTGTCATTCAGGACCGCGTCGGACGTGCGACGGGCGGGAGTTCGGTTACGGCATCCGTTGTCAAGTCTGACCTCACTGCGTACACACCGGATGGCGTCATTGATACAGTACGGCTCAAAGTCCAGATGACATCGTCGGACAATATTGAGTCACCGGGGATTGCGCTCGGTGAGGCGTGGTATCAGCCAGCACAGGCGACAACGGCAGATGACCCGGTCGACATCACCGGGTTGTATGAGTCTCTGTCAATCAGCGTAGACGAGACATCACGAGCAACACTGAGCATGACGGCGCGTCGACAACGTTTGCTCGATGCTGGCGTTGAGCAACCGCAGATTACCAGTGACCGACCCATTCGGATTGCCGTCGGCAGTTCGGGCGCTTCACCCACATACATCGACATATTCCGCGGCTCTCTCACGCCTCCGCAGATTCACTACGAGCGCCGCTGGACACAATCGCACGACGTGCTCCAGTTTGACGGGCAAGACCGCACACGCGATCTCGAGCTCACGATGTATCAGGATGGCATCGTCTACGACGGTATGACCATGCAGTCGGCGGTGTCTGACATGATTCAGACTGCCGGATTCCTATCAACGGACCTGATCTGGGACGACACGAGCGGATTCACGCTCCCTCGAAGCGCAGACATTGCGCGCGGATACTCGACTGTTGTCCCGCAGCGGGGCGAGTATGTGGCGACGCTCCTGTCCAAGATGAAGAATGACTACGCCGCCACATGGGTGACGGGATGGAGTCCAACCACAACAGGCTACAAGTACCAGTGGAGCAATCCAAACGACCTCGTCAATACACCGATAATGACGCTCTACAACTCGCGCCAGGATGCCATCACCGCAGGCGTATCCGGTGACCTTGTACCGCATCGCGTCATCTACAAGATGAGCGCGCACTATGAGTCCCCAGAGGCGAATCAAATCATCGTGCTTGGACAGGACCCGCGAAACGGTGACCTCATCTACAGTTATGCAGCCGACGGTGCAAGCGCGGACCCGACAACCGCGCCGGCATCGAGGCCGTACAACTGGCGTGGGCGCACCGTAAGTTACATCCTAAGCGAGCCAGCCATCACCAGTGACGCAGCTGCGATACAGGCGAAGAATGTCATATCAACACGCTTGATGACCGGTCGCATCCTACTCGAGTTTACGAGCGATTTGCTCATTGACGATGCCACCAACCGCCCGCTATGGCTGCGTGACGTGGTGCAAATCATGATGCCTGGTGGAGCAACCATCCGCGGAATCTACCGGATCATCGCGATACCAAGCATCGATTTAGGATTCGAGCCGACAAGCGCAGGCGACAAGCGCGCGATACGCACTGCGACGTATCGGTGCTTGTACCTCGGTGATGGTGGCGAGTAGTGGCGTACATTGACGGAACGCGCACATCGACGCTCACCATGGCGCACACCCAAAATGTCCAGTGGCGTATTTGGAATCCTTTTGCATTGCAACCAGAGGAGCCAGACTATGACACTCACTCCACATATTTCACATTCAGCGGTCATCTAGGTTTTAGTGGGTCCCTTGCGCTTGTCGACTATATCGTTGCGCCATCACCAGGGGCAGCATGGACATGGGAACTACGGGCGAACCTCACCGTCAACAACGGACACGGCACATCAAGTTCGAGTTATGTTGTGCTCGCGAGCGGTAGCGAGACAGGCGGGACGAGTTATCGAGATGTTGGCCTGACATGCGCTGGGACGTTTTCGGCGAGTGTGTCGACTGACAAGTTGTGGGCAATCACAGAGACTGCGTACAGCTCAACGTCGCCACCGACGCGGTTCCCACCTACGACCGCTTATCGCTATTACGAGATGACAACTGCAGGCGCGACAGCGAGCTGCTCATTGACTGCAAATGGTGGCGGCGTATCGGTGAGTGCAGCTGCAACATCGAGAAGGACTGCAGACTACACAGCATCCCTGTCGGCGTATGGTTTTTCTAGTGGTGATGTGCGGCACGATTTTGCCGTGTCTCTCGTCAAGGTCAACGCCGTTGCGGTGCACGACATTTCGCACAACCATACATTCAATAGTCAGAGTGCGACCGAATGGACACTGAGTGTTTTAGGCACAACAGACGGTGCCGGTCTCGTTCAAACATCAAGTGCCACTATCTCAACCTCGTCGTGCCTCGACCGGCAATGCGCCATCACTGGTGTTGTACGTGCCTGGGATAGTGCATACCCTGACCCGCTCAGCGTGACCATACAAGGGTTCGATGGATCATCGCGCACAGTGGCTGCAACTGGTGGAGCATGGTCTGCATCAGACACGTTTGTAAATTACTCGACAATCACTGTTTTGACAGCTCCGACATATGGCAGCAACACTTTGACGACGTCGGCATATGACGTTCCCGCGAGTGTGAGCGCGAGCATCGTTGGTGCAAGCTTGACGACCAATGGAGACAGCCCGACCGACAATCGAGTGCTATTCCGTGGATGGCGTTTCGCTGGCTGGTCTCTTACGATGGCATCGACATTTGGTGTCAGCGGCACAGGGAACGACCGCGCATACAGTCCACGCCAGGGGCTATCGACATACAGGTATCTCGACCTGCAGGTCAAGGCGCAGACCAGCGCGCCGGCATCGGGCGTTATCGAGATCACGGACTACAAGGGCAACACTAAGCAATACAACGTCACCGCAACCGCAACGACATACAACACCGTCGAGGTCGACTTGTGCTCACCTGCGGCATGGTCCGTGAGCGCACTCCCGTCGACTGATGGCAAGGACGACCCCTACCCGCGCGTAAACACTGGCAGCACATCCTACGCCGGGTCAGAGAGCACCGACTCCGCATACTGGGGCATCACATCTACGAGTCGCATCCGCGTGTTGTCAGGTGCAATCGACATCGGCACAGCCACACTCCGGAGCACACTCACCGACCACACGTATGCGCCATCGAGCGCGACGTATGCACCCGAGCGTGTGACGCCTGCCATCGTGTCAGGTGATGGCACGACGACATACTATTACACCCGGCGATTTTGGCAACTCGATAACGACGGACGAACCGAAGAGGAGGGCGACGTCTGGTGGCAGAAGACTGTCGGTGGCATCACAGGCGTGACATCGTATGCCGTGCAGCTGCTCACCATCAGCGAGCTCGCAACGCAGGTAGGCATCAGTGATGCAGGCGTCGTGCGTCACCCGGGATGCACAGCAACATCAACGGTGGCATATCCTGGCGCGGGCACATGTAGTGTCAGCCAGCCACCACTCCGCGATTGTTACCTCAACGGCACCACGGGCTATGCCGTGTGGCTATATGGTGGTGGCGCACTAGCAACACCGGCAACGCCAACCGGGACGCAATGGGCATACCCTCACAAGGTAGGCGCCGGAGCGGTCACCGCACAGACGCAGTTCGACAGCATCAACGGAGATTTCCCTCCGGATCTGTTCGACCCTTTCGACATCAACGGTGGTACGGATGGCGCACTCAACCTCGCGGGAGCAAGTCTCCTCCGAGGTATCGCGCATGGATTCGGTCTAACGTCTGCAGGCGCACCACTGACCACGGCCACATATAACCTGGTGCTGACGTCTACGACAGCGAACCGCGGTACTGACAGCACCATCGATGCCGCCGGAAGGTATTACACCGGTGTGCCGTGGGGACTCGGCGAGAGCAACCACCAGATACAGCTCGGGACATCGAGCATCGGTGTCAACCCGCTACGCACTGCAAAACGCTACAAGGGCGTATTCCGTGACGTCACGCTCGGCGGAGCGTGTACAGCTGCGGATGTTGCTGGAGACCAGACCGCGACGTATGGCGTCATCGATGCCACTGGTGCGGTGCAGCTCTATCATGCGACGGGTCCAAGCGGTACGAACTGGGTCAACTACACACCAGGCATAACATCCGCCGCGTGTCTTTCCCTGGCATACAATCGCGCCATGGGTGACATACTTGTCATCGATGTTGACCACACCGACGGCACATGCAAGCGGTATCAGAGTACGGACAGGGGGCTAACGGTATCAGTGGCTACAACACTTGGCACAGGCGCGCATGCTGCCGTGTGCATAAACACCAACGGCATTGAGTATCACTTTTGGCGCACGAGCGCAGGCGCCATTCAACGGCTCAAGCGAGACCCACAGGGAAACACCATCCTTGCCGCGTCTAACGTGGTGGCATCAGGCGTAGGCGATGATGAGATCGCAGCGTTCTTTAGGCTGGGCGTGGTGTACGTCATTTACACATCGACGGCTGGTGCAATCACAATGGTGAGCTCAACGGACGACGCGACGACATTCTCGTAACCGACAAGTAAACCTTGTTGGTTCAAGTCGTCAAGGATTCCTTGACACCTGAAAAAGAAAAACCCCGCAGATGCGAGGCTGCGGGGTGTCGGCTAGGAATATCAACGGGCAGGAGGTTGTTGATACAAGGAGTATACACCAATGAGAGATATTGCGTTGTTACATGCGGACTTGGCATACGCAAACATCGGCGTCACTGAGGTTGGCGAGAATCGCGGAAAAGCCGTGGAGACCTATCAGGCCAGCTGCAAACCGCCGTTACCGCCCGGCGCGCCGTGGTGTGCTGCGCATGTCCGATACCGCATGAAGCAAGCGGCGACGAAGTTGAACACGACATACCCTGATGATTTCCCACGCTCGGGATACTGTCCCGATTGGTCCAGGTATTACAAGGCGAAAGACCTGTGGATACCCGCACAATCAATCATCACCGGTAAGACTATCAAGAGACCACGCAAAGGTGACCACGCGCTATTCTACTTCCGCCAGCTCGCGCGCATCGCGCATATCGGCATCGTGTATTCCGTCGATGAAAACGGAGTGTGGACAGTCGAGGGTAACACAAGCCCGGAGCCCGAGCGCCCAGGAGACGTCGAGCGCGACGGCGACGGCGTGTATTATAAGCGTCGTGAATGGCACGAGCTCGGTATGTTCGGCGGGTTCGGTTTGCTTAACCTGTGATATCCTGCCGGTGCGTGTTACTGTTGCATGGTTGAAACGCAAAAACACCCCGGGCCGCCTTCCCGGGGTGTTGTCCATTTAGACGTCAACATGTAAGGATTCCTTACAAGTTAGAGTGCCTTACGCCAGATCCGTACAATCTTGATCTCCTTGCCATCCTTACCGACGTGGAGCGCAACCTCATGGGTCGGCGTGTCGCCATCGAGGAGCGGCAAGATGAAAACATTCGCGGGTTCAGCACTGAGTGCTTGCGCGATATCTCCGACGCTCCCACCCTTGATGAGTTCGTCCAACTTTGTATCTTTAGCCAAAATCTATCCTCCTTATCCGGGTCCAAAACTACGGATGGGTGCACTCGGACCAGGAGCGCTCCGCTGTCCACCGCGAGGAGCTGGCGTAACGGGTTCGCCGTCGTTGTCCTCATCAGGGGTCAATGCCAGTATGGCACCGAGAGTGTACCGCCTGCCATATGTCATGATGCTCCCGCTCTCCTGCGGGTTGACCTCGCGTAGCGGGAGTGTGAGCTCACTCTCGACCCACTCGCCAGACAGTGAGTGCGTGAGGCGTGTCCACACCGTAATAAGCATGATTGTCTGCGGGATTGCCTGCCGTGGCATCCCGGGCTCGGTGCCCTTCGCGCTATACGTGACATCAAGCGTGTGGAGCGGTCTCGCTCCCTGGCTAAGTACAATCCCTGCCTCGGTCAGGAGAGGACGGACGAAATCAACCATCGACTGCAGGGTGACATACTTGGACCGCGCGAACGGGTTGACTCCCTCCTTTGGAATCGCTGACACCTTGGACTGTACGTACAGCAGCGACGGCATGATGGCGGTTACGGTGTTACTTGTTAACATCGTTTGCTCCTGACATGTACAACACGGCGCTGTCAAGCCCAGCATCGCGGAGCGAGGCGACAATGAGTCCGAGCCAGTTCGACCCGCGGCTGTTGATGATGGTCTTGTATGACAAGCCATAGACGCCCGAGAGCTGCGACAACGTAGGCATCATCACAGCGAGCGCATCGATGCACACCGCTTGGTCGGCAGCGTACATCGCGAGCAGTCGCTTGCGAATGAGATCTACAATCGGCATGGTGCGCCACTGCACATCGTACGCCCACCGTGACTGGTCGCGATTGACGCATGCAGGCGTTGAGTACGACACGTTGAGCAGATGCAATGCGCGTGTGATACTCGGGTGCTGGCCGTTAGTGCTTGGAATACTTACTGCGTGACCTGCCGTGTTATAGCACTGTCGGCACAGTTGACTGATGGATGCCGCCATGAAACGCCGCTCGGCCTGCATGCCATTTGCAGTCAGACTAAAAGTATGCACATCCGAGTGTCCGCACCTGAAGCGGACCGTAACCTGTTTGCCGGATGCGTTGCCGGCGTTTTCAAAACTCATATAACCAACCTCCTGTGTCATCACTGACATGTCGATAATAACATAATGTGTTATCTTTGCAAAGATTATGTTATAGTGCCGGCATGACAACCAAGACACAGCAGGAGATCGCCAACAAGCTTGGCGTCACACAGCCATGCGTTGCACGCTGGCTATCTGGCCGCCATGTGCCAAACGTGACTACCGTCGAGCGCCTGGCGGACGCATACGAGGTAACAATCACCGACATGTGGCAAATCATCAGCAATAAGCGCGCAACGTATTTAGATTCGACCGCTCGTAAACGCGCATAAAGCGCACGCAAAAAGGACAACAACCATGACAACATCAACACGCACCAAACGTCTAAGCTGCCAAGTATGTGCAGCTGCCCGCACAGTAACCGTCGAGCCATCGAGTGGGAATATCTGGCTCTGCCCATGCGGCGCCATAAACTCCCTACCGGTGAGCCTTGGCGACACCTATGTGGACTATATGGTCCCGAAGCCAAAGCGAGCACGTCGGCACCCTCTCGTCACTCTTGCAATGATAGTTGCAAGTCTTGCAGTTGCTTGGATGCTCGCTCAGGACATCCGTAACAGCTGGCAACGCGAGCAGCTGTTCCGTGCGCGTGTGGCAGCACAGGAGCTACGCGGTCACACTGCAGACTAGCATGCGAGATATCAAGACATGGAGGCACTACGACAGGACACCGCTCGTCGATGGCCTCCTAACGCATGCGCACGAGATCTGGCTGGGCACGCGCATACAGGCTGACGCACACGACAAAGAGCGGGCAATCGCTGCGCTGGTCAATGCCAATGTCCGACTCGTGTACTCAATCGCTCGAAAGTACGCCATACGAAATCGCGACTATGACGACCTCTGCAGCGAGGGATTGCTTGGGTTACATACGGCCGTCAAGAGATACGACCCGGCAACCGGGTACCGCTTCACGACGTATGCAACGTATTGGATTATGCAACGCATCAATCGGAGTCTCCTTGGTGTCGCTATGGTGCGCCTCCCGCAGGGTAAGTACTCCGACCTGACCCACATCATGGAATCCCGGCGCGCATATTACGGCGTCAATGGTCACTGGCCAACCTCCGCACAGCTGCTCAATCGCATGCACCAGGACAAGGACAAGTATCCTGAGTCTCTGCGACTTAAGTTGCCAAGGATGACAGCGGAGCTTGTCGAGGATTACCTCCGGTATGCCGTGTCCGACCACATTTCACTGGATGACCCAATCACCGGGACAGATAACATCCTGCAAGGTGACCTAATCACCACCGGCGAAGACATCACCGAAGGGCTCGATCAGGACGCCGTGACACGCGCCATCGATGACACCATCGGGATACTCTCGCCGCGCGATCAGCTACTCATGCGGATGCGATACGGCATAGGTCAGCCTGACAACAAGGAGCACACACTCAACGAGATAAGCGAGGCGACCGGAATCAGCCGTGAACGCGTGAGGCAGGTTATACAGCTGTCGTTGCGACTCATGGCGCAAAGCGAAAAGGCGCGCATTCTGCGCCAGACATTGGAGAGGTAATGACAGAGAGTCAACAACAACAAGCTCTTATGACGTGGCATCGAGCACACGTCAAAGACATCCCAGAGATGCGGAGGTTATTCGCCATCCCTAACGGCGGATTTCGCCACATCAGCACGGCAGCACGTTTGCGATCTGAGGGCGTACGCGCCGGAGTTTGGGACCTGTGTCTACCTGATGGGCCGCCTAACCTATGGATTGAAATGAAGGTCAATAGTAATCGATTGACAGATGAGCAGACCGATTGGTTGATGGCATCAGGTAGCGATAAATTTGCCGTGGCCTACGACTGGATTGGTGCCGCGCTCGCGATTGTCCAGCACTGCTACTGGTGCGGTCTTGCTCAAAACGACCGTGTGATTGATATCAGTAACGAGCTGGTATCCCTCGCGCCTCGCCGTCTACATTACATCGAGTCATCGTCGACGTTTGGTCTCCGGGAGTACATTGCGTATGGGGATTATGGTTCATGCCTGCCAAAATGGCGCGGGCTGACTCCAATCCGTAACGGGCACATAATGCAAAGAATACCAAGCCGTCCAGGTCGTGATGGTCAGTCGACTTGAGGCCATTGCGCATGACGTACTTGGTGCACATGGCGATTGACGCTGGGAAAAGCACGCCTTGTTGCTCCCATACGTCTACTGGCTCAACGGTCATATCTGTGTAATATTGCGGTTGCGTGGTCATGGCTAAGGGTACCACGCACTGGGCGCAACGACGCCCGCAGGAGGTTTGTATGGATAGGGAAAGTCAAGCCGCGACATTTATGCGCTGGCTTATGCGGCGCTATACGTCCGGCTACATCGAGATCCGGATGCTCAACCCGGGGCATGGTCCACAGTTGAGTTACCATCAGATACCGCGAAGCGACACGCAATGGAGCGAGCTCGCGCAGATGTGCGTCACACGCTCCGACCAAGGCTGGGACGTGTACATGGGTGTACTACCACGCTGGGAGCAAAGTGGGCGAGACTCATCCGTCGACACCGCCGCGATGCTCTGGGCGGACATCGATGCTATTGGAACGACAACCGTCGATGAGCTACGCGGCAGCGCCGAGGTCATTGTTTCGAGCGGCAAGGGTTATCACTTGTACCGGCGCCTTGCGGTCTCACAGATTGGGACGAAGAAAACCGAGCAGTCAACCTTTGTGCGCATCCTGCGCGCGTGGGCAGCTGCATTGCATCCTGGCGTTGACATGGCATCGACCAATGTCTCGCGCATCCTACGCGTACCCGGGACTAAAAATTGGAAAGACCGTAACAACCCGAAGGACGTCCGGCTGATGCTCTATCCGCCAGATGCTGTCGAAGCCAAGACCGATGGTGGTCATCCGTGGACGGCGGCATGGGTAGAGTGCCTCAACCTTGCGCGCCAGGGGATGCTCCCCGTATATGACAGCAACGTCTTGCTGGGCAAAACTCGAAAGGGAGGGAATTATTACACATACGACATCGGAGGGTCCGTGCTCGATGTAGAGTGGATGCGTCGGACATATCCGGACATGGGTAAGCACGCGTACGAATGCGCGTATCTGCTTATGATGCATATCAGGAGGTTGAAAAATGGATGAGCAAGTCAACGAGCTTGCAGAGTTATCGCTCGAGGATCTCGCGGCGATACTGCAAAGTGGCGATGAAAAACGGGTAGGCGCTGTCCTCTCGAGCGGAAAGAGTACGTGGTCGCAAGTATTCCGACCGCATGGTGAAGGTACCCGCAACGCGGGTCTGGTGGGCTACTGCGGATTCCTCCGCGCAAAGCGGTTTGAGTATGACCACGCGCTATACCACGCACTTGTTTGGAACGATGCGTACTGTGTGCCACCGCTCCCGCGTGAGGAGGTCGAGCGAACCATATCCCGATTCTGGGTTACATGGGCACAAGGCACCATCCCGGATGCACTCCCAGGCATAACGCCTGCCGGCGCGTGGGAGATCTGGGACTGGGACCGGATGCTCGTTGAAGAACAGCAGCTCGGCGCGCAACAATGGCTAGTCGACAAGGTATTTGCCGTTGGCGGATTGCACTATCTGTCATCCCCGCCTGGCACCGGCAAGACATGGGTTATGCTCGACCTCATGCGCGCGGCGCTCGATGGCGGTCAATGGCTTGGGGAGTTCGATATCCCACAAACGCCCGTGATGTACATCGACGAGGAGATGGGCCTCCGCAAGCTCATGAGCCGGCTGAGGAGGCTCGGCCTCAAGAGCGGTGCAGGATTGACGTACACCAACCGTGTTGGCGTCCGTATGGACACCATGATGGATACCAAGCGCGTCCTCGATCACTGTCAAGCGACAGGTACGCGGCTAGTCCTCATTGACTCCCTAGTCCGAATCCATGGGCTCGACGAATCCGACAACAGCCAGATGCGCATGTTGTTCGAGAGGTTCAAGTGCTTGCTCGAGGCCGACATCGCCGTGGTGATTGCGCACCATGACCGCAAGGGAGGGACAGCTGGCGGCATAGCACACGAAGGCATGCGCGGTGCTGCCGAGATTGTTGCCGCTGCGGATGCGGCGTACAGCCTGTCTAAAGTCGAAAAGGGACAATACCGCATCCAGACCACAAAAGGTCGCCTCGTGGGCGAGGATGAGCAGCTCGACGTCACTTTTGAAATCGCGGACGATGGCGGGCAGACCTACATCCGAACAGTGGACAAGGACGCGCGCGCGGCGATCACTGCGAAAGCAATACAAGATGAGCTGCTGCAGGCCATAGATGGCGGTCAGGGGCTTGGTATCAATGTGCTCGCGAAACAGCTAGGCAAGCGCAAAGCGACCCTGCAGGACGTGCTCCAGCAGATGCTCGGCGATGGCTTGATAACGTCCCAGCGTGGCCCAAATGCGTCCGTTTTGTACTATCCGCGTGGCATGTTCTGAGCCCTCAAACTAGGCGTTCAAGTGGTTCCGCAAGTGGTTCCGCAAGTGGTTCCCCTTTAAGTATATAAATATGGGAACCACTTGTAAAAACCCCCCTTATAAATCCCCCCGTGTAGGCGGCCTACGGCACCGCCACTACGCACCGCCTACGGCGGGGTTGGCAGTTAGACAGTTAAGCATGTTGGCGTTAAGGAATGTTTGGAATGCGGTGGTCCTGGTACCCGCTCCCTACGGGTCGCGGAGTACCGAGACCACACGCAGGATGGACAGCAGGGAGACATCGATTCTGGGTGTCTAAAATCATGGTTGCGCAACAATGCGTGATTGTGTTATAACGTCGAACCGGTCAAAACCGGCGACGGTAAGGAGTAAGAAAGTTATGGCAGGGTTTTTCCAATCGACCGCATTCCGCCCGGATGCGGTACCAGCACCAGCAGGCACGTATGTGTGCAAGCTGGCAGGGCTCAACGTTGTGCAGCGTCCCAAGTATCAGCGTCCTGGGGAGTTCGAGGACCAGTACGAGTTTGCGTTCGAGACAACGCAGGTTGCAGACGCAAACGGCAACCCGTACCGATTCCGCAAGTGGACCGGCATGTCGTATGGTTCCGATCGTGCTCACCTTACACAGCTGATGGACACGATGCTCGGTCAGCGGTTCACCGCTCAGCAGTGGTCACAGCTCAACGATGCACTGTTGTTCAATGGCGCATGGAATGTCACGGTCGAATGGGTTGCACCACGTCAAGAGAGCGGAAGCGGCACCAACGCGATTGTGTCTGTGTATCCGGCAACACCGGCACCACAGCAGGGATTCGCACAACAGCCTGCCCAGATGGCCCCACAGCAGGGCTACGCCCCGCAAGGAGCGCCACAAGCGCAAGGATGGGTGCAACAGCCACCGGTACAGCAACAGTTCGCACAGCAGGCGCCAGTCGCGCCACAGGCACCGCAACCGCCACGCGCACCAGGACGAAAAGCGCAGGCGCCAGCCGGTGACGCATTCGGCGAGTTGAAAGACCCGTTCGAGGATTAGGAACACACAAGGCCTGGGCAATGACCCGGGCCATTTTCACAGGAGGCAATGATGGAAGAACAAGCTAAGTGGGATGACGGCCCCGTAAACTTTGGCGTCAAGCCAGTGACGGAATACACATTTGAGGAGATGCGCCAGGCGTTCGGTGTACTGGCCCAAAAGATTGAGCAGATGGCACTCAATCAGCAAATGTTTGAGCAAGTAGCACAGCAGGTCTACGGCACGCTAAAAGCAAGGGTTGACAAACTTGAAGGAGGCGACAACGACGACCTCGACTTGATGACTGTATTGGAGTTGACTACCTGGGCAAAAGCGATTTCAAAAAAAGTCGCTGAGTTGATTTTGCTTGGTGATTTGAGGGATAGTGCAGCTACAAAAGGTATCGCCGGCTTGAGGCACGATGTAGATAATCACGCTCAACTGATTGAGCGTTTGCGGTCGCCAACTGGTGAAGACATCGCGACACTTACGGAGGAGATTCTAGCATTTCCGCTCGCGGATCTAAGCTCGTCAATTGCTCCATCCGGATTGTTTGCAAAGATGCTCAGCATCGAGTCGCAAGTGATGGCGCAGGCAGAGGACATCGAGGAGGCGCGAGCAGATGGCGAATAACTTCACAACAGCCAAGCGCAAGCGTGGTGCAGAGTTCGGCGACGTGTATCGCACTCTCACCGAGGGACGCGGTATCCGTCGCATGTCATGGCCACCACGCGTAGCGGTACGCCTCGATGGCGAGCTGCTGATGATTGTCATCGGCGAGAAGCCACGACAGCGCTGGTATCCGCACCCGGGAGACATCCTCGACAAAGGCACACCAACGTGTGACTGGGAGGTGGTCGAATGATAGGCGCTCATGGAATCGGGACCATCAGCCGGTCAAACGTCGTGACATCACCGCGCACCGGTGAGCGTGAGTCATACACACCTAGTCGATGCGAAGAGATTGTGCGAGCAATGGCGGTCCATATCAATGACGGATTAACAGTCGCTCAGGCAAGCCGGCTTGTATTCAATGATGAGAATCGTAATTTTTACTATGTGCTCAGCCGAAACGAAGAGTACAAGCGCCTGTATTACCGACTCATCAAAGGCAAGGGCAATCCAGGACAACGAACGCTCACGCCGACCGAACGCATCGAGCGCCTGAAAGTATATTGGGATCTGCGCGACTCAGGCGTAAAAAAAGCCGATGCCGAAAACCAATCAAAAGTATGGGGCAGTGATACTCCAAATTGGCGCAAGGATGACAACGTCAATGACTACTGGGTCGAGCGCGAAACTCATCACGCAACTCTGAAAGAGCGCATCAATGGCATCCGCCGAGCACAGAGAGCGGAGACCTTTGCGAAGACAATGACGGAAAAGGGGCAAGCGTTGACACAAGATACAGCTGCGCGCATCGTCCAATCAGCCGAGGCAAAAGTGCCACGCACTCCGATGATGGTTCAGGATGGCACGATTTCATCGGTCTTGCCTGCCCTCCGGATGGGCAAGGCTATACGGCGGAGTGATTCATATACATGCTATGCGATGTGCGAGGGGCGCATGACCGAGTACAAGGTCATCCTCGGGCGCCGTCAACATGTTGGCCTCGCGTACATCATCGGTGCAGATCTGCTCGCGACTGACTGGGAGGTGATGGCGTCATGATGGTGGTCAATGGCTGGCAATATGACACTGATGAGCTCATGTCAGTGGTAAAAGCTATCAAGGGCAGAGAGGCCATCAAGCAACCTGTCAGTGCAAGTGGCATCGACCAGATCCGGGTCGGATTCTCCCCTTTTGAAGGCTATGTGCAAGTGAGTTTTCGTTCTGGTATATGGGCAAAAGATATTTTGTTCTATCCAGAATACGTCGCAGGGGCAAGCAACGAACATATGCTGAATGAGCTCGTTGAGGCATGTCTGGACTTTGTAAATGGCGCTCGGGATTCCGTTCATGTTGGAGAGCAATAAAATGATGTTTGCAGCTATGCCTAATCCGCGCCAGCCTAAACCTCGGCGACAACCATTGCTCATTGACAAGTTTGCACCACGGCGAGTTTCGACCGATTGCCTTGTCCTGGGACACGTTGGTCCTGTCAGAGAGTGCATCAACTTTGCGATGCAAACAAAGGTCGACTACGGAGAAGTTCGGCGAGAGACGCTCGGATTCTCGGCAAGTCCAAAGTTTTGGACAGATTTTCATAAGGGCGTTACCGATGTGGTTTTCGACCCAGCGCAATGCGCGCTGTTTGGGCATGACATCGATATCGTAGATGAGGATGTCGATGTGTGCTGGATCAAAGTTCACATCGCATCCGACCCGATGCCGTATCCGAGCAGGTCGGACTTGATGACGCATTTATTTGCCGCATTTGAGGCACTCACGAAGGCATCGGACACGATTGACGAGGTGCAACATGCAGATGTACTCGATGGCATCGACAGACATGTAATCAAGGACGTTACAAGGCAACTCGGCCAGATGCTGCACCTCGAAAGATGGACCAAGGAGGTACGTGATGAAGGGTAAGAACGGCGCGGATGAATACTCCGCACGCCTCGGCGCCGTCATTCGGCGCATGCGGGTGCGGACCGGGTTATCGCAGGAGATGTTCGCGTGTACTCATGACATCAATCGTACGTACATGACCGACATCGAGCTCGGGCGTAGGAATATCACGATTGCCATGGGGCAACGCATCGCTGATGGTTTAGGGTTGACACTTGTGCAGCTGCTGACGATGGCAGATGCAATGGAGGTGCAGGATGGGAGTTGAAACAATGTTCGGCAAGACAGCGGAAGCCGTGGGGGTTCATCGACATATGGTCATGGACTGGATCAGTCTCGGTATGGCGTTCAAGACCGATGAAGTCAAGGCCGATGAATGGCTGCCAATTACCGGCCATGGCGTCACTTACGCAATGTCTCTCGGTTACAAGGTCCGCAAGATGCAATGGACCGATGGATGCTTTGTGGAGATGGTTAACGTCGATGAAGACGACCCGGAATCGGAGCGTGTGATGCGTGCGACGGGTACGGAAGTGTTCAAGCACGATTGCCAGGCGTTCGGGAGTTTTGTCCTTGAGCAGCTCATCGACACACTACACCTCGGCTCATGGCAGGTGATGCTCAATGAACAGGAATACACCCTGTGGCGGTCAGCATGGAGCGAATGGCGCAAGCAGATCACTGAGATGGACGGCGACAAGTGCTGACATGGGCGCTCATTATCATCGGTGCGACAGCTCTCGCGATGCTGACAATCGGTGCGCTCATCATCGGCTACTGCGCGTCCGTATGCCGTGCAATCGATAGTACATACGAGACCAATGGACAACGCGACGATATCGCTTGACATGCAAGAGCCGTGGCATCACAACGTGTCACGGCTCAAGCAGTTAGGTCATAGCCCACTCGACATCGCGGAGCACTACGCCTCGTACGTCAAGCGATACATGCGCTCGGCACGATGGAAGGTGACACGACAGCGCATCCTCGATGCCCATTCGGGATGTTGCGCTAGGTGCGGAGTCTCACGGGAGCGATACAAAGTCGACGTGCATCACCTGACATACGCTCGACTCGGTGGCGAAGAGGATGCAGATCTGTTGCCTCTCTGCTATCGATGCCACGGCACGGTGCATTACGTACGGTCGATGTATAAGGCACAATAACGGTATGGAATCACGACAAGGACGAAAGATAGACGGCGAGCTCGAGGCCGCCATTCAAGCCGCGCTCATTGCGGGACAGCGACAGTCAGACATCGCGAGGCACTACGGCCTACCTGACTCGACGGTGATGCGCATCCGCAAGCGCATGACCGACACGCAACTGCAAGCGCTTGCAAACACACAGACTCAACAGCAGACACAGCTAGACGACATGCTGGTTGATCTGCTGGCGGACAATATCAAGGCTATGCAAGGCATAGCAAGGACTGCACACGATGCCAAGTATAGGGAGCAACAGAACGCAGCTGCCCTCGCTAAGCTCTATGACGCGATTGCGACTACAACGCTTCAGATTCTCAACGCGGCAGCCGAGCCCGACAACTAACACCGGGGCTCAGGAACTCGCCGGATACCAGGACTATCTACGGCAGACACTCCCGCCTGGCTGGACTGCCGAAGCGAAGCACATCAAGGCAATCTGCGAACACCTGGACGCGGTGCAGACCGGCGAAATAGACCGACTGGCAATCCACATGCCGCCAAGACACGGGAAGACTGAGACCGGCACCGTGCGCTACGGGGCGTATTGCATGGAGATGGACCCACACAGCAACTCTCTGGTCACGGCGTACAACACGTCGATGGCTCGGCGATTCAGCCGCAAGACACGCGCCATTGTCCGCGCCAGGACACCACTCTCAAAAGACAACGCGGCGCAGGACGAATGGAGTATGCCGGAGGGTGGTACCTTCATGGCGCGTGGAGTCGGCAGCCCTCCGACGGGTGTTGGATTCCGGCGCATCATCATCGATGACCCCATCCGGCGTCGTGAGGATGCGGAGTCCGAGGTCTACCGTGAGAAGACGTGGGACTGGTACACGGATGACCTTTACACTCGTGTCGAACCTGGCGGTGCAATCGTCATGATATGCACACGCTGGCATCACGACGACATCGCCGCACGAGCTGTCGCATCCGAGCGTGGACGCTGGACAGTGCTCAACCTTGCCGCGATATGCGAGGACGAGACAGACGCCATCGGGCGTGTGATGGGCGATGCTTTGTGGCCAGAGCGCTACACGGTCGCGGATCTCGAGCGTATACGGGACGTCATCAAGCAGGATGGTGGCGAATACGGCTGGTCATCCTTGTACCAGCAGAATCCGACACCGCGTACCGGGGCATACATTCGCACAGACCGTATCGAGGTTGTGACCGAGCGTCCGCAACTGAAGAGCATGTGTCGGGCATGGGACCTTGCGTCGACGGCTGGCGGTGGAGACTTCACCGTCGGCGTGTTGATGGGCATCGATGCCGACGGGTATGTGTGGGTGCTCGATGCCGTGATGGGCCAGTATGACCCCGACGAGCGCGACCGTATCATCAGACAGACAGCCGTGCTCGATGGCGTACGCGTTAGGGTTCGTCTACCGCAGGATCCTGGGCAGGCTGGCAAGAGTCAGCGCATGCACCTGATGAGACTGCTGCAGGGATACTCGGTCGCTATACAGCCAGTGACAGGCGACAAGACCGTGCGCGCTGAGCCGTTCGCGTCAGCTGTCGCAGGCGGAATGGTCAAGATGACGCGTGGCGAGTGGACACCAGGCATCATGGAACAGTGGCGCCAGTTCCCTGTCGGCAAGCACGATGATGCCGTCGACGCAGCTGCAGACGCGTACAACGAACTCACACTTCGGTCAAAGTCATGGGGCGCGGTGTAGTGTCATAATGTGAGCATGGCCAAGATATCGATAATCGACCGCATCCGCTCCTTTGGCACCAAGGCAGTGACACCGGCACCGCTTGATACCGCGCTCCCGGGACCGTCGCAGACACGTCAGAGTACATGGGGCACTGGTTACGGGGATGGACAGTATCGGTCGCTCCTGACCGTTCGCCTGCCAGAGAGCAACCGCAACTGGCGCGATATTGCTGGCGACCTGATGCTCAACAGTGTGGTCGCAATCGGCATCGACTGGTACGTGCGAAACTTCCCGCAGGGACAACTCCGCGTGATGCGCCCGACAGCTGATGGGCAAGCGGAGCCAGTGCCGGACCATCCAATCCTCGCGCTCCTGCGTGACCCTGACCCGTACAGCCAAGCGGTACCTGGTGAACTCTGGGACAACATGATTGCCGAGTACCGGGTGCAAGGCCTGACGTACTTGGTCAAGCGGCGCAACCCGTCGAACGGAATCCCAGGTGCGCTGCAGTCAATCCCGCCTGACATGATTGCGCCGCAGACAGACAAGGACGGGCGCATCATCAGTTATCGCTACACGGCCAGTGGATGGTCTCGCGATCTGCCGGTGGATGATGTGATTCGCGTCAAATACGGACGAGACCCGGACGACTGGAAACTCGGACGCTCCCCGCTCACATCGGTGCTCGCGGAGATTGCCGCCGACAACATGGCATCACGCATGGGCTATGGGCTTGCATCATCCCCGGTTCCGAGCTTTATCGTTGGGCCACCTGATGGCGACTCGGTGATGATTCAGCCAGAGGACGCGCAAGTCACGAAGAGCGCGCTACAGCAGAACTTCCGTGGTGACCGCTCCGGCGGTGTCGTTGTCATGCAACAACCGTACAAGATTGAGCGCGTCGCATGGTCACCTAAAGACATGGCGCTTGATGACATCAGGCGCAAGCCAGAGGAGCGTATCTGCGCAGCACTCGGGCTCAACCCGTTGGTGCTCCAGTTAGGTTCCGGCCTCGAGCGCGCCACGTACTCCAACCTCGACCAAGCGACTAGATCTGCGTGGACCGATGGCATGATTCCGCTCTATGCCGCGTTCGCTCGTTCACTGACGGCACAGCTGCTCCCGGACTTCCCTGAGACATTGCCTGGAGATTATCTCGAGTGGGATACGAGCAACATCCCTGCGCTACAAAGCGACCTCAACGAGGATTCGGAGCGCGCCGAACGCTTATACAAGGCTGGCATCATCGACCAAGCAACCGCGAAGCGCATCAGTGGTATTACGCCTGGTCCAGACGACGAGGGGCGGTATTTCCCAAGCGCGCAACCTACGCCGATTATTGACCTGTCATTGATGCCAGCCGGACAGCCAGTGCGCACACCGCAAGAGATTGCCGCGCTCGTAACCTCTGCAGGCACGCTCATTCGCTCAGGATTCGCACCAGAGGCTGCACTTGCGGCTGTCGGCCTCGACCCGATTCAGCACCTTGGATTGCTTCCGGTCACGGTCCAGACAGAATCTAAGGCGTTGCAGCTCGAACCAGGAGAAGAGTCTGGGCTGAAGTATTACCCCACCGACTCAATGCGGAACGCTGCCAAGCGCGCACTCGCATGGCGTGAGGCTGGCAACAAGGGCGGGACGCTCGTTGGTCTACGTCGTGCGAATCAACTTGTGAATGGTGACAAGCTGTCCGAGGATACGATACTCCGGATGCACTCGTTTTTCAGCAGGCACGAAGTCGACAAGCAAGCCGAGGGTTTTCATTCAGGTGAGCCGGGATTCCCGAGTCCCGGTCGCGTGGCGTGGGACCTCTGGGGCGGTGACAGCGGGCAGAGCTGGGCGCGCAACCTTGCACGCAAGATTGTAGACCAAGCAGACGAGACCAAGAGCGCGACACACCCGGTGTATGGATGGGAGATCGATGCCGACACTCTATGAGGTTGCCGAGGTTTACCGCCAGAGGATGCTCCGGCGTGAGGCGTCGATAGTCAAGGAGGTGCGGGACACGTACATGGACAGCATGTCCGACGTTCTTGCGCGTCTGGGTGTCGTGACGCAAGCCATCGAGGACGAGCTCGTGAGCGAGGGCGTACTAATCTCTGACCGGCTCGACCTGTTGCAGATGTACCAAGAGCGCCTCGAGTCTCTCGCCGATCAGATGAGCGCCAAGGTCTCGGAGTATGGCATCGATGCAGCAAGGCGTGCGACAGCTGCGCAGCGGTCCGGATTGCAACTCGCGCTCGATATGCAAACCGACCCGATTCGACCGGGCATGGGATTGCCATCGAGCGTATCGATCTCGAGCGTGTGGAACGCCGTCGATGAGCAGGGTGTCGAGTTCGCGCTAGGGTTCGCCGCTGATGGTTCACCACTTGGCGACCTATACGCAACCATCGGCCCGGACATGTCTAAGCGTGTAGCATCCGCCGTCGCGCAAGGGTTTCACCCGTACAAGCTCGCAAAGATTCTAAGCGACACATACACCGTGCTTGCTCCTGCGCGAGCGGAGACAATCGCACGCACTGAGATGATACGTGCAGCTCGCGAAGGTACGCGGGCGGCAATGCTCGCGAATCAGGACATTATCAAGGGCTATCAGCGCGTGTGTGCCGGCGACCAACGCGTCTGTGTCGTTTGCTGGGCGCTACATGGTCAGACGTGGCCACTCGACAAGCCGGTTGCGTCGCACCCAAACTGTCGGTGTACCATCATCCCGATACTCCTATCCTACGAGGAGTTGACGGGCAAGCCGGGCGGGTTACCGTCACCAATGGCGCCTGACCGCGATGACCTTTTCGGACAGCTCACACCGCAAGAGCAGCTCGAGGTGCTTGGACCAATGCGGTATAGGTTGTGGCAGGCTGGTCTACCATTGGAAAAAATGGGCCGCGTGCGTCAAGATACACAGTGGGGACCGGTCGCACAAACCATACCGGTGAGGGAGTTAGTCTAATGCCGGAGATGATTTACATCGGGGACGAGGTCAAGAGCACGCCGGACGGGCGTGTCCGTGGCTATCTCCTGCGGTTCGATGGCGCAAAGGGCGCTGACGTCGCGGGCGATTTCTTCACCCCCGAAACGGATTTCGGTCGACCGATTGACAAGCTCAACGGGATGGCAATCAACCTTTATTATCATCACGGGTTTGATGAAGCCATCGGCAAAAAAGACATCGGTTACGGCACCATCAACGTAGACGAAAAGGGCATGTGGCTTGACGCACAGCTCAAGATGAGCGAAGAGTACGCCGACAAAATTGCCCAACTGGTCAAGATGGGCAAACTCGCGTATTCAAGCGGTGCGGCATCGCACCTGGTTGAGCGCAAGCAAATGCCAGACGGTCGCTACATGGTCACGCGTTGGCCAATCGGTGAGGCATCCCTGACACCAACGCCTGCCGAACCGCGCAACTTTGTCAAGTCGCTCATGGAAGAAGAGACCAAGGACGACGGCATGGGCGAGCATATGGGCGAAGGCATGGGCGAGATGGAGACCGAAGCGCCGGACGTTGTTGTTGTCACGGATGTTGCGGAGTACATCAGCGAGCTCTACGCGAACGCCGAGCAGGATATGTTTAGCCAGGCGTTGCACTCGCTCTACTGTGTATTGACCAGTGGAATGCACGAGATCTACGAATCCGGGATGCCGGTCGCGCAATATATCCCTGCGCTGGTTGATGAGTTTGCGCGCCGTGCGAAAGACCTTGCATCCAAGGTCGATACCATGAGCGAGGATGAGCTCAAGTCACTGCAGACAATCGGACGACGGGCAGTACGCCCGACATCCGTACGAGATGTTGAGGGTCGCTTGCGGGATGCATTGCGGCTGTCACGGGAGGAGGCCAAGCGCCTCTCTCCAACCGTCTGGGAATCGATGCGGGATGCATCGACACAAGACGAAATCAAATCGACGACACCAAGCACTCCGGTAGTTGAAAAGAATCCGGATGCACTGAGCACAATAGATCGGCGAGCGCTCCTGCTCTCGCTGTTGGAGGACTGATGTCCAAGATCGAACGATTCGCAGTCGAAGAGTCGCAGTATAAGTCTGCACTCATTGAGCTGCTCAATCAGCCACATTGCGACGACGCTGAGGTAAAGCGCGTCAAGGATGCATACGAAGCTGCTAAGGACCGCCACGAGCTCGCAAAGACTCTCCTCGTGTCCAAGTCTGAGCCAGAGGTTAAGGCATGGGAGCGCGGACATTACGGCCCGCTGCCATTCGCTGGAAACACTCGTGCTGAGAAGGCATTTGAAGCATACAAGATGGGCTCCTTCATCCTTGCGATGAACGGCAACGAGTATGCTGACCGCTGGTGCCGTGACCATATGGGTGTCGACGCGAAGGCTATCAAGGCCATGACCGAGACTACTCCTGGTGCTGGTGGCTACGCTGTCCCAACCATCGTGCAGGAGACTCTTGTCTACCTCCGTGAAAAGGCATCCGTCATGCGCCAGTATGCGCGTGTATGGCCGATGAAGAGCAACGCGCTCAACATCCCTATCCTCTCCGGATCTGTCACGGCTAACTGGTACGCTGACGCAGCTGCAATCACTCCGTCTGATGGCACGCTGACACAGGCATCCTTGACCGCAAAGAAACTCGCTGCACTGACTGTTATCTCGTCCGAACTCGACGAGGACGCCGTCGTTGCGATTGGCTCCTACGTTGCTGCTGACATGGCAAACAAGCTCGGCCACGAAGAAGACCGCGTATGTTTCAACGGCACCGGCATTGCTGGTGACGGTGGCATCACTGGTGTGATGCAGTACATCTATGCACTGTCTGGCACCAAAGCGAACATCGCATCCCTCGTGCTCGCTCCTGCTGGTTCCATCACGACACCTGCAACGATGACTCTGGCTACATGGCAGAGCGGCTACGGCAAACTCCCTGTATACGCACAGGACACCGCCGCGCTCTACTGCCACAAGACCTTGTTCTACTCCTACATCGCAGACAAGCTGGTCACCCTTGGTGGCAACTCATACAGCGCGCTTGCAATGGGTGTTGGCAAGGAGCCTGAGTTCCTCGGCTACCCTGTTCGCTTTGTTCAAGACATGCCTGCAACGCTCACGGCCAACCAGCCATTCGCGGTGTTCGGCGCACTTGACAAGGGTTGTGCATTCGGCGACAAGCGCGGACTCAATGTCCAGACGTCGTACGAGCGTTACTTTGATCAGGACGCAGTCGCCATCCGTGCGACCGAGCGCTTTGGATTCTCGGGTGCAATCGATCCGGGTAACGTTGCCGCTCCTGGGCCTGCTTCACAGTTCCCTGGTTCCGTCATCGTCTTTGCAGCTCAGGGTACCTAGTACTCTCGGGTTGTTCACTCTGGGGGAGTGGGGCAGCTGCTCCACTCCCTCTTTTGTTTGGAGGCATCTATGACTCGTGCCGAGGCACTCCTAACCGTTGCGCGAAACTGCGCATCCTCTGACTACCCGCAACTCGATAGCACCGACCTCGGCGAGCTGGTGGACAAGTGGCAGGGCTATACCGTGTGGACCGCAAGCACCGCCTACGTGGTCGGTGACAAAATCATTCCTACCGTATCCAATGGTCGACTCTATCTCTGCATCATTGCTGGCACATCCGACACTGTCGAGCCTGGCTGGCCTGACTATGTCACGCAGCCATACTATGCAATCGGTGATGGTCAAGATCTCGAGTGGCAAGATATCGGACCCGCTCCGGTACAGTACGACGTGATGGCAGCCAGCCGCGAGGGATGGCTACTCAAGGCATCACGCGCAACCGGGTTGGTCAATGTCACTGATGGCGCCGTGTCGGCATCGATGGGCTCGCTCCAGGACAAGTGCATCAGGCAAGCCGGGCGTTTTCTCTCGATGAGGATTTTATAGTGATACCTCAAGGACTCCGCGCGAACCTGCGCGCAGGCTTATCACAATACGTTGGATCCGAATACCTGGACGTGTATCGGTGGACTCCTGACAACGACGGTATGGGCGGAGTCATCACCGTATGGCGCAAGGTTGCAACCATCAAGGCAACGGTGCGCGCTGGTGTCGACACCGAGCTCGTAACAGCTGACGCGATGCAACCAGAGGGCGCATGGATTATGACCTGCGGGTATGGCTCGGATATCGAGATCGAGGACCGCGTGTATCGCGAAGGCGGTACGCCTTGGGCCGCGGGTGAGTACTGGGAGGTTGCAGGCGAAGACCAAGGGCATAGCGACGCGGTGACGCTGACTATTAACTTGCGTCATCATGTCAATGGATAATCAACGCACTCGCCGAGGGTAACCATGGACATACGGGGTCATAATGCAGGCATGGACAGCAATCAATCCATCAACATTCAGCAGCTCATCGCGGGTTTCGTCGGCGCCGTTATTATGGTTTTGCGGTCACCTGCGGAGCGGTCTATCGGGACGAACATCGCGAGCGTTATTGCCGGGACAGCAAGTGCAACGTACTTGACTCCGCTCCTGGGAAAAATGCTCAACCAGACGGACCCAAACTATCTGCTAGGGTTTGCATTCTTACTTGGCGTGCTTGGTTTGCGTGGTATTGAAATGATTGCCGACTGGGCCGGACTCGACGGCAAGCCGGGAGTCTCGCGTAAAAAGATTATTGATGGAGTAACAAAGTGAACAGCATATCCGTATCTCGACTCCTCGTCGTCGTCCTGATCGCGTTCGGCGCATCGTTTGCAACTGTCTTCGGCGATGGCATTCGCACAGCTGAAGCAGACACGCTCGCCGAGCTTGGCGCAGTGATGGCACTTTACGGAAGCAAGGCTGTAGCGGCTGGTGTCACTGCTGCGATGTCTGCTGCGCTGGCGTTCCTGACAATGCCTTTCAAGGGTGTGCAGGCGAACAGTCTGAAGGTGGGCAAAT